>Ga0209541_10000771_pt1 | contig 63546 bp, 64 predicted proteins | sample RifCSPlowO2_01_FD_184027 | JGI IMG/M metagenome (GOLD analysis project Ga0209541, IMG submission 184027) | Groundwater microbial communities from Rifle, Colorado - Rifle CSP2_plank lowO2_0.1 (SPAdes) (version 2) | ecosystem: Environmental > Aquatic > Deep subsurface > Groundwater | place... | reverse complement strand
CTTGTGAAATAAAAATCATTTATTACAGAATCCTCAATTTAACTCTGCGTTCCGCTCTGCTTCACTTGCCTCACTGCATTCGGTCGACTAACATCGTTAAGTTCAATCGCTTCAGGGCAAAATTAACAGATAGGGCAAGAAGGATTAACATAAGATTTATATTCTATTTAGACATAATCAATTATAATGAAAGAAAAAATTGCAAACATCTGTAAGAACTTGGAAAAGGAAAAAAAAGTTCGAATACTATTCGCAGTAGAAAATGGAAGTAGAGCGTGGCGAATGGATAGCAAAGATAGTGATTACGATGTTAGATTGGTTTTTGTTCGCCCTTTAAATGATTATATACAGATTAATAAATCGAGTGACGTAATTGAGGCCTATTATGACAAGCAAGGATATCCTTGTTCACCTGAAGGCGCATTTATAGATATTAGCGGTTTTGATATTTTCAAGTTTGTAAAAATGCTTTCTTCCTCAAATCCAACTACAATAGAATGGCTGTTAAGCGATATCGTATATTATGGTAAACAAAATCCAATATTTAAGAAGTTTGCAATCAATAATTTCAATAAAATATCTCTTTATCATCATTACAAATCAATGTGCAGAAATAATTATTTAAAATATCTTAAATCTGGAGAGTCAGTTACTTATAAAAAATATTTGTATGCATATAGAGGTTTAATTAATGCAAAGTGGGTTGTGCATAAAAAAACAGTTCCTTCAATAATATTTCTCGATGCTTTAAATGGGATGAAACGTATTATTCCAACTAATATACTTCGTAAACTTAATGAGATTATTGATTTAAAATCTCAGGGAAAAGAGAAAGATATTATTCAAAATATTGTCATCATGGATCAATATATTGAATCATTTCTAAAAAATGATGATGAAGCTCCAGTAGAGAAATCACACGTAACTTTATCTGTATTAAACGATGAACTTAGAAATATAGTATTATCAAAGTAAATTTCCTTCTTGCCCTTTCTTACTTCACTTAATTGAACTTCGTTCTTAAAAATAACTAATTTTGCCCCTCCGCGACTTTGCGGACGCAACTTTACCCACTACACAGGGTAAAGGAACTTAACAGCGATTAATTGCAATTGAAAGAAAGCCCTCTACCGATAATTTTTAACAATCCTAACATATATAATATTTATGGAAGACTTAAAGCTCGGAAAATATAAACATTTCAAAGGTGGAGAAGTAGAAGTCCTGCATGTTGCTTCACATAGTGAAACTTTAGAAAAATTTGTTGCGTATAAAGCATTGTATGATTGCAGAACTTACGGTAAAGGTTCTATATGGATTAGGCCTTTGAAAATGTTTACTGAGGATGTTGTTGTCGATGGTAAAAAAGTTCCTCGATTTAAGTTTATTGAATGATCGGGCTTTCTTTCAACTTTCTCCGCTTCGCTCCGAACCACGTTGCACTCTCGCTATCGCTCGGGGCATTTAACAGTGATTAGTTTCAATAAGCGGGCGGGCTCATTTAGAAAGCTGTATGATTTGAGGGCTTATCCACAGGTGATTTCTCATACTTATTATTGCCTTTGATAACTTTTTTTGTTTAATTTTTCTTATTTTTCCATTATCAGGATCGATAATTTCGTAGAAATCACCAATCTTTTTGTTTACAATTATGAAGTGTGGATAGTGATATTTATAGTATAAGCCCCAATCTTTATTCCATAGGTGAAATCTATCAAGATAGAGTATTATGGGTTTATCAAGAAGTTTATCGATAAATTTTAGATTTATTTTTTCTTGCATTAGTGAAACTTGTTTGGGAATGTTCATTTTTTTAACAAAATCAAAAAATATTTTTGAATCAACATACCAATCAATATTTACCTTGAAATCTTTGACAACTTTTTCCAGATGACCTCTCGCTATGTTCTCTCTTTCGTATTTTAGGGAAAATATGAGTAGCTCGAGCTCATATTTGTCTGGCATTTTTTGATTTTTGGCTTTCTCTAACAATATCATCAAACATTTAGCCAAACAAGTTTCTGGATGTTTTTGTTTAAAACCCATAATACTGATTTATGAACAGCTTTCTTTATTAAGTTGTCGCCCACCAGCTTACTCTTCGCCAATTTTTGCTTCGCAAAAACCATTACACTTTGTCTCGGTCTCCGCTTCGCTCCGACGAATATAACACCGATTATATGCAATTAAATTTTCAATTTAGAAACAAAAAAGAGTTGGGGGCTTAACTATGTATTCGGATTATTTTTATCAAATTGTATAGATTTTCCGTCCAATATATTCTGTACTTCTTTTCTTACAATTTCCTGTTCTTTTTCAACATCATTATGGAAGAGCATTCCAAAATAACTTATTTTGCTCACTTTTGATTTAGCTATTTCATAATGGTTTTTTACTACAAACCGATACACATTTTCTAGTGTTTTTTGTGGATCCTTATTCTTTAATTTATTTGCGAAATTCTTAATCTTTTTTGTTGTTTTTATTCTTGGTCTTTGTAGGTAGTTAGGAAATAAGAGAAAAGGAAGAATAATTCCTAAGAGGATCCAGAGGAAGATTACTCCAAGAACTATTTTTATCATTCTCTTGTAAGAGAATATAATCCTTAAAAACCTTCTTTTTTTGAAGGAATTACTCTTAAGATTAAATTTTCATAAGCCTTAAGAATCCATTTACCCTCTCCTTTTTATGCAAGAAATCAGTATTTCGAAACCTCTTTTTGGAGGAAGGATAGATTTTGTTATTTATGACAAGTCTGCAAAAAACTTTGTAGAAGATGCTTATCGAGAAGGAATTCGATTACAGAGCATCTTTAACTTTTATGATAAAGAAAGCGAATTAAGTCAATTGAATAAGCATAGAACAATGAAAGTGAGCAAAGAACTTTATGAAGTTGTTAAAAAAGCATTACAGTTTGCTGTGCTGACTGATGGCGCATACGACATTTCCTTTGGGAAATCTATTCTTCAAAGAAAAAAGGATGGCTCTATCATAAAAAGCCATTGCTCTTACAAAGATATTCATCTTGGAAAGGGAACGATCTCCCTTAAACACCCGGAAGTTATGATTGATTTAGGAAGTATCGCTAAAGGATATATCACCGATTGTCTTATTACCTTTTTACAATCTCGTGGTGTTAAGGAATGCTTAATTGATGCAAGAGGCGATATCCGCATTATGGGAGAGTATGTTCATATTTTAGGAATCCAACATCCTAGAAAGAAGAATAAGGAATTATGCTCTTTATTGCTTAAAAATAAAGCTGTAGCTACTTCCGGGGATTATAGGCAATATACCCAAACTTTTAAGAATAGTCACATCTTCAATCAAAAAGAAGTGAGCTCCATTAGTGTTGTTGCAAATACTTTGGAAGAAGCTGATGTGATGGCTACTGCGCTCTTTGTGACCGATAAAACTCAAAGAGAAAAGATTATCAAGATGCATCCTTCTTTACAGATTATAACGTACGGAACTGAAATAAACATGTACAATGGTTTTGAAAAACTGAGAAGCGACTATGAAAGAAAATAAAATTTTAGGATGGAGTATCATCTTCCTTTTAGCAATTATCCCTATTCTCCTTCTTATGACTTTGGGAGAGGAAACATCTTGGTTTGGAGATTATTCTTCTGCTACTCAAACTTTGGGAGAGATTTTTGGATTAGTTGGTATGACTTTATTTGCACTTACTTTTGTTTTATCAACAAGGATTAAAGCTATTGAGGATCTTTTTGGTGGTCTAGATAAAGTGTATATTGTCCATGCGATTGTAGGTGGGGCTGCTTTAGTTAGTATGTTATTCCACCCAATATTTTTAGTTTTAAAATTCATCCCAAGTGATGTTTGGCAAGCTGCTTTGTATCTGCTTCCTGGAAGCTATTGGTCTGTGAATTTTGGAATCATCGCACTTATGGGACTTATCTTCTTGATTAGCCTTACTTTATACTCTCGTATGAAATATAATCGATGGAAATTTTCTCATGAGTTTTTAGGATTAGTCTTTCTTTTTGCAGTGTTTCACATCTTTTTAGTAAGGGGGAATGCTTCTCGAGATAACATTTTTGTAGGATACTATGAGTATGCTGCTGCTGTAAGTATTATTGGATTAGGAGCATTTTCCTATAGTTTATTTTTGAAAAACAGGATTTTTAAGACTGCTGTCTATAGAGTACGAACTATTAAACCTTACAAAAATGCCTTTGAAATTTCTATGGTAGCTGAGCATAAACCTTTACAATACAAAGCAGGACAATTTATTTTTGTTCGATTTTACAACAGAAGATTGCCTAGGGAGGCACATCCTTTTTCAATTGCCTCTGAAACAAATTCACCCATCCTTACCATCATTGTCAAGAAATTGGGAGATTTTACAAGCAAACTTATTGAACTTCGAGAAGGAGATAAGGTTTCTATTGAAGGACCTTATGGAAAATTTGATTATACAAAAGCAAAAGGAAAAAATCAAGTCTGGATTGCTGGTGGCATCGGGATTGTTCCTTTTTTAGGAATGGCAAAGGACCTTGAAGATAAAACTATTGATGGAACTATCTCCTTATTTTATTCAGTTGCTGATGAATCTGATTTTATTGGGTATGATCTTCTTACACAATTAAGTTCTGCCAATAAAAAATTTAGTTTTATTGCATGGAATTCAAAAACACAAGGGTATCTCGATGCAAAAAAGATTCAAGAGATAAGCGGTTCTGTGAAAGATAAAGCATACTTCTTATGTGGGCCTCCCGGATTTAAAGATAGCATTATCAAAGGTCTTTTACAACTGGGAGTAAAAAAACAAAGTATTCATGAGGAGGCTTTTGACTTCAGATGAGATTTTTTAAACTCAAGTTAATCATAGCTATTGCTTTGCTTTTAGCCTTTTTGACTTTTACGAATATTATTGCATATGGTTATTATCAGAAGAACATGAAAATTATCCCCATAGATGATATTCCTCAACTTCCTAAGGATGTTGTGAGTGTTCCTCAAGAACCCAAGAAAATTGTTAATGAAACGCCTTCAACACCTGTTAAGAATGTAACGCAGAGCACTCCGCCGAAGCCAACACCTCCTCCTGTGCAGGTTGTAGTTCAACAAAGAAGAACTCGAGCATCTTAGAAATTATGTCTTCTGGGTTTACTAAATCCGCGACCAAATCTTTGTCTATGAGGGTTATGGGAGAATTCTCTGTCTTCAGGAACGTGCCTTGAGAACTGCACTCTCTCAAATTCAGGAATTGCTTCTTTTTTGATTATTAAACTTGAATCATTTAAAACATTTCTAAAGTTATCATGATCTCTTTCTGATAATAACGTAACTGCTTCTCCTGATTTTCCTGCTCTAGCTGTTCTTCCAATACGATGGGTGTATTCAGAAGCATTTTTTGGAGAGTCATAGTTATAGATATGAGAAATATTCTTTATATCTAGGCCACGAGCAGCTACATCTGTTGCAACTAAGACTTGAATATCTTCGCTTTTCAAAGAATCAACAGCTTTGCTTCTTTTATTCTGACTTAGGCCGCCATGCACAGCCATTGCATGAATCTTTTGCATCTTCAAATTCTTACTTAAGATATCTACTTCTCTTCTGGTGGCACAAAAAACGATTGCTAATCCTGGAGTCTTATTCTTTAACAAATGGACTAGTAATGAAAACTTTTCATGCTGTTTTACTCCGTAATACACTTGTTTCAATAAGCTTTTATCAACATGCAATTTTTCTTTAATCATAACAGGATTTTTTAGGTGTCTTCTTATCAAGTGTTGAATTTCAGATGGAATTGTTGCACTAAACAAGAGTGTTTGTCTTTCTTTAGGAAGGTGTTTGAGAATTTCTTCTACATCTTCAATGAAACCCATCTCTAACATTTTATCTGCTTCATCTAGGACAACGTAATGAGTATTTGCAAAATTTACTGTTTTTCTATTTGTATGATCAAGCATTCTTCCCGGAGTTGCTACAATAACTTCTACTCTACGTAATGCGTCCACTTGGGGCTGCATACTCACGCCTCCATATATTCCTGTGATTTGAATCGGTGTAAATGCTGCAAAAGTTGCTAGCGTGTCTTTAACTTGTTGTGCTAATTCTCTTGTGGGAGTAAGAATTAATGCTTGGACTCCTTTCTTAGGTTGCATTCTTTCTAATAAAGGCAAACCAAAAGCAGCTGTTTTTCCTGAGCCTGTTAGTGATTGGCCAACAACATCTTTACCTTCCTTTATTACAGGAATGCATTTTTCCTGAATAGGTGTTGGTTCTGTAAAGCCACTTTTTTTAATGGCTTTAAGTAGAGTATCTTGCAAATGTAATTCTTCAAACTTCATAGTGTTGATGCACTACTTGGTTTTATAAAGGCTTGCTTTTTAAGGAGAATAAAAAAAGGAAAAAAAATTACGCCCAGACATCGCCTATGAGGATATCTTCCCCTAATTTTACCTCACTAATCTTTTCTAGAGAGGTTAAGTCATTGGCTTGCAATTTTCCCATGGATAAAGTGTATAATACATTGTTGATGTACATACTCCTTCTAATTTGAGAGCCATAGTTGTATCTATACTCTCCTTGTGTTATGGCTTTATGACTTACTCTTCCTTTTAATTGAAAGCCATTCTCGAGATTTAGAGAAAGGACATAGACTCCTTCAAAGGTTAGATCTCCATAATTTGTTGGATTCAATGCAGTACCATATTTTTCTCTGTCAATCTCATGGAGAGAGATTGGAATTACAAGCAATTCTTTTTCTTTGTCGAATAAAAATGCTTTGTGCTCATACAGAGCTTCTGAATCGGTTCCTCTGTCTCCAATGTTAAACTTGGAAACTTCTTTTGGGTTTGCAGGATCCGTTACATCAAAGAGAGCAAGTTTTATTCCTTGATACCAAGCGAAGTCAAGATCTCTTCCTGATTTTTCAGCTTCACTTGCGTCAATTGCATCTTTCCCTATACCTATAATATGATTTTCATCATAGGGATGTAAATAATCTGAGTAACCAGGAATCTTTAATTCTCCTACTGCTTTTGGATTTTGAGGATTGCTTAAATCAAAGACAAACAAAGGATCTACTTTTTTGAAAGTAACTACATAAGCTCTTTTGCCCATAAAACGAACTGAGTAGATCTTTTCTCCTTTTGCTAAATCTTCTACTTTTCCGATGATATTTAATTGTTCATCTAAAACATAAAGATGATTCAAGGAATTTCCACTCCAAACCTCTCCTGTTGTAGTAGCAATTCTAAATGTGTTATCAAATTCATCCATAGAAAATTGATTTAATGCATGTCCTGGGACCTCTCCACGACCTTCATATTTGATATTTTCAAGGCTGATTTTATGGATGATTGTTTTTTCAGTTTGTTTTGCAATTCCTGTTACAATCTCTTGAGATCTCTCTTGCATATTCTCTGAGAGAGCATCTTTCTCTTCTTGTGATAAAGCATTGTAGTATGCTTCAAAAATTCCTTGAACTTTATCTTGTCTTTCGTAGATGCTTAAGGTTGTATCATCTATAGCGGATTTTATTTTTGCCTGCGTAAGACTATCTACTAAAGGTATCATTACTCTTTCGAAAAGCATTTGCTGATATTGTTCATATGGAATTTGTTTTTGTGCTGTGAGATACAAACTATTTTGCGAGACATAGATATTCTGCGCATAACCCGTTAGGAAACTTTGTTTCTCTATTTGCAGAGCATCTAAATCTAGAGCAAGAATTGTTGTTAATTGGTATGAAGAATCGTACATGTCGAAGTAATAAATATCTTTTGGCATGATAGATAATGCTTCTTCATTATGGACTATTTCTGGAAGTTTTACTGCTTCAGTTGTTTCTCCTTGGGCATCATACATCGGATAATTCATTGGCTGATTCACTATTACATATATTTTATTGCCAATCATTCTTGAATCATAGTAAGATCCATCATAAATTGTAATGTCACTCTTTACTGGATTTTCTTTATCAGAAATATCATACACTTTGATGAAAGACTTTTGACTTCTGTAAATAGGCATATATCCGGGAGCAGCCATCTTTCGAACAGGCAACCCTTCATCTTGGACTCCATAGTCGTATTTTTCATTTCCGAAGATCACTAATTTGTCATTGTTGATGAAAATTTCACTAGGATATCCATTCACGTTAATTGTTGAGATGATTTTTGCATCTTCTGCTGGATAGGCTTGCACAATAGAAACATTCTCTCCTGTCACAATATACATGTAGGTACCGTCACTTTTGATGATATCTGCTTCATCAACACCTTCTACCTGAATATTTGTTGTTGAGTAACTAGTTCCCGTTGAACTATCTGCTGATTTTGCCATCATAGGTGATGGAGACCCTGTTGCAGTCATCCTAACGCTTTCCATCATACCGAAGCCAGTATATCCTTGCGATTGATGAGCTTTCAAAAATGTTTGAATCTCTTCTTGAGAGATAAACTGTTTTATGTTTCCTTCTTGTATCTTTGGTAAATCTTGTTCTGTATGAGTTACAATTGCAATTGTCATTACAAGAACAATGGCCAAAATTCCGAATAAGAATAGTGTTTTTTTCATGTTATTTACCTCGCTTCTGCGTTATATAATAAAATAGTGCAGCTATTGTAACTGCTAATAAAATCATGGACAGATAAAGTACATAAGGATGTGCTTGAGCTAAAGTAGCTGGGGCTACTCCGAGTGCGGAAGTTGCCTCTTTTGCTGCATCTTGCGAAAGCTCTGCTTTGCTGAAAGAACTCCTTTGCATGTATTTTAAAAATGAAACAATACTTCCTAAGAAAGCTAAAATTGAAACTGAAAGAATGATAACTAACCTTGTTGATTGTTTTGTAATGATACTTTCTCCTTTTTCCGTTAACGTATAATAAATCCATTTTTTACCTGGTTGCTCTACTTTTTTTACTAAACCTATTTTTACTAAGGTTTCTAAATGCTCAACAATAGTAGAATCTTTTTTACCTAACATCTTTCCTAAATCTGAAGGAGTTCTGGATCCTTGAGCTAATTCTTTTAGGATGTCCATTCTTGTATCAGCAGAAAGTGCTTTCAACACTTTTCTATCGATGATTGTTATTGGTTCTGGTTCCATGTAGTCTCTCTGGAATTTAATCTATATAAACATAAGGATTATCTTAGGAAATGGCCGAACTATAAAGATTTAGAACAATGACAACTAAATGTTCGATATTTTTCTTCATCCTATTTTTCATTTATTTTTTTGCATTTATGGATTATAAATGTTTCTGCATGAAAAAGTTTATTAACCTCAAGAATGTATTTTTTCAAATGAGGTTGAATATTCTAGTTTCTGGAAAAGGAGGCCAAGGAGTTAATGAGTGCGCGAGTATTCTTGGATCTACGTTAACGAGTTTAGGCTATTATTGTTTTATGTATAGAGATTATGAATCGAGGATCGAAGGAGGACATATCTTTAATATCTTAACTGTGTCAGATGATTCTATTCAAAGTTGTGATTGGAGCATTGACATTTTTGTTGCGATGCACATGCATTCTATTTCCTTTCATAAAAAAAATGTGGTAAAACAAGGAGTAATCCTTACTTCTGAATCTTTAAAATATGATTCTTATCTGGAGAAACAGAGCTTTCAGCCTAAAGCAGGAAATATGTTTTATGCAGCTGCTGTCTTGAAAGTTTTAGGTGTAGGGAAAGAGGCTTTGATTGACACTATTGGTAAAAGTTTCAAACCCGGACCTATGGTGGAAGAGAATAAGAAAGCTGTTGAACTTGGGTATGGATTGCCTAAACAAGGAAATCTTCTTGGAAAGATGAAGAAAACAAAAGAGAAACTTTATTTTTTTCAGGGAAGTGATGGTATTGGGATGGGAGCTATTGCATCAGGCTTAGATGTTTATTTAGGATATCCCATGACTCCTTCAACGGTCTTAATGCACTATCTTATTGAGAAACAAATACAAGAGAATATTTTTGTGTATTACATGGACTCTGAAGTGAGTGCGATTAATGCTGCTTTAGGAGCTTCTTATACGGGAGCTAAAGTTATGACTGGAACTTCCGGTGGTGGTTATGATTTGATGACTGAGGGAGTAAGCTTTCAAGGAATGGCTGAGATTCCTTTAGTGATCATGTTAGGACAGAGAGCAGGACCTGCAACAGGATTACCTACGTTTGCGATGCAGGCTGATTTGCATTTAGCTTTGAAAAGCTCTCACGGAGAGTTTCCGAGAGTTGTAGTTGCTCCTAGTACTTCAGAAGATGCTATTTCCTTAACAAATCAAGCCTTTTACCTTGCCCATAAATGGAGAATTGTAAGTATCGTGTTAGCTGATAAGAATACCCTTGAAAATAAATATACAATAACAACATTACCAAAAATTATTCCGGTTGTTTCTTCTTTATCGAGTGTTGCGAAGAAAGCGTTGTTTGATAATTACAAAATTACTCCAAGTGGAACATCCCCTATGGGGGTCCCTGGAAAAGTTTTAGTGAAAGCAAGCAGTCATGAGCATGATGAGTCTGGATTAACTATTGAGGATGCTGCTTCTGCGAAAGCTATGTTTGACAAAAGAATGAGAAAAATACAGGGCATCGAGAAAGATATTTCGAAATTCCCTATGGTGAAATTATATGGAAATCCTCGAGGAAAAAAATTAGTTATTACTTGGGGAAGCAACTTAGGGGCTTGGGTTGATTTAGCTCGAGAGAATAAAACTCTAAAGATTATGCAAATTTTGTATATGCAGCCTTTTCCTAGTTTAATTGTAAAAAAAGAGATTAAGAAAGCAAGTAAAGTGTATGTCTCTGAACTTAATTATACTGGACAATTGGCTGATTTAATAGCTGAGAAAACAGGAATTTTAATTTCTGCAAAACAAAGAATCTTGAAATATGATGGAAGACCGTTTACTCCTTCAGAGATTAAAAAGAGGTTAAAATGACTACGTATACAGTTCATGATAAAACTTGGTGTTTAGGATGTACTAATTTTAGTTTACTTGAAAGTGCAAGACAGTCCTTCCAAGAATTAATTGATGAGAGTAAAGGAGCTTTGAAGAAAGAGGACTTTGTTTTGTGTGCTGGGATCGGATGTCATGGAAAGATTCATGATTACTATGAAATGAGCAGCATTTATGGCTTGCACGGTAGAGACTTAGCAACTGCTTTTGGTGTTAAAGTAGGAAATCCTAATCTGAAAGTTGTCTCTTTTTCTGGAGATGGGAATGCTTTTGATGAGGGGATGGAGCACTTTGTGCATGCTATTCGTTATAATATGGATATGACTTTGATTGTGCATGATAATAACTTACTTTCTTTAACTACAGGACAGCCAACAGCAACTGCTTGGAAAGGATTACGGAATAGAACTGCGTATGGTGTTTCTTCAGATCCTTTTAATCCTGTGAGCATGGCAATTTCTTTAGGGTGTGGTTTTGTGGCAAGAACATATGCTGTAGATGTTCAAGATACTAAAAGAATTATCAAAGAGGCGATCAAGCATAAAGGATTTTCGTATGTTGAGGTTGTACAACCCTGTGTTTTTTTCTTAGATACAAGAGAGTATTTTACGAAGAATCTGTATAAGATTGATGAAACTACTAAAATGGATAAGACAATTGCATTGCAAAAAGCTACGGAATGGAATTACGAACATGAAGATAAGAAAATTCCTTATGGAATTTTTTATCAGAGAGAAAAAGGGACTTTTGAAGAAGCTGAGCCACAATTAAAATCATTATTAGATAAAAAAATAGCTTGGTGGAACCTTAAGAGAAGTTTTTCTTATGATAGATTTGTGAAACAGGAAAATTAATAAATGCAGATTTCTTATTCCCCATATGAAACAAGAAGGAATATCTTTTCATCATTTAGGGTTAACTTCTGGAATTCTGTTTGCAGGTCTTCATCTTTTTTGGCTAATTTTTGCAGCAATTGCACCTAAATCTTTGCAAGGCTTGTTAGACTGGCTTTTTCAGATTCATACTCTTGCGCCAATCTATGAAGTTACGACGGCCCATTTTTTACCCGGGTTATTCTTAGTTCTTGTAACTTTTGCTGTAGGGTATGGATTAGGGGCATTATTTGCGTTGATTTGGAATTTTACTCAGAATTTTACCCGAGATTCTTAATAAAGTTCAAAACTTCTTGAGCATGGCCGAGAGGTTTTACTTCAGAAAATGTTTTGATAATCTCTTTATTTTTATCTAAGATAAATGTTGTTCGACGTATCCCTAAAGTTACATTTCCCATAAATGTTTTTTCTCCATATACTTTGTATTGTTTTGCAACTTTAAACTCTGGATCTGCTAAGAGTGGTATTCTTAACTTATATTTTTCACAAAACTTTTTTTTGGATTCCTCTGATCCACCAGAGATTCCGATTACTCTTGTTTTTAGCTTTAAGAACTCTGTATTCTTTGCTGAAAATTCTTGCCCTTCTAGAGTGCAGCCAGGAGTATCGTCTTTAGGATAGAAATAAAGAACAATATATTTTGAATTCTCTTTGCTTAGGAAGAATTCTTTTCCATTCTGATCCTGTAATGTGAAATCTAGTGCTTTATTTTTCCTATCCATATTTATTCCCTCTTTATTGTTAATAGTAAAATTGATAAACATGAATCACTTTTTAATTGTTATGGAAATTGCATCTTTATTATTGGATAACAAAGCAGTAAGTCTTGAGCCTTCAAAACCATTTAGATACACTTCAGGGATACTTAGCCCTATTTACTGCGATAATAGAGTCTTACTCAGCGATGATAGTGTTAGAACTAAAATTGTCGATTCTTTTATAGAATTAATCAGGAAAAACAATCTGAAGTTTGATGTCATTGCTGGTGTTGCAACTGCAGGAATTGCGTGGGGAATTCTCATCGCTGAAAAACTCCATTGCCCTTTTATTTATGTAAGATCGGAGAAAAAGGAACACGGTAAGCAAAGCGCAATAGAGGGAAAAATGTCTTTAGGTTCGAAAGTTTTAGTGATTGAGGATCTTGTAAGCACAGGGGGAAGCAGTATTAAAGCCATTGAAAATGTTCGGGAAGCTGGAGGGATTGTTAGTGATTGCCTTGCCATATTTTCTTATGGGATGGCTAAATCAAAAGACGGGTTCTCACAAGCAGATTGCAGATTATTTACTCTTACTAATTTATCGGAATTGCTTCATTATTTGGAGGAAAAACATACCATAACTCACGACCAGAAAACAATAGTTCTTGATTGGATTATCGATCCTAGTGTTTGGGGAAAAAAACATGGATTTGAGTGATTATAAAAAATATCTTTGTTTGCCTCTTGATGTTGAGACAGCTGAAGAAGCACTAAAGATTGTTGAGGAATTAAAAGATTATGTTGGTTGCTTTAAGGTTGGAATGCAATTATTTACTTCTGAGGGTCCTAGATTTGTACAATCTTTGAGCAAGAGATGCAAAGTTTTTCTTGATTTGAAGTATCATGATATCCCTAATACTGTGCATCATGCTGTTAAGGAAGCTAGTAAATTAAGAGTATCTTATATGACTATTCATCTCTCTGGAGGGGGAGATATGATTAAAGCTGCAACTGATGCTGTTTTAGAAATTCCAGAAAATAGACGTCCGATGATTTTAGGAGTGACGGTTTTAACAAGCATTTCTGAACAACAATTACATCATGAATTGAATGTTGGAAAAACAGTTTTGGAGCAGGTTGCATCATTAATAGAGTTAGGAATAAAGAATGGAGTGTCTGGGATAGTTTGTTCACCTTCTGATTTACATCATTTTAATACTCAGTTTAAGGATCTCTATTTTGTGACTCCAGGAATAAGACCTTCTTGGTCTGAGAAAAATGATCAAAAACGTATAGAAACTCCTGCTAAAGCTATAACTGATGGTGCTTCGATGCTGGTTATTGGTAGGCCAATCCTTAATGCTGAAAATAGAGTAGAGGCTGCAAAAAAAGTTTTATTGGAGATAGAAACATGCTTGAGACGAGATTAATTTCTCCATTTGCAGTTAAGCCTACCCATCATCTTATTGCTGCGAAGTATTTTTCTTTAGAACATTCTGGTCATGTTAATGAAATACTTAATACTCCTATTGTGTTGTTTGGCGAATCTTTTTATGTGTACGACGGACATCATCGAATAATGTTAGCTAGAGTAAGGAAAACGGATAACTCTGCTTATATCATAACCTCTGCTGCAGACTTTAATGAGCTTCAAAGAGAGTATTGGGATCCTGAGCTCAATCCAGAAAGATGTTCTTACGAAGAGGTCTTAGGAATTTTGCAGAGAGCTTCATTAGCTGATGATGAAGTCTTCAATTAAATCTTTCTTGGATCCTTTATAGATTATTTTGCTTTTTTGTAATTGTCATTTACTTTGTCCCAGTTGATGACATTAAAAAACGCTGCTACATACTCTGCTCTTTTGTTTTGATATTTCAAATAATACGCGTGTTCCCAGACATCTAAGCCAAGAATCGGAATCTTTCCTTCACTTAATGGGCAGTCTTGATTCAAGGTTGAAGTAATTTCTAGTTGACCTTTATTCACAACAAGCCAAGCCCAACCACTTCCGAAAAGATTTAGAGCAGCATTTGAAAATTCTTCCTTAAACTTATCAACGCTTCCAAATTTCTTTTCAATGGCTTTTTGGATATCTCCCTTTAACTTTACATCTTTCTTTAAGGTAAGCCAGAAGAAACTATGATTAAAGTGACCGCCCCCATGATTTCTTACAGGTTTTTGAATTATCTCTGGGATTGATTTCAAATCTTTCAGCAAATCTTCTACTTTTTTTTCTTGTAACCTAGGATAGGCTTCTAAAGCAGCATTTAACTTATCTATGTAGGTTTGATGGTGTTTTGTATGATGAATTTTCATTGTTGCTTCATCAATAAATGGCTCTAAGGCATTATATGCATATGGCAACGTAGGTAGTATGTGTTTCATTTTTAAAATCCTCCAGTGTTTTTATTATTGTCTTGATTATAAATTTTATGCTTTTTTACTCTCTACAATTCGATAAGTTTATATAGTTGTAATTTCCTTATTTTTTAATCATTATAAAGGAGGCTTGACTATGCAAAAGGAAAATTCAGTTCTTATTTCGGCGTTAATTCTTATTATTGTTATTGGATTTGTGGGAGTTACATATTCTCAGATTACTGGGGAGTCTATACGACCACCCGTTAGAGTCAATACTTCTTCTATTTTAGTAGATCCTACTGTAGTTGATTCTGGTGGTCAGATTACTGTTACGGCAGCTCCTGGATGTACCTCTCTCGGGTTTAGGGCAGATGCTTTTTCCATTAAAGATGCTCAAGGTGTAAGAAGAGATACCTTCATATTCCCTGGAGCGTATATAAGAGGACAACCTGAAACAAAAGTTGTCTCAATCTCTCCCAGTTTAAATCCTGGGCTTTATCAAGTAACAGCTTTAGATGATTGCACCGGTAAAGTGGTTACCTCTAACTACTTTAGAATAAGAGGATAAGATAATTTTTCCCTTTTTATGAAACCGAATACCATACACTCAAGAATTTCTTCGTACATTCTCATTGTTCTTTTAATTAGTGCTTCTTTGTTCTTCTTTAGCGATAGTTTTACGGGGATGGTTACAAGAAATAATGCAGATGCGAAGATTTCTGTTGCAGGAATCCACGGAGAAAAAGACAACTTTAAGGCAGGAGATAGAATTCTTATTACTTTTAATACCGGTTCTAAAGGGATGGTTAGGTTAGCTACCACTTATATGAAATCTGGAGAGGTTCTGAGGAGAGTCGAACAGTTTGCTATTCCTGGATGCAGGCAAACTGCTTGCAGTCGTAATCAAAATATTCAGATGACCTATACAATTCCAAAAGACTTAAGCTCTGGAAATTATTGTGTAAAGGGTGTTGAATGGAATACCGATAAGGAGATAATGGATTGCTTTAGGGTTGTATAATTAAGAAACATTCATTCTTATTTAAAAACGCCGGAGGCAGGATTTGAACCTGCACGTCTTTTGGACACCGGTTTTCTAGGAAATTCAAGACCGGCGCACTACCGAGTTATGCGACTCCGGCATGCTTTGTCTTACAAATTTAATGCACTTTTAAAGATATGGTTTAGCAGAATAAAGAATTGTTAAATCAACTCCAAATTTATGGCGTAACATTTATAAACTCTAAAATTTTAGAATTGCTATGGAAAAGAAAGATGCATTTTCTACCCATAGAGTATTTATTATTGTATTATTCATTGGAATGTTTTTGCTTTTATCTGTATTCTCCTTTAATGCTTTCAATAGTATACAAGGATCTGCTGTTAGTGCTTCTGGATGCCCTTATGAAAAGTTATATCAAACCATTTCTGTTATCGGATTAAATCGAGGGTATTTCTGGTTGCCTGCTGATGAAACCTATTCAAAAATACAATTTAATGGATTATATGCGGAATTATCTTGTTCTCAGTGCACTCTTTCAATAAATGGGCAATTATGTTATTCCGGAGCAAATATTAATAGGGATGTTGTTGATTTAGGTAAGTGCTTGCCTTATTTGAGGGAAGGAAAGAATATAGCTGTGATTGACTCTGATTTGAGGGGATCTACAGATACACTAAGCACGATTTATGCTGAATTATCTATACAACCTGCTTCTTGTTAGCTTATTTCTTAATCTGACTCCAAGGGATTGGTCTATTGATTAAATGCTTGCACTTTATTGTTGTATCGCAGAAAACCTCTTGTTTTGAATCATAACAATCTTTGAAGAAGAATCTATCATCGAAAACATCATTTTCATAACTAAATGAAATTTTCTTTAAAACATCTTTATGAATTAAGACACAACCTAAGCCTGCTGAAACAATCTGCATTAAACCAGGATTTGTAAAGAGCTCATTTTCATTTAATGGACGCATGGAAAGATCTTGATTAAGAAGCTTATATGCAAGAGGAATTAATACTCTTTTTCCTTCTATGACATTATGTGTAAAGTAAATTGCTGAGATGACTTTCTTTTTATGGGAAAGAAGATTTTCAATGATATCTTTTGGAGGAATAACATCTTGCTCTAAACTTAAGAAGTAATCATACTCATTTTTTAGAACATGTTCTCTTAACAGATTTCTAGAGGTGATTATTCTCTGTAATGCACCCTTAAACCAAGGTCCTTTCATAACTGGAAGAGAGAGTTTTTGTATTTCTTTCAGATATGTATTTCCTTTTGAGTTATCAACTAGTAAAATGTCATAACTAGGATAGGTTAAACTCTTTATAGCTTCTGCATATTCTTTTAAGCAGTATTCTTTATAGTCTGCTGTGGGACACCCTATGAGGATTTTCATGGTAGAGGTAGTTTATGCTGATAAAGAGTAAAGAACCAAAGGCATCTGCAACTATATCTCCATAGCTATAGAATCTTCCTGGGACAAATAATTGATGGACTTCATCACTCAAACTGAAAAGCACTGCGAAAAGAAAAGAAGGAAGTACAATCCTTTTTTTCAGCGTAGAGTGCAGTGCAAAATAGATTAAGAGAGTTAGGATGAAGTATTCTAGAATATGGATATAAATTGAATTTGAAATTACAAAGCTTTGGATTCCTAGACTTTTTCCAGGAGCAGATTCTGAACTATAGAAGAAGATAAGGAAACAATATATGTAAAGGATTATCCAGGGAATACTCTTTTTCATCTATTTAGGGAGAAAAGTAGAATTTAAAAGGTTTCTTTTTGACAAAGAAGTATGAAAATTAAAGTTTATCCTGAAGATTTTATTGTTAAAGAGATCATGCATTTGCCTTTAGAACCCGGGAATTATCAATATTATTTGTTAAAGAAGACAAATAGGAATACCCTTGATGTAGTTGAATACCTTTCAATGAAATTGAAGACAAAAGTTGGATTTGCAGGGAATAAAGATAAGAAAGCTGTAACAGAGCAGTATATCTCTTTGTTTAATGGGAAGAATATTGAAAACATTTCTTTAGACAATGCTTCTTTGGAGTTTATAGGGACAGGGAAAACTCCTATTAGCTTAGGGATGTTGGAAGGAAATCATTTTGAGATAATCTTAAGGGAGGTTGAGAAAGAGCTTCCTAGAGTAGAGTTTATTGAGAATTATTTTGATGAACAAAGATTTAGTAAGAATAATCATGTGATTGGAAAAATGCTTGTGCAGAAAAATTTTAAGGAAGCTTCTGCAATTATTGGGCAAGATATTTTTTCTTTGGGTAAAAAAAGGATTTCTTTTTATTTTCATGCCTATCAAAGTTATTTATTTAATTTGTATTTAGCAGAGTATGTTAAGAGTAAGACAAGCTATGAAGTTGCGTATCTTTTTGGGAAGTTTGTGTTTGGAAAAAGAAAAGACAAAAAGATTCCTTTAGTTAATTTTGATACTAAGTTAGATTTAAGTTATAAGAAAATATTGAAAGACGAAGAAGTGGAGTTGAAAGATTTCTTAATTAGACAAATTCCAGATTTAATTCAGGAAGAGGTTGTGAGAGATGCTTTTGTTGATGTAAAGAATATTGAAAGTGAATTTTTTCCTAAAGAAAACATTCAGAGAGTTAGTTTTGATTTAGTTAAAGGGAGCTATGCAACTATTGTGATAAAGAAAATGGCTAGTATCTAATATATTCTAAAACTCTTTTTTCAAGATTTGTTAATACTTGGTTCTGTGTGTTTCTTTCTTGAAATTTTCCTTCAGAAACTAAGTTTGTGATTGATGCATTCTCTCCTTCGTTAAGTAAAATATGGATGGGCACTGGTTTTAGCCAATCTTTGGAAAAAATTCTTACTAACCTTTGTGTGCTTTCCGGATTTTTTATTTCAACAGAGATATTTTTTTCGTATCTTCCGGAACTTCCTATTGCGATGTACTCAAAATAAATTGTTAAATCTTCTGAAAATAAAACACAGTAATAGAAATCTGAATATTCTTCTGTGGCAAAGGTTCCGGAGAGTTTTACTGGCATTTACATAAGAACTATCTTCATTTATTTAATATTGTCGAAGTTTATGTCACTTATCTTGGTTAGAAATGTTTAAATATAAGTTTCAATATATATCTTGGAAGGGATTATCATGAAAAAAGCATCACTCTTGGCAAGACTTGGAATTGCAGCTGTACTTACTTTGGGATTAGAAGGCATTGCGACAAAAGCAAATTCTACTGAAATTTTTGTCAGAGATGTTCCTCACGGAATTTATACAATTCAGCAAGGCATTAATGTTGCTACATCTGGAGATACTGTAACAGTAAGGGATGGATATTATGGGGAAAGTATAAATCCTTTATATCAAGAGCATTTTCCTTTACAAGTAAACAAACCTATTGTAATACGGAGCGAGCACGGATCTGGTAGCACTCGGTTACTCAACTGGAATAATGGTCAGGGTATGCCTACCCTCGTTGTACAAATAACGTCTGATGCAACTGTTCAAGGGTTTGAAATTGATGGCGCATATAATCCGCTCACGGATAGTGAAGGAGCTCAGATTGGTGTTGATATTGGGAATTCTAGTTCACCTGTAATTACCAATTGCTATGTGCATTCAAACGAAACGGAACAGATTAGGAACCGCTATGCAGGAAATCCTCAAATTTTTGCATCGGAAATAGAATTAGCTAGTGTTTATAACAGAGCAATAACTTCCATTGATAGATCTAGTCCTTTCATTAGAGGAAATAGTTTCACTCTTGGGCCTGGAGCTCTTGCAGGCAGTTTCATTACCGATGCTCCAATTATTACTTATTTAGCTTCTGGGCCGACAGCAAGCTTGAGTGCTATTGAGAATTCCTTTGAAGAGCCACCACCAACATTTACTGGAAGTGTTACTTCCTTCGTGGCTTACCAAAATGCGACTGAACAAAATGCAGTATTTAATGACAATATTTATCCGTCAAGTATTCAAGCTGAAATTGATGCTGTGAGACAACTACCCATTGAACAAAGAATCCTCTATAACTTTGAATTTATAGATGATTGGCATGACAATCATGATTGGGGATTTGTCGATGTGTTGGGCGATCACGTTACTTCTGTACCTACAGTAAGCCCACGCTCGGAACCATCCACGTGGGGCAAAATTAAATCAGAGTATAAGCATTTACATTAATTCTTTTTTTCTTACAATGTAAGTAAATGAAATGCTAATGTTTATATACTTACAATGTGAGTTAATTCTATAAGGTTAATACTTACATTGTGAGTATTTGTGAAAAACACCGTATTATCAAAAAAAGAGGATGAAGCCAAAGGTTTAACTAATCAGGAAATTCCTTCGGTGATGATTCCCAGTTTTGTTTTTAAAGATAGACAATTAAAAGTTCTTGAAGTCCTTGTCGAATATTTGAAGGATAATTGTAATTTAAGCTATCATGAAATTGCTGTGCTTCTGAATAGAGATGATCGAACTATCTGGACTGTGTATCACAGAGCTAATAAAAAGAGGAATAATGAGAAAGAGCAATAGCAGAATCCTTGAAATAACTTTAGTATTCCTTTTTGCAGTATTAGGAATCGTTAGTTTGCGCTATACTGGCTATACTGTTTTTAATAATGAGTCCACTCTATTAGATATTGAAAATGTTTCTCTAGCAGCTAATATTTCCGATACAAACTTATCTTTAGTAGAGTTGAATGTTTCTGCAATTGAAGTAAACTCTTCCATGCAAATTGAGGAGTTATCATCGGAAAATTTGAATACCCCTTCAGTATCTAAGACAGAGGAATATTTTAATCATGAAGGCATTGAGATTAATCAACCAGTGAAATGGGATTATTACGTAACGTTTGATCAGCAAGTAGACCAGTATTCTGTCCAAATTCCTAGAGATGCATTTGATATCTTATTCACAAATGAAAAAGGAGAGATTATTGAAAATATTACCAGAGTTGGAGAAGCTAACTTGATAACCGGAGGTATTGTTAGGGATGTCAGTAGGAAAGGATTCTTTGGATTCTTTAGAAATATTTTTAGGTTTACAGGGTTTACTCTTTTGGGAGAATTAAATCATGAACCTGCTTTTTCTCCAATTCCTTATCAAAACTTGCAACCAGGAACAAGGACAATATTAGATCTTTCTTCGTATGCTACCGATCCAGATGCCGATGATTTGATTTATGGAGCCACGGGATTAGAACATATAGAGATAAATATCACTGGAAGTTTGGTTACCTTTACTCCTGATCCTGCGTTTGTTGGATCTGAAATGATTTGGTTTTCGGTGAGTGACGGAAATGCTACTGCCTATTCAAAAGGTGTTGAACTCCATACAGGAATTTTTGAAAATACTACTGAAGTTCCAGATGATAATGCAACTTTAGTTCTCGAAGATCTTCTTGTACAGGATGAAATTCCTTTAGTTATTCCTCAAACTGAGAGTAATATTACCTTTACTGTGCATGAACCTCTTGTTAGTTTATCTGTCCATTATAAAACTCCTGGACCAATAGCAAGAGAACAGAGTATTAATCCTTATCTTAAAAGAATTAAAGTAAGCAATCCTTTGCAATACTCTCCTATTTCTGTGTATACAAACTTAAGTTTGAGGCAAGGAAGCGCACATGTGTATCTTGTTTCAGAAGAGAATAGAACATCTTATTCTAGTAACGTAATTGATGGTGATGGTGATGGGATTAACGATAAAATAATTTGGGAGATGAACAATGAGGAATCTACTTTTGAAGTTGAAATCATTATTTTAACTGTGCATAGTTATCCTACAATTGGTGGGAATTGGACTGTTGAGTTTCAAACTGTAGGAACAGCTGATTTAATGATTAGCGCAGTTGAGGGGACACGATTCAGTTATGAAAATATCACAGGGGATTTGGAGTTTTTAGGCGTGAGGTGCGGAAGTACGTTGGTTGAAACAAGTTTCAATAGTAGTGTTTCAGCTAAGGAATATTCCTGTGAAAATATTGGTTTTGAGTCTAGTAAAGTTATCACGGCTGGAAAGCACAATCTTGAATTTAGATTTGGTGATCAAGTTGCCTATGCGTATAATACTGCTTGGGGCACTGATGATTGTAGTATCCCGGGATATGATAGATTGAATTACGCAACAATAAGAAGATGCGGTGTGTTAAGAGAGAATAGTCTGTATAAAGTGAAGATGCAAATTTACGTAGATAATCGAAGCACTGCAGGAATGAGTGAAGTTAGTGTTAATGTTTATAGCATTGATCCTTCTATTCTTTACGGAGACATTAATGTTACTCAAGCGAATTTTGCTTTGGCAGATGCGGGGGAGAGCGATTGTTGTGCAGCGTACGCAAATGGTACCTCTTATAAATGTCTAGATCAAACTGGAGCTGGAAGTGGTGATTGTGGTCGGGGGAGTACTAATAACAGATGTAACAGTGCCAATCAGCTGCTTAATCAAAGCTTTTGCATTAATTCTCGAACGACCCAAACCGATTATGACTGGGCTAACTTTACTGTAACTGTGCCAGATATCTTCGATCCTGATTGTCTTAATTTTACTCTAACAAGCTGTGCAAATTTTGGAGGGAGTACAGGATTTGCAGGCTGCTTAGACGGAAATAACAACACTTTAACTATCGGAAAAAATTATTCTCTAACTTATGGGGATGCCTGTACTGTTTATGGAGGATTAGGGGTAAGTTTGGATTCTCCGATTAATGCATCAACAGATATTGATGGAAATGTAGCTTTTAATTGCACTGCCTGGGATGCAAATACTTCCATAGTAAATTTATCCTTTTTCTGGAATTATCCCGGGGTGTTTAGAAAAGACTACACAGTTGATCCTGCTGAAACTTTAGCGACTCCAAGCAATAAAATGCAAGTGCTTTTGCATCTGAATAATGATAGTTATATTGGAGAGAACAGCACTTTTGTCGTTGATTCTTTAGCTGGGAAATATAATGGAACTTACTCAAGACCAGGAGCTCCTTTGATTAGTGACGGACAACTCTTAGGAGGATTGCGCTTTAATGGAACGGGAGGTTATGTTAACTTAAGTTACATTGATGCTTTAGCTCAAGAGAATGTTACTGTATCTGCTTGGACTACAACAGACTATATTGTTGCTTCGGAAAATGATCCAGTTGTTGCACAATATACTGGTTTGAGTAAGGGTTATTGGCTAGGTTTTCTTGCGGGAAGACCACGATTTGAATTAAGTGGTACTGCAGCAGCATTAGGAGTAGGACAATCTATAACAGGAAAAAAATGGTATCATCTCGTTGGGACACATAACACTACCCACTTAGTCATTTATGTCAATGGAACATTTATTAACTCTGTTGCAAAAACAGGAATAGGTGTTGTCACTTCTGCTTACTTAGGGTATGATCAAGATGCAAAAGGAGGAACTTCTGATTATCTTAATGGGAGTGTCGATGAGGTTGTCATCTATAATAGGACACTCTCTTTCAAGGAGGTTCAGGATTTGTACGCAAGTTATACCTCTAATCAAACATTTATGAGCCAACTTTTTACAAGGACTAATTTAAGTATAGGGACGTATCAATGGAATTGCCAAGCTTATAATAATTTAAGTGAAAATGTCTTTGCACTTACGAATAATACTCTTTATATCACAAATTCAGCGTATCCTAATGTCTCTTTAAGTTACCCTGCGGATAGAATCTCAACTTCTGGAACAAGCGTTACTTTTGCTTGTAATGCAAGTGATGATTATGACTTAACGAACCTTACTCTCTATTGGAATTACAGCGGAAATTTTGCTGCAAATGAAACAATATGGACTATGGAAAATATCGATTCAACGAACGCAAGCTTTTGGATCCATTTTAATGGAATAAACACTACTGTAGATAATGAACAAGCAACCACAGCTTCTGGAATTACTTATGAATCTGGAAGAATAGAAAGATCTGCTTATTTCAAAACAGGAAGCGATCTTAGATTTAATCTAGGAGATAACTTTAACAAAACAAGAGGGACTCTAGCTTTCTGGATTCAGATTAATCAGAGTTTATCTACAGGAAACAATATTCGCTATCTCTTTAGGAATAATAAAAATGCATCAGATGATTTTAGTATCTTAACAAGTCCAAAAGATGATTTTCTTATAGTAAATTATAGTGGTGGTGGTGTGAACACGACTTTAAAATTTGGAAATGACAATCAGATTACAAATAATTGGTCTCATGTAGCAGTTAGTTGGAATACCACTAATGGAAATTTGCTTAAAGTTTACAGAAATGGAAATTTAGTGGCAACTGGAACTTCCTTTCAGGCGATGGAAGATGTAGGAAGTGTGATACAAATTGGTGGGTGGAATGGAGGACAAAACTTTAATGGGTCTATTGATGAAATGGTCTTTTTCAATGATAGGATATTAACAGATAGTGATGTGATGAATCTGTATCAAGCCAAGAATTCACTCAACGCAACATTTACACTAACGAATTTAAATGATGGCTCTATCCTATGGAATTGTCAAGCAAGCGATAATACTAGTCAGGTTGCTTTTGCAGTAAGCAATAGGACTATAACTATTGGAGATGATGTTCCTATCGTCAATTTAAGCCAACCGAATAATAATAAGATTTTTCCTAATTTGGTTAATCTCCTCTTGGAGTGTAATGTTACAGAGGATAATGAAATTATGAACATTAGTTTGTATCACAATATGGGTGGAACTTTTGTTCTTAATCAAACTATTGATCCTCGAGAGACTATTCCTGATTCTAATAAAATGCACGTGCTGTTGCATCTAAATAATGACAGTAGCTTAGGAGAGAATAGTACTTTTGCGGTTGATTCTATGGGAAATAACAATGGAACCTTTAGCCCAGGACAACCAAAGATTGATGCTGGTAAATTCAACAGAGGCATGACTTTTATAGGAAATAGTGCGACGGGGCAAATCAATTTAACAAATGTTGATGCTTTACGTAATGTTAATGTAACTGTGATGGCTTGGGTAAAATCTGGGGATTGGAATGCTGCTGATGATGCAAGTAAGAACTATCCTATCATTGCTCAAAGACCAACTACCAGTATAGGGTATATGCTTTGGGTGGGAACAACCGGAGGTTTTAGAAGTTCATCATTCAGATATGGAGCCACACTAGCAACTGCTAAAGACATTAATCTTAGCATTAACACTTGGTATCATCTTGTTGGGACACATAATGATACTGACCTTTCTATTTATGTCAATGGAGTTTTTCAAGCTTCAACAGCAAAAACCACAACATTAACATCCAAAACTCAGGCTGGATATATCGGCCATGATGATTTATCAAATGCATTCTTCAACGGAACTATTGATGAGGTTGTCATTTACAACAGAACTTTAAGTGCAAATGAAATTTCTGCTTATTATACTTATACTAAAACAAGCTACAGCGCAAACTTTTCTTTCCCTAATTTTGATCAAACAGGAACACACAGCTGGAATTGTTTAGCTGTAGATACTGGAAACCAAAAATCTTGGGGGTATAGTAATAGGACCTTTACCGTCGATAGTTGTACTCCTCCTTTAGATGCTAATTGGCTGGTAAATAAGGTTTGCTATAAAAATAACACTGTCGTAAGCCCTGCGCAGGATTATTCCTTAAATATAAGTGCAGAAGGAAGACTGCATTTTTCTAATGCTACCCTATTAGTAAATCAAACCTCAGACGGCTCTGCATTCGTTTATGTCAGTGGAGTTTTCAATATTACTAGAAAATCTAATATTACTTCTATTAATCCAGCATTTGAATTTGATTTCCAAATACTTCCTGGAGGAAATTTAACAGCAAAGGATAGTTACTTTAGTGAAATGGGATATCAAGATAATACAGGATTATTTGTTGGATCTCCTGCCTCTGTACTTATCAATAATACTTTTACAGAGATAAGAGAAATTATCTTAGATGGAGAGAATCATACCTTTGTTAATAATAGGGTGACTTTTCAGGATGCTTCTGTTGAAGGCATAGATGTAGGTTATGCTAGCTCTGGAAATTTCAATAATATCAGCGGGAATTTTATTTCAGGAGTAAGTGGTGGTGGTGTAGGAGATACTGACATCGGTTTGCTTATTGCTGGCTCAAATAATAAAATTTTTGACAATACTATTACTAATATTAATGCAACAACACAACATGCATCTACTCCGGAGGTTGCAATTGGTGTCTATATCTTTGGAGGAGATAGTAACCTTCTTATTGGAAACAATATCAGTAGAAGTTCTGGTGTAGCAACGTTTACAACGGGTAATCCGAGCAACGCAATTTATATTGATTCTGGATCAACAAATAACACTATTATCAATAATTCTATCTCTTATAACCTTGGTAATTATGATGGAATTTTTATGGTAACAGGCTCTACAGGCACTAGGATTATCAACAATTCTATTTATTATAATGATCGCGATCAAATTGTGAGCGGAGGCTCAAGTCTAATAGCAAATAATAAAATTGAAATGAATGGCAGACAAATCGTTTCTGGGACAAATGCAAGAGGAATAAAGACAGGAGGGAGTGACAACATTACAGAAAATATTATTCGTCTTGTTGGTGGAGTTTCGTTTGGAGAAGGAATTTATGTCAGTAACAATAATAACAATATTTCTTCGAATAATATAACTACAAATTGTATTTCTTGTTCTGGAATTTTATTATTTGGTGGAAGGCACAATAGATTCACAGGCAACAATGTCACTATATCCGGCGGAAATGCTTATGGAATTGATTTTTTATCTGGCTCTCAAGCAACAGGCTATAATAATTTTACAAAAACAGGTATTATCACTACCTCACTAAGTGGTGCGAGAGGTATTTCCATTGACAATGGTTTTTCTAGTGCAAATAACACATTTAATTTTACCACTGTTGTTTCTGATGGTGTGGGTGTTTATATTGGCTCTCCTAATAACGCATTTTACGACCTTAATGTTAGTGGAAATCCAGCCCTGCTTCTTATAACTAGTGCAATTAATAATACAGTTATAGGATTAACATTTAATTCTACTACATCTGGAGGTGATGGTATAGGAATAAGGATAAGTGGGTCTGCTGTAAAAGATAATCTTATTAAAAACTTTAATGGATGGTCTGATCTGAATGGAATTCAATTAGATGCTAATCCTTCTAATACCCTTTTTTTAGATGGTGAAGTCGCTACTGGAACTGATCCTGGAGATAATAGCTTATACTTGCTCGACAGTGGAGGAGGGAGAGTTAATACTTTCCGTAATGTTACCTTCATTAAGAATATCACTACATTTTCCAACGCAGATAATTACATAGTTGATAAGCAATGGTATTTAGATGTTTTTGTTAATTACTCCAATGCTACTAATGCTGTAAATGTGAATGTTTCATCTTCTCAGATTAATGGAAGCTTAAGCTTCTCAACCTTAACACAATCTACTGGATATATAACAACGCAGAATGTTACAGAGTATCTTGAAAATGCTTCTAATCGAATAATGTTTACTAATTACACAATTAATGCAACACAACCCGGATTTGTTAATCTTTCGTATATCCAGAATATTAGCTATAATACTCAGGTGTATCTTACCTTTGCTGATGTTTCTCCAAGTATTCCTACGCTGATATATCCTACTGTTAATAATTACACTACGAATAGAACTCCTGAATTTAGTTGGAATCCTTCTACAGACATAGAGAATGATCCTATTGTATATGACTTAATTTTAGAGTGTTTGCCTATTGCAGGAGGAACTTGCAGCTCTGATAATAGAGTATTTGCAAATTTAACAGGAACTAGTCTTATTCTTCCTGGAGATATTAGATTATTACAGGATAATGGATGGAAGTATAATTGGACCGTGAGAGCTTGGGATAATAAAACCTATAGCAATAATGCAACTAAAAGAAATCTTACTGTTGCAAGTTTGATTGCTATTAGTTTATCTCAGGATGCGATTAATTTCACTTCTTTAATTCAAGGAGAGAGTGCAACTTCCTATAATCTAAATCAAATTGAGCCAGACACTACATTAAATGTATCAAATGATGGTAATGCTTTAACAAATATAAGCATTACTGAAACCTTAGCTCTTTGGGGAAGTCCTAATAAGAGGGCAGATCAATATTCTTTTAACGTAACTCATGCAGACCCTGCATATAGGATGCAAGGAAATGCATGCAGTGTTGGATATAAAGATTGGGGATATGGAACAGCTGCTTGGTTTCCTATTCCTGGAAGTGCAACTATGGGGCATATTTGCCAATTAAATTATTTGAATGGCAGCAATAAGTATCCTACTGCATTAGTTTATATCAATATTACCGTACCTTCAGACGAACCAGGAGGTCAAAAAGGCTCACGCTTAACCTTTACAGCCTATTTAGCAGAATGAAAACGCACTTTACTTGGAAAACAGCAGTACCTTTTGTAGTTATACTTTTCTTATTCACAATCTTGTTTTTCCAAACCCCTTTATTGCTCAAGCCATTGAACACTGATGTAATTGAACATCCCATCTTATTTCGTTGGATCTCTTTAAGTGAAGAAAATGAATTAATCATTGATAATGCTCCTGGATTTACGAGCCCAATATTCGACAAGGTTATTGTAGGTAAGCACTATTACGTAAATGTACCATTTACTCAAGAAAAATACTATTGGAAAATCATTAGTAAGGATAAGGGAAAAGATTCAGAAAGCGTTATTGGAAGCTTTTACTATCAGAGCAAAATTGCTATTCGAGATGAATTTGAGCAAGGAGTTTATACTCTTAACAACACCGGGAATACTCCTGTACGAGCTACTGGTTCATTGATTACAGGAGCAGTAGTATTAGATATTGGGGAGCATTTAGAGAAAAAAACAAATATCTCTGCAAATTATCAAGTTGAACAAGCATGAAAACACTATCATCCTATCTTTGGCTTCTTTTGCTAGTGAGCATTCTCTTTGTGAAAGAAGCTAGTGCTATCGGAGTAACTCCTGGAAGGACCCCCATTGATTTTGAACCGGGTTTGCAGCAAACTTATGAGATTAGTATTGTGAATACAGAGCATAAACAATTCAAAGCTGCGTTGTATCTTGAGGGAGAACTAAAGGAGTTTGTCTCTCTAAGTGATTCTGAAGTCAGTTTTACTCCGCAAGAAGCAAGCAAAAAAATTTCTTACAGTATACATTTGCCGCAACGTATCCCGCAACCAGGACTTCATGAAGTCAGATTGATTATAAGTGAGGTCAGTGATGTTGATAAAGAGAAAGTGTATACTGTGAGCATTAAAACAGAGGTTGTGCATCAAATTCATATTCAGGTTCCTTACCCCGGAAAATATCTCAAGAATTCATTTTATGTTGTAGAAAAAGAGAACAGTGCAGATTTTCTTGTTAATACTATCAATTTAGGGAAAGAAGATATTGCTCAAGTGATGCCGAAATTTGAAATTTATAATCCTCAGGGTGCTTTGGTAACGACATTTTCTGCTGAAGAACAAGCAGTAAAAAAAAGAGAACGTACTGAATTTAAAGCAAGATGGAATAACTTTTCAGCTGGAAGTTATCGTGTTAAAGCAGTGGTTCATTATGATACACAACAAGAGATTCTAGAGCAAAATATCAGCCTTGGAAATTTTCAACTGAAATTATTAGATTTGTTCGTTGAAGGTTTTACTTTGGGAAATATTGCGCAGTTTAATGTTCTTGTTGAGAACATCGGGAATACTCCTATTGGAGATGCCTATTCTACTCTTAGGTTAGATAATAATGAGGGGATATCTCTTACTCATTTGAAAAGTGCATCTTTGGCATTAGCTCCCGGAGAAAGACAAAAAATGTTTTTATACTGGGATACTAAGAATGTTCAAGTTGGAATTTATGATGGGGAGCTTGGTTTATTTTATGGAAAAGACTCTTCTTTGAAGCCTATTCGCACAAGAGTGAGTGAGAATAAAATTGATATTGAAGTTGCTGGAGTCACTGGAGCTGTTGTTGGTACGAGTGGCGTGAAATCTAGTGCTAATATCTTGTTAATTGGGGTTGGTGGGATTATTCTCCTTATCCTTATTTTAACTATTGTTAAAAAGAGAGAAAAAATAGAATAGAAAGCTTTTTATTAAAGTAAATAGTTTTTATTCCTATGGTAAAAGAGGTATCTGATAAAATTATAGTAATCTTGCTCTTTGTTGCCATACTTGTTTCTGTATTCGGAACTTTTCTTGTGTATCAGAAAAGTACGGAGATTCAAAGCGGTGCTGTCATTGCTCAAAATATAGCGAGTGTTACTCCAGATAAACCAAGCACTGAAGCGTCTGTTGGATTAGTGGTTTTACCCAATGAAAAACGTTGAACAAAAACAAAGTATTGGAAATAACACGCTCGCAACTTTGTTAATTATTGTTATCTTTGTTTCTTTCCTAGGAACATGGCAGAGCTTAATGCGTTTGCAAGGTATTACTGGAGCAGCTACCACTGCTTTAGGTTACGTTAATGTAACCATCAATGAGACTGTAGGGATTAGTATGGTTACTGCAATAGTAAATTTTACAAGTGCAGTCCAAGGACAAACTAGAGCAACTATTATAGCTTCAGATTATAACACGGGGCCTTTAAATCTTACGAATGATGGGGGAACTGTTATTAATGTCTCCATTACTGATACTCAAACTATTTTCTCTTCTGCCAGTTTTGCTCGAGCAACTCATTACGTCTATAATGTTACTCTCGCAGATATCACCACAAATGCAGCTAGTAAAAATTGTTCTTTAGGTTATAGTAATGGATTATCTTATACTTATGCTGCTGGTGGTTGGAGAGCTATGCCTAGTGCAGGAGCTGAAACTCCTATTTGTAGGCTAAACTTCACAGATGGAAAAGATAGCGTTAGAGTAGATATCAATATTACAGTTCCTTCTGATGAGGCTGCTGGAGAAAAAAGAGCTAAGATTACTTTTACTGGACTCGTTACTCCAGCTACATAGAAATCTATATAAAAGCCATTTTTCATTATATGTATTATGAGAAATTTTTTTTTAATCACTCTTCTTTTCCTTGCTTTTCTTTATCAAAGCTATGCTTTTATGATTCAACCTCCAAAAATGGAGCTTGCTTTTGAGCCAGGAAAAACTGTAGAGTTTGGATATGCTATGGGTGGATATCGTGGAGAAGGGAATCTTTCCTTGAGAATATATGCCATAGGAGATTTGAATACTTCTATAGTTCTCAACACAAATTCTACTACTCTTAATCCTGGAGAATGGAAAGCATTTTCTTTTCAAATTGCTTATCCTTCTTTATTAAATCCTGGGATTCATACTAATGGCATTGTTATTGAGGAGGAAGGAAACCCTGGAGAAGGAGTTGCAGCTGTTAGTGGTATTATTATCCCGCTTTATATCCAAGTTCCTTACCCTGGAAAATATCTTGATGTCCGTTTAGAAGCATCTGATACTCCAGTAGACAGAGATGTCCCTTTAACATTACACCTTACTAGCAAAGGTTCTGAAGATTTGGAATCTGTTTCAGGCGTTCTCTCTCTCTACAATACCCACAATACCTTTTTAGAAAACCTTACTCTTGAATCTTTTTCGATGCAAGCAATGGATCAAAAAGAGATGCTGTTTTCTTGGGATCCTCAAAATGATAGCGCAGGATCGTACTATGCCATTGCAACTATCTTTTATGATGGAAACATGAAACAGGCACAAGCTTCTTTTAAGATTGGAGAAGCTTTTATCGAGATTGTGTCTATCAATGGAACCCGTTTATTAAAAGACCAAATTGGAAAAATTGATGTCGAACTAGCAAACAAATGGAACTCTATTATTCCGGATGCCTATCTAGAAATTGAGGTTTATGATACCAAAGGGAATTCCATAAAAAAGAGTAGAACTGAAACGTTTTCCATAGCTTCCTGGCAAACTTCGATTATTTCTTCTTATCTGGATGTGCATGGATTAGATGTAGCTACTTATTCGGGAAAAGCAACGGTTTTCTATGGGCCGAAAACTACTTCGAAAAAATTTTCTTTGGCTATTTATGAGATTTCTAAGTCAACTATCTCAACAATACATGTCTTGATTGTTCTTGTTATTATATTGAGTATTTTCTTGCTTTTGGCATTAAGAAAAAGGAAGGAAAATAAATCATGAGAAAACTTCTTTGGATTGCTTTTCTTTTGCTTATTATGTTTACAAGTATTCTCTATTTTTCCCTTCATATCCTCGTTGGAGTTCAAACAATCCCTATTGAATTTACAGTTGGAAATCATATTGGAATCAATGCTGATAATGATGCTTTGCATTTCGGAACCATGCCTCCTGGATCTAATGGTTTTAGGAGTATTGTTGTTCAGAATTCTCACTGTATTCTTTGTAGTGTTGAAATTCGTGTTAACCCAGAGCTTGCTTCTTGGATTTTCCTAAGTGAAGAACAATTTGCACTTAAAAAAGGTGAGTATAAAGAGGTTGTTGTATATGTCTATGTTCCTGAAGAGGCTTCTTACGGAAAATATGAAGGAATGTTGTCTATTTACTTTAAGAAATCTATTTAAACTTCAATGCGTTTAATTTTGAAAAATGAGGCGATTATCTAATACTATTATTGCACTCATCGCAGTTTTTCTTATTGTATTATCTTTAGCTTCTGATATTTTTTTATTAGATCTTAGCATGAAACCTACTGGCGCTCCTATTGGTGATGTCAAAATAATTGTTATGGGATGTGGTGACGGTGTATGCGAAGGTAGTGAGACTTGTAGTTCTTGTTCTGGGGATTGTGGAAGTTGTGTCGGGGTTCCTGCGAGTGTTCCTGCTGCTGGCGGAGGAGGAGGAAGAGCTCAAGAAGTATCTTCTGTGAAAACTAGTGATTTTACTATAGAACCAGAACTTCTTAAGTTACGATTACAGCAAGGAGAAACTCTTACACGAGTTGTAACGATAAAGAATACTGGAGATTTTCCTTTAAGTTTTAGTGTTGATCTTGATAAGTTTAAAGAATATGTGCTCTTGAGCGAAGATTCCTTTTCTTTACTCCCAGGAGAATCAAAAGTCTTGACCTTAGACTTTAGCTCTCCAATAGATATGCCTCCAGATTTATATATGGGGTTAATTAGCTTTAAAACTGAAAGCCTTACAAAAAGTTTGAGAGTTATTCTTGAGATTCCTAGTAAGAAAGCCTTATTTGACGTAACTCTAAAAATACCTGAAGCATACAAAAATGTACGCAAAGGAGAAAGCGTTTTAGGACAAATCACTGTGCAAAACCTTGGGAACTTGAAACCAGTTGATGTTTTATTCTATTATGCATTAAAAGACTTTGACGGAAATCTCCTTAAGGATGAACAAGAAACTCGAGCAATAGACACCAGTTTATCTTTTGACAAGAATTTGAGCATTCCTCCTAATACTCTTGATGGAATCTATGTGTTTTACGTAAAAGTATTATATGAAAATGCAACAGCTATCAGCAGCGATACTTTCAACGTAATTTCTGAGGAGAAACCGAAATCTTGGATTACAAATGAGATATATTACCTATGGACTATTGTTGTTATCTTAATTTTGATTAATCTCTGGTTTTTATGGAAGAGGAGAAGGAAAGATTCGATTAAACGTTTACGAAAAAGAGCTTCTACATATATAAAAAATGAAAAAACACCTAAACAAGTTAAGAAAATATTTTTGAATGAAGGATTCTCAAGAGAAGTTGTTGATAAAGTCTTTAGAAACTTTAAAGAGTAATTTCTAGGAAATCAGAAGCTGCTGATGTATTCTTGAATATTTTCTTTGCTTCTTTCTCTAATTCTTTCACTTCTTTGTATCTTTTGCTAAAATGTGTTAATATCAGTTTCTTTACTTCTGCTTTTTTTGCAATTTCTGCTGCATCTTTTGTAGTTAAGTGTTTTGCTTCTATAGCTTTTTCTTGTAATTCTTCGGAAAATGTTGCTTCAATGATTAAGAGATCTGCATTTTTTGCTAAGGAAATCGCATTTTGCGTAAATTTTGTATCTAAGATAAAGACAATCTTTTTCCCAACATGAAGAGTTGTTGCTTCTTTGGGAGAAATCTTTTTTCCTTTGAAAGTAATGGATTCTCCTTGCTGTAATTTTCCGAGTAGAGGATGTTTTGTTAATCCAAATTTTTTTGTGTAAGCTAGATTTATCCTTCTTTTGTCTTTTTCCTTAAAAGCATAGCCAAGACAATAAGTAGTATGATCTAATCTTGTAGCTTCTATTTGAAAATGCTTATTTTCGTAGAAAATTCCTTGATCAATTTCATGTACTTGAATCTTTGGAACTTCAGTTTTTCTTAAAAAAAGATCTGTGAGTTGGTCAATGAACTTTTTTGTATTTTTTGGACCATAAATCTCAAGAGGTCTTTCTAAATTAGCATTTGCAATGGTCTGCATTAATCCGGGAAGACCAAGAACATGATCTCCATGGGTATGGGTAAGGATGATTTTTGTGATTTTTGCAGGATCTACATTAATAAAACGTAATTGTCTTTGGGTATTTTCTCCGCAATCTATCAAAATATGCTCTCCTTCGTACGAAAGAAGCATTGCAATAGCATTTCTTTCCTTAGTAGGCATCATCGATGCTGTGCCAAGAAATGTGAGTTTTATCATAAACTTTAGGTAAGAAAGCTTTTTAAATAGTTTTTTCTTTTCATTTTGATGAGCAAGAAGAAAAAGAAAGAAGAAATCATTGCAACTTCTCCTGAAGAACTTAAGATTCCTCCTTTTGCTATTAGCTTAGAAGAGGAAAGAGCTGTCTCTGCTAGTCCGGAGGCGCATGAGCTTTATGCTCAAGGAAGATACGGAGAGCCTTTAGGAGATAAAATACAGTATGCTTTAGTGGAAGCGTATTACTTGTTTGAGAGAGGAAAAGCCATCGTTCATCTGCATGGAAAGAAAATTGATGGAGAGGATTTCTTAAAGAAAGTCAGGAAAATCGAGAATAATTTTTGGGTGAGATATTGTGCATATAAAGATTTACGAAATAGAGGGTATATTGTTAAAACAGCTTTGAAGTTTGGAGCTGATTTTAGAGTGTATGATCGAGGAGTAAAACCCGGAGAGGATCATGCGAAATGGGTTGTTTTTCCTGTCCATGAGAGTCAAACCTTAACTTGGTTTGAGTTTGCAGCTAAGAATAGAGTAGCGCATTCTACAAGAAAACGGCTTTTATTGGCTATTATTGATGCTGAATCTGCAACTACGTATTATGAAGTTTCTTGGAAAAGACCGTAACCCTTTTATAGCTATTTTAGTTTCTTAATACATGCAAGACCAAAGAGAGAGAGCATTACAATTTTTGAAACAGCATGGACCTATTTTACCGGTGCATTTATCTAGAATTTTAGGGACAAATGTTTTGATGGCAGGTGCTGTTTTATCGGAGTTAGTTGCTACTAAGGCTGTAAGAATTACCTCTATCAAAAGAGGAGGGAGTCCTTTCTATTACATAGGTGGTCAGGAAGATAGATTACAGGGATTAATAGAGAATTTACAGGAGAAAGAGAGAGATGCTTATCAGCTTCTTAGTAAAAATAAAGTTGTTAAGGATAGAGATGCTGGACCTGTGATGAGAGTTGCTTTTAGGGCTATTAAAGATTATGCAATCCCTATTACGGTTACTTCAGAGCAAGGAGAGGAGCTTTTCTGGAGATGGTATTTAAGCAGCGAAGAAGAAGTTAAAATTAAAGTTAATTCTTTATTCAATAAACATGTTGAACCTGAAAAAATTATCGAGTCTGAAAAAGAAATTATTGTAGAAGAAAAACAGAGTGTCCTTGAAAAACCAAACATCGAGAAACCTGAACTTGAAATTGAAAAGCCTGTAAAATCTAAGAAAGAACCTGAAACTGAAGAGAAAAAAATTAAGATAGGCTTAAGCTTTGACGCAAAACTTAAAACATATTTTGACAAACATGATTTTGTTATTGTTCATGAAGACCAAAATAAAAAAAATAAGGAATATTCTTTTGTTGCTAAAATTCCGAGCCAGATCGGAAAATTAGATTTCTATGTAAAAATTAAGAATAAAAAGAATATTACTCCTGTAGATTTAAGCTTAGCTCATAGTGAGGGACAAGTTAAGAAATTACCTGTGTTATTTATGACGAATGGAATCTTAAATAAGAAAGCTAAGGAGCATTTAGAGAAGAATTTATCAGGACAGGTATTCTTTAGAACTCTATGAAAACTTACCTCTTTGTTTTTGGAAGAAATCCTGAACTTAGTTTTTTAGAGTTAACACAATTCCTTAGCGGAAGAAACATTTCTTATAAGATATTTGAAGCTGTAAAAGAGATTGCAGTTGTTCAAGTGGAGAATATTCCGGAAGATTTAGCAAATATTCTAGGAGGAACTGTCAGGATTGGAGAGGTTATTGCAAGAAATATCGAAGGATTAGAAAAAAACTCTTTTGATTACTTTAACAAAATGCAAATGAGCATTTGCGTTTATAGCAATTCTCAGCTGTATGAACCTGTAAGGAATTTTCTCAAGAAAAAAGCTAAAGAAGAACACATCAAATATTTATTATCTAAAGATACTGCTCCGAGTAAAATCAGAGAGGGATTTGAAATTCTTTTGTTTAAGGACCATATTGCAAAAACTGTTTCCATTTTTCATCCTCAAGCATATAAAGAGAGAGATAAACGGCCTTGTAATGATTTTTTGAAAAATACTTCTATTCGATTATCAAGAATATTGATTCATTTAAGTGGGAAACCTTCTGGCACTTTACTCGATCCTTTTTGCGGGACGGGGGTTATCTTGCAGGAAGGTGTTTTATTAGGTTATGATGTTCTTGGCTTAGATGCAGATGAAAAAAGTGTTCAGTGCTCCAGAAAGAATTTATTTTGGATTCAACAAAAATATAAAACGGCGAGAGCGTTTAAAGTACAATCAGGGAATGCTCTTACGATTCCTTATGATCATTTTGATGTTATTGTAAGTGAACCTTACCTGGGCCCCTATATTCGCGGAATTTTAAGACCTTCCGAAGCTGAAAAAATTAAGAGAGATTTAGAAAGGCTTTATATTCAATTCTTTAGAAATTTAGGAAGATGTAGAGTTGTATTCATTTTGCCTCGGTTTCAATTAAAGAATAAGATTTTGAATCTTGAACGAGTTTTTGGTGATTTTAAAATTCTTCATGGGCCTCTGCTATATGCAGATGAAAACAGCAAAATCATTCGAGAGATTTATGTTTTAGAAAAATAAGATTCCTTTAACTTCTTATATATTAGGAATACCCTACTTAACAATAAGACTCCAATCAAGATCTTCCAGAACATAGGCTGTGTAATAATGGAAATAAATGAGCTAGGGATAGAAAAAGCAATCTGCCTCAAAAGCCTGACTTATGGTTTAGTTATGAGGCAAAGCCCTTCTTATAGAAAGATATTTAAAGAAATCACACTCTTTTTATCTTAAAGAGGCTGTATGATAAAAAAAATACTTTTCGTGATTTTTGTAAGTTTCTTCGTTTTAGGAAATGTACATGCTTTAGACACTTCAAAAGGCCAGGCTTATCTCAATAAAACCTTAGCTGAAGGAAATTGGAATTTTGAAGTTGAAGAGTTAAGCTTAGGATTATTAGCATTGAAAGATAGTGGCTATGATGTTACTAAAGGTTTAGATGCTTTAGAAAGGAAAAAAACTGGAACTTCTTGGAATGACAATATCAAGAAAACCTCTTTGGCAATTTTAGCTTTGGATAGCCATGGAAGAAGTGTAGGAAATTCTAGTGCTTGGTTAAAAAATGCACTCATAGAAGCAAGAGTAAGTGGGGATTGGCTGATTCAAGTAAACACGGATAGTGGAAAATGTGTTGTTTCTTATGGAGATAGAGATAAAACCTTTGATATTGTTGATGGAAAAATTGTTCAGTGTAGCAACAATTATTGGATAGATATTAAGAGATGTGTAAGCTCAAGATTAGATGCCTATGCAGAATTATTGATTGATTGCAGTGCATCCTCTTCAAGTCCAGAAATTTCTTTATTGTACAAGGAGGGAGATAGTTATCGAGTTATGCCTCAGCAAGGAAACGTTAGAACTACTTTAACGCTAGAAAGCGGATGTTTCGGAGAAACGAAAACAAGCACTCGATGTGATTATTTATCGACTGCGTATGCTACCTGGGTATTGACTACTTTGGGAGAGAGTGACATTTATACAACTGCATATCTTACAAGCGGTATTGACGAGAGAATTGATTCATATGCTTTTGGTTCTTTAGCTACCTTAGATGAAAGTTTTGCAACGTGGCTTGCATCTAAGCAAGCATTATCTGGAAGTTGGGATTCTGATATTTATAGAACGGGATTAAGTGTGTTAGCTTTACGGCAAAATGGAGATTATCAAGATAGCGTAGATAAAGCTGTTGAATGGTTAAGCCCTAAGCAGAAAAGCGATGGAGCTTTAAGCACGGGAAGAACTGCATTATTGGACACGGAGATGGTTGTTTATGGAGTACTAGGAGTTCCTGGGAGCAGAGTTCAAGTTCCTCAGCCTTCAGGAGGATATTGTGGAGATTTAATCCTTAATGAAAATGAAATTTGTGATGCTGAGTATGATGGTAGTGGAACTTTCCTAGAGGGAGATGTTGATAATTGCTTAAGTAACGAGGAGTGTGTTGCTCCTGGAGAACCACGAGAGTGTACGTGTAAAGTTATTGGAACAACCTCTGAATGTAGCAGTACAAATCCTTGTTCTACTGGATATCGATGTGTTTCTGGAACTTGTGAAAGGGAAGCAACTGCTGAATGTGTAAGAGATAGTGATTGTAATAGTGATGAAACCTGTAACGGTGGTGTTTGTGAAATAGAACAAACTTCTGTATGTAATACTGATGCAGATTGTGATTTGGGAAAAGAGTGTCAGGAACAAGTATGCATTGACATTCCAGGATATTGTTTTTCTGATACTGATTGCGGAGATGGAGAACAGTGTGTTGATGATATTTGTGAAGTAAAGAAAGGATTTCCCATGGGCGTAATCATTATTGTATTTGTCATTCTTCTTTTGGGTGTTGGAGGTTTCTTTGCTTACCAAAAATTTATGAAGAAACCTAAGAAAGAATCTACAGAATCGTTCTTTCCTAAGGAAAGCCCTCTTAAACCTGTAAAAAAGAAAGGGCATGAACCTAAGAAAGTGCAACCAAAAGAGCACATTGATGACGTTGATGTTGAGGATGAATTAGACTCAAGTTTACGAACGGCGAAAGAGCTATTAGGGGAAAAATGAGGTGGATTTTTCTCTTTCTTTTTTTATTTTTTAATTTTCCTGTAGTGCATGCCCTTAATTTTCAACCTTCTCAAGAGCAGTATGTTACAGGAGATACTTTAAGATTAGAAATTCAGGTTCCGGGATTAGTTAATGCTTTAACTGCTGACAACTTTTTACTTACTTTGAATGAGACAAGAGTAGATGTTCCTGTGTTTTTTGTGCGTTTGAGTGGAGAAAAATATTTTATTTACTTGCCTTTACCTCAGCAAGAGGCTAATTACTCTTTTCTTGTTAGAAATTATGATGTTATCGAAGATGGAATCTTAAAACAAAAAACTGATGCATTTAGCTTTTCTGTTGTTCAAGGAAATGGCTTAGGGATTGATCCAGCGATTATTGATGCACGAGATAATAGAGATTTATTCTATATTCGATTAAGAAATAATGCTAATACCACTATAGCTTTTAATGTTACGACGCCTGTTTCTTGGATTAGAATCGGACCTTCCTCCGAATATGTAGAACTAGATCCTGGCCATGAAAAAAGACTCATTTTCTCTTTAGTGAAAGCAAGGATTGATCAAGATAGTTCTTACATTGCGTTTCTTGACTACAAGATTCCTGTGTTAGTTTCCTATACTCCTAAAGAAATAACTGTTAAGGAATACTCTTTACGTTTTGTTGATTCAGCGATTAATATGACGATTTCTGTTGGAGATACTCCTGATGGTGCTATACGTTTCAGAAATTTTGGCAGTGAGGACATTAGTGAGCTTAATGTATCTATTCCAAGAGCATTGCAAAATATCATCTTGGTAAGTCCGCTTTCTTTTTCTTCTTTGGCAGCAGGAGAGACGAAAACCATGCAAGTCGCTGTACTTGCTGTTACAAAACCAGGAATTTATCAAGCAAATATTACTTTGTTTTCAAAAGATGTGAGAGCAGAGCTTCCAGTGTATCTTGAATTTCTGCCTAAGAATGTTGTTCAACCTAAAAATACTACTGTTGTAGATATGATTAATGAAAGCAATGCGACAATTCCTTTGCCTCCAACGCCAAAACAAAAAAGCACTGCCTGGATTTGGTTCTTAGTTTTCTTTGTTATTTTAGTTATTGCTGTTTTTGTTTTCTTTTTAATCAAGAAGAAAGAGAAGATGGAAGAGATCAGCGATGTGTTGAAGTAGACTTTCTTTTTAACAATAAATTTTCCGCATACAATTGTTTTGTAACACTTTCATACTGATGTAATTTTGCAAGTAATTCTGTAAATAACTCTGTCATTCTTTGTGCATCAATCTCAAATTGATCTGGTTTTATAATCTCTAGGGTGGAAGGCATGTAATTTAAGCAAAAATAACTTAGTTTCTCAAAAGAACTAATTCTCATCTCAAATTCAGTAAAGATTGACCACATCCCTTTTGTTTCTTTTGGTTCTGCAGTTTCTGTATGTAGTATCTCCATATCAGGTTCTGATTTAAGCTTTTCAATAACATTCTTCATGGTTTCTTCTACATGTTCTATCGGGAAACCAGCCAATTCTATCATTGTATTGATTCTCATATTTTTTTAAAGAGGCAAACTTTTATATGTCTTTCTTCTTGATGAAAATTGCGAAGAGAATTACTAAAAGGGCTAGAACTAGATAAGGGCTTATCTCTTTGGTTTTCTCCTGTGCCGTTTCAAAGAGAATAGGATTCGTTGTTACTTGTTCTACAGGTATTGAAGGAACATATCCTTTTTCTACTTGTATTTGTTTAGTTATTTCTTTTGGTGTCTTCTGCTCTTTATTCTTGTATTTTAACTTTAATTGATACATCCCAGTATTGACCTCTTCTTTTATAGTATTTTCAAGCGCAGTATACATTACCGAATGAGCTGGAATGGTAATCTCCTGTAAATTTTCAGTTCTTTCTCCAGAAATAGATTTTGGACCTTTGTAGAGATAACTCCAGAGCTCGTATGTTTTTTCTCTATCCTCTTCATTTTGTAATTTTACTCTTATTGTTAGCGGAGAACCTTTTGCTATGCTATTTGGCAAATCCATTACTTCTACCTCTGAAGGAGCGAGGTTATTTGTTTCTCCACAACTTCCTTTTGTGAATCCTTTTATAGAAATTTTCTCTGAGATTTTCTGCCCTAATCCTGAGAGCACGATTATATACTCTTCATCTTTAAGCTCTTTGTCACAATTTGAAGGAATTTGTAAAGGAAGCGTAAAATCCGTAGCAACATATCTCTGAGAAAGGCTGAAGGATATCTTCTTTGTCAGTAAGTTACTTTTTTTATCCTCGAGAAACAAGAAAAGCGTTTCTTCTGATTCATTCGTTTTCATAATATTTATTTTAACTTTTAGCAGCTCACCAAACTTAGCATTTTTTGGCACTTTTAACTCTAGTGAAGAGGGTTCTTCCTGTACTTGATTTTCTTCATCTGGAGTTGGCTGTGCAAAGATCCAAGAATCTTGAATTTTACTTAAAGACATTCCCTCTTTTGTTGAGCTGTAACTTAGAGAATCAATCAGATTATTACTGGGATCAAACAAAGAAACTTCATCAGCATCATTATTGAGCATACTATTCCCATTAAAATAAATTGTGAGATAGGTTTCTGGTAGAATTAACGTAGAGCTTTCAACTTTTTCTTCAGTAATGTATAATGTATGTTCAGTCAGATCTTCGAAGAACATGCCTTCTACATTAATTGTATTATCTCCCGTGTTATAAATCTCAATCCATTCTCCTAAAGGAAGAGTATTGGCATCTTCTCCTGTAGGATCTGGTAGTATCTCAGTTAACCGAAGCTTTGAATATTCTTGGTTTGTCGGGAAAAGCATAATGTTTTCCTCTCCGGGAGTTAAGATACCTGGAAACCATTCTGTAAAAAATTTGCTCCACGAAACATTTTCTTCAGAAGTGTGATAGCTTACTTCATCTATTAGTGTTGATTCTTCTGGAGGATATCCTGTAAACAATCTTAATACATCGTCATTATCATTTAAGCTGAAATCAGAATCAGTATTCCTGTATACTCTGACGTAACTTTTTGAGGGAATTACTATGTTATCTGCTGTAGTGCTTGTAATTCTTAGTTCATGATCATCATCATTGTCATAGAGAACAAGCTGATGGATATCTATTGGAAATTCTGCATCATTATAGATCTCAACCCACTCTCCGGCAGGTCTCTCTGCATCATCGTCCCCTATAGGATCAGGAAGAAATTCTGAAATGGAAATATAAGAGAAATTATGCAGAATATCCTCATTTATTGATCCTGGAGTTGAGGCACATTCTCTCCATGGACTTTCTTGTAACCTGCAAAACGTATTTCCGTTATTTGAGGCTCCCCAATTGCTCGTATATGCTAGTGCGTCTATTACACTCCCATTGTTATCTTTTAGAATAACAATATCTTGATCATTGTTTAGACCATTACCTATCGTGGCACCAATGGAGTAAATCGTTGCATTAAGGTTTGAGTAATTAAAGCCTTCTTCAACTATCAAGGCGTAATTGCTGTCTTTGTACTGAACTTGATTAAGCACATCTGAGGAAATGCGATCTTCTATAGTATAGCTGGTTAGATTTTCAGGATGCGTAAAGTATATCTCGATAAACTCGTGGTTATTATCTTCTCCTAAAGGATTGTACATTACCTCATTCAGATACATATCTGCTTTCGAAAATTCTATATAGATTAAAAATAATAGTAGAAAGAGCAATCTCTTCATAAAACTCTTTTTTCCTTGTACTATTTAATATTTCTCATTGCACCATGTCTTGGAATCTCAAAGCTTTTTGTTGCGCATTCTTTAAGGAAATAGCAGGCATACCATTTTTTGTTTTCTCTAATTCAGAAGGCTTTACGAAGAACCATCCTTGATAATCAAATTTTATTGCAATCCATGGCTCTGCTCCAAACTTTTCTGCAAAGATCATTAACTCTTTGATTTGTTGTGGTTCGAGATATTTTTTTGTTCCTCTGATTGTTTTGCATTCGATGGCAAGGACCCTTTTTCCATTCCCTACCAGTAAATCCGGAGCAGGGATAGGCGTTGAACCCGAACCTGCAGTGCGCAGAGGCATCCAATCATGTTCGTAGAATAAATAGAAAAGCTCCCTCTCATTTCTACTCCCCTTTCCTTTTGATCCCATTAGTTTAGTTCCTCCTTTATTTTTGTTAAACAACCTTGAGGATTCTAGATTTATTTTTGTATGCAAAAATAAAAAAATTAAATGTCACAGGCTTTCAGAGTTTTTCTTCCGTTTTCCTTTGCTCGCATTTCTGCTTTTTTGATCATAGCTTCTACTTCTTTGCTCAATGCATCTGCAAAGTCACCTGCAACATTCAATTCAGTATAGTCTTTTATTTTGCTTCTTACAACCAATAGTTCTGCCATAGTATTACCTCCTTGTTAAATACACTTTAAACAGTATTTAAATTTTTAGTTTTCTGGCTTCATAAAAGGAAAGAAAATTACTTCTCTGATGGAAGGAGCATTTGTTAAGAGCATTGTTAATCTGTCAATCCCAATTCCTATTCCTGAGACAGGAGGCATCCCATATTCCAAGCAGCGTACAAAATCGAAATCTGTGGGCTGAGCCTCTTCATATCCTTTCTTTCTTAATTTTTCTTGTTCTTCAAAATTCTTTCTTAACTCTTCAGGATCATTTAACTCCGAATAAACATTTCCTAGTTCCCATGCATTTACTAAAGGCTCAAAGCGCTCTGCAAACTTACTCTCTGCTGATTTTCTTTTTGCCAAAGGAGAAACATCTGCCGGGAAATCATAGATGATTGTAGGCTGAATAATTAAAGATTCTACTTTTTCTTCAAAGATTAGACTTACAATTTCTCCCCATTTCATTTCAGGATTAACTTCTATCTTTAGTCTTTTTGCAATTTGTTTTAGCTCTTCTAAGGAAGATTTTTCTAGATCTAATTTAGCGAATTGTTTGATTGCTTCCATCATAGTTAGTCTTTTCCATGGAGGCGTGAAATCTAAATGTATCCCTTGATACTCTACTTTATAGGAACCTGTTACCTTCTTTGTTACATACGCAATTAGGTTCTCAAAGGTTTTCATATTATCTTCGTAATTTGCATAGGCACACATCGTTTCTACTTGCAAAAATTCTGGATTATGTAATTTGTCGATGCCTTCATTTCTGAAATCAGGAGAGAATTCAAAGATTTTTTCATAACCTCCTGTAATGAGTCTTTTGAGATAGAGTTCATTCGAAATTCTCATATACACATCGATGTTGAGAGCATTTAATTTTGACTTAAAGGGTTTTGCTGATGTTCCTCCGTAAATTGGTTGTAAGATGGGAGTTTCTACTTCGACATAGTCTTGACTTATGAGAAACTCTCTTATCCCTTGAATTACTTTTGATCTTTTTAAGAACACTTCTTTTACTTCTGGATTGACAATAAGATCTAAGTATCTTTGTCTGTACCGTATTTCCGTATCTTTTAAACCGGACCATTTATCGGGAAGAGGCTTCATTGATTTTGTTAGTAATTGTAATTGCTTGACATCGATTGTAACTTCTCCTGTTTTTGTTGTGAAGATTGCTCCAGAGATCCCTATAATATCTCCCATATCTAGTTTCTTGAACAATTGATAGTTCTCAGCATTTGTCTCTTCTTTGATATATATTTGAATTTTTCCTGTAAAGTCCTGCAGATGGGCGAAAGAAGCTTTCCCCATTTCTCTTATTGACATTAAACGACCTGCTGTTTGTGCAGTATTCTTTGTAGTTGTATGTTTTTCTAGTGTTTTGTATTTCTCAAGAAGATCTTTGCAATTATCTTTTTTATCAAAACGATGAGCATACGCATTAATCTTATTTGCTTTCAACCACTTTAATTTTTCTTTTCTTTGTTGGATGAGTTCTTCTTCTGGTAGCATAGGATATAGTAGATAGTGCCTCCTACTTGAGCAGTTCTTTTCAAACATTTATATTCTTTTTCATTTACGTTGAATTCTTTATTCGTTGTAATAACGAGGATTTTTGCATGGGGAGCAAGTTGCGAAATAGTTTTTTGAAATTCTTGTTCATGATTCTTGGAAAGATAGGTAATAACTTTATCGATTTTACGTAATTTTGTCTCTGCCCAGTCTATGGTGCAATTATGCAAATCAAGATCAACTTGCGCTAATTTTGCGTTGATTCTTGTATTCTTTATATTGTAGAGCATATCATCGAAACCTGTAATCTTTGGATTGATTTCCTTTATTTTGTCAAATTTCTTTATGGGATTTTTAAGATGCTGAGGTGCAATATTTTTTGCGTAGAGAGCAGCTTCAATTAATAAGGTACCACAACCACAGTATGGATCAAATAAGGTTTCTTTTGGTTTATAGTCAAGTAACTTAATCAGCAAAAAAGCTAAGCAGGAATTTACATCTGTTTTATGAGTCTTTACTTTGTAGTATCTTTTGTTTAGATCATTAGCTTTTAGATATCCAAAATAACAATGATTGGCAACAATTTCAATAGCAAGAGTAGTTTTAGGATTTTTGAAGTCTATTTTTCCTTTCAGAAAGGCATGCCCTTCACTCATGATATCTTGAGAATTAAACTCGTGATTCCCTTCTCTAAAACATTGGACTCTATACGTATCTTTTATTTTCCATTTTGTCTCTTTGAATCTTTTTAGAATATCTTCATAGGTTTCGAACTTAAATTCAGCAAGAACTTTTGTAATACGAATTAATGATCTTGTGTTATAGATGATTCTATCGATGTCTTTTGAAGCAAAGAGGATTTTTCCTGGATGGACAATTTTTCCTTTCGTTTTAAATTCTTGTAAAGAAATGTCTTCTAAACCTTTAATTGTTGTTAAGAGATATTGCATATTTTTTAAAGAAAGCTCCGCTTTAATTATCTTTTGATAAAAAAAAGAAAAAAAGAATTAATTCTTTGCTATTGACAATACTGATTTCAATGCTACTACAATTGTGGCAGGCACAAACAACATCTGGTTGTTGTACAAGATTCTTTGTAGTATTGGGGTTGAATCAAACACATTACCACCCATAGCACTTACTATTACTAGTACTGTTCCTGCAAACAAGAATGGTTTTGTCTCATCTCCTGAAACATTGAGTAGACCAATGACTAATCCAATTCCTACCATAAGCCATGGAAGCCATGCTGCTGTGGTGGAAAAGAATCCGAATATCACTGCTAGGACTACTCCAACGATAAAAGCCCATCCTCCAAAACTGTTTCCTTTTCCCATTTTAGTACCTCCTTCTGTTTTTTTTGTTGTCTTTTCTTCAATTTTTTCTTCTTTTTTTGCCATTTTGAATTCTTTTTAATTGAGGATTATCAGTATTTAAAGGTTTTGCCACTACTTTTTGGTATAGCGCTTAAACATATATGAAAGGTACGTTTAATAAATACCGATTTACTTCTATAAGCATGATTCTTGGGAAGATTATCGGAAAAACTACTACGAATAAGTTCCATTTTCTTGTAAAGGGGGATGTCAAGAAGTTCCAGTATGTGCAAGTCATGAGTAAAGAATTGTATATCTTAGGTCAGGTTATTGAAATTGAGAAATCTGATGAGAGTATTGCTGATTGCATTGTTTTAGGTCATAGAGAATCTGGGATGTTGAAAGGACTTAGGATTCCTTTAGAGCCAGGAAGTGAAGTCTTGGAAGCTGATGATGAATTTATTCAGAAGACTTTGGGATTAGAACAAAAAGAGGGAGCATTGATTGGCACTTTAGAAGATAGAGAGAAATTAAATGTTATTTTAGATTTAAATCAGATTCTTACAAAACATGTTACGATTTTAGCGAAATCTGGAGCAGGAAAAAGCTATTTAACTGCTGTGTTAATTGAAGAGTTACTTGAGAAGAAAGTTCCTTTGTTAGTTATTGATCCTCATGGAGAGTATTCTAGTTTAAAGTATCCTAATGAAACTGGGAAAGGAGCAAAAGGATATTTGAAACAGATTCAGGAGTATGCTTTAGATGAAACCGGGATTCCTTTACGCCTAAATAAAACGAATTTAGAAGCACAGGAACTTATTCATTTACTTCCTGCAAAATTAAGCAGCGTGCAATTAGGAGTACTCTATGCTGCTTTGAAGAATCTTTCGATTGTTGACTTTGGAAATTTGAAACTTCAGTTAGAGATTGAAGATACGAGTGCTAAATGGACATTAATACATATTATTGAGTATTTAGAGAATTTACACTTATTCTCTGAAACCTATACTCCGTATGAAGATATAATTCAAGTAGGGAAAGCATCTTTGATTAATTTACGAGGGGTACGACAAGATATTCAGGAGATAGTTGTGTACAAACTATTGAAAGATTTATTTTTGGAGCGAAAGAAAGGAAATATTCCTCCGTTTTTATTGGTGTTAGAAGAAGCTCATAATTTTTGTTTGGCAGAGAACACGAAAATAATGACCAGTAGGGGTGAAAGACCAATTTCGAAAATAAAAAAATCTGACAAGATCGCAACGTTAAATGAAAATAATTTACTAGAATTTCACTATCCTAACAAAATATATAAAAATAAACCACAGGATTTGTATGAAGTAACAACTAAATTTGGAAATAAACTTATAGCTACTAAGGATCATTCCATTCTTACTAGAGATGGATTTAAGTATGTTTCTGGCTTGAATGAGATGCTAGTCCCATTACAAAACAATTATTCTATGGAAAAAGATTTAGTTATTGCTAGACTCATAGGTCATATTCTAGGAGACGGTTGGTTATCTCATAGAAAATCTGTTGGATTTTCTGGACAGCATATAGATTTAAGGAGAATTAAAGAAGACTTACATTTTTTGAGTTTTACTTCTTCTAAAATAACTGAAAAAAAGTCCCGTTCGAAGATTAATTCTATTGAGTATGGTACACTCAATGTTAATGGTTCAGGATTCTCGATGACCTCTTCTGTAAGATGTTTTAAATTTATGCAGCAATTCGATTTACCTGTAGGCAGAAAAGTTTTGCAAGAATATGAAGTTCCGTATTTTATATTAAAGGGATCAAATATGCTAAAAGCAGAATTTCTTTCAACATTAATGGGGTCTGACGGATTTAAACCTAGAATTAAAAAGAAAAATGTTGATGCTTTAAGAATCTCTTTTTCTAAAATTGTTACATTAGATAAAAATGCCAGAAAATTCGGCAACCAAGTTATTCAATTATTTGGAGCTTTAGGTATTCGCTCAAAACTGAAAACAAGGAAAGGGAATCTGAGAAAAACTGATGACAAGGAAACTATCAAGTATCTCATTGAAATAGATAATGAGAACCAAAATGTTCTGCGTTATTTTTCTAGAGTTGGATTTAAGTATTGTAAACCTAAAGAGGAACTGGCTTCTAAAATACTTTGGTATTATCGATTTAAATTAAATGAAATCAATGAAAAAGAGAAATTACGGAAAAGAGCCCTGGAAATAAGAGAAAAAACTGGTTACGGTAAAATTAAAATTGCAAAAATGTTGCATTTGAGTCCGGGATTGGTGAAATTTTGGCTGTACAATTTTAAACACAGTAATAGGACCAAGCGTGCAGGCTTAGGTAGACTCAATATTATGGATTTTGGGGAATGGTGCAGAAAGTATACTACTGAGCACTTTATTATGGATCCCGTTAAAAATAAAAGGTATTTAGGTTTAAAACCTGTATACAACTTGTCTGTAAAAAATGAAAATTTCATTGCTAATGGAATAGTTTCTCATAATTGTCCAGAAAGAAACTTTGGAGAATCTAAAAGTTCTTCTATTATCAGACAAATATTTGCTGAAGGGAGAAAATTTGGACTGAGTGTTTGTTTAGTTTCCCAAAGACCTTCAAGAGTGGATAAGAATGCTTTATCTCAGGCAACTACACAGATAGTGATGAAGATGACGAATCCTCACGATTTACGAGCAGTTATTAGTAGCATGGAAGGTATTACTCCTGAAACTCAGGATGAGATTAAGAATCTGAATATTGGGACTGCTTTAGTTAGTGGAGTCATCGATAATCCATTATTCGTAACCGTAAGACAGAGAAGAAGCAAACATGGTGGGGGAGCTGTCAATGTTGTTCCGGGAAAAGAGAGTGAACTACTTCCTTTGATTCATCAGAATATTAGCTTAGAGGATATGAAAGTTGTGCATAAAGATGTTAAAGTGCAGTTAATTCCTTGTGTGTTGTTTAGGTGTGTTGCTCAAGAGCCGTTTAATCTTTTAGTGAATTTAGTCAATGGAGAGCTTATTACTGATATTGAGCAAGGGAAGGGAGTGAAGATACAAAATTTACAATTAATGGGCAAGCAAGAAAGAGTATTTAATTTAGCTTTTCGTTTAAAAGAGTTTAAGGTTGCGGAATTATTTGAGAAAAGCGGACTGCAGTTTAGCGAATTGTTTGAGGTTGTACGAATCTTAACGGAGAAAGGATATTTTGTTAAGGAAAAAGAAGTATTGAAGGTACATCCTAGTTATGACGTAAAAAGTAAACAGTTTTACGGAAGTATTGAATATAGTGATTTGGCGTACGATATGAAAGAGAGTGAGAAGTTTTCTGCTGAAGAATTGCGAAGAGTATTAAGCATGTATGTCGATATTAAAGAGAAGAAGAATTGTTGGTTAGTTAATTATGTATGAATCATCGAAGAAATCTCCAACATCTGATCCGCATTGATGACCGCTTATTCTATCAATATACCTTTGAGACATACCACTACGACTTAAGCGATCTCTGTACAAGGCAGGACCTCTTCTGTTGATTTCAATTAAAGCATCGATGGAAGGTCTAAGTCTTTCCATCATCTCTTCTTCAAATTCTTCTTGGGAAAGTCTATGCGTGGAACCTTGATTTCCTTGACCTAAAGCTTTCAAAGCGTTTTCTCGCATCTCTTCTTCAACCCAGTTCATTAGTAATCAATTTCCTCTTCTATAGCGTATCCCTGAAGGTTTCCTGCAAATCTTGTCGGAGCTCTTGCACGTCTGTACATCTTTCTTAAATGGCGTAAGGGGAGGTTTGCTAGGGCAAATCTTGCATCCTCGGAAGAGAGCAGTTCTTCAAGCTTATTGCGAGGCGTCCTTGCCATTTGAGTTATGAATCTAAGTCCTTCTTCATAATCAGCATTACCACCATAATCATTTAATTCTGGACTCATTTTCTTGATTTTTCCATGTATATACTGGTATATATATGTTACGGTTGTTGTATTTAGGGAACAAACTCAACATTATCTAAGTCCTTAAACTGTCTATCTCCTGTTAAAAACTTAATCTTCATTGTTTTTGCTATAGCGTATCCAATACAGTCCACGTAGGAGAGGTCTCTTTTCTTGAAGGTTACTCTTAGTTCATTCGCCATTTTAATGATTTCATCCGTAATTTCAACTGCATATTTTGCAAAGAAATCATAATACTTGTCAGCTTGTTCTTTACCATATCTGAGAAGAAGACCATAATGTAGTTCCATGAGGTTTAATTTTGTTGTTACAATACCTATCTCTTTAGAATACTTTTTGTAGTCTTCATTTTCTGCGATAATCTCATAAAAAGCGTAGGAATCAAAAAAGAGAATCTTTACGTTTTCCAACCTTCTCTCACCATATCCTTAAATTTTTGCCCAGACATCTTTCTTTTTAGCGATCCGAAAAACTCCGAGATATCAGCTTCTTTTACTACATTTACAAAAATCTCTTCGTTTTCTTTTAGGGATTCTTTTTCTACTAATTCTTTCGGCAGAATAATCCCGAGAGAGTTTCCCCACCTTCTCACAATTGCTTTCGAGGTCATAGTTATACTTTAATTATACTTAAGTATAACTTATATAAAAATCTATGCATTTATGACCATAAACACCTTATCCGTCTTTACTGCAATGCCATTTTCTTTTTTACTTATTTCCTGAGAGGTTAGGATTGCAGTACCTAGGGCAACTAATTCATTTTTTAAGGAGAACAAAGCTACCGTTTCTCCCCTTACAATATGGCTTTGATATTTGCTAATTCCTGGAATAGCAAGACTTCTTCCGTGCGTAATGGGAATAATTGCAGAGTCTCTTACCCAGATGCAAGGCATATGAGCAACAGCAGCTTCAATGGGAAGGATCATTTTTTTGAGATTTAAGGGATTACCTTGCTTGTAGAATTCGTAGGCATCTTTTAAATCTTGTAAAGAGTACATTGCAGTATCGCTGAAAGGGCCTGCTTTTGTCCTTATTAATTGGAACATATGAGCTTTCGTTCCTAGCTTTACTCCAAAATCAAAACAATTACTTGAAACAATCCCATTTTCAATTAAGAAATTATGGTTTTTCTTTATTGTGATATCATAAACAAATCCTTTGAAAGGAATCTTCTTTATTCTTTTAATCTTTTCTATAGTGCATTCTTCTAGAGAACTAGGAATATCTTCACCGATGTTAACTAATCGTTTATAGGTCCTTCTTGTTATTGGAAGTTCTTTTTTCAATAATCTATCTCCATTTCCTCCAATCTTTGAAGAGAGATTCTCAATTTTCCTTAGATAATTTATTTTGTCTAAGGGACAGTATAAATAGTCTTCTGGAGTATATCCAATTTTTATGAAATATTCTTTTATTTTTTTCAACGCATCATTTTTCTTGGGATGATTTGTACCTACTTTTTCAATGAATCTAAGTTTTGATGCAGGATCTTTTATTGTTAATACATACTTAGAATCATTTTTTGATTTGAATCCGAGGTTTCCACTTTTCTGTTTTAGGATAGTGGTCTGAATTCCTAATTTAAGAAACATTTGATGAATCCTTTTTATGGATGTAAAAGTGCTCGAAAAAAAACGAATGTCAGTATAAGCCCATTTTTGATTTCTCTTTTCTGTGAAATATGCACCACCATCACCATCGAAATAACCCTTTAAGAAGGAACATATAAGGTCTTGTTCCAACTCTAAAATTATCAGGAAATCACTTTTGTTTGAAGGACTTGTTATTCCTAAACTTGCACACATCGTGGCGAATAAACTATTGCTTGTCTCAACTTGCCATACTTCATTCTTAAATATCTTTTTTGTAACTTTTATTCCCGGGAAACTGTTTCTTGTTAGATTATAAAACATTTCAATAAGAGCCTTTTCCTTATTATGGAATTTAATCCTCGTATATCTTATGGTCTTATTTTCTTTTGAATTATTGCCGTCAGAAGCAATTAATCCACAAAGATACAACAATTCTCTTGTAAGAAGAGGATTTACTCTGATAATACTCCCTTTTTCTGTTTTAAAACAAGATATTTCTGTTTTTACTCTATCAAATATGTTAGCTATTTTTAAGTGCTTTATTCTGATGTCTATTGTTGAGTTTTTTAAAAAAGGTTTTCTATCTAATTCTGTTATCCTATTGAAGGCTCTTATGCTTCCAAATTTCTTAATTAATTCCTTTTTACACTCTTCTTTTATCTTTTTATCATGAATAAGATAGTCATCATCCAATAACTCTGTTATGGTAATCCTTTTTTGCGGTAAAGGCAAATTGATACTTCTAAACAAGAAATCACCCCTTTTTAGCTCCCCCGTTTCTTTCATTGTGGGACCATTCTTTGTTGAGACCAACAGTTTATGGTCTGATGTAGCTCTTATCGGAATTCCGGATGAAGTGATAATTTCCACTAATCTCCCTGAAAATGGAATCTTTTGAAAATCAGTGATTGTATCTTTTTCTAGCTTATCTTTATTATATGACCACACTTGCATCTTTTTTTGGTTATTATAAATCTCTTCTATTGTTTTCATTCCTTCACAAGTTATTACTTCCATATTTGGTGCTAGGCAGATTTTTCTGATATATGTTCCTGCTTGACATCCTATTCTGAATAAGACTTCTCTTTCTTTAATTTCAAGAATTTCAAAATAATAGACTTCTCTTTCTCGCCATTGTCGTTTAATTGCTGATTTTAGTGGAGGTAGTTGTCTAATTTTTCCTGTGAAGTCTTTTGTTGTTTGATGAATTCTTGAGGGAGTGATATCTGCATGGAGATGCATTAAGCAAATATATTCTTTGCCTGCTGTCAAGAGAAATTGTGTAATTCGCGTAGCTCTGTCTAATGCAACAGGTAAACATCCTGTAACATTGGGATTTCTCTGTTTTTTACTCTAGAGTCCCGCTGTGACCGGCCTGTTTTATTTTTAGTATCTTTTGGACATATTCTGAAACTTGATGCGAAATTCCCTAAGCAACGCTTATGTAGGACCTGCAGGCTTGTTGATATTGATTATTCCATAGTGCATCAACTGCTCAATAGACCTTTCATCAGGTTTCTGTCCAAAATTACCTCTTTCTTCTCTTTTAACCAATATATCTCTCTTTATTTTCTCAAATGGCAACTCTCCTTTCATAGCACCCTCCTTTAGTTTATTCATTATTTCAATTAAATCGAGAAATATCAAACCTTCCTCGCTTATTGAAACGCATTTTTTGCCTTTTATCTTTTCGAAATTAATAAATTTTTGATATCGGTTTTTTCTTATAGTGTCTAGTATTGAATCTTGTCTTATTCTCATTAAAATCGATAAGTCTTTAATTGTGAGTTTTTCACTTTCCTTGCATGCTGAAAGATATTTTATCATGGTTTTCGTAAAACTATGTCTTAAGAATCCATTAATAGCGTTGTTCCTTCTTTTATTGTGGGTTTTGAAAGGAACTATGCCTTTTTTTAAGAATGCCTTAAAGAAAATATATTGGTTGTCCCATTTTTCTATTACAAATGTTTTATTCTGTGAAATTTTACAGAATTTTAGAATCCCAGTATTTTTCAGTACATTTTCAAATAGCTTTTTTTCATTTTCATTAAAACTAAGTGTTATTCTATGTAAACTTCCGCTATTTAATTGAGATCCTCCTTCGGCATCGAGTAATCCATTTAATGCATAAAATGCTGTTTCTTTATCTAATTCTTCAGTAATCTTGTAAAATATGTTCTTAAAAATCATACTAACAATCGTTTTATCTATAATAATTCTCAAATTTCCATTTTTCCCCGTATTAAAGCTTGATTCAGCTGTTTTGTAAAATTGCTTATCTTCTAACTCTAATTTACTCTTCCAATATTCTTTCGAACATTCTTTATCTTCACCTTTAAATAAGTCGATTTTAGCCCTCCAACAATTTTTCGGTATTCTCAAACTCTCATCGAACTGATGCATTACAAAATTGATCAGTTCTGGTGCTTTGTTTACAAAATACAACTTGTTTTGGTAATGCCCATCTCCATGAATGAGAAAGCATAATTCGATTAAATCTGGAGTAATTTCAATAAATCTTGGAACGGTAATTGGAGTCTTTTGTTTTTTGTATATAGTGATATTCCTCCCTTCTCGAGGAATGATTCTCACTTCATTATCTTTACTTAATTTGGCGAGGTCTATGTGTCTCTCTGAGTTTTGTACCTCTAATTTTTTATCCCTGTTCAAGACATAACAAATTATTCTTTCATGGTTTTTTAGCCCTAATATTTTTACAACTTTAGCTGGCACATGTATCTTTCCCCACCTACTTATCTTTACAATCAACTGAAAATTTTTATGTGCCTTTTCGATTCTTATTAAAATTACATCTTTTTCTTCAAAGCTGTGCTTTTTTCTGTCTTTTGCATAAAATGTGAAAAAGGGACGATCTGTTTTTGTTGTTACCTTAGAGAAGAATTTTAACAAAGGTGTTTCTTTTAAATATAAATTTTTAAACTCCTCAGGATGGACTATTTCTGTATAATAAATTACCTGATTACTTATGGTTATTTTATTCATTTTCTATAAAACGAAAGGTATATATATATATAAGTTTTGATATTATTCTAAAAGAGGTGATTATCATAAAAGCATTTAACAAAAGTGTTTTCGTTGCGTATTCTGTTTTAGTCTTAGCTTTAGTTGTTGTTTTAGGTTTTGGAAAGTATGCTAGTGAGAGACAATCTATGGTCTCTGATGACTCGATAATTGATGAGCCTGTTGTTGGAGGAATTGTCCCACAAATTTCAAGTGTTACCCTTAGGATTCTGACCCTTACTTAAGGGAAAATCCAGACGATACTGATTGGGTTATGGATTTGGGTAATTTAATGAGTTTTTCTGATCATGTTATCGGTATTGAAAATGATTTTGTTAAAGATGATAGCTCCGATATGCCTGCAGGCGTTGGAGAATGTTATAGTTTGCCTACAGAGTATGTAAAAATTTGTTTAGAAGGATTGAATGTTGCTGATGATGAATACATGGAATTAGTTCAGGAATACACTAATGCAGTAGACTTTACCAAAGCAGGATTTCCTACACTTACATCAGAACCAGCTTTGTATATCCATACAAACAGCCAGGAAGGATTAGTGCTTCACCAATCTTTGTTGGTCTGGTCTAATGGGACAGCTTTAGACAGATATACAAATAAAATCTGGATTTATGCTCCTGGAATCAATGCAGAATACAGAATTTTTTATGAAGACTCTTCTGGAGATATCCAGTATGCAGGAAATTTGACTGGAGGGAGTAGGATAACAACAAAGTTTGCACATTTGAATTATGGTTCTTTAGGATCAAGTGTAAATTTGAATTTTTTAGGCAGAAGACCAAGTTCAAGTCAAAGCTTTTTCAACATAACCTTGACTTCTCCATTATTAGACAATATCACTTCAATATTTTCAACTTCTAATGGAAAAGTTAATGCTCTTGGAGCCTTGCAATCCTGGGAAGAACCTTCCGAACTGGTTTGGGATGATCGAGTAAACATCGGAACAAAAGATGAAGATCATAGAACTAGATTTGGTATTGTTGTCAAAGATCCTAGATCGCATGGGGCTAGTGATGAAGTTGTATTAGGTATTCCTAGTGCTCAGGTTAAGGCTAGGGTTGCACTTTTGACTGCTACAGGATTAGTAAGAAACGATGTTCCTTTAGGTAGTTCTTTAACTGCTGGAGGATTTAATCCTACTTATATTGCTACTTCGCTTCCAGGATTGCAGAGTGCATCTATTGTGTATAATGGGATTACGTATCCAGTGCATGATGAACTACAGTTAACAGATGGGGGTCCTACTATTGAAACCAGTCTTACGAGCCAAGATGATGATTATGCAAGTGGCGTATTCTTGGAATCAATGAGAGATAGGATAAAGTACTACTACAAGTTTGATAGCCCCCTTTATTTAACAAATGCCACTGAACAGAACCCAGTGATTATCAATTTCTTGAACGACAGAGTGTTAATTCAGAGGATTGTAAGTCCGACAAGTTTTGTAATAGGGTATTGTGGGGATGGGACTTGTAATATAGGGGAAAGCAGGCTTACTTGTCAGCAGGATTGCGTCTCGAGCGGAAGTTCTCCTTTGAGAATTAAAACAACAGCCACTTAATTTTTTCTTTTTTTGTTCATGAACCTTTTCTGTTTTCTTAATCTCTTTTCCTTAGTGTATAAGACCATGACATATGTCACTACCCAGCTAAATGCCGATAATGAAACATTCTATCGTCTTAAACATTTTTTTAATTGATTTTTAGCTATAACTCACCAATAAAACATGATAAATTACTCAAGATAATTACTCGACCACAAATAGAAAGTATGGCTGGTGACATATGTCCTGAACCTGTACATAAAAAAAGAAAAGAGGGTTTATCCCCAATCGTCTTCTTCTTCCTCTTCTTCTTCTTTAATATCGTTGTCGTCCTCTTCTTCTTCCTCTTCTTCCTCTTCTGCCTGCTTATGCATTTTTAGTTCAATTCCCATAGTGTGAACCTCCCTTTAGGTCGGTAGAGTAACGTCCCTGTTTTTAAACTTTTGGATTTAAAATAAGAAAAGAGAAAAAGCGTTACTGCACTTTAGCAGTTACTTTATTTGCAGCTTCTAGGTCTTTCCAGGTAATATTGAACAAGTTTTCTAGTGCTTGCGCAAAATACGGAGTGTTGACCCAGACACCGATATCATAGGTAGGATGGATTTCCTTATCATCTGTTACCATCATCAACAATTCTTTGCTATCGATGATGCAGAATCTTGAATCAACTTTAGAGAAGTTTCTGACTTCTGCATATTTCTGCAAGTCTTTAATGGCATTCATCGTGTCTTTGTTGATAGGAGCAGCTATTCGAATTTTGACATTCTTCTTCGCTACTTTCTCTAAAGCAGGACCAATAGATTCCAACTTCCTTAAAACACCCTTGCTTGTTGTTGCAATAACAATTGATTTTTGCGCATTCTTCACCATCGTTTCTAAATGAGCATAGAGATTATGTCTTCCTCTAATTGCGCCACTTAAGTCAGAAGGTTCAACAAATTCGATGCCTTGTGTATGTAATTGATTTAATTCATTCAAGACATCAGTGTTTGTAAGATCTCGAAGTTTCTGAATGCTTGCATCAGCTTCTTCTTTAATAGATTTCTTTACTCTTTCAACAACCTCTTTAGGATCGACAGCTAGGTATTTAATGGGCTTTCCTAGTTTCATGATAACAAAACCTTTCTTCTCTAAAGACTCAAGAACATCATACGCTCTTGACCTTGGTACATTTCCAATATCAGAGAGTTCTCCCGCAGTTGAAACACCTCGGGAAAGCAACGCAGACCAAATTCGCACCTCATAGAGATTAAGACCAAAAGATTGACGTAGTTTGTTTAAAAATTCTTCTTTCACTATCATAGAGACGAGCCTCCTTGTATCACCTTTTTTTAATATTCCACCATAGTAATCACTCTACCACGATAGAAACTATGATATAATGGTGAATCCACTGCTATATAAAGATTATTATGGTCGTTTGCATATATCATTTATGAAGATGTATGCTTTCCCTTTTGGGTGTTGTAGATTTGTTCGACTCTTTTCACATCATCTGCTTGCTCAATACTCTTATCATTTCTTAAGCGTAATAATCTCGGAAATCTTAAAGCGAATCCTGAATCGTAGTTTGTGCTTTTTTGAATTTCTTCATATAACACTTCAATAACAAGAGCAGGTTTTACTGTAACGTGCTTGCCTTTTTGTTCCAAGATATGGGGTTTAAGCAGTTTTGTCATGTCTTCGAAAGAGAGACCCTCTGATTTTTCTTTTAAACCGGTACTTGATTTCCCAATTTCTTGAAAGATTCCTTGATTTTTACACGCAAGTGTATAGCTTGTTAGCCAACCAGCTCTTTTACCTTCTCCGTAGTCAGCTGCAACAATCACTAAGTCTAGTGGCTCTAAGGTAGGTTTCATTTTTAGCCAACCTGAAACTTTTCTTCCAGGAGTATATGACTTTTTTAAATTCTTTAACATGACTCCTTCAAATCCTTGAGTTAATAGTTTTTCGTAAAAAAATTGAATTTCTTCTTTATCTTCAGAAATGAGTTTTTTGGTCAGGACAATTTTTGTAGGAATCTCGTGAACAGTCTTTTCTAGTATTTTTCTTCTTTCTTCTTGTGATAGTGTAATAAGAGCTTCTTTTTCTTTAAGAAGAATATCAAAAACATGTATTTCAACAGGAATCTTTTCTGCTATTTCTTCAATGTCATATTTTCTTTTAATTCTTTGCGAAATATGTTGAAAGGGAAGGTATTCTTTTGTTTTTGGATTATAGCCAATGGCTTCTGTATCTAAAATACATATCTGGGCTTTCACATTTTTTTGAATTATAGGAATAAGCTCTTGAAATTGTTTTGTTACATTCTCTAGTCTTCGTGTGAATAAAGAAATTTTATCATGATCTTTATGGATTTGCAGTCTAAAACCATCAAGTTTTGGTTCAACTAAGAGAGGCGTTCCTAGTGCTTCAAAAGCCTCTTCCACTTGAGGAATAGCAATAGCTAGCATAGGATTTATGGGAATGCCTACTTTCAGTGTTTTCTTCAAAGTTTTCTTAATTCTAATGCAATCTACTACTTCTGAGAAATCATTTGTAATGTCATAGAGCTCTTGCACTTTTGCGATAAAATAGTTATAGGCTTCTCTTGGTTCATCAATTTCAATGCAAGAGTGTTCTTCAAGTGTTTCTAGTGTTAACTTTTTCAAAGCTTCTAAACTTTTCACTTTAAAACAAGAATCAACTTCTAAAGGTTCATAGATTTTTTTGCAGGATAAGCAGTGTTTGGTTTCTGGATTGAATGTTTTACAGTGCGGACATTGTGTAAAAATCCCCATAACTTTTGGGAAAAATGCCCAGACAATTGCGTCTCTGAGAATACCTGCAGCTATCCCTACGCGTAATTGACCGATAACTGTTCTTGTAATAAATTTTGCTTCTACTGGCTGAGAAGAGGTTAAGAGTTCTGAAATTAACTGAACTTTTTTGTTTACCGTTCCTTCTCCTTCTAAAGTAGCTAAACTTTGCAAGTTAGAGAATACTTTTTGAAGTGTTAGAGTATGAGAAACTAGAGTAGTTTGCTTTCTTTCTGACATTAAAGACTCTGCTACTGATCCTAGGTCGCCTGTTTTTGTCCAGAGTTTTTCAATTTTATCTAGGGAAGTTCCACTGGAAAGATGAATTACTTTCACCATCAACTGAGAGCTCATTCCTAGCTTTCTTTCATCCCAAGGAGGAAATACTTGACCTTGCAAAAGATAAACTAATGCTTTAAGGTCATAAGGGTTAGCTTTTTTTAAAAACTTTGAAATCAGAAAGGTTTTTTCTAAGCGTTTAGAGGTATTTTCTAAGAGTTCATAGAGTTGAGCAAATTCTTTATAGTCCATAGATATGTTTATATAGATGGTATCATAAAAAGGTTTCTATGGAGTTTCTTGATGTGCTCAGAGGGAGAAGGAGCATTAGAACATTCTTGCAGAAAGAGGTTGAGTGGTGGAAAGTAGCTGAAGTTCTTGATGCGGGAAGATATGCACCTTCTACAGGAAATTTACAGAATTGGCAGTTTCTTGTTGTTAATGATGCTGCAATGAAACAAAATTTAGCAGAGGTTTGTTTGAAGCAATTTTGGATGACCAATGGAACATGTATTGTTGTGTTAAGTGGTTTAGATATGATGAAAGAGTATTATGGGGTAAGAGGGGAGATGCTGTATAGTATTCAAAATTGCGCAACAGCTATGCAGAATATGTTACTTCGAGCGTATGACTTAGGATTAGGAAGTTGCTGGGTCGGGGCTGTTGATGAAGATATTGTTAAAAGAGTCCTCCATATTCCTGGGAATTTGAGAGTTCAGGCAATTATTGTTATAGGATATAGTGATGAAAAAGCTGAAGTTCCGCATAGGTATGAGTTAGCTGATCTTGTTTCTTTTGAAAAGTATGGAGAGAAGAAGCATGATAGTATCTGGCCTATTGCTCAGCATAATATTAAGGAAAAGAGTAAAAAAAAACTTGGAAATTTCTTTCAGTTGAAGAAAAAACAAAAATAAATGGTTTTATATCTTTTTTTACCTTCATACTTCTATGGAATATAAGCCACTACCAATAACTAGACTGGAGTTTGAAGCATTGAAACCCTATGAAAAGACTAGAGTGGAGGTAGCTCATTGGGAAAGAAATAGGGATTGGTTCTATGAGCAACTGGCAAAGTTACATGCAAAATTTCTTGTTGTAGGGGCTGTTTCTGGAAAAATTTATCTTTCTGGGATATCAGGTCTTTACCCCAACCATAGACAATTAGAAACCATTCTACAAGAAAGCGTAGAACTACCCTTTGCTTGGTCAGCAGATATTGTTAGTGACTCAGGAAAATTTTTAGTTTTTTAGAATAAAAAAAAAGAAAAAGTAGCTAATGCCTTGGCATTAGCCATCAAGGAAAAGGGCTTAAAGGGGGGTTAAGAATACTTCAATGCCCTTACTTGATCATGTCGATTCCAAGTTCTTGATGCATTCTTGACGTCTCTCTATTTGCTCTCGATCGGTCAACTTTACCCAAGATGTATGGACTGTTCACTCCTGTAATGATGGTCATTACTCGAAGTCTTCCTTTCATATCCTCTTGGATTCTTGCACCCCAGATAACGTTTGAGTCTGGGTCAAGTGCTTCTGTTACGATTTCTCCAACTTTTGCTACTTCATCAAGCAATAAGTCAGATCCACCGGTAACGTGGATTAATGCACCGTTTGCACCAGCGTAGCTCACATCTAATAGTGGGTTGGTTAAAGCTCTTCTTGTTGCTTCTTCCACTCTCTTGTCAGATGCACTTTCACCAATGCCGATTACGGAGACTCCGCCTTGGGACATAATTGCCTTTACATCTGCATAGTCAAGGTTGACTAAGGATGGTACTGCAATTGTCTCTACAATTCCTTTGATCATTGTTGCAACTAGTTCATTAGCCACTGCGAAAGCTTGTTCAATTGGCAAGTTTCCTGCGATGTTGACTAATCTGTTGTTGTCAATGACAATGACAGTATCGGAAACGTTTCGTAGTTGAAGTAGTCCGAATTCAGCTTTGTCTACTCTGGCTCTTTCAATACTGAAAGGCATGGTTACGGTTCCAATGACAATTGCGCCCATTTCCTTTGCAACTTGTGCAATAACTGGGGCAGCTCCTGTTCCTGTTCCTCCACCCATACCAGCACAGACAAATACCATGTCGGTGTCCTTCAAACAATCCTTAATTTCTTGAAGACTTTCTTTGGCTGCTTCTTTACCTTTTTCGCTATATCCTCCACAGCCAAGTCCTCGTGTTAAGTGAGCTCCTATGAGGAATTTTTTATCAGCCTCTACAATGTCGAGATGCTGTTTGTCAGTATTACATGCTATGATCTCTGCTCCGCTGACTCCTTTTCTGTAAAGCCAGTTGACCATATTAGAGCCGCCACCACCAGCACCGAATACTTTGATGTTGGCTTGACCTACTTTTATGTTGTTGTACATTCCACTCTCAGCTTGTTTTAAAGCGTTCTGTATAATGAAGTCCATTTTGTTTGTCCCCCGTTTGTCCTTTACGTTTTTTGATTTTAATTAGTATACTACAAAACCACAATCTATATAAATCAGTTTAGTAATATACTCCTTTAGAAAAAGTGTTTATGCGCCAACATGAATGCTTTGAAGTTTAGTCAACAAACTAAGTGTGTAAGTTCCGAAGTTCATTGCCGCCAAGCAAACTGATTTCGCCGCCAAGCAAATTCAGGAATGATGAACTTTTAAATCCTTTTTTCTTACTATAAATAAAGTAGTATTTAAATATTATCGGACTGAGAAATATATATTCCAATGTACTAACTTTTTGTAAACAATGCCTAAACCTCATTAAAATGCCTTGAAATTGGGGTTTTAACGATTGTGACTTTTTGAAAATAGAAACTGTAGGGTAGGTAAAACACTTTCGTATACTAGTATGTTCTTGGGTTTTTTTGAAAAATTCTGTTTTTTATTTTATTGTGTGAAAGGAAAATCTCTTTTTGTGAATATTTTTAGGCTTCCTTAAATTCGTTGAGTCATTTTGCAAAATATTTATATAGTTTAAGATTTTTTTAATATTATGAAAAAAATAGGTATTCTTTTATTGATTTTATTCTTTATCCCTGTTGTTTTAGGGGCTGGCTCGGGTTCTGGTGGTAGTTCTGGCTCTTCAGGAAATTCAGGAGGAAGTCGAGCAGAGACCATCGACTTTGCGACTAAAAACAGCTTTGATCAGACGTTTAATAAAGGAAATGTTTATTCTCTTACTTTAAAGGACACTAGAAAATTTTTCTTGTATACAAAAAATATTGAAGGAAACACCATCTATTTTATCTTAAGAGGATCTGAAAAAGAATTGCAAGTTAGCGTAGGATTTCAGGTTGAAATTGATCTTGATGATGATGGAACAAATGATCTTCTTCTTACTTTGAATTCGATTCCAAGTGATAGCAAGGCTGCAATTACAGTAACAGACACCTTTGAAAAAAGCAGTATAACAACTGAAAGTACATCTGGTCTTCTTTGCGGAGATAGAAACACTCGGCAAGAAAGAATTCGATGTAGACTTCATCTTCAAAAAGAGGCTTTAGAAGAAGAATATACTCTTAAGTATCTTCCTGAGGAGTGCAAAGATCTTAGTGATCCAAATAGAGAAGAATGTATTCAAAGATATAAAGGTTCTCAGCGGTGCTGGGGGTTTAAAGAAGATGCGAGTCGCGTGAATTGTGTAAAAAATGTTTTGAAATTTAAAGGCATCATTGAGGAAAGAGAAATTTGCGACAGTTTGAAAGATTCGGAAAAAAGAATTTGCATTGGCACTTTAAAAGAGAATGTTTTTAGTATTATAAAATTCAGGTTTTACAACTTAGAAGAACGAGCAGAGGATCTTATGAAAGAAGGAAAGGTTTCTGAGAATGATACAGTTACTTTTATTGCTGCAGTTGAAGGGAAAAAAACTGAGTTTAATACAGCTGTACCTATAGAACAGAAAAAAGAGATTGTGAAAGAGGTAGAAACGCTATGGATAGCATTTCAAAAACTTCAATAATCCTATGTTTGCTTCTGTTTGTTAGTGCATGCACTCAAACAGAAGCAAACATAGG
>Ga0209541_10000770_pt1 | contig 63577 bp, 33 predicted proteins | sample RifCSPlowO2_01_FD_184027 | JGI IMG/M metagenome (GOLD analysis project Ga0209541, IMG submission 184027) | Groundwater microbial communities from Rifle, Colorado - Rifle CSP2_plank lowO2_0.1 (SPAdes) (version 2) | ecosystem: Environmental > Aquatic > Deep subsurface > Groundwater | place... | reverse complement strand
GCAAGCAGCCCAAGCAGTTTGAGATTGATCTTGTGAACAGGCATGAGCTTGAGGCAGAGTTCCAGGCTGCGCAGAAGGCGAAGAAGGAGGCGGAGAAGGGGGCAGGGACTGAGAAGGGTGTGGGTGCAGAGCAAAAGGAAGAGGATGTAAAAGAAGAGAATAAAGAAGAAACTGCGCCTAAGGAAGGTGAAGACAAGGCCAAAGAAGAGGACAATAAGGGGAAAGAAGGGCCAGGCTCCCTGCAACCAACATCAGTCCAGGAAACTGCTGCGCCGCAAATCAAGGAAGAAAACACGGCAACAAAACCAGGACCAGCCCCCGCAGAAGCCCAGCCTGCAAACAAAATAATTGGGCTTATTGCGCAGGCAAAGGATTTCATAACCAAGAATGACAAGCAAAATGCAAGCCACAGCTATGACCAAATAAGGGAAGAATACAAAAATCTCCCAGTTGGCTTGAAACAGCGGGTCATCAGGGACTGCGTTGCAATACAAAACGGGATAGCAAGGCTTGCGTGAAGCAAATTCAGAGGGAATTGGCCATGAAAATCAAGACGCCAAAAATAGAAGAGGCAGAGGAAACAGCAAGGCTGCTGAGGTCAGAGCTGGACATGATTAAAAAAGACTTAAGCGAGCTGAGAAGGGCTGGCTATTACACGAAATCAGCTGACAATATGCTGGGCGCGGCCTGGCCGAAAATACGGCTGTACAAGGCCACATGCGAGGACAGCGACCTCGCGCAGGTGAAGGAGATTTTCAATGCGGCAAAGGCAGAAATGGAAAGAATAAAAAACAATGAAGACAATGAGTACCTAAAAAAGGAGGATTAGCATGGGATTGTTTGGTTTTGGCAAAAAAGAGGCTGCGCCAGAGGAAAAGCAGGAAGGCGGTGAAGAGTCCGAAGAGGAAGAAGAGCCGGCTCCTGAACCGGAACAGCAGGCAGCGCCTGTAGGCGCAAGCGACGGAAGGCTTCTTGCTGAAGTCACCAAGATAAAGGCCCAGCTTGATTCCCTTGCTGAAATGAGAAAGCTTACTTCTGAGAGGTTTACAAGGGTCAGCGAGCAGATTGGCGAATTGCGCGGCATGATCATGGACACAAACAGGGCAATCCAGAACATTGAGGTCAAGAGCGCCAAGGCAATTGACCTTGTTGAGACTGTGCAGCCGGACAAGATGATGATTGAGCTGCAGAAATCCGATGCAAAGGTTGAGGCGCTTAAGGCCGGGATAGAAAGCAATGACTCAATCATCAAGTCCTTCAGGGAACAGCTTAAGGATTTCAGGCAGCAGGTAAATGTATTTCAGGGCGTTGAGCAGACAATCAAGCTATCAGAGGAAGTCAGGAAGGAGCTGCTGGACATTAAGAAGGTGGAAGCCCTTGTCAAGAGGCACGCCAGCAGGGTCGATGACATTTTCGTTGAGGTCAGCAAGAAATTCAGCGACTATGAAAAGTTCCAGAGCCAGGCTGCAGAGCTGGACAAGGGGTACAAGCATATCACAGGCGACTTTGACAGCTTTAAGATCAAGCTGGCAGGCCTTGCCGCGAAAAAGGATGTTGAGAACCTCTTATCCAAATTCAACAGCTTTGAGAAGCATGCGGGAAACCTCCTTGTGCTCATGGACAGGAGGTTTGAAACCCTGGAGAAGAAAGTCGTGCACAGCGTGGATGAAAGGCTTGATAGGGTCGAAAAGCTGCTGGCAGGCTTTGAAACCCTGGCAAAGAAAACCCCTGACCTTGACAAATACTTCAAACTGCTGGACGAAGAGGCCAGGAAAGCTGCGCAGGAAAAGCCTGCAGAGCCTGAAAAGATACTTCAGCCAGGCGAAGAGCCAAAGCAGGAAGAGCCTGCCCCGCAAAAGGGGATTTTCGGCGCGCTGAAAGACAAGATTGCAGGTGGCGGCCAAAAAGAGGCTGCATCAGAAGGTGGGAAGAAATAAGAAACAGGTTGGGTTTGGCAAAGGGTCTGGCAAATCTGGTCTCGGGATGAATCGAAAAGTCCTACCTGCCTACCAGAGATGGTACCACTTCCTTCTCCTGCGAAATTCCTTGATGCTGATTATAAGGTTCTCTGGCTCGATTTGGTAATTCTTTTCTTCCTTTACATACTCTGCGTGTGTTTCCCTCACAAGCTTATTGATAAAATAAATTGTGTAAAGAACAGCAACGGTTTCTTCAATGGAAATGTTAGAATCCGCCGAGCACAAATTTCCCTATGAGAATCCCCACGACAAGGCCGAGCAGGAATAGCTCAATATTGTTCCTTATGCCTGATTTAATGCTGGCCAGCTCTTTTGCAAAAAATCCGCTGTGTTTTGGCTTTTCCTCTTTTTCCTTGGCGTGATGCCTGTGCTCATGCTTTTCCTCATGGTGCTCAGCCTGGTGTTCCTTATGCTCACGTTCCTTGCGTTCCTGCGCGCTTTCCTGCTGCCTGCTTTCATTTTCAGGCTCTTTTTCTGCATGCATGGCATTGTGGCTGTGCTTCACTTCAATATGCTCCGGCTCTTTTTCTTCTTTTGCAGAGTGTGCGGCTGAATCATTTCCAAGCTGGATGACTTTTGCTATCTTTGATTTTTCAATCTCATCCTCCAATTCAAGTATCCTTTTCCTGAGCATGCTGCCGGCGTCCTGCCTGCTTTTGTGCCTGATATTTTCAGCCAGCTGCTTGTCGCCCAGCACATGTGCAATCCAGTTGCTGAAATCGTTCTTTTCAGGAGTCACATGGAAGTCAAATGAGTCCTGGCTCATGTGGTCAAAGCCGTCCAAAAGCTCATAGATATTCCTGATTACCGGGCCGTTGCGGACATAAAAAACACTGCTTCCGTCAACATCATCCAGAAACTTATGGCTAGGGTCCTCTTTCATTGACTGTTCCACCTTAGAGCGCTTCATACCCTTAAATCGTATATAAACTTATTTTCCCACTCAGCAAAGATAACTTGCGGATTTCTTTGGTGCTGGCACGCCGAAATGAAAATACGAAAAAACATAGCTTTATATATAAAAAGCTAATAAACATATATTAAATTCCATAAAGTCAATTAAGGTATAGTGGGGGTGTATACAGTGGTAATACTTGTTGACAAGTACAACTTGCCAGACGATATTTTCGAGATAGTGTTCGCAACGCCACAGCAGAAGATAGTGGGCAAGGTGCTGATAGGCTATATTAAGCAAAAGGGCACCGAAATAACAAAGTCAGAGATGTCTGAGTTTGCAACTGAGCTTCATGAGGGCAAATTGGTCACTGAGATTGACGACCCAAAATTTACAGGCAAAAAAGTCAGGCTTTCCTATAACAAAAGGCAGTTCTATGACAGGATTCTTACCCCGATGAGGGGCATGGGCCTTATTGACTATGACCTGTACAGGAAGAAATACAAGATTTCGAATGATTTCAAGGAGCTCCTGAACAGGATTGGCGACATGTGGCTTGCAGAAGTCAGGAAGCCTGTTAAGGGGAAGTAGCTAAATCCCTATTTTCCATTTTTATTTTTTTATTATTGTAATTTATAGAATTTTATTGGGCTTTATCCTTATTTCTTCCTGGCATTCCTTATCTTTCTTATCAGGAAGATTATGGTGATGATAATTGCAAGATAGAGTGCAACAAGCAGTGCTGTGCCGATTGTCAGGGTCTTTTGCTTGGGATTGACATTTATTATTGTGGATTTCTCAAATGTTAATTTGTTATTGTAGACAACATGGCCGGATACGCTGTATTTTCCGGTTTTTTCCGGTGTAAAAAATGAGGTCAGCCCAACTGTCTCGCCTGGCTCCACCAATACAACCTCGCTTTCTATCAATTGGACAATCTTGTTGTCAAGGCGTATATCTCCCTTGAACTTGGCAGTGACAGCCCTGATGCCCCTGTTCATAAATTTTGCAGTGACAGGCACAATGTCGCCGGAATATACATACGATGCTGCCTCAACCGCAAGGATTTCCCCTTTGTCTGAAATGACCCCTTTTTCAACAATGTCGAATGTGGTAAGGCCACTGTAATCGCAGTCTTGAATTGCCATGTTTGCCCAGTACTGCCCAACTGCCATGCCTTCGCTTGAGAATTTCCTGTTAAAGCCTTGCTCTGTTGTTGGCAGGATTTCTGCGCTTTCATATTCCCTGCTTGCGATCAGGCTCTGCTTGTCCTTGTCCCAGATGTCAATCGTAATCCTGGGTGCAATTCTCACATTGCCGGTGTTTCTCACGAGCCATTCAAGTGATAATGGCAAGCCAATTTCAGTATCATCAAGGGATGCCGCGCCAGCTGAACATGCTTTCAGCTCAACATCAGTAATCCGCACAGTCACTTCCAGGCTTACAGATGCCCTTACCTGGGAGCCCACAGTCCCCTCGCCCGCGCCCGCGCTGTCTGTCAAAATCCTGATTTCGCCAGTATATACCCCGTTTGCTGCATCAACAGGCGGCTCAACAACCACTTTCATGGTGTATGGCGCTGATGATGAAAAAGACAATGATTCAGGATCTGGCTCAATTCGCAGCCAGTCAGCAATATCTCCAAATTTTGAAATATGGCCAGTTATGTTTCTTGCGTCAGATGTACTGATCCTGACATTTTTCTCAGCATATCCTCCCCTAAGCATGTCATTGAAATCAATATTGGCGGGCGTTACGCCTATGCTCAGGGCTGATGATGGGCTGGAGAAAAGAATAATCCCGATTAAAACAAAAGAATGCCACAGGTATTTGCTTATTAGATTCTTGCTTTGCATGGATGTCCCCGGCTTTGATATATTGATATGCACAAAAACACACACAAGCTGTATATATAATTTGTTGTTTCGGAAAGTCAGGGATTATCAGTTCAGAAAAAAGAATTTAAAAAAATTTTTATAGGCCTGGCCGTGACTGCCATTCAAAAGGTGGCAAACAGGGATTTGCATGCTGGAAAGTTGTTCCTGCGCTTGAATTTTTTGGCAGCATTTGAATGAAAAAGTGCATTGTGGTAAGACAAGGCACATTGTGGTAAGACAGGGCAGTGATGTAGATTGCAAATGCAGGCTCTTTTGCCTTCCATTTGCCAATATGATTTCTTAATCATGTAGACTTTTATCCTATTGAATATGTAAATAAAAGAAAATTTTATATATAACTTAAGCAGGAAATATACTATTTTTGTATACAAGGATAAGAATTGGGAAGCGTTGAATGGCCGCCTGCATGGTACATGTGGAACGAAGTGATCCATCAGTGGAGCAGAGATAGCGTTGAAAGGGAACGGAAGCGGGAAAAAAGAGACATCTTTGAACGACAGGCTGAACAGTGAGCTGCTTGCATTTCATACATTAGTCCATACACTCAGCGAAAAGCATAATATTTCTTTCCAGCAGGTCCTTGAATCCATTGGGAAAGTCAGGGATAAGGATAAAGATGTGTTAGTTGCAAGCTATGTCTTAAGGGACCGCAAGCTCGGCATTCTTCAGGCAGTTGTAAAATACCTCAAGGAAGAGCTGAACTTCTCATACCATGAGATTGCTGCAATATTGAACAGGGATGACAGGGCCATTTGGTCAAGCCACAATCATGCCAGGAAAAAAAGTCAGGAAAGGTTCGTGGTGAAAGAGCCCAATTATTGGATACCTGTGGGCATTTTCGCCGATCCGCGGCTCGGGCCTCTTGAGACATTGGCATTTTACCTTCGGGAAAAGGAAAACTACGGGTTCACGGAAATAGGCAATCTTCTGAACAGGGATGTGAAGACAATCTGGACATCATACTACAATGCAAGGGAAAAGCTGAGAGGCAATGATAATAATGGAAAAGGGAACTGAAGCTGAAAGCAGGCAAGAGACAATAAATCTGGGCGCAGGCAATGGCATGACAAAAGCACAGAAAGCAGCAGGCATGCTTTTGGCCTTGGCGCTTGTAAGCGTGGGGATATTTTTCGCAAGCCATGCTCTGGCCAGCATCCGCGGCTCATCTGTCCTTGAGCTCGGGCTCAGTTATGGAGATTCAGCTGTATTCGATTTGGATAATGATGGCACGGAAGAGCTGGATGGTGTCATTGACTTTAGCGTTATTATTTCAGGCAGTGAAAGCACTGACTCCACAAGCCTGGCTGTGAGATGGGAGGTGCAAAATCTTGACGAGGGGCAGAGCGAGTTTGTATGCTTTGGAAGTTCAGAAGCGTGCGCCCTTGTCGGCCTGATTCCCAGCAGTGAGTCTTGGGACGAGAAGTTCTATTTGTATTATGGGAACTATGGCTCATCCTTCCATAATGTTGTGAAAGCGCAGGCAATATACGCAGAAAACACGCTTAACGCTGCAGCAGATGGTGGCCAGGAGCCAAAGATTTTGTACAGCGAGTGGGAGGAATTGAAAGCTGAGTTTGTCAATCTCAGTTTTGAAAATGGGACATCAAGCAGCATTGGCTCAATTGGAATAACATTTGTTTGCGATGGTTGCGAAGCCTTATGCCAGGATGAAAAATGCACCGGCTACATCCTGAATTATGTTCCTGTTAACACTACAGTGAACTTGTCAATTGAGATTTACGGCTCAATTGAAAATGATATTCTTGGCATTCGCCTGCCACTTGGATGGAAAGTGGAATCCGCGCCTGATGCATACCTGTTTGGCACGGACAAAAGCGGTTATGCCATGAAATGGAAGCTGTCTGGCCTGGCAGATAGTGGAACGCAAGAAGCCTTGCTAAGAAGCAAGGCCGGGAATGAATACGTGCAAGGCATATCCTTCTTGGATTACCAGGATTTAGGAGTATTGGGCATTGACAAATTCGAAATTCAGCTTGGAGATTATTTCAAGACAATGGGAACAACTTATGATTATGCCCTTTATGCAAAGGCAAGGGAAAACCTGGAGTCCGGTGTCAGCCTGAAGGCTGCAAAGCCTGGCTTTGATCGAAATGAGGTTTTGGTTTTCATGCTTTCTATAGACGATGAGTTGGCAGTTTGGGAAGAGGGCAACATTCAATTGGAGATTGTGCCTGGGCTCAGGTCAGTGATGGATATTGTTTCCTCAACCCAGTATGGGACCTGGACAGATGCAGGCCACATTATTGAAGCAAGCGCCCACAATTATGAGGCAGCAATAGACCCGAAGGCAATCCAGATTAGGGAGATTTTGCCAGGCCAATATGAAATCAGGATTGACCCTGCAGAAACAAATAGAGCGGGCTTGTATTATCTTGAGCTGAATATTACAACAACAAAAGGCAAATTTGTGCGCAAGGCGCAGGCACCCAAGGGAACAGTGCTGGCAAATTTTGACCTCAGCAGCTACGCAAAGCAGGGCAAGGCATCATTGCAGATGGCTTTCCTGGATAGCGCTGGCTTTTTTGAGTGCTATCCTGACATCAGGCTGAAGCAATTCAGTGAGGGTTCATTAATAAAAGAATTGGCCCGCAAGGATTTATACTCAGTTGATAAATGCACATATGCCCTTGATTTGGAGGATATACAGCCTGAAGATGATATGCCTGATGCGGTACTGGATGAGGTGCTCATTGATTCATTTGCCTATGACATTTCAGCCCAGACAAGGATTTCACTCGGCCCGTTTATAGCAGCAACATCTCCTGCTGAACTGAGGGTGACACGCAACGCCCCTACATTATTTGACCCGATTTTCTGGAATGCCATGGAAATTGAAGTGCAGAGCAATTACGGGCTCTATGGTGATTATATCATTACTGATTTTGCGCCAAATGGAATTGAGGTTTATGATTTTGGGGATGCAGAAGTTATGGAAACCCAGGAGGGGCTCCAATTAAAATGGATTGTGAATGGAGATGGCAGAAATTCCATGGCCTTGGAATACAAATTCAGGCCTAAGCTGGTTGGCCGTGCACAGTTTGCATTTGGCCCGGCATCAGCAAGCCAGGGTGAACTCGTTGTGAATGAGCCGACACAGTGGCAAGCAGCATCTGAGCCAAGGCTATGGGCTGACATTTCCCATGTCCTGATAAATTTTGAAGGCTCTGAATCTGGCCAACGCTCGGGCGTGGATGTGTCGTGTGAATTTGTCCTGAATGATGGCCTGAACATCCCGGAGATAACAATGTATTGGGAATATTGCATAGATGGCGAATGTACAGCATTTGATGATCCCGAATCCCCTGATGGGCTGCCATTGGCATTAATGGATGCAGCAGATAAGGGCTCTGAAAACAGGCCTGCCATCCATATTATCAAGCGCAAAATATCTGCAGTCTCGCCTGGCAGCTACAAGCTGAGGTGCCGTGCTGTTGATGAAACACATGGCATAGAATACCTGAGCCAGTCAAAGAGCCTGGAAGTCAAGGGGGTGAAAAGTTGAACAGGGTTCAAATCATAAACCGAATCATAAATTTTGCCCAGGCAAGCTATCCATACGCTGTTGTGTTCCTTGCCGGAGCAGCTGTGATGATACTCGAGCTCCTTGGAACCAGGATAATATCACCATATTATGGCACGACCCTGTTTGTATGGAGTGCATTGATAACAGTTACGCTTGTGTTTCTGGCAATTGGATATTACTTAGGCGGAAAGGCAGTTGACATGCCCTCTTTGTTCGGGAAAATGGAATATGCTATAGCCATTTCAGGGTTGCTGTTCATAGTTATTCCCAAGATTTCAGCCAGGATTCTGCTGCTGAGCAACAGTTTGGGCAATAGGATGGGGCCATTGTCTGCTGCTGCTCTTCTGTTTGGCCCGGCATTTGTATTGCTGGGCATGGTCGTGCCCTACTGCGTTAAGTCTGCGACAAAAAAGCTTGAATCAGTAGGCAATTCTTCGGGCAAAGTTTATGCATCATCCACAATTGGAAGTGTTGTTGGAACACTCGCAGCAGGATTCTATTTAATCCCTAATTTCCGGTTGAGCACAGTCATAAGTTGCACAGGGATTCTTCTCATCTTGATTTCAGTGCTTGGCATGGCCGTGAAAAAGAGTTACAGGGTTGTTGCGCTGAGCCTGGCTGCCATGGTTATCCTGATGCTTGTTCCATCTTATTCTGTCGCCATGAAGGACGGCAGCGAAATTGTGTACAGCAAGGACAGCATTATGGGAAAAATAGTTGTTGTGGACAAAGGCAGTGAAAGATATCTGTTGGTAGATGGCGCCACCCAGGCAGGGATTTTCAGGGATGGCGAAAAAAGCGGAAAGTCAATTTTGATTTATCCTGACTATATGTTGCTGGGGATTTCTCCGGGCTTTAAGTCTGCGCTGGTCATCGGCTTGGGAGGAGGGGTTTTATCCAAAGAACTGGAGGAATTTGGGCTTGATGTTGAGTCAGTGGAAATAGACAATGAGATTGCCAAGGTTGCAATGGATTATTTTGGCTTTGAAGGGACGGCAGTAATCCAGGATGGCCGGGCTTTCCTCAGGAATTCACAGGAAAATTATGACATGATCATTCTGGATGTCTATTCGGGCTATAGCGTGCCGCATTACATGCTTTCACGCGAGTCCTTTGAAGAGGCCAAGGCCAGGCTGTCGCCAGGGGGAGTCTTGGTCGTCAATACGCTTGGCTATCTTGATTCAGGGCTGCAGCAATCTGTATATGCCACACTGGTAAGTGTGTTTTCCGATGTGAAGATTTTGCACGATGACCCATCTGATCTTATGAATATTGTTTTCTTCGTATCAGATGGAGCAGTCAATTTCTATCCTGAGAATGTTTGCGTGAGAAAGGGCTGCAGCGAACAGGAAGAGGAAATGCTGCAGATTTACCTGAAAAGGCAAAGGCAAAGCCTTGCCGGGGGAACCCTGTTGACAGATGATTACAGCCCGGTTGACTTATTGCAAGCCAGAAGCCAGGATGAATGGAGAAGGATTAACCTGAACTTTTATGGGGAAGGAGTGTTGCTGAGTGGATAATAGGAACAGCAGTGCAATTAATTTTGCAAAAATGGAAAAAGTGGCAAAGGTCAGTGTAATTAGATCCAGCCAAAGCCCTGTTCCTGAAAAAAGAAAAAATCAAAAAGGATTTTTGTCAGGCAGGGGTTATAAATTTATTTTAGCAATTTTGGCAATGTTTTTTTTCGGATTCTCAATGGCTCAGGAAGTGCTTGCTGGAGGTTCCAGCCCCTGCAGCATGACAGTTCCTGCATCTGGCATTGTGATAAGGTCAGCAAGCAGCCTGTCTGACACAACAATTGGAAGCGGGACTGCAATCTGCACTGTAAACGCGCCTGCCAATGGTGCAGTTGACAATGACTGCACTACTTCGGGCGATGGCGGATTGACCCAGGACACATTTTACAGGTTTGAAATGGCAGTTGCAAATAGTGGAGGGACAGATTGCACAGTTGACCTTTCCAACCATTCCGCGCTGGTCAATGGCCTGATGTCCCAACTTATAGCTTCCTTTGGCTCATGCACTGCCGGCGATATCGGAAGCACTACAGCGGTTGCTTGCACGCAAACAGGCAATGGTGTTTTTGTCACAGGCTCCTATTCTGTTCCCGGCGGTGCCACAAGGTGGGCTGCCTACACATTCAAGACACCGACATCAAACAATACTGTCAATACAACAGGATATAGGCATGCAACATCCGGGGCAACTGCAACATCTGATACCAACAATATCCAAGTTTTGCCAGACACAATCCCCCCGCAATGGTCAAATAACTGGAGCAGGACAGCAGTGACCTATTCGCCATTAAATTTCAGCGTCTTTAACATAACATGGACAGATAATATCAAAGTATACCCTGGCGGTGTGCTGTTCGAATCAAATTTCACAGGCGTGAACACAAATTACACCATGCAAAACACTTCTAATGTTTATAATTACAGCGCCATTTATCCGGCAGGTGTGTTCTATTGGAAATCCTATGCAAATGACACAAGTGGCAACAGGAATATGACCTACAACTGGACTTTCATAATTGCGAGGGAAACCACGCTTCTGAACCTCACCCTGAATGGGACAGCCGGAAATTTCACAATGGAATATGGGCCATCAATCTACCTGAATGGCAGTGTTTACAGGGGAGATAACATAACAATCCAGCTTTACAGGAATAGCAGCTTGCTCATAAGCAATTATTCGCAGATAAGCAATTTCAGCCTTTTTGACCTTCCTGGAATATTCAACATTACACTTGTCTATCTCCAATCCCAAAATTACACTGACGCGAGAATTACTTATTACATAAATGTGACAGACAGGCAGCCGCCCAATATTACGCTGCTCGCGCCTGAAAACAATGGGTTTGACAATGATGGAAACGTGAATTTCAGGTTCAATGTGACGGATGCATCTGAAATAGACAGCTGCAGGTTTTTCTATGTTGGATACGGCCCGCCGATTGCCCAGAATTTTTCAGTGAATAAAAACCTGATACAGGAATTTGTGCAGACAGGGCTGGACGAAGATACGTATAGCTGGCTTGTGAATTGCACAGATAATCGTACAAATGAAGGCACTTCTTCGGTTTATACTGTGACAGTGGACCAGACTGAGCCTGAAGTGGTGCTGACAACACCGCTGAACGCCTCCTGGGATTTGGATGGAAGCGTCCAGATGAGCTTTACAGTGGCTGACCTGAACAAGAATTTATGCTCATTGTATGCTAACTTCACAGGCATTTGGCATGCCAACCAAACAGACTCGGCGCCGGATGAAGGGGCGAATTCATTCAACTCAACCACTATAAGTGATGGAGTATATGTTTGGAATGTATTTTGCAATGATTCTGCAACCAACCTGGACTGGGGCGGGAGCACTGCTGCTTTGGATGAGAATTATACCATATACATTGACAGCATAAGCCCGCAAGTAAACTATTCAGGGCCCATGCCGTCAACAAACCAGAATACAACAGTTACCACTGTGGTTGTGAACGTGACTCATTTTGATGCCAATCCGGACACAGTGATTTTTAATTTTAATGGCACCTTGTCATACATCCGGTATACTGGCACTTATACCAACCTGACTTACACCGGCCTGCAGGGGCATTATCAATTCAATGTCAGCATTAATGACAGTGCGGGCCACACCAATAGCACCGAAACAAGAAGCATTAAGATTGACAATGTGGCTCCGAGATTATATATTGAAAGCCCGGGCACAGTTGCATATGACACAGACGGCCTTGCCGTGTTCAGGTTTAATGCTACAGACCAGACTTTGGGAATCAAAAACTGCAGCCTTTATCTTGACAGCGGCCTTGCCTCCACAAACGCAACAGTCCAGCAAGGCGTATCGCAGGACTTTACGCAAGCCTTGTTGAATGGGACTTATTCCTGGTACATCAGCTGCAGTGATTATATCCCCAATATCAATAATAGCGATGCCAGGACCCTCACTGTTGATACAACTTCGCCCTATATCAGGAATGAGACGATAAATGCAACTTCATTTAATGTGCAGGGCCATGCATGCCTGATTGTTTTTGTGAATGATTCCCACTCAAGCATAAGCGAAGTCAGGATAAAGGTGCAAAAGCCCAGTGGCCTGACAGATTGGCTGCCCCTGGCAAATTCAAGCACAAGCTGCGGCCTCGGCGGCCTGAACTGGTCTGCTTCATTTACCAATGATGAGTCAGGAACATATTACTGGAACATTACAAATGCCACTGACCTGGCTGGAAATTACTTTGCACGGTCGCCGCCTGAAACAATAACTTGGACAGCCACAAGCAATTATTTCCTGAATGTGACATTGGTCCAGCCTCTTGCTGACTTTGAGCTGAATGAATCCTCATTTATGAATAATTACAGCTATCTGCAGACCTGCAATGTGTCATGCTCCGAATTATCATCAGGTGATTGCACAGGGGTGGTGCTAAAGGCAGAATTCAATAACGAGAGCCTCAGTCCATCAGCATGGTATCCCTTAACCAGGAACACTACCCAGCTTAGGGGCAATGTCGACAACCTTTCATGCGGCACTCTCTCAAATTCAGGCGGCTATTGCAACCAGACATTCAATGTGACTGTTGGCACAGCTGCAGGCGGCAATATATATGGATTGAGATGCGCTGCGTTTTCGACAAATGCCGGCGCTGAGACTTCTGAGCTGTTTGTCAACCTCACAATCAATGATTACCCTGTTGCGGCATTTACTTTTCCTTCAAATGGCTCCTATCTTAATGGCATAGAGATTCTAAATGCAAGTGCCTCAACTGATGACCAGGGAGTTTCGCTCTATACTTTTGAGCTCGACAATGCTGCCGACTTTGCAAATGCATATCCACTGTGCAGTTCTGCCCTGACTAATTGCACATTTAACACCAGCGCACAGGCCAATTGCGCTGAGGACAGCTGGAACTGCTTCATCAGGCTCAATGTCACTGATAGCGATGGCCTGAAAAACAGCACAACCATCCAGGTTATGATTGACAATACGCCTCCTGCGGTCAGCCTGGCCTGGCCAGCCAATAACTACTGGTTCAGCACATCCACAATAACCCTTAATTATACCGCTACTGACACAAAGCTCAATGCATGCGTGCTTTATCTGAATGAGTCTGGCAGCTTTATTTCAAATGAGACAAATTCAACAGTGGTCAATAATACCGCTTCAAGCTTTACCACAACTGCAAGGGATAGGACATTTGCCTGGAACATCTTCTGCAATGACTCTGCAGGGAACGGCGCATTCAACTCGAGCAACAGGACTGTAAATGTGGACACTGCTTACCCGAATATTTCCTTCACTCTCGGCACGGAAGACAACAACACATTCTTTGCCAGGAACTTCATTTTCATAAATGTTACAGCAGCTGACCCAAACCAGGCCAACCTTACATTCTTTTTGTACAACAGCACATCAAGGCTGGTCAATGCAACAGCAATTTATGCCTGGGGGCTGAGCAACGGCACATTGAATTTCTCCAATTTGGGGATTGTTGACCAGGCTTATTATTACAATGTCACAATACTGGACAGGGCAGGCAATGCAAACACAACAGGGGCAAGGAAGATAACATTGGACAATACTGCTCCGCAGGTTGGGTTTGGCGTTGGGACTGCAGAGAATAACAGCTATTACAGCAGGGGCTGGATTTATGCCAATGTGAGCGTGAATGAGAGCAATTTTGCCAACATAACATTCTACCTGTACAATTCAGCGTTCTCTTTGGTGAATGCGACAAACTACACATCGGGCATTTTCTTTGTCAATTTTACCGGCCTGGCTGATTCGAATGAGGTTTATTATTACAATGTCACAGTCTGGGACAGGGTAAGCTTTGAGGCTTCGACTGTGGCTTACAGGATAACATTGGACAATATTGCTCCCGGAGTGAGGCTGGATGGGCCTGGGAACAACAGCTGGAGCCCAGCTTCCCAGGTAGATTTCTATTACACTCCAAGCGACACCAACATTGCATCATGCACTTTGTACCATAATGCATCAGGCAGCTTTGCTGCCAATGAGACAAATTCCACTGTTGCAAATGGCATACAGGACACAATAAGCATAAGCCTGCCTGACGGCAGCTGGCAGTGGAATGTATTCTGCAATGACTCTGCGGGGAACGGCGCATTCAACTCGAGCAACAGGACCGTAAATGTGGACACACAGAATCCGAACATAGACTTTGACTCAGGCACTGCAGCCAACAATTCCTATTTCAACAGGAATTGGATATTTGTCAATGTGAGTGTCACGGAAATAAATTATGCGAACATCACATTTTATTTGTATGACTCCAATTTTGCCCTGGTTAATGCTACAAATTACACAACAGGGACGTTTTATGTTAATTTCACAAGCCTCAGTGATGTAAATGAAGCTTATCATTATAATGTCACTGTCTGGGACAAGGCATCAAAATACAATAGCACTGTGGCAAGGGTTATAACTCTTGATAGCCTCAATCCAAATGTGAATTATGCTTCCCCTACACCACCTGACAATACCAACCAGACTCAAACATCGCTTGTTGTCAATGTGACATTAAGCGATGCCAACAGCAACTCCGTCACCCTGAATTTCAATGGGTCCCTTACAACTGAAGCTATTTCAGTGAGCTATGCGAATTTCACAATACAGGGGTTGGGTGATGGTGTCTATGCCTATAATGTAACAGCAAATGATAGTGCTGGCAACAGCAACACAACACTTGCAAGGACTGTCAGGATTGACAACACCCCGCCGTGGCTTTACCCCGAATCTCCATTGAACAATTCATGGATTGGCAACCATTCCCATCCTGTAGTATACAAATACAATGTCACCGATGCTATTTTGTCTGTATCCAACTGCAGCCTCTATGTGAATGGCCTTCTGAATCAGACCAATTACTCATTGGCCCAGGCCACCTCCCTTAATTTCACCCAGGCAATGCCATCAGGCTATTTCAATTGGAGCGTCTCATGCAGCGACGCGCTGAAAAATGAGAATTATACAGGAAACCGCAGCCTCAGGGTGGATTTGACATATCCTGTGATTTCAGATGCATCAATCAATATGACTTCACTTAACATAACAACATATCTTTGCCTCAATGTCACTGTGACAGACACTTTTTCAGGGGTCAACGCCACTTATGCGAAAATCCTGGACCCGGATGGCATATATGAGAATGTATTTATGAATGAAACAGGGACAGGCTCATGCGGTGATGCTGATGGCAACAATGTTTATTGGGTGGCCTACAAGGCCAACAAGGTTGGCATTTTCAATTGGACTGCGACTTATGCCAATGACACTGCAGGCAACATCAATTCATCCATTGCAGGATTGCTCTTCAATTCCTCAAGCATAGCGACTTTGACTGCAAATATGACATTTCCTTTATCCAATTTCCAGATTAATGAGTCTGAAGACTACCAGAATTACACCTACAGGCAGGAATGCCGCGCCTATTGCAACGGGAATGACGGAGTCCAGAATTGCACTGAAGTGTATCTCTATGCCCAGTATAACCTGAGCGGGGCTGCTGCAGATATAACTACAGCTTCCTCGTTCCTGGTCAATTATAATAACAGTTATTATTGCGGGAACCTCACCGAAGGCGACCAGGGAGATTATTGCGCATATAATTTCACAATAAGGACATCTGCAACAGCAGGCATGACTGCATGGAAAATAAACTGCCGTGCCGGGTCAGCGACAATCGGGACATATACTTCCTTTGAGAGCATTAACCTGACTGTCAATGACCATCCAAATGCGAGCTTTGCCTATCCGAAAAACAGCACCTGGCTGCATGGCGTTGAAATACTGAACGGCTCGGACACAACAGATGACAAGCCAATAATCAGGTATGCGTTCGAGATTGATGATAATGCGGGCTTCTCGTCGCCAGGCCTTGTCTGCGACACCGCTGACCAGAACTGCACATTGAACACGCTCTCCCAGACCCAGTGCGAGAATGAGTCCTATGCCTGCTACCTCAGGTTAAATGTGACTGACTCGGACTGGCTGGAGAACAGCACAACAACAAACATAGGCATTGACAATCTTCCGCCGAGGATTGTCCTTGGGGCACCTTCAAATAACACATGGAGCAATGAGTCTGCCGTGAAGATTAATTACACTGCAACAGACATCAACTTGGATACATGCACAGTTTACCACAATGCGTCAGGGCCCTTTGCTGCCAATGTTTCTAACGGGACTGTTGATTCAGGTGTCCGTGATTCAATATCCATACCGTTCCCTGACGGCAATTTTGTGTGGAATGTTTATTGCAATGACACTGAAACAAATGCAGCATTCAATGCCACAAACAGGACCTTGAATGTTGATACAGTGTATCCAAGCATCAGCTTTGCGGGCGGCACTGAAGCCAACAACACCTACTTCCCAAGGGACTACATATTTGTCAATTTGAGCATCACAGAAAGCCATTTTGCAAACCTGACATTCTATTTATACAACTCAACCTTTGAATTGATAAATCTGACAGTGTACAGAGCAGTGCAGCTTACGGGCCCAACAAATGCCAGCATAAATTTCTCATACCTTGAAATTACAAATGGAGTGTATTACTATAATGCCACCATGGTTGATCTGGCAAATAACATTAACAGTACAGAGACGAGGAAAATCACCCTGGACAACACCAATCCCACAGTGGATTATGCAGGCCCGACGCCCATTGACAATTACAACCAAAGCTCAACAAGCTTCATCGTCAATGTGACGCATTCGGAAACCAATCCCGACAAGGCCCTGCTCAATTTCAATGGGACACAGTATCTGCTGTCCTATGCAGGGGCATCCACTAATTTTACCTTGGCCGGGATAACCCACGGCTATTATGTGTACAATGTGACGGTCAATGATTCAGCAGGCAATTCAGCGCAGACTGCCGGCAGGGTTATTAGAATTGACAGAATCCCGCCCTTCATCAGCCTTGAAGCCCCGGGCAATAATACCTGGAAGCCGGCGAATACGACATTTTACTACAATGTGACAGACGACTTGCTTTTCCCCGGCAATTGCTCCTTGGTTGTCAATGGCACAATAAATGAAACTGACTACACAATTTCCGAGCAGGCTTCGCAGAATTTCACAATGTATAATTTTGCAGAGGGATATTACAGCTGGGCAATAAATTGCACAGACACCGTGGATAACCAGAACAACAGCATCGCCTATATTTTCAAAATTGACAGGACAGGGCCTGTCTCAATTCTTGACAGGCCGTCTAATTTCACCAACATATCTGCCAATGTATATATGTTAAACGCTACAGTAACAGATGGAGAGGTAGGGGTTAACACCACAATTTTTGAATACAGCCAGAACCTTGGCCAGAGCTTCCAGGCTGCCTGCATTGACCAGGATGGCTCTGACAGCTATAACTGCTCATGGGACATATCATCCCTGCCAGACAGCAGGCTTTACCAGGTCAGGGTCAGGGCAAATGATAGTTTCGGCACCTATGGCGAATATTTCACAAAATATAACATAACATTGGATAGGGCAGCGCCGGTTATTACATTGCTGAATCCGGGGAATAATTCGCGCGACCTGGATGGCACAGTCCTGTTCCGGTACAATGTTACTGATGTGACATCAGGCATTGGAAATTGCAGCCTGATTATTAATAACGAAGTCAATGCCACCAACTATACAGTTTTGGGCAATAATACAAACAATTTCACGATTTATCTTGCTGAGGATGTGTACAACTGGTCAGTTAATTGCACTGACACTGCAGGCAATGTGAATAGTTCAGTGAGCTATAACCTGTCTGTTGAGCCTGACAGGGCATCGCCCCGGGTAAATTTGAACTTGCCCCTGAATAACACAATTTCAACAATAACCACAATAAATTTCTATTTCAATGTGACAGACGCGCTGTCTGAAATAGCAAATTGCAGCATTTTCATAAACCATACCCTGAACCAGACCGACAGCACAATCGCCAAGAATGCAACACAAAGCTTCGAAGTCTCCGGATTCAATGACAACAGCTATTCCTGGCAGATAAATTGCACAGACAACAGCTCTGGTTATTATAATGTTGGCACAAGCGATTTATACAATCTCACTGTTAGCAGGGCAACCAACCTGTATGTTTCGGTATTGAGCAATAAGCTGTTATATGAAGTGGACAAGTCAACAGGGCTGGGCGAAAATGCAACAATAACCGTAAATGTGTCAGACAAATTTGGCAATAAGCTTCGGGCAAACATAACTGCTGATGTGATATACCTAAATACATCAAATGTGCCTGTGATATGGTGGAATGTCAGCTACAAATACAGGACCAGGGTGAATATCACAAATAGTGAGAACCTGGCCCAAAATTGGTCAAGGGTGCTCCTGGCAAATTACACAGTCAATTTCACAATGGACACTGCAACATTGATCGCTGCTGGCAAAATGCAGGCCGACGGGGACGACCTGAGGGTTGCTTATTGGAACAATGATACGGGCAACTGGACACAGCTTGACAGGCTTGTCTTTGGCATAAACTCGCTTTACACTAGCGTATGGTTCAAGACAATTGCAGACATCCCGATAAACACGAGCGAGATTAGATATTATATTTATTATGGGAACAACAGCGCCGGCAATCCGCCAGCCAATAGATCAAATGTCTATTTTTATTATGAGGGTTTTGACGCCAACACCACAAGCTTGTATAACCTGAGCAAGGACTTTGAAGACCTGAGTGAGGATGTGGCCGGGACAATACAGTACGATGCAACAAATAAATGGCTGAATCACAGCGCATCGGGTGCATTTGGTAAATCAATCAGGAAAAATATCCCCTTAGCCGATTCTATCATCGAAGTTTCGCATTATTATAATGACAGGAATGGATTGCTGAATAGGATGGAAGTGGCAAGCATGATTGACGGCGACACTTACTATTACTTCTACACAACAAGCAATATTGAAGGGACTGTGCTCAACAGGTATAATGGCGGGGCAAAGGAAGACCCTGTGCTTGCAAGCTCTGCCACAACCTATTCCACCAAAAACCAGTGGTACAGGCTGACCCTTGAGACCTATAGCAATGATTCAACAACCTTCCTAAAAGGTTATGTGGATGATACGCTGTTGCTAAGCTACAATGATTCCAGCCCTGAGAGGATAGTGGCAGCAGGCGGCTTCGGTGCCGGCGAATTCAGGACAATTGGGTATTGGGACAACCTTTCAGTGAGAAGGAAAACGCTTGTTGGGCCGAATTTGAGCAGCTCTGATGAAGAAGCCTGGATTTACCGCAAATACAATGAGTCAGGAGGGGATGGCTCCTATAAATTCAACTTTACAACAACAGGAAGCCAGTTTGGCAATTACTCTGTTGTTGCCCTGGCGCACAATGATAATTACCTGAATGGGCTTGGCTTTGTGACATTCGAGCTGACTCCGGATGTCACTTCACCTGCAATTACACTGAGGCTGCCAGTCAATGATGATAACATTACTGTAAGCACGGCTGTTTTCAATTGGACAGCAAGCGACAGCGTAGATACAAATGCCTCATGCAATGTCACAGTCAATGGCAATGTTGAGGCCCAAAATGTCAATAGCCCGCGGGACCAGACCATGAATATTTCTGTGCCTGGCCTGCCTGAAGGCGCCAATTTCTGGAACGTGACTTGCTGGGACGACTCAAATAATACGAACACCTCGGTGACATGGAATTTCACAGTTATTGCCGGACCATCGGCGCTTAATGCGTCATTGGATGATGATAATGCCAGTGTAATCCTTGACTGGAACAACATATTATATGCAGACTCGTTTAACATTTACATCATAGATGACTTCAACGATGAGTTCGGCGAAACACCGAACATTACGGGGATTACAGACAGCAACTATACAGACAGCGGCGCTGATGGAAAGCCGCAAAGATACTACAAAGTATCAACAGTCAGGGGGAATGCCAACAAGACATCTTCCATTATTGTCGGGAAATATGACATTGAGCTGGTGAACAATACCAATGCTGTTTCAGACTGGAACTTAATCAGCCTGCCGTTTAACATATCAAATTTCGAGCTGAACAATGGGACAAACAATGGCTATAATTTTGCCGTGAGGCCTGCAAGCTGCCTCTGGCACCTCTATGCCTACAATTCAACCACTGATTCATTCGATAAGACTGATTTCAATGGCACAGCCTGGAGGCCGGCAGCAGGAAGCGATAATTTCACGCATCTGGAGATTGGAAGGGGATATTGGGCCGAGGTCAACAAAACATGCAATATCACCTTTGTCGGGCAGGTGCCCACAATAAACGTGTCAGTCAACCTTACCCAGGGGTGGAATGTTGTTGGATGGTATTCGCCAAATGAATCCGCCCTGCCGCAGGATTACAATCCACCTTATCCTGTTGTTGTCAATCCTGCGAATTCCGTTGTGGCTATTGACAGGTATAACCCTTATACAGACCTTTTCGAAGTTACAATCCATTACGTAATTGCTGGCACGCCATGGGGCTGGTTCCCATCATTCAATAACCTGGATTTCCTTACCATGGAACCGGGCAAGGGGTATTATTTCGATGTGACGCCGCCAGCCTATTGGCAGCACGAGCCAAATACAAACAAGGGATAATGATTTAATGATAAAGCATGAAGATGTGACTTAAAGAATGAAACGGAAAAAACCAAAAATGGGCATTGGAACAGGTATATCAAATCCTGCTGGGCTAAAAATATTTACATGGCTGATTCTGGGCCTGATATTGGTATCAGTTGGCCTTGCCCTGCCAGTCCCGCACGGCATAGACGGCAAGATCTATGAGCTTGATGGCATAACAGAGGTTCCCGCTGGAACGCAATTTTCAGTTCTCAACATGAATAATGGGTTGGCTGTCTTCGGGACTACGGGCCATGTTGGGACAGGTGGATTTTCAGCATCACTTAAGGGAGAAGACGGGGACACAATTGTGGTTAAGGCATGGAATCTTTATAATGAAGTTGAATTAACATTGGCCCTGGCAGGCGTACTGCACAATGTAAATCTTTATCTTAACATGACCTACCCGGCAATGCCGCCAAACATAACATCTGCTCCTGGGACAGAGGCAACCCAGGGTGTGCCATACTCATATCAAGTTACAGCTGTCGACGGCAATAATGACAATCTTGACTATGGCCTTGCAATCTGGCCAGAGGGCATGTCAATCAATTCTGGCACAGGGCTTATAACGTGGACGCCGCAAAACGAGGATGTCGGAGTGAATTTTGTGTCAGTTTATGTTAATGATGGAACATACACCGTTTATCAGAATTTCAGCATAACTGTCGCAAATGTGAATGATGTCCCTGTCATAACTTCCTTGCCTGTTTTAACTGCGACTGAGAAAGCTTCCTATCTTTACGATGCTAATGCTGCTGACCCTGACAATGACACGCTGTTTTACGCATTAATGCAGAATCCGCCAGGCATGTCAATTAATCAGCAAACCGGCTTGATAAACTGGACACCTAACCAAAGCCATATTGGCCAACAAGGCATTTCGATAAGGGTTTCAGACGGCTTGGTCGGTGCAGACCAAAATTTCACAATTGATGTCTCAAATGTCAATGACTTGCCGGTTATTACCAGCCTGCCGGTCACAGAAGGCACGCAGGATATGGCTTATGCATATGATGTTGAAGCGAGTGATATTGACAATGATGCCTTGGCTTACAGTCTATTGGAGAGCCCGCCTGGAATGGCTATCAACGGCACAAATGGCATCATCAGCTGGCTGCCTGATAATGGCCAGGTTGGCACACATAATATTACTGTAAGTGTCATGGATGATAATGGCAGTACCTCTCAGGAGTTTGCCCTGATAATCGCAAATGTGAATGATGCCCCTGCAATAATTTCTTCACCCATAACCATAATTAAGTCGGGCCAGACATATCTGTATGATGTGGACGCCGTGGATATTGACGGCGATGCAATCCTATACTCAATTGTGCAGGGCCCGGCGGGTATGTCAATAGATTCAGCAAATGGCCTGATAACATGGAAAACAAAAAGGTCAGTGGAAGGGGTGTATTTGATCATTGTGCGGGCAAGTGATGGAAGCTTAATTGATTTGCAAGAGTACAACCTAACAGTCTCCAAGAAACCAGACCAAACTGCAGGAAGCAGCTCCACCCTACCAAGAAGAATTCTTTTCCAGTCATCGAGTTTGTCTGACACAGTCATACTTGTGCAGGCTGCTGAGGCTATGGGCACTGTTGAAATTCAGCCTATTGAGATGTCAACGAGAACGGCTGGGACAGAGCCGTTGCAGTTGAGGGCGTACAAGTACTTTGTCCTGGAACATGCAGAGCCTGCTGAAGATGGATTTGTCCAGATAAGGTTTAAGATTGAAAGGCAATGGATGGACAGCAGGGAAATAAAATATTCAGACATGGTGCTGTATGTGTTTGAGGATGGCAAATGGCTTGAGCTGCCAACCCAGTTTGCGGAAACTGATGGCACATTTGCCTATTATGATGCAACTTCATCAGGATTTGGCAATTTTGCGATTGCTTTGCGGGAAGGGGTGCCTGTAAAGGATATTGACGCTGCCCAGAGCTCAGGATTAAAAACACCATTCAGGATTTCTGGAATTATTTATTATAATGACAAAACACAGGTTCCGCCGGGAACTGAGTTTGAAATCCGGAATATTGACACCGGCGAGACTGTAAAAGGACACACAGGTGTCGGCCCATACAGCGGGCTTTATGCAGTCAACATGCACGGCAAATTCGGGGACAGGCTGCTTGTCAGGATACAGGGGTCCGCGCAGGTGTTTGAGGCAACCATGCAGGATTTGGACAGCTTTGACTTTGTAATTGACAAGAGGACAGGCGGGCTTTCGCAAATAACAGGCTATGCAGCCAGGGGAAAAGGGCTGCAAAGCCAGGCTTTGACAGTATTGTGGATGCTGATTGTAGGATTCATTGTTGTATACATTGGCTTAATGGCCTACAATAAGCTGAAGAAATTATGAAATGTTCCACAGGGCCGTGCCCTGCAGCAAAATATGGAGAATGCGAGCTTGAAAAAAGGGATAGTGCTTACAATTTGGCTAATTGCGCTTTTATGGCTGGTGGATATTGCGATTTCGCCGCCCGGCCCGCACAACGTAGTTGGAAGGGTTACAACTCTTTCTGGAAATGGGGTGCAGAACGGCATTCCGGTCTTCATCAATGACACCACTTTTGGCTCTTTTGTTCAGACTTACACAAATGCGCCTCCCATACCGCAGCTATTGGGCAGTTATTCAGCGACTATAACTGGAGAGGATAATGATGCAATAATTGTAATCGCCTGGAATGCAACCCATTACGGGCAGAATGCCTCGGTTTTGGCTCCTACAACCACAAGCGTCAATGTTGTCATAAACACAAGCAGGCCGAGCGAGCCCAATGTGACCATCTTGTTTCCGGCCAACAATTCAGTGGTCAATAAGACTGTTCACTTTAACCTGACTGCCAACATCTCCATGTTTGGCAATGACGGGATAAACTGCAATGCAACAATCTCTTTCAGCAACCTTCTTGTGATTAATGTGACAGTAGGAGAGAATCTCACCCATTTTCTGGGAAATATCACATTATCAAACCACAGCACCACAACCTGGACAGTTGCAGGGAAAGCCAATGCCACAGCAAATATCACAGTTGCGGCAAATTGTGAAAGTGATGGCAGGAAGTTTGAGAATACAAGCAACCGCTACATGCTCCACAATGTCACAATTCAAAATTTAAGGCCAATTGTCAATAACGTTGGCTCCATCCCGCTGATTGAGCTTGTCCCGGGCAACAATCTTTCAATAACCTGCAATGCCACAATTACGGATTATAACACCGAGCATGACATTCGCATCGTGAATGCCTCCCTTTACCAGGAGATTATTGGATCGACATCTGCTGATGATTTTAATTACCACTACAGCAACTCAAGCTGTGTGAACCTAAGCAGCAATGTTTTTGAGCGCAATTACACCTGCAGCTTTGATGTCGCATATTTTGCCAATAATGGCTCATGGGTATGCAATATAAGCGCGTTTGACTACAGCAATTCTACGCTCTCAAACTATACCCCGACATTTGTGAATGACCTTCTTGCGCTTGATGTGAGCCCAAGTGCCATTGATTTTGGGATAATGTCGCCTTCCCAGACGTCAAGCGAGGATGTCAATGTCACGATCACGAATTTTGGCAATCTTCCGCTTAATTTGACCATTGATGTGTATGGCAGTGCGGATGGTGATAATGTTTCCATGTCCTGTGCGGGCGGCGGGAACATATCCATCAAGAATGAAAGGTATTCAGTTTTTTATGGCCTGCCTTTTTCTGAAATGCAAAACACATCTGATGACCCGGCCCTTGTAACTAATTTCACACTGTTCCAGCGGACCAATGATATGTCCTATGGCAATGACCGGAATTTGACATTTTGGAAAGTCTCAGTGCCTGCAGGGATTAGAGGCATATGCAATGGCACAGTTGTGTTTGGCGCCAGGGCTGCGTGATTGTAGCCACTCCCCCTGCCCCCGTCCATGCTGCTTGCTGCTGCATTCCAGAAGTCTTGTGCATATTACCTGTAATGGAGTTTTTTTTCTATCTTGAATGCATCGACCACCAAGAAAAGTATTATTAGGATTATGACTACGGCCTCTGCAACTGCTTTCATAATGCTGGAGTTGTTATTCACGCACTGGTGGCTTATTTCATCCTGGAAAAAATAACAGTTGAGCTTTTGGCAGGTGTGATTGAGGAATTCCTCATCTTCTTTGCAATTAAGCTCATAACAAGTATGGTTCCTGTATCCCTGGTAGATTGTGCAGTCGAGCTTTAGGCACCTGTGGTCACGCAAATATTCATTTTCAGCGCACGTTATTTGGGCGCACCTGTGGTCAACATACCCTTCGTCTTCTTCGCACTTCAAATCCAGGCATGTATGGTTGTATAAATATTGGCTGTCAAGGCATCTTAGCGGCATGCAGGAATGGTTGGAATATGCCTCATCCTCCTGGCATTTCAAAGCCAGGCAATTGTTGTCATGGCAGTATTCGCCGTCATTGCATTGATTGGATGAGCAGCATTCATAGGCACGGCAGGTGTGGTTGGCAAGGTATTCGCAGTCAGCGCACCCGAATTCCTCGCAAAGGTTGGCATTGCAAACCTGGTCTTCGCTGCAGTGGTTGTCGTTGACACAAGGCACGACAAACATGCTGTAATTTACCTTGGAGCAATACCTGACCTCATGGATATCCCGGGGCTGGTAGTAAAGGTCGCCCTGCTTTGTCGCAAGCCCGAAGCAGGGGAAAACAATGACTTTCCTGTATTCTATTGGCAACGGCATAATGCCTGAAAGGTTGAAGGTTGAGTTCTTGCCAGGATTTATTTTGATCCCGCCAGGCGCCTCGCTGTAAATCGAGGTTGGCTGCCCGTGATAGACATATTGCGCAACAGAGTATGTTGTGTGGAAATCAATTAATTCAAAGCTTGTCAGCTCCAAGGATGAAACGCCCTCATTTGTCACTGTGACAATCCAGGTGGTATTCTGCCCGGCCGCGCACGGCTCAGAATTGCAGAATGTGTCAATTGTGTATAGCAGGCCAGAAGATGCTCCGGCATTCAAAACGAATAGGATGCTAAATGCCAGCATTATAGATATTATAGTCGATATTATAGGTGCAGTATTGATTTCCTGCCGGGTTTGGGGAGCAATGGCCCTCCCGGCATAGCCCTGTGCAATTTTATTCTTCACAAACTCACCGCTTTTTTTATTTTTATGTTGCCACCACGCTATAATTTGGATATGTCAATTGGCACGGCATCATATATCTATTTTATGTTTTTTTCTGGCTATCCAAATGCTTTTGTATTTTAGCATGAAGCTCTACGCATTTTGGAAGGAGCAGGGATTTTGATGACTCGGGAAGATATTTGTAAATTCCAGATATCTCGTCATAGATAAGCCTTGCCCTGACTGCCTTGCCGCGCTTGAGTTCCTTTCCAGCTTCGCCTATCAGCTGTTTTGCATATTTGTAATGCTGCTTGGATTTTTCAGACTCCTCGCTTTCAAAGAATCTCTTTTCCTCAACCTGCTGGCTCCTGATGAAGTATACATAATACATTGACAGGAGTATGATGGTGGCGAAGCCTATCCAAAGCATGATCTTGACCATGGAGCCAAAGCCGGCAAAGCTGACATTCTGGATTGCATTGCCAACTATTGATGAGCTGGAATCATCATATGTCCCTGCACGGTCAGGCAGCACAATTGTCTTGATGGTTTCTGCATCAAGCCTTCCAACATTCTTTTCAACAGCATAGGTTATCACGTTTTTCTGGTAATTGAATTGAGCAACATCCCATAATAGTATTGGGTCCTCTTTCAGTATCTGGTATCCCAATGTCTTGATGCTCAGGTCGCCGGCAACCTGCGCAATATCCTTTGGGATTATTTCCGCTATTGCCACATTATTCGCAGTGTCAGCGCTTTTGTATGACACAGACTTGGAAATGAGGCTCATGTTTGAGTAGCTTTTGTCTATATTCTCAATCATGACCTGTGTGAGCGATACTGCAACTTCCACCTTATCCTGGAAATTTGCAGTAAATTTCTTATATTTTTCAGCATCAGGGCCCGGATTGTAAAGGCCTGCAACTTCATTTGAGTCTTCTGGCACTGTTATCTGTACAAATTCACTTCGGGACATGATACGGGCATTCTTTGGTGTCTTATGCTTAATCCTGGCTATGCCGAGGCTGTATGTTTCCAGCTCAGAGAGTTTTTCCTGCTCTGTCAACCTTGAGCTGGACATTGTGTTAAGCTGGTTCTCTATGCTGGACAGCTCCTTCCTTGCATCATTAGTCTTCAGGGTAAGGCCGAGTGAGTCGATTGCCTTGGCTACGTCAGGGTCTGCATTGTCAGCAAGGTTGTTCAGGGCCCAGTCAATTTCAACTGACAGGGTCTTGATTTGCCTGTAAAGCTCTGTTATTTTTTTCTCGCTTTCAAGCTCAGGCTGCGGCTGTTCCTGTTGCGGAGGCTCTTTTTCCTCTTCCTCAGCTTGTTGCTGCTCCTGTTTTTTGATAATGTCTTCCACCTGCTTTGCGATATCTGCAGGTGCCAGCGCATCCACAGCAAGTTCAGCTGACAAGGCGCCGTGGTTGCCTGCTTTGTCAATTGCTGCGACACGATAGTTGTAGGAAGTGTTATCCAGGACAGAGGTGTCCGTGTACTCGCTGCCTGATGTTGTTGCCAGTGCATCAATGTACGAGACGCCGGAGCCTTCCTTGCGATAGATTTCAAATCGGTCGGGTGTCTCGCCTTCATAATACCAATCCAGCTTTACATCCCCGTTGGGCAGCCTTGTGGCGCCAAAGCTCAAAGGCGACGGTGGCTTTTCTGTGTCAACAACAAAAAGTTTCCCTTCTGTGATTATGCTTGCGGTTCCCCCATAAACAGTTGTTCCCTGGAAACTGAAGGAGCCAACTCTCACATTCTGGTCATCATCTATATTGATGTACCCCTGCCAGGCTGACCCCGATCCCTGAAGGGGGACATCCCTGGAATTTCCAGGGGAATCGCTGAAAATGAAGCTTAGCGCAGGGGTCTGGATCAGGCTTTCAGTCGAATAAACGCTGACTTCGAGGATGCCTGCCTTTACAGGGCTCGGGTCGCTTAATGAAATCCTGACAGTTGCCTCGCTAATCTTGCCTTGGTATGAAAGCATTTGGGAGCTTTGCATCTTATTCCCGGCCAAATCTGCGCATCTTACATAAAAAGAATAATTCCCGACCAGGCCGGTCAGTATCTTTGAATGCTCAGCGCTGCCAGTGACACTGAAAATGCCCGGCATGGAATCATAGGCAGTGTCTGAGGCATGGTATTTGCAGATTGAATTCTCATTCGTCGTGACAGACAATGTGGCAGTTGATTCATCAGGGGGTGCCGCTGTTAGCGATGCTGTTGTTATGGAAGGCGCAATGGTGTCAGCCACCTGGCCGGTTTTTGTGGCTGTGACCACCTGGCTTGAAAATTCATCCAGTGCTACTGATGTCACAACATACGGGCCAGTATTGGTTGGCGCCAGGGCCAGTATCTTCGAGACTGTGAAGTAATTTCCCTGGCTGGCGAAATCCCCTGTTCCAAAGCTGACAGTTGAGCTGGAAAACTGGATATTGGCAGAGCTTGACAATTGCAGCTGCCCTGCAAATGCTTCAGATGATGCCAAAAGCAGGCTTAATTGCGCATTTTGCCCCAATTCCAGGTTTGGCTGAAGCGTAAGGTTGAGGCTGACATTCCCCGGCGAGGCCAGGGAGATTTGCATGCCTGCCATGAAGAGCAGCATGAGAACTGCAAGTCCAAGTGCCCCGGAGGATAGCCTATGCCGGGCCTTTCCTTTCATGCTCGCTTCTTCTGCATCTGTTCCTTTCATTTTAACTCGCGTTCAAATTTTCAGCTTTTACCTTAGCTTCTCCAAAAGCTTCCTCTCCTTTGCTGCTGCCTTTTCTATTGCTTTCTCAAAGTACTCATTGAGGCTTATGCCTTTGAGAACCGCCAATACCTTGGCTTTTGTGTGCACTTCATTATCGAGAGCAATGTTGATTTTCATTTTCTGGCCTCCTTTGACGTGCTGCTGTTGTCCTTTTTCCGCAGCGGCCTGGCAATGTCGGCTAATAGGCCCGAGTCAGATGTGATAGAATCAGCAATGGCGTCCTGCACGAATTTCGCCAGGGAAACGCCTTTTAGAACTGCAATGGCCTTGGCCTGCCTGTGCAGGTCATCCTTAAGCTCAATATTGACTCTTTTTTCGCTCATTTTACCTTGTCGTTGCCATTAGTATACTAATTTCTATAGTTGTAGATGATTATAACAATTATTATATAAATACTTTTCGTTTTATATATGAGTTTTATTATAAAACTAATGATTATTAGTTCATATCCTGCCATGCCTGGCACGGAAGGAGGAGGCGAAATGCCATGATGAAAATCAGGACAAAGCATGCACCATCTGCTTTGCCCGAAAACCCGCCTTCCGGCCCGGTTTGGGCAAATCCATTCGACCTCCGACCGCAAAATATTTATAGAGCCCTGACATCAGAAATTGGGGAAATTAGGGGTGATTTGTCATGAAAAAAAGCAATATTTTGGGTTTTGCATTGATTCTGGCAGGCATTCTTGCAATGGCTTCGTTTGCTGGCCTTGCCCTGGAAAATTCAGGCAAAGTCATAATCTTGCTGAAAGCAGGAGATGGGCAGTCAATTTCACCAGACAGCAGCCTTGCACCGCTTTACCATAATATAGGGGTCCTGCAGTTTTATTCTGGCAATGAAGAAAATGCAATCGACCTGTTTAAAGCCGCAATTGCCTTGGACCCTGGCTATGAAAAGGCCTACAAAAGCCTGGCCTTGGCTGAATACCATAGTGGAAACCTCATCAATGCCATAGCCTACCAGGAAAGGCTCATTGAGCTTTCTCCAACAAGCTCAGAGGCGCAGTGGGACTTGGCAGTTATGCTCGTGGAAAATTTCAGGAATGCAGAAAATAATGGCATGCTGACCCCTGAACATATTGGCTTGCTGAGCCAGGCCCGTCAGTTGTATCTGGCAGTCTATGCTGCAGACAGTAGGAATAGCCAAGCCATGCTAAACGCCGAGGTCATCAGTGGCGTATTGCATGATTACGGCCAGGATTCATACTGATAAGCTGATCAATTTTGACAAAGAATTTATTTTTGAGAGTTTATTTTAGCCCTTTGCCCAGGGCTTGCCTTTTCTTGATGCTGTTGTAAATCAGTATCAGGTCATTGTACAGCAATGCCGTTTTCTTGTTTTTTGATATCTGCTCAATTGCAGTTCTATCCTTGGAAATGCTGTCAAGCAAGGCAAGGTACTCTTTTTCTTCCTCTGCCATGCTTTTTTGCAGCTCATTTTGCGCAAGATGGCTTTTTTTCAGCAGGTGATATGAGTCAGAGAGGTTGTTGTAGGGCTTCACCAATTCTTCGCGCGCCATTATAACGCTTAGTAGGTGTCGATCCCTCGCAATATCCCGGCAAATTGCCATGAACTCCTTCTCATCCTCAATGTCCGCCTTGCGATTGTTCATATTTTTGAGTATTTTCATGGCAGAAAGCACTGCAAAGTGTGGCTCAGGGTATTCTTTGGCAAATTTACTGAAATAGGGGTCAAATACAAATTGTTTTGCGTTGCTTTCAAATTTTGCATCGGGATAATATCCTGCTATGCGAGCGGATAGTGCATTCAAAGCATTGAGCTTTTCCATGAGAGGCATGATGCTCTTGACTTGTGCTTCTGAATCAGGTTCCATGCTGCCTTTCTTGGCCTGCAGCTGCTCGACAATTTTCATTGCCTTGCCATAAAGCTCGCTGATAATTTCCTGCTCCTGCCTCATGAAATATTCAAGTTCATGGTTGTGCATCTCATTGAGCCTTCTTTCTTTGGTCAGCTTTCTGTATTCATTGTATTCGAGCTGCTTGAAGGCCAGTCCAACGAGGAAAGGGGTGGCAAGGATAGCCGCGCCAAGGACCCAGACATTTACCGTATACAATGACCCGACAAAGTAGAGATAAGTGATTGTCAGCGCGCCAAGCGAATCAAAATTTGTCAGGAATTTGTAAAGTTTTCTGCGGAATGGAGCGTATTCCCTCATCATCTCCAGGAAAATCTCAAACGGCTGTTTGCGGATTTTGTGGATGCGGCCCCAGTCATAAGATGTGGTGAAAAAATTCACAACCAGGATAAGGATAAGTAATGCCCACGGAAACTCCCTGAGATAAGAAGGCAAAAATATGGGCGATGGCCGTTCAAATACAAGGCCTGCATATTTCACAAGGGTGCAAGGCTCGCACGGCCCGCCGCAGTCTATTCCGGTTTCCCCCTGGTTCTGGATTCCATCCAGACATGTCGGGCAGGGAGGGCACGGCCCGCCGCAGTCTATTCCGGTTTCCCCCTGGTCTCTTTTTTTGTCAGTGCAGGATGATGGAGGCTCATAAGCGCAATCCCTAAGGGCAAAAGGCTGGTTGTTCATGGAACCGCAATTGTTCAAGTCGCGGCACACCCTTTCCTGCACGCCTCGTGCTGTTGCTCCAGTCCATTGCAGCGGCCTGCAGGACAGCCAAGGTGAACAAAGCCAGTCTTCCACACAATAGTATTGTGCCTGTGCCTGGCTGCTGATTAGGTCCTGAATGCTTGGAATTGACACTGCTGCGTCGCTTTCACTTGTGCCAATGCCGCTGGTGGCCCCGGATCCGCCTCCGGCGCTTCCGCTTCCTTCACCTTCCCCTCCTCCAGAAGGGCATTCCCCACAATCAACAGCGCACGACGAGCATGTTTCACCAGCAGCGCAGAGGTTGTCTCCGCAATACGGTGCCCTAATCACTCGCAGCAAAATTACTTCTGAGTCATTAATCGTGCCATCACTCACAAATATTTCTGCTGTATAATTGCCAATCCCGTATGCAATTCCGGAGAATGTTGCGGTGGCTTGTGTATTCGATATTTTTGAGATGCTCAGGCCGGTATGGTTTGAGGAATATGTCAATGTGTCATAGTCTGCGTCTTCTGCATAGATGCTAAAAGTCAAAATTGCATCTGAGTAAACACTTTGGTCCCCGATGCCAGTGAGAACCGGGGCATTGTTTATATCAACAACTTCAATGTTGAATGTTTGGCTTGATGTGCTTTCACCATCTGAGCATGTTGCATTTATTGTGTAAAGCCCGGTGTCATTATGCAAGGGAGTCCATGTGATTAATCCGGAGCTGCTGCTTATGGTTATCTTGGATACGTTGAGCGAGTATGAAATGCTGTCGCCGTAATCAATGTCATCATCAGAGCAATTTATGTCATAATTGGTTGCATTGCCTTCATAGACAGTCTGGTTTGTCAGGTTCTGCAGGAAATATGGCGCATCATTTGTATTCAGGACGCGTAGCTGGATGTCCTCATAATCGGATAAAGATCCATCGCTAACAATGATCCTGACATAATAGACACCAACATCATCATTGTCAGGAGTGGTGTTGATAACGCCCGTGGATGAATTGAGGGTCAGGCTGGCAAAAGCCGGGCTGACAATCAAGGAGTATTGCAGAGTATCATTGTCAGGGTCAGATGCATTTATATCCAGATAAAAGACAGCATCTTCAGTTGCATTGTGGTTGCCTATGCTGTCGAGCACTGGCGGCCTGTTGATGAACAAATCAACCCGCTTGAATGTCCCGGAGGACCAGACAGAATCATTAAGTGTTCCTGCTGTCTCATTGTTTATGAGAAAAGACAGGGCGTCTCCTTCATCTGCCCCCTCATCCACAGCAGTATCCGGGTCATCGCCATTGCATGACAGGAAACCATAATAGCCTGTTGAGGTTACATTGTATTGTCCGCATAGCACACCATCAGCGTCGTAGAAGCTGACATTCGTGCCAGCGGGGAAAGAGGCTCCAAGTTTATTGACAACAGTGCCGTAATATTCCGCAGCAGGAGGGGGGAAAGCCAAACCCTTATCAGTCAATAACACTATAAAAAATAAGCATGATATTGCCAGTAATGGAAGCAGGGTAAAAAAATTGCCTCGCGGCGTTTTTTCCCTGTTTCGCTTGATTGATTTTTGTGAGTTTGTATTCATTTTATGCATAATCTCCATGTTTTTGGGATAATAGCCAGCTGAGCCCAAGCAATAGCACAAATGCAAAGAGTATTTCATTGATGCTGGCTGGTTTTTGAGGGAGTGTTTTGTCAGGACTGTCTGATAAATGGGATTGGGCCTGATTTGGCTCCGGATTGTCAGTTTCAGAAATTTCAGGTGATGCTCTTTCAATTCCGGATACAGCTGAATCTTCTGCGAAACCAGGGAGTGCCCGGGAAGTCGAGCCCTGTGAAACATCGAGAATGACTTCGATGAAGGCGCCCTGCGCCCAGCCTGTGCTCGAAAGGGTTTTATCTGGATAAATGGCAGTTGCAATCCTGCCATTGACATAAAAGACAATATTTTCATTTTTTGTTGCGCCCTCATCATTTTGTGTTGACAAGTCATCGCCGTTGCATGAAAGGAATCCAAATTTTCCAGGGGTATGGACATCAAATGCTCCGCATCTTGTACCTGACAGATCATAGGCCAATACCCTTGCTCCTGCAGGCGCTGGCTGGCCGTCCAGGATTACATTGCCATAGTACTCTGCAGCAATGGGCGGAAATGCCTTGGACTCTGGCAACATTGACAGGGCTAATAAGAGAAATATGAAAGGGACCAATGCATTGCGGCCCAATGCATTGCTAAAATTGGCCCGAAGTTTCATTTTTGAATTTTGCCTTATGACATTTAGATTAATGCGGTTGAGTGTATAACTGTTTAGACTTTTGTCTTTTAACATCAAATCACCTTGAGAGTTGCATCAATTGTCATGTTGATCCAGTATCCTTTGAAGGGAATCATGTAAAGCAGGTCGCTCAGGCCTGGCGCAAGATTCGGGTTATACACTTTCCATGGGTCAACGCTGTCATTGGAAAAATAGGCATGCACCGAGGTAAAGGTTCCTTGTATAGAAACCAATGCGACAGAGATGTTTTTGGTCTCATTGCTTGTCCAGCCAATCAGGTTCCAGCCAGTGTGCAATGAAATGAAATTTGGCACAGTCACATTGCCGTGCATTGTCAGGTTGGAGGTGGCATTGACATTTACCCAGTAGCCATCCTGGATTGCAAAATAGGCAAGGTCCTGCACGGCAAAGCTGTCCGCGTGCGGGCTGTAGGCTTTCCAGGTGTCATCAATCCCGGACCCGTTGAAGCTATGTATAGATATGAAATTTGGCGGAAGTGTCCGTACAGCATATGTCACGGAAGCGTTGTCTTCCAGGCACGGGGATGATATGAGGTTCCAGGAATAGTTCAAGTCAATATTGCAGGTGATGTTGTAGAATATTTCCTGGGCATAAGTTTGAGAAACTGATTTTCCGGTAATGCCTGAAATTGTGGTGATATTCTTGGAAACCGGGGAGTTTAAAACCAGAAGCAGATACCCTGCCAATAACAACGTCACGAGCAGGGAAATTAAGGCTTTGCGCTCAATTCCCTGCTTTTTGTGCTCAGGGTTTTCCGCCTGCGCAGGATTATTCCCCTTTACCGTTGTTCCCAAGCCTATTGTCATTTTGCAAATACCTCTTGAGTTCGGTAGCTGACCTTGAAATTGCTGAAAAAAATCTCAACATTCGAGTGATACACCGCAGGGTAAAGAATGCTTGACTTACCTATTTTTTCCCCCTGGACTTTTTCCAGGAGACCCGGATAGGCGTAATCTCGTGCACCTGCATTTTGTGATTTTCCATTTGTTGATACCGCTTCAGAATTGGCAGGGCTTCCTGATTTGCCTTTGTGGCTGGATTTTTTAATGTAGCCGTAGAGACGCTGATAGAATCGGATTTTATCCTTGGTGACAAGGGAGGAGGTGTCAAAGGTCAAGAGAATTTTCAAGGCCGTGCCTTCCCGGATTTTGGAAGCTGACTGCATGGCATAAATGACAGTGAGGTCATGGGCGTTGGATATTCTGCCTGACATTTCAGTGCTGTCTGGAATGAGCACTCTGAGAAATCCCTGTGACAGATTTTTTTCAGCCATGTAATCCTGGCAAAATGACAGGATTTCATTTTTCTCTTGGCCAGCTCCAATAAGTAAATGCCGTGCCTTACTGTCAAGATATATGGAAGATATATAGAAGCGCTGGACCAGCTCTGCAGCTAATTTCAATGAAATGCCAGCTAGCCTGCTTTCATCTGGAGTCATTTTTACTATAAATATAAGAAATATCGATTATATAAATGTTTTTATTATAATTATAAGAAAAATAAGGCTGGCCCGATCTTCCTTGTGATATCTTTTTGTATCCCTTAGAAGGGGAATATGCCTCAAAGCCAAGCATGCCAACAACTCATGAAGATTAAGCTGGAAAGAAGCAAGAGAAGAATTCAAGGATGTGAAGGAAAAAAGAAAAAACAAAAAAGAAAAAAATAAATTTTCCGCCTACGTCAGCTCTGCAAAGAAATAATAGTTGGTAACGGCTGAATCATCGCCATTTTCTCCCACTATCATTTCAAAGTCAAAGGAGTCGCCAGTGAAGCCTGTTGCGTCCTGCTCAAGCAATGCTGTATACACAACATTTTCTGTTGAGTTGTCAGTCAGCAATACTTCAACATAGTCAACATATTGTTCACCATTGCTGGTAAACATGTAAGCTGCTGAACAGCCGCTTGCAGTGTTGATTGTAGTGTCGCCTACGCTAAAGCTTCCGCCAAATGAGTTGTTGAATGTCTCATTTACGCCATCCTGGTCATTGGTGGCCATCCCGAGGCTGCCTTCCAGCATGCTTAATGTAACCCTTTGCGAAGCTGCTACCTTGGTAAAGTTAAAGCAGGTTATGTTGGTCCATGTGACTGTTGATGTGTTGGACGCATAAATTTCTCCGCGTGGAGATGCGATTTTCCAGTCATACAGGATGTTATTTGACGAATCTGACAAGGAGATTGCCCCTGTGACGTTTCCGAAATAACCCTGCCACCTTTCCGTGGTCCTGTTGTTGTTAATCACAAGCAATGATACATTGCCTGCCAATGCCTGCACTGTTGTCCCCGAGGTTCCCTCGGTTCGGCCGCTGGAATTCACCAGTGTAACTGAATCCGCGACATCTGGTGCTGCAAACACAAACCAGGCACCCACTAGAAGCAGGGCGCCTATTATGAATGCAGTTGTTGTTGCCCGTTTCATTTCGATTCCACCTCTCCATTCATTTCATTTCGGACATTCTTGAATGCCCTGTTTCCTGTTTGGATCATTCCCTCAGGATCATGAAGAACAAGATATTCGCTGGCGTCTTTCCTTTTCAGTTCAGAAAAAGACTGCCTGTCAATGGCCTCAAACAGCAGGCCGTTTTCGGTGAAGAGTTTCTCCTTTTGCAAATCCTTCAGAAGCTGGGGTGCAGCCTTGCTGCCATTGAAAACCAGCTTCATTTCCAGGCCTTTGGAATTCTCAGCAATGTAGATGCAGTCAAATTCTGCCAGGCTCGGCAGCAACGTGGCATATGCCTGTGCCACTACGGGATGCTTTTTGGCATCTGCCAGCGACCAAATCTTCAGGATGGCTTTGTGGTAATCAGTCAAAGCCAACAGCCTCTTCGATGCAAAATTTTTTGTAATAGATATCAAGTATGCATAATCATCTGTAAGTGTGAAAAGGGCTCTCGGCTTGCCCTTGTCCCTGTTAGATATTTTCTTTTTTTTGACAAGGCCCGCTGCTTCAAGGAGCCTGAGCTGCTGGCTGATATTGGAGATTGTAGTGTTTGTCTTATGTGCGAGCTGAAGAGGGGAGAATTCGCCTGTAGAGAGATGAAAAAGGATATTCCATTTTTGGTCTGTGAATAGCTGCTCCAGTTCCATTAACCCACCTTTGTGACCCGTCTAACCCATTTATCGTCTTGGAGGATTTTTGTATACTAATCTAAAATAGCATACAAAAGCCATTTTAACATACTGATAGTGCAACTAATATATAAATATTTCGATTAGTGATTAAGTAGTGTAGTTTTGTAACACTTTTAGTATATTAATATAATAATTAATTGACTATTAAATTAGTGGCAAAAAAGAGTATCCTCCTATTGGGAATTAGCCTAATCGTGAATCAGGGGATGAAAAATGCCAAAAAGAGATTAAGAAAGGATAAAAAGATAATAGACACAAAATTATAGATGTAGAATTTCATAGAATCTTAGTGGCTACTTGTTCTGGCCAGGCCCGTCATTCTTCTTTTTCCTCCGTTTCCAGAGGATAAGGAGGATGAGCAGGATTATTATTACTATTAATGTGTAGAATAGATAATCGGCTTTGGAAAGTATGAGGTCAAATGTTCCTTCAATTGTATTGACGAGGCTGTTCTCGCGCTCGCCATAGTATACCCTTATCCTTACCTCGCTGTTTTCCTCGACATCTTCACCAATAAGAGGTGGGTCTGCCTTGATTTTCAATTGCTTTTTATCGCCCGGCTCAATGGATTCAATGCTGTCAAATCCGAAAATGTAGAAGTCTCCGGCCACGTCCACATCCAGCAGTTCTGCGTCAATGTAGCATGTGACATCCCCCGCATTCTCAACATCAACATAGAAAGTGTTTCGGCGCAGGTTGAAACTTAGCCCGCCTATGCTTATCTGGCAGTTGTCAAGTATTCGAACTGACTCTATTGTTCCGATATCCTGGTCAATGACTTTTTCCAGGCTGTTTTCAGATTCCCCGTAGATTATATATGCCTGGCCGCTCAGTGCTCCCTCGGGCAAATTTTCAATGTCATAAGTGATGGTCTTGAGCTCGTTGCCATCTATGAAAATAGGTGTTTCGTCTCCCACAGTTATCCTGGTATCATCGCTGGATATGATTGTGTACGTGCCCATGAAGTAGATTCCCTGCTCAGCGGTGTTCCTGAGCGTGACTTCAAGCTTATTGGTTGCGCGATTGTACTTTATTGATTCAAGGGCCAGGTTTATGTTATAGACAGGGAGATAGAACATGTCCAGGGCTTCAACCTGTGAAATTGACCCTTGCGGCTGCCTGGCACCCTGGGCGAATTTGACGAATACGCTTATGCCAATTTGCCGCCTGATGAATGTGGCCGTCCCCACCAGCTCATTCCCAATGAGGATGCCAATCTGGATATCGCTTCCGCGGACATAGTCTGCAATTATTGCAGGCACATTATTTGTGCCGATAAAGACAACAGGCTCTGTGCCCGACATTATTTCCCGCTCAATAAATTCTCCATTTGTGAGGATGGCCTGCTTTGCATGGTTGATGTCCTGGTATTTTTTCAGGATTTCAATGTTGTTGGCAAACCTGTCGCCTCCTTTGTTGATAATCTCGGGATTGTAGGGCGCAAGGGCATCCCTGACTTCCCTGTCAACCAGGCCGTATATCAGGATTTTCTGGGCGTCCTGCTCCTCCAGGAATGAGACAATGTCATCAATGTTTCTCTGGTCCGCGAAAAGGACAAACGATCTTGTTGATGCCGCATATGGCGCAACAGCAATTGCATTGTATCCGTACGAATCATCCACTATTACATAATCCTCCACATCGGCCCTTTCTGCCATGTCAAGGTTGATATTGCCTGGCTTGAATTCCTGCACTTCGTAGCCCCTTCCCGACAGGAAGTTTTGATAGCCAAGCACAAATGGGTTTTTTGATGATGAAAAAACCCAGAGCGGCTCTGTGATAGGGATTTGCCCGGTAATAATGCTGGCGTGCTTGTCGCTCACCAGGAAATTGGTGTTGATTTTTTGGAGCGAGCCATAAAGCATTACTGAGTAGACATCCTGCCAGTCCTGGGAATTGACAAGTATCCTGGTTGGCTCATTGACCTGGGCAATAGACATGGAAAGTACCAGAAGCAGGATTACGGGATAAAAAAATAGTTTTGTAAGATGCCTCATGATAGTATGCTCCTCGTTGCCGCAAACATTTGCATTCCGATAAAACTGGACAATATAGGTGAATCAGATATAAAACCAAATGGTTCCGAATTCTGCCCCTTTTTTCCATTTTTGCATAGCACTAATCATTATATAAACTTTTCTATGGATGATACTGCTGATGCTGTTGCGTATAATGCCCCTGATAGTGCTGCAGAAAATCGCATTATGGCATTATGCTCTGCCATAGGTTTGCCGTTTACCTTGTAGAGATCTTTTGCCTCAGCTCCATGATTATGCCATATGCAACGCTGCGTGTTTGGGGGTCCATGCCAGCATAAGCTTCACGGATTTGGTCGTAAAGGCTCTTGACCAGGAGATAATCCCCATTCTCAAATGCAATGGTGCATTCCCGTATTTTGATGTCCAGCTGGACTATTTTATCTTCAGCCTTAGCCATCTGCCTCGCCGCGCCTGTTTCCGCAATCTCCTTCCTTAATTCTTCCTGTGCTTTTCTCACAGTCACTTTTGCCCTGGCAGTCACAGCCTCTGCGGTGTCAACTTCCACGCCCACCTGGCGCAGCAGCTTCTCAACCTTGGCCTTTATTTGGCTTGAAACCCTGATTTTTGATAATTCGCGGTGTATTAATTTGACTTTTTTCACTGCCTTTTGCTCTTCTGCCTGCTGTTCCTTCAGGCTTTCCCAAATCCTGTTGAGGTTTTCCTTCATTCTCTGCTCATCTGAAAGCATCCTTTCCAGCTTCTTTTCCTTTTGCCTTATCTGGTCATCAATCTCCTTTTCCACCTTTAGGCTTTCGCTCTGCAGGGATGTGGCCTCTTTCCTTGTTTTTTCGAACTGCAGTTCCCTCTCCCTGAGGTCTTTTGTTTTCTGCGCAACTTCCTCTTTTTCCTTTGCCACGCTTTCCTCCCTGGCTTCGAGCTCTTTTTCCCAATTGATCAGTTTTCTTTCCCGTGTATCAGAAATCTTCCTTGTATCCCTTATCAGTTTCTCCAGGTCAGCAAGCTCCTTCTTGGCCTTTTCAGCTGCCTGCATTTTCTGGCCCATGACTATTTCTGCATTCTCAACTTCCTTTCGTGATTTTTCCATTTGCAGCTGCAGCCTGGACTGCTCCTGCGCAAGCCTGGTAAGCCTGGCCTGGTATTCCCTTGCATCTGCATCCATTTTATTGAGCAGTATTCCGGATTCCCTTGACAGTTTCTCCTCCTTTCCCTCCGCTTCCCGGATTTTGGCCTGCTTCTGCTTTATTTTCTCCAGGACAGACTGGTGCTCTGCTTCAGCTGACTCAAGGAGTTTCCTTGCGGTGATGATCTGGGAATCCATGGTCGCAAGCTGCCTCTGCCGGGCGTCAATGGCCTCAGAGATTTCCCTGAGCTTTGCCGACGCGCGCTCCGCCTTCTCTTCCAGTATTTTCTCCTTTTCGCCATGCCCGCTTTCCAGCTGCGACAATGATATTTTTTGCTGCTCAATCTCCTGGATTTTTTCATTGAGCTTCCCGATTTTCCTGTCTGTCTCCTCTTCGCGCTTAGCAGCAGCCATCACTCTTGACTGCGCCTGCTTTTCAAGGTCAGCCAGCCTCGCCTCGGCGCCCATGAGCTCAGAATTCTTTTTGGCAATCCTTCTTTCAACCGCCACCATCTCCCTGATTTTTTCAGCGGCATCTCTCTTTGCCTTCTCCGCTGTTGCTATTCCATTCTCAAGCTCCTGTTTCCCTGAAACAATGGCAGCCTCCTGCCTGCGCATTTCCTTTTCAGCCTCCTCCCGATTTCTCATCATCATGCTGATTTCTGATTTGATGGCCTTGAGTTCATTTTGCGCCTCTGTTTTCCGCATTTCAATTTTCTCCAGTCTATGCATTGCCTGCGAAACCTTTGTTTCCATTTCGCGCTCCTTTTCCTGGATTTTCAGGTTGAGGCTTTCAGCAATTTTTTCCTTTGCTGCCAGGTCCTTTATTCTTTCAAAATGCTGTTGCTCCAGGTTCAGGAGTGTTGCCTCCTTTTCCCTGTGGGCGGCCACAATTGTCTTCAGTTTTTTGTTGACATCATCAAGAAGTTTTTTCTTTCCGCTTATTTCATTCTGCATTTCCCCGAGGGTCCTGGAATTTTGGCTCTGCATGGCCTCGATTTCCCTTGTTTCCCGCTTCAATTGCATTTTCCTTTGATTCAGCTCATCCTCGCCTTGCCTTAGCGCGCCCCATTTCCCGTCGAGGCTTATGCGCAGTGATTCCAGTCTTTCTTCCTCCTGGTCAAGCTCCCTTTGCTTTCGCTCTGCGAGTGACATCCTGTTTTCCAGCTCTTTTTCCTTTTGCACCGCGACATCTATGAGCGATTTGAAATGGGCTTCAAGCGCATGTGCGACACTTTGTTTCTCACTAAAGGTCGCCCTGAGCTCATCTAATTCATGAAAAGTTTTCAGGGGATTTTCTGATGTTTTTTTGCCTGGTTCCTTTTTCACGTTGATTCCTTTGATGCCAATTTTCTTTGTTACATTCCTTATATTCCTGTCAGAAATTTTTTGGCGATTGGCAACTGGTCCCGGAACAGAATCAGGCATTGGCATTTCTTGATTGCCCTGCCTATGAGAATCATCATCTAGTGGTTCCTGTGCTGTCTTCCTCTTTTTGAAAAAACCAAATGGGGAGATTTAAAACCCTCCTTGATTCCCTTGGCTTGGAGTATAAAGCCGATTAAATGATTCATGCTTCATGATTATGCCCCAATTCCCAAAAAAAGGCCAAAATATACCCCTTGCCCATTCTAAAAAAGCCCTTTACTAGTATAAATAGTTTTGTTGTGACTTTTAAATGGGAAATTCCTGGAAACACTGGCTCTTGGCATAATTAAAAATTCGGCAAGAGATGATTACGGCATGAATTTTGGAAACCGTCCAAACAAAAAACACAATTAATATACATTTTTCTATTTTTTGCAGAAAAATATATAAATTAATTATAAATTAATATTAATATGGTTAAGAAGACAATTACTATGACAATAGACGAAAATGTTCTGAACGATTTTAAATCGTATTGCAGGCAAAATGGGATGAAGCTGTCTACCCGTGTTGAGCTGCTGATGCTGGAGAATGTCAAGGCACCAGAAAGGCGGATTTGAAAGTTCGGCATATTTCACGTTAATTCATGTTCAGTAAGAATGGGAATCATTAGTGCCCTTTAATCTTTTCATTGTCTTTTGAAAAAAGAGGGGCGCAAAGGGCGTAGATGTGATGAAGAGAAAGTGGATTGGGTTAGTTGGTATACTTTTAATGCTAGCCCTGTATGCCACGGCCATAGGCGGATTTGGCCTAGCAGACAGCGGTATATTAGGCAGTTCTATAAATACTTTAAACACTATTGATTCCCAAGAAAGCTCTGCAGACTTCATTGGCAGCAAGAATATCTTGACTGCGCCAACGGTGCAGCTGGGAGCCCCGCTCGCCATTGATTTTGCAAGGCTTTCCGCAGCAAATGCCTCCTGGAAGCATGTCAATTTTTCTTTCCTTGACCTTACCATCAGGCACGGAACGCAAGTTTACAAATTCTTTGCCAAGGACAATAAGAAAGAGGTGTCCTTTACCCCCAAAACTGAAGGTGTTTATGTTCTTGAAATTCTTGACACAGCCAGCGGGCTTTCCCATTCGGAGACCTTTTCTGCAGCCATTGACCTGCAACAGGCTAAAAAATCCGCTGGCTCAGCCGCCCAAAAAATCCCGGTGATTCTTACAGACAAAGACAGCTATGAGCTTGGAGAAACAGTCAAGGTAATAAGCAGCAACATTGAAAAATATGCCATGCTGTCAGGCATGCAGGCCAATAGCTTTGACAAGCTTGCAATAGAGATTGTTTCTGATGAGGCCACAGTCAGATTTCTTGGAAAGCAGAATTCCACAAGCTTCTACACGCCAAAAAGCATAGGCATCTACGCAGTTATTGCGAAGCTTGGGGAGAGAGTTATTGCAAATTCCACATTCTATGTTTCTGTGACCGGCGGCGGCCTGCCTGGCAGCGCCGGGCACGGTATTCTCGACATTTATATGCCAAAAACAGAATACAGGATAAATGAGCCTGTCCTTATTGAATTTTCCGTTGCTGTCGGGCAGGATTACGAATTCTACATTGAGTCAGGGGAGGATAAGTACAGCTTCCTTGGATTGATAAGCAACAAGGTCAGCTTTGTGCCGAAGTCTGCCGGTAATTACACAGCCAGGCTGCTTCGGGCCGGGAAGGAAGTGGCTGTGAGAAAATTCCAGGTGAGTGCGCAGGAATACCAGGGAGAGGATAGCATTCCTGCAGATATCCCGGCAGGCGACACAGCAGAATCTCAAAATGTGCCATCTGGCGCCACGACCAGATTGCCGCCATTCTCACCTGGCCAGCCAGTGGAAATACTTTTTGATTTCAGGGACAGGATTGAAAGAAAAAACATACTTGACAAATTGTTCAGGATTACCTCCATAGAATCAGCAACAGGGTATGTGGAAGGCCAGGAATCCAGCAATGGGCTGGCAGTTGCTTTGGAGCCGGCTGAAAGAAACAGGTTTGTGATGAAAATAAGCGGGACCGAGAATTTGCCTGATGGGGTTTATGCGGCTGTTGTGGTTGCGGCCTACGGGCAGAGCCAGGCAGTTGAAAAAATATTTTTTGAGATAAGCGGCCTCACCGATAGCGTCACAGTCGGAAAACAGGAAGTCAAATCTGAACTGCGGCCGGGCGAATTGCCCCTGGCACCTGCTGAAGAAGAGGATGAAAGCGCCATTGTTGCAAAATTCGTCGCAGCCAAATTCACATCGGAGCACGTCATTAGCACCAATATTGATTTCTCCAAGGAGCTTGAAGGAAAAAGGTCTGTGCTCAATGACATATTTGCCACATCCGTCATCGATACAATAAACATTTTTGTCAATGAGGACCCCCAGAAGGAATTATTTGATGTGCAACTTGACTATCTTGGCAAGGAGAGTTTTGCCCTGAAATTGACAAAGAAACAGGAAGTAAAAAGGGGGCTGTATAAGGTCATCCTTGTTGCCAGCTCAGGGCAGCAGCAAATCAGGAAGGACCTGATTCTTGACCTTGATTCCAGGACTGAGAATTCCATAAGCCAGCTTGAGGATTACGGCCTCATTGAAACCAAGACCCGCCTGGACCAGCAGTTGGCCAGTTCCATGAATGGCAATGAGTTCAAGGTTATTGATAAGGATGGCAAGGGAATCAAGTCCAGGGCGCGCCTCAGGGGCATGAGTGATGGCAAGGCAGATGTTGACGTGCAATTGACCGAGCCAAAAGTCAATTTAATCTCAGTAAGGGGGATGGACACACAAAAATCAGCTTTCATAAAGTTTGACACAGCTTCAAAGCACATGCCTGCCCCGCCAGGTGAAAAATGGGAAAAGGTCTATGCCATTGACCCGGCAGGCATTGATGCACAGTCAATGGCAATATCAGCTATAGCCGAAGGGATGTACCTGTACAAATGCAAAGAATGGGATTTTGCAGCACAGCAGTGCAGTGGGGATTGGGCAAAGATAAAGGACCTTGTCATTGGGCAGCCATACATTGTGGATGTTGGGCCAAATGATCCGGCCTTTGCTGAATCAGGATTGATAGCGGTAAACACCAACAAGTCAATTTTCCTGCCTGGCGAAGCTGCCTTTGTTGCCATTGGGCTGCTGAATAATCAGGGGAATATGGTCTGTGATGCTGATATGGCCCTTTCCATAACAGATCCATCAGGCCTGGTTACCTCTTTCGATGTCGACAGCGGAGGCATCACAGTTTCCCCCGAATGCAGCTATTACGGCCCAACAAGCCTGCCAGACTATTATGCAACATATAATGTAGGAGGGACTGGCACTTATATAATCAATGTCACTGCAAATTGGACCCAGGATGGCGCGCCAAACAATGCAATCAGGATTTCCAATTTCTCAGTGCAATCCAGCGTTCCGTTTGACATCTCCAGGATTACCGCGACAAGGATTTTCCCCTATGTTCCATATGATGTGAACATTACGGTTGTTGCAATTCAGGATTATTCCGGCCCGGTTTATGAATATGTCCCGGCCAGCTTTGCCATTGAACCCAGCCCCAATTTTGATGTTAACACAGTCAATCAAACCAAGGTGTTGTCATGGATTGCAGATTTTTCAGCAGGAAACAGCTATAAGCTCAGCTACACCTATGATGCTCCGGATATAAGCCCATATTTCTATATGATAGGGCCTTTGGAAATCGGAAATTTCTCAGAGGCCAGGCAGTGGGAAATAGCCAGCGACGATAAAGTCCTCCAGTCAGTGGCAATGACTGCGCCTGCGACAAACCAGTCCATTTTGCTGGGCGCAACTTTTACTATAACCTGCACCCCAACCTGCACTGGATCTGGCGCAAATCCAACAGTGACACATACATACCAGTGGTGCGAAGATATTGACTGCTCAGGTGGCGCCAACACAATTTCTACCAGTTCAGGGACATCAGATGAATTATCTGTCGCAAACAATCCTGAATCAAATGCCTGCAACCAGGCGGTCAGCGATACAATAACTGCAAGAAATGTGGGCACTGTCTATATTAGGTGCAGCTCTACTGCAAATGCAGTAACCAAGACAAGCTCACCTACAATAGTTGTGAATGTGTCAGGCGACGTCGGGCCGTATCTTTCATCCAGCCAGACTCCCAACCCTGCAAAAAATACAACATCTATTTACCAGAATACTGCAGTGCTTTTTAATGCAACATGGGAGGATGATTATGGCCTGATAGGCTGGAAATTCTCATGGAACAATTCAGGCTCGTGGGTCAACGTCACTTCCCAAAGCTTCACTGGCCTGATTAATGTTTCAAACATAACTTTGACTGTGACAGCTGCCGAAGGGAGCATTATCGGCTGGCTGTTCTATGCGAACGATACGGCAAACCAGACATCTAACAGTGGCATTTCCACATTCACGGTTGCCTCAACTACTGATACTATTGCACCCTCAATCACCAATTTCAGGATTTCGCCCAATGTCACAGTTTCGGGTGGGATTGTTTATATCAACGCTACTATAACGGACAACTATGGTGTTAATGGCGCTTATGCTGAAATTCAATTTCCAAATACAAGCAAATTCAACTACTCTATGAGCAATTCGGGAAGTTCATATTATTATGCGCATACAACAGATGTCGGCGGGAATTTTTCAGTGATTCTTTATGCAGTTGATGGCAACAGCAACTACAATATCACGGCCAATGACAGGAAGTATTTCAATGTGACGTCATACATTTTCACCAACACATTTTATTATGCTCCTGGGGAAACAGTGACTGTCAAGGGAATTGGCTTCTCCTCAAATAACAATGTGACATTGAATATCCTGGACAACACATGGCAGTCTGCATCCGGGTATCCTGATACCACTGTCCAGACCAATAGGACAGGAGGTTTCACAACGACATGGCAGATTCCAACTTCCTCAACCTCAATAAGAAGCGGGAATTACACGATTAATGCAACAGACAACAAGCTCTCGTGGCTCAGGAACACAACAGGCATGGCAGTTGTGCTGAAACCCTATGTCGCAATTGAAAATGATGATGATGGCACTGGGAGTGTCCTTTATGAAGTGAACAACAGCGATGATGTGCCTGCTGTGGTGAACAGTGCTGGCGGCAGTGAAGATTACCTTGAAATGAACTGGAGCAATGGCTTCAGCGGCCTTTATGTCATAAACAAGGTTGAAGTGCTAATTCAGCATTATGCCAGTGCTGCGGAGACAATGTACATACAGTGGTGGGATGGCAGTGCATATCAGTCAGTGTGCACAATCGCAACCACGACGACGGAACAATTCAGCAACTGCACAATATCGGGCATTGACACCATTGCTGAAGCAAACTCAATAAGCCTGAGATATACGGACAACAACGGCGCAGCTGCAAGGGACATGAGTGTTGATTTCATTTACATGCTCATTAATTATTCGCTGGACACGAACACACATGTAATAATACAGAAGCCATCAAGGCCAAAGAATTTCGGGAATTTCACTGACACAGGCAACAATCATGCGTATTTCGGGGGGGATTCTGCCCGTCCGCCTGTGTCAATTGCATCAGGCCAGGAGTTGACATCTTCGGATTATTCTATGCTTATTTCAAGCGACAACCAAAAGTTCAGCAGCATAAATGAGACAGTTGGCTCTGTTGCATACCATGTTTTTAATTTCAGGGTTCCGGAAACCAATGCAACCCTTTCAGAGTTCAGGGTTGTGTATGAGGGTTTTGCATCCAGGGGAACATCAGCGCAGGAGAGGGCTGTCGGCTACAGCGTATTTTTGTGGAATTACACCGCAAGTTCATACTCACTGATACAGAATACAAGCTGGAGCACTCTTGGCACAGATGTTGTGTTCAATAGGTCTTTTGCCAATCCAACGTATTTCATAAATGCAACAGGGGATGTCAGCCTTCTTGTTGAGGCGATGAACGCAACGGGCGCCGGTGTCGGCGAGGGCCGGAGCAATCTCACAACAGACTATGTTGCGCTTGAGCTTACACTGCATCCGCTGCTGAGCGGCATCCAGATTATCAATTTCACTGCCACAGATGGGGATACAATTTCAGCCTGCAATTACAGATACAGGAATGGGACAGACACACTTGGCCACATCTTCATGAACAACACAGTCGGATACGACTGGATAAATTACAGTGACACAAATGATTATGGTGATGGCTTTTACAATATTGATGCGAATTGCACTGACAGCCTTGGGAATTACAATGCAAGCGAGACAATTTATGCGCTGATTGACAACACAAACCCAACTGTCACATTGAATTCGCCGGTTAACCTAGCCAACTACACAACTTCATCAGTTACGCTCTCCTGGACTGCAAGCGATGACCAGCCGGGCAACCTGAAGTGCGACATATTGATTAATGGCGCCAAAAATACCAGCCATCCAATTGTCTCAAGGAATGGAGTTGCTCAGGAGTATTCCCTTTCAGGGCTCAATGATGGATGGTACATATGGAATGTAAATTGCTCTGACCTTATCGGAAATTATGATGCTGCCACAGAGCGAAATTTCAGCGTTGACACGTCCCGCCCGACGGTCCAGCTAAACTGGCCTGACATTGATTATTCAACTGCATCGTCATCAATCACATTCAATTACACGCCAAGCGACTCCACAACCGGCCTTGCAAATTGCACATTGGTGCTGGATACGGCAGCCAATTTTACTAACAGCACAATAACCAACAATCAGCCCAATTTCTTCAGCATATTTGGCATAAGCGGTGGCAAGCACAACTGGAGCGTCAATTGCACTGACTATGCCGGTTTCACAGGCAATAGTACCACCAGGAATTTCACGCTGGACGCGGGCGGGCCCGTGGTTGTCCTTAACTACCCGGTATCTCTGAACATTACTTCCGGAAATGTGCAATTCAATTTCACAGCAACTGATGACACAGATGGGGTTGTTGACTGCAACCTGACCCTGGACAGTGTGGTAAACAACACCGCATTGATTTTGGCAACCAGCGGGGCTAATACGCTTTACACAATCACTGGATTGAACGATGGTGACCATGTCTGGAATGTCACCTGCTGGGATGACGCAAACAATCCAGGCGCTGCTTCAAATGAATCATTTACAGTCGACAAACCACCCAGGGTCACCCTGAATTTTCCAATTGACTTCAACGCCACAAACATGACATTGATACCATTTAATTACACACCTTCTGATGCATATGATGTTGCGAATTGCACACTCTATCTGGACGGCGCGTTTAATGCGACAAACTACAGCATCACAAACGGTGAGCCAAATTTCTTCAACATTTCAGCATTGCTGGAGGGGAATCATTATTGGCAGGTAAATTGCTCAGACAGCAGGGGCTCGGTTGGCAATTCCACTTTTGAAAATTTCACAGTGGATTATTCCAAGATGTCCATCAACCTGAGCGCGCCGCCGAACGGCACCCTTTTCCAGTCAAGCAGCATAACATTCAATTTTACAGCGACGGACAACCTTGACCCGGGCTTGTCATGCTATATTACAATCAACAATGTCATTGAGGCATCTGGCATTGCAGCGACCTCAGGCTCAGTATCGACTACTCTGGTTCCAGGCTTGACAAACGGGTACAAATACTGGAATGTAACTTGCCAGGATGATGCCGGAAACCAGAACACCAGCCTGACCTGGGAATTTAATATCTCGTCTCCCACGACGGTAAATCTTACATCCCCTGCAAACAATTACTTCCAATCCCTGCCAAACATTACATTGTATTATACTGCCAACAGCAGCAACGCAATGGCCAACTGCAGCTTATACATCAACAATGCCCTCAACCAGACAAATGCCACCCTGCTCAACACCACCGGCGGCCAGAATAATTTTACCCTGGGCGATTTAGGTGATAAGCAATATAACTGGTCAGTCAGCTGCATCGACATCACAGCTTTGGCTGGCTCGTCAGAAAGGAGGATTTTTTACATTGATTCGGCAGCGCCGGAAATAGCGCTCAATTTTCCGTCGAACAATACAAACCATACTGCGGTAAATATCAGTTTTAATTTTACAGTATCGGATTTGCTGAGCACAAATTTCTCCTGCAATATCACCGTCGACGGAAATAGGAATAATTCCCAAAATATCATTGCCTACAACAATATTCCCGCCGAGCATAATATCAGCAATTTCAACGAAGGCTTCCACCAGTGGAATGTTTCATGCAGCGACCTGGCAAACAATGGAAATTCGAGCGCAACGTACATTTATTACATCCGCGCCCCGCCGAGGGTTTCATTAGCTAATCCGCTGCAGAATTACACCACACCTTCGCAAGACATTAATTTCAGCTATATCCCGTATGACGCCTTCGGAATTTTCAACTGCAGCATTTATATCGACGACATTCTGAATTTGACAAATGACTCCATCATAACAAACAATTCGAATTATTTCAACATCACTGGAATAAATGAAGGCGTCCACAACTGGACAGTCAGGTGCACAGATTATGATTATAGCGTCGGAAATTCCTCGGCCCGCAATTTTACCGTCGACATGACAGGGCCCAATGTCAGCCTGAGCTACCCCGCTCCTGGAGCAATTTTTCCGCAGGGAACTAATGTTACATTTAATTTCAGCGCAGTGGATAATTTTGACAACATCCTGAAATGCAACCTCTCATTGGACGGAATAGTCAATGTTTCCGGAATCTCTGCGCAGGCAAGCCAAAATACCTCAGTTACAGTCTATGGCTTAAACAGCTCAACACATTTTTGGAATGTTACCTGCGAGGACAATGCGGGGCTCACAGGGGCAAGTGCCACGCGCAACCTGACTTTGCAGGAAGTCCCTGAAATTTATCTTGCATCTCCACTCACTGGCGATGGCTTCACTGATCCAAATGTGACGATGTCCTACCAGGTATTTTCGGGCTATGACCTTCTCAGTTGCGGGCTTATAGTCAATGGGGAGACTAACCAGACCAACACTTCAAATGTGCAGCTTGGCGGCCCATTGAGCTATTTCAACCTGACAAATCTCACAGAAGGAAGGTACAACTGGACTGTGAACTGCACAAATGTGAATGGAATCACAGGAACTGCGACCGAGGAATCATTTGACATAGACAACAGGACCCCGCTTCTGTCGCTGGTTTCACCTTCAAACAATAGCGTGAATTACCTGTCATATATGGACTTCAAATTTAATGTAACTGACAATGTCGATGCCAATCTCAGCTGCAACCTGAGTGTCGATGGAACTATTAATCTTTCCAATTTCGGGGCAACAAGCAATACAACCACCACAAAGACAGTCAATGATTTCATTGAGGGCTACCATTACTGGAATGTTACCTGTTGGGACAATACAGGCTTCACCAATGAAAGCCCGACCTGGCAGTTTTACCAAAATTTCTCACCTTCCCTGACATTGGACTTCCCTGATGACGGTTACTTCACAAGGCTCACATCCCTGGATTTCAATTTCACCCCGCTGGACAATGATGCCAGCCTCCTGGAATGCCGGCTAAATATAGACAATACCCAGAACGGCTCAACATTCATAACACCGGCCTCAGGAGCACAGTTGACCAGGACTGTAAATGATTTCAATGAAGGCATCCATAACTGGACTGCCAATTGCACTGACAACGACCTGAATGTCGCGGCCCCGGCGTGGAGAACATTCTACATTGATCTCACTGGTCCTGGCATTTACCTGCACACACCAAATGGGACAAGCTACTCCTTTGATGAGGTCATTTTCAATTACACGGCAATAGATAACTTTGGCACAAATCTGAGCTGCAATCTTACAGTGAACAACACCCTGCGCTCCCAGGGAATGAGTGCCACATCAAACCAATACTATAATTTGACAGTGGCCAACTTCACTGATGGAAGGCTTTACTGGAATGTTTCCTGCACAGACCAGGCCGGCAATTCTGGGAGCAGCACGTTGTTCAATTTTTCAATGCAAGTTCCGCCCACAGTGATTTTAGGGCACCCGCCCAACAATACCAGGGCCAGCGACACAAATTATTCATTCAATTTCACGCCGAACGACAATTCTTACAACATCAGCAGTTGCACTTTGGTTCTCAATGATATTGCCAATAACACAAACAGCACATTGGGCTATGGCCTTGAAAATCTTGTAAGCGGCGACTATCTTGTCCATGGGAGCTATGACTGGACGGTAAATTGCACCGACCATGCAGGAAACATCGGGACCAATACAACGGCCAAAAGGTTCTATGTGGATCTTTTGGGCCCGGGGTTTGCAATGACAACCCCCTATGATGGTGAGACATTCAACTATGATGATATTTACTTCAATTTCACAATATTTGAGCAATTCGGCTTCAACAACACAGTCAATTGCAACCTGACACTGGATGATATTGTGAATAGGAGCGTATCATCATATCCTGGGACTCCCAATGCTGTAGAGATAGGCAATATTAGCCAGGGCGACCACAATTGGACACTTGTCTGTTGGGATGACCTGAACAATACAAACACCAGCTCCACCTTAAGCTTCATAGTCAATGCGCCTGACCTGGTTATTACGCCAGGCAACATCACTTTTAACAACACCAATCCGGACATCAATGACAGCATTTTAATCAATGCCACAATTTATAATGTAGGAGGGATAGAAGCTGATAATTTCGATGTTTATTTCTTCGACAGGTCCACATTTTTGGGGATTGCCAGTGTGGCCACATTGGCATCCGGGACCAGCACCACAGTAAATGCAACCTGGAACATCACAACCGGATTCCGTAGCATAACAGTGAATGTCAGCTATGCCGGTGTGGAACTAAATTATACCAACAACAATGCCACAAATAACCTGACCCTGCTTTATCCGAGGATTACAGACCCAGTGAATAGCACGTGGAGCCGGATTACCTCGAATAATCTCAATATCAAGGTCAATGATTACCTGAATAATTCCCTGAATTACACTGTTTATCTGGACAATGCGCCAAATTCCACATTCGAATTCACCGACGGGTTGGAAAGTGTCTACATTGCGAACCTGAGCGAGGGCAAGCACACTTTCATTGTGGAAGCCCTTGCGCCAAGAGCTGATGTTGAAGGCATTGATATTGGTTTGACCCGCAGGAAAAACAGCTCGCTCTTCGCGCTGAATGTTGACCTGACAAATGCCACCATATCCTGGGAAACCGCCAACAACAGCTGGCATTCAGATTTTAGCCCGGAAGTCTGGTTTAATATTACCGACAATCTTGCGAGCCTGATAAATTATACAGTTTACCAAAACGGTTCCTATTATGTCCAAAATTCAACAAGCAACGGCACCAGCATTCATGTGAATCTTTCAACACCATCCCAAGGCCCCTGGGAAATAATCATTGAGGCCGCTGACTTGGCCGGGAATAAGAAAAATTCCACTTTCCTGAGAGTGAATATAGATACCAACCCTCCATTCCCCAATATCACCACAGCAAACAACACGAATTCCTCGGATATAACCCCTTTGATTGAATTTAATATTACAGATAACCTTGCTCCCACATTAAATTACACATTCTACATAGATTTCATGGCAGTGAGCACTAATGGCACTGTGAGCAACGGGGCAGCTGGCGCCAATTCATTGACTTCTCTTGCAGATGGCTATCACAACATCACTTTGGAGGCAAAGGACCTGGCAGGAAACAGGCAAAATTCCTCATACATCACTATTTTTATTGATTCAACCGCGCCTGTCATCACCATCCAAAGCCCGACAGATGGCAACGCATTTGGCTACATCATAGATTTGCTTGCCTCAATTACTGACGCCGGGACTGGCCTGGACACAGCGTCTTATGCATTGCTCAATGACTCAGGAAGCATTTACCAGGCTGGAAGCCTTAATGCGACAGGCAATTTTGATGCATGGTGGAATTCCACCATAAACGTAACTGAGGCTGCGGATTATATTTGGGTGATGTTCAATGTAACTGCCAATGATACCTTGGGCAACAGGGCCAATGCCAGCGTCCGGTTCATTGTTGACAACAGGAAACCAAGCATAGTATTCTATGCTCCTGACGGCACAGATTACAGGGATGATTTCTACCTCGACATGAGGATACAGAACAGAAACCTCACAGTTTCCGCTTATAACATAACCAATTCCACTTTTGAGAGGATGGCAAACAACAGCAATATGTCAATTGGCCAGCAGTATTACAATTGGTCAGACTTGATCTCAATTCCTGTTGCGACTTGGCCTGAGGGAGTTTACAATGTTTCAGTCTATGCTGTTGATTCAGTCGGCAATAACAGGACAAGCTACAATTATTTCAGGATAGACAGGACCCCTCCATCTGTAATTCTCTACGAGCCCATTGCATTCTATAATACATCAAGCCAGAGTGTTTATTTCAATTTCAGCGCAAATGACACATTTGATGCGCAAATGATCTGCAATCTGACAGTCAATGGTGCCATTGTTGCACAGGATATTCAGGCCAATAATGGAACATATGCAAATGTCACGGTGAATGGCCTGGCCCAGGGGCCAAAAATGTGGAATGTCACTTGCCAGGACAACGCTGGCAACAATTTCACAAGTGAATCAAGGAATTTCACAATTGACCTTACAGGGCCGGGCATGCTGATGAATTCGCCGGTAAATGGGTCCTGGTCCAGTGCAACGATTATTGACTTTTATTTTACTCCATCTGACAACTTATTGGAAGTGGAAAGCTGCACCCTGATCATAAATTCCACTGCAAATGTGACAAATAGCACCATCAGTATGGGCCAGCAAAACCAGTTCCAGCAGGCATTCCCGGAAGGAAGCTATACATGGAGCGTCAATTGCACAGATGACGTGGGCAATGAGGGCACAAACAGCACCCAGTGGCAGTTTTATGTTGATTCGAGCGCGCCCAATCCTGTCATAACATACTCAAACAACACATGGCTTTCAAGCATTTATCCGGATATCACATACACAATATCAGACAACCTGGACACACTGCTTAATTGGACTTTCTATGTGAATGGGACTGCCAACATCTCCGGAAATATCAGCAACGGAGGCTCTGGCAGCCAGCTGGTTGGGCCAATGGCTGAAGAGGATTACCTGATAATTCTGGGGGCCTTTGACAATGCAAACAATACGCGGAATTCCAGCTTCATTGTAGTGCACATTGACACCACCTCTCCTAATGTCACTCTGCTGGCACCTGCAAACAACAGCAATTTGTCCAACACCTACACCACTTTCAATTTCACTTCCGCTGACAATCGCGCAGCCCAATTATACTGCAATCTTACAATTGACAACGCAATAAATGTATCCGGAATAATAATAAATTCAACACTGAACTACAGCCAGTATGTTTCAGGGTTCAATTCAGGCCTGCATAACTGGAGCGTGTCCTGCAGGGACAATGCCTCAAACACAGGCACAAGCCACACTTTCTACTTCAATGTCACGCCTCCTGACCTTATCATAACGACAAACAACATAACTTTCAATGAAAGCAGCTTTGTCGAGGACAAGCCATTCATTGTGGAGGCAAATGTCTGGAATATCGGAGAAGGGGCGGCAAACAACTTCACAATAGGGTTTTACCTCGGTGACCCTGATAATGGCGGCACACAGCTTGGCAATAGCCACCTGGCCAGCCTGCAGCCGGGTGAAAACATAACAGTCAACACTACAGTGACACTTGATATCGGGGATTTTTCAATTTTTGTGCAGGTTGACAGGAGTAATTTGGTGTCTGAGGAGATAGAGACAAACAACAAGGCCAACAGGACAGGCAATGTCGGGGCCTACCAGATAATTTATGGCAATCTTTCAGGTGATTTGGTATTAAGCCTGAATGCGAGCAAAATTTTTAGGTGGGACTTCAGCAATTCCACTTCCGGCACGGTTTTTGCAATTGACAGCGACAGCCAGGTTGTCTGGAGCAGCCTTAAGGCATTGGGAATCAATTCAACGGATGAGAATTCTACAAATGATTTCTATGAGCTTGACTCAGGCCTTTTGATGGGCAATCTCACCGATTCAATCAATGTTACCTGGACTGACCACGGCATTCCCCTGAACAGGACAAACCTCACTATATTTGGCAAGACTGTAATCAATGTCCCGCTTGTCAATACCACCAACACAAGTGTGTTTTCAACCGGGATTTTATGGGACAGCACCGATGCGCCGGCTGCAGAGTACAACGGGACCCAGGATGTCATATTCATAGCGCCAATCAATAAGGCGCAGCCCGGCAGGTATGGCACATATGACTTTGAAATGAGGATACCTGCAAGGCTGAGGCAGTACATACAGCCTGACCTTGACACAAGCGTAACAGTTTATGTGGAGCTAAGATAGATTTGAAGCCAGAAAGAATGGAAACCCAAAAACAGATTTCGAAAAAACAGAAGTTTGGTTTGAAGTATTTGAAAATCCTCCTGATGATATTTCTTTTTGCCGCATCATTGCAGCTTGCCTCTGCGCAGGCGCCCCAGCCGCACAACATCCAGGGAAGGGTGTTTGCAGACAACAGCAAAACTACAGGTGCTGAAGCAAACCTGCCTGTTATTTTGAATGACACCTCGAGCGGGAATGTTGTCCTGACATATACGCAGAATCCTGGCCCGCCACCGCTAAAAGGCATTTATTCGGCAACAATACTTGGCATTACCGGAGACTTGATTATAGCAACATCCTACAACGCCACGCATTACGGCACTGCCAATACAACCCTTCTTTCCACCACAACGGCCTTGGATGTGATCTTGAACCAGAGCAGGCCCAGCGAAACCAATGTCACCATATTTTTCCCGGCAAACAACAGCGTCAGGAATACAACAGATGCTTTCAACCTTACTGCAAACATAAGCATTCTTGGCGCGGATGCATCTGACTGCAATGCAACCATTTCGTTTTCAGGTGGATATGCTAATATCACCCAGGATCAGCAATTCAGAATAGAGCTCGGCGATATTGCCTATCATTCCCACAGGACAGCTGCCTGGAATATTTCAGGCATAAAAGAGGGCACCCTAAATGTAACAGTCAGTGCATCCTGCGGAACAGATGGCCTGAATCTCCAGGGATTAAGCAGCTATACTATTCTCCTGGACATACAGGATACTACACCACCGACAATCAACCTTGAATACCCTGCCAATGGCACATTCACAAATTTCCATAACCTGACATTCATGTACAATGTTTCAGAAAATACCGGGCTTGAAAACTGCAGCCTGTATATAAATGAAGGATTAAATCAAACTTCCTCAAATTTGGAAACTTATGCCCGGCATAATTTCACCATCGAGGAAGCCCAGGACGGGGAATATGAATGGTTTGTTTCCTGTTTTGACAACAGCACAGGCAGATTGCAGGGAAACAGCACACGAAGGGCAATTACAGTTGATACAGTTGCACCTGGCATTTCTCTTCTGTCACCCTTCAACAATTCAGTCATGGATTCATACAGCCTTTTGTTTGAATACAATGTGACCGACAGCTTTGAAGTGAGCAATTGCTCATTTATCCTGCAGGGCCAAACCGTTGAAATAAACACCTCGATAAGGCTGAACCTTTCAAATAACTTTTCCAGGTCCATTCCCGGAAACGATTATGCATGGCAGGTCAATTGTACAGACAGGGCAAATAATCCCGGGGCTTCCCCGTTCTTCAGGATTCGCACTCCAGATTTCAAGGTATATTCAGAGGACATTCACTTGAGCGTCGCGAACCCTTCTGAGAAACAGAACATAAGGATCAATGCAACCATTTTCAACCTTGGCTCAGGAAACTCAAGCCTGAACCTGACTGCCCAATTTTTTGAGGGCCATCCCTTATCAGGCGGATTTCAGCTTGGATCGGACTTTTCCCTGAACATATCAGCTGGCGGCAATGCCTCTGTTGAAGTCGATTATTACACACGGATAGGCTCTGCGACAATTTTTGTTGTCCTGGACCCGGTTTTATCAACAAACGGCTCATTAATCGAGTCCAATGAATCCAACAACATTGCGAATTTTACAATTAACATCACTGCTTACTCCACATTTTATGGCAGCGTCATTTCAGACATTTTCCTTGATACATCCCAGAACCTGACAGTGTTTGCCTGGATGAATGCAGTCGGATATGACGGAAATATATTTGCCACAGATTCGGAGAGCATTGTTAACTTCAACAATCTCACGGCATTAGGCTGGGATTTAGCACATTTGCCGAGGCTGGAGGATTTCGCCGAGCTCGACCTGAGAATAAACATGACTAATTTAACTGATTCCGTTAATTCCACCTTTACTTACCTCGGCGGGGCCAGGTCATTTTCTAATTTTACAGTTTTCAACTATGGAATCCTTGATGTCCCTGTCATCAACAGCACCAATAATTCAGTCTTTCAGACTGGGATCCTCTGGGACCATTCAGATGAGAACCAGGGGCAGTTTAATGGGACACAGGATGTGGTTTTCATTTCAAAAATTGTCTCATCTGCATACGGACAATATGGCAATGTGGATTTTGAAATCAGGATTCCCTCAAGGCTGAGCGCATTGGCCCTGCCTGAAGGGAGTGTCAAGTTTTACACAGAGCTCAGCTGACTCATGCTTCATCACATCACGCGGCGCCTGCTGGCTTCGGCTGGCGGGCGCTCGCGCCCCTTTTCATCATGGCACCGAATATTGGACTATTACTTCTGAATCATAACAAAAGTATTTATACTGTTTTGGCAAAGATAGATTAGGGGACAGTCGCGTATGGATAGGGATGCAGCATAATTCCTGGTAAGACAAGGGGCGCTTGAGAAAGCTGAAAATATATAAAATCACTATATGGTCCAGTTATTTTGATTGTATGGAACATGCAATTGCAATACAATATATATAGTGTATCTATACAGAGTATGTATATAGTGTATGCCCATGTAGAAAAAAAGAGGGGAAGATGGTTAAGGAATTGATTAAGAGTGTTCTTGGCAAAGGAGCAGACAACGCTGATTCTGTTCCAGATGAATTGCCAGGCCTTGTTGAGGATGCAAAGCCAGCAGCCGCGCCTGCAAAAAATGCTCCCCCTGACGAGCTGCCGGACCTTTCTCCAGTCAGAACAGCAAAGCCCGCGCCTACCCCTGCCAAAGAAGCAACCAGGCCCGAGCCACAGCCCATTCCGGACAAGGACAGGACTGTGATTGAGCGTGAGATTGAGATGATGCACGAGGAGCTTAATTCTGATCCCGGACCGACAGTCCAGCCCATGGCAAAGCAGGGCCAAGATGATTTTTCACAGATAATAGCCAAAGCTGCCTCCGGCCCCGGTCCAGAAACGCCAGTCCAGGATGCACAGTTCAGCATGAGGAGCATGGCAACCAGGCTGGAGGATGAATCAGGTTCACCGGGATATTTTGCGCATCTTGCCAAAGTCATTAAAGAGCAGGGATTCAATGAAAGCCTTCTTTCCCAGGACATGTTCCAGAGGATGAAAGAACACTATGATGTCCAGGAGCATGAAGAAAAGGGGGTTTTCACAGGGGATGAAAAGGAGCTGAACGCCAAATTGCTGTCAAAGCTCGAGGAAATGAAAGAGGTTGAGGCAAAATGGCAGGTGCAAAAGCAGATACTGGAAGAGGACAAAAAATTCTTATTGCAGAGGGAAAATGAGATAAAAGACAAGATAGAGGGTTTGAAAAGGATAAGCAAGGAATTAAAGTTCCATCAAAATGTTCCGCCTGAAAGGTATTTTGTCCTCAAGAACAAGATAGTGATACGGAATGTGAAGGAGATGATTGATATCCTAAAGGTGATAGATGATGCCACTTTCAGCCACCATGTAAATGAATACAAGAATGATTTTGCTGAATGGGTCAGGTTTTCAGTGCGCGATTTAAGGCTCGCGGAAAAGATCTCCGGCATCCGCGGCAGGAAAGGCTTGATAACCGCAGTTGAGGATGAGATAAAAAAGGAAGAGGAGGATTCGCATCCAGTCAGCTATTTTTTCAAGGCCGCGCTCGAGCAAAAAAATGCTGAGGAAAAGCCTGACGGAAAACAGGACCATGAGACAAAAGAAAAGGCAAAGCCGGCGCCAATATCGCTCTCCGACCATGAGGATAAGCAGGTAATCCCGGAAAATTATTTCAGGCTGAAAAGCGGTGAAGTGATTAAGAGGATTGAGGAGCTTCCCAGGGCAATGCGGAAAATTTCAGATGATGAGTTTTACCATCATGTTAATGAGGAAAAAAATGATTTTGCTGATTGGGTGCAGCATGTTTTCGGGGATGAAAAGCTTGCAGGCTATATCAGGCCAATAAAGAACAGAAAAGAGCTGGTTGACTTTCTGGACATTTTTCTTTGAATTTGCCTGAAATTTATCGACGATGATGAAATTCTTGGAGATAATTGTATGGCAAAATTCAATGTGGGAGGGGATAAATGCCTTTTCTGCTATTAACACCGTTAATAATGAGTTTTAGACTAATGATTATGTACTGCATGTTTAATCTATTCTAAATTAGTTATAAATACTTTATTTTGAATTAAATTGGTTATAAATGCCTATAATAAAATACCTATTTATAAATTAAAAAACGAAACATTTATATAGGAGTATACATATTAGTATACTAATTTCCGATAAATGTTACCAATTGTGTTAATCGGATTTTAATTTAGTAAAAAATCATCCAGTATGGATAAATGATAAAAAAGTGAAAGAAAAATGGAAGGCAAAAGTCCTGAGAAAGAGGTGTAGGTGATGGAAATCAAGAAAAAATCAATTTTAGTTCTGCTTGGTTTGTTTGGCATTCTCGCTGCATTGTATGTTTATGCCGCACAAGTGAGTCAGCCGCAGGGGCCAGACTCAATTTCCGTTCTCAACTCTGGAAGATATCAGGAAAAAAATACCTCTGTCACAATTGTGGCTGAAGCAGGAAACGTCACCGAACTGTTAATAAACGATACAAGGTCTACAGAATCATGGCAAGGTTACTATGGAAACATTTCTGGTACAATAACCTTGGATGATGCATCAAACTATACACTCTACAGCTGGAGCGCAGCAAGCCCAACCGGAGAAATATATGCAACCAACATCTCAACAGGGATTGCATGGGCTACTGTAAAATGCCTAAACTTCAACGGTGCAAGCAGTTCTGACACAATCAGTTACCAAACTATGAATGAAAGCTCGCTTGAAAATGATTACAGCATCAATTCCACAGACAATGACGGCTTCAGCGAAACCTTCACGCAGACTTACACATGTGGTGGCGGAGAAGCAGCATGCTTCAAGATTGGACAACTGACAGTGCCCAATGCAACATGCCACATGGTCACAACCTATGTGGATGAAGCAGCACAGACTGCAAGCTTCAAGGAAGTGCTGTTGACAGACAACGTGACCTCAGGGCTCATCTTCGCAGCCTTGCTCGAGGACAATGTTGATGGCTTCAAGGGAGGCGTTGACGCACACGACTTCCAGATGCTCGTTGCAGAGAACGGCCATCCGGGCTTTGAAACAACAACAACCAACTATTATTTTTACATAGAGCTGGCGTAAGGCCTTGCTCATTTTTTATTTTTTTTATTGTTATCAGTACAGTGCAAGAACATCAGCAAGAGAATGTAACGGTACCTGCACAGTGCAGCGAAATGAAATGGCAAAGAATCATCATAGAAACAGGATAGCAGATGTCACCGGGATTCTGGCTGCTATATCATTATCACTTCTGATTATATTTGTTGTATTTGCGGCAACTCCAGAAGGCCCAACTGTCACCTTAGTCGCCAACAAGACCAAGGCAACAACAGCCGCGCAGATAGTCAATTACACCGGCGGAGTTGACCAGAACATTTCAGGTGGGTACATATTTGCAATCAACCTGAATGCATTGCAGAAAAACGTCAGATGGAAAGCCTACTATGGAAATGTGAGCGGTACCCTGACCCTGGATGATGCCTCTGGCTATACAATATATAACTGGCCTTTGCCTGGCACAACCCAGACTGGTTATGTTTATGCAACAAGGGCCTCTGGAACAATAACGTGGGCTTCAGTAGCCTGTGCAACAGTCGGGCAGATAGAAACTGAGAATTTTGCAATCAACCATACTGCCAACCCAAATGACAACATAACAAGCACATTCAACTCAACAAACCACACCAGCTTCGTGGTTGCAGGCACCACATTGAGCAATTGCAGGTCCACTTCAATCTATAAAGCTGATGCACAGACAAACCAGACAGACCTGTCTGATTTCCAGGAGATAATCATACATGATGGGACAAACGTCATCTATGGGACCAATATAGAAAGCAGTGTTTCAGCATATGACAACAGCCCTGCTGATTTCCAGCTTATAGTCCCGGAATATGGATTGGTAAATCCAACTGGGTCAATCGCATATTACTTTTATGTAGAATTGACGTAAAACAACTCCCTTTTTGCCTTTTTTTATTTATGGCATATGAAATGGAAGTGAAATGCACATGAAATTGGCAAATAGTAAGGTAGAAATTGCAGCTATTCTGGTTATCACAGCTCTTGCAATAATGCTCGGTTATGCTCCCTATTCCCTGGATGTTAAGGCTCTCGGCTTGTTCAGCACAAATGATTCAGCAATATCCAAGGCAAATGTGACCAATGAATATCCGAATGTCAGGAATGTAAGGCTATATTCCAACCTGTCATTTGATGATATCGAGCTTTACCCGGCCCAATTGACAAAAGTCTACTGCAATGCCACAATTGACGACGGCAACGGTTACATTGACATAAATTCCAGCAATGCGACAATCTTCCATACAAGCAATGTGAGCACTGACCCTGATGCGCCAACTGCGCATTATACAAATGGCAGCTGCAGGCTCTGGCAGGGCTCAGGCACAACAATGGAGTCATCATGCAGCTTTGACGTGCAGTATTTTGCGTTGAATGGCACATGGACATGCAATGTCACTGCCAGGGACCAAACAATAAGCGGCAGCTACTTGATAGCTTCAAATAACACAGCCGAAAACATCACCAAGCTTGTTGCCCTGAATGTCACAGAGATAATAGACTTTGGCACATTGTCAGTCAACCAGAACAGCACCGGCGATTTCATTGCCAATGTCACCAACCTCGGCAATGTTAGGATTGACCTTAACTTGCATGGCTATGCCAGGAATGACGGCGATGGCTATGCTATGGTATGCGAAGTTGGCAATATCTCAATAGGCTGGGAGAAGTACAACCTGACAACGCCTGGCCTTTCACACGGCGCCATGACAAACCTTTCCGGGGCAGCAGTTGGCGTGACTGAGACAAACTTCAACCTTGTTTCAGCAACACAGGCAAATTCCCCATCAATAGCTAATACTTACTGGAAAATTGGAATCCCGCCTGGCACAAGAGGCATTTGCAATGGGACCATAGTATTCAACGCAATAGACGGCTAACCATAGCTTAAGCCCATAATAGTTCAGAAGGAGTGACATTAAAGGAAAAAACAGAGGACAAAAAGAAACCGCAAAACAGGGATGAAACATGACAAGTGTATTTGAAGAATTTGTTGGGAAAGAGATAAAGGCGCCGTACAGGGACGGCAGCCAGTTTAAGATAGCCAGGGGAACGCTAACTGAGGCCAACAACGGCTTTGTGAAGATTAGGGGCAACCTTGGAGTCATTATCATCAACGAGAAGAATATTGAGAGAATGTCAGTAGTCGCATAGTCAACACATCATTCATTGACAATTCGGGCATTGGCCTGCCAATGCCCAGGTAAGATGCGCGCCTTCAACGCATCTGAAATGCAAGCGTAAGTGAAGTGCAAGAAAAATGCAAGAGAAAAGCGAAATGATATTAGGGAATAGAGCCATTGAGCTCATTTTGACAATAGCTTTGCTTCTAACATCGATATTCTTCGCTGCCACTCCGTATTCTTCGGATGTAATGGCCGGGCTGTTTGACACGAATGATACAGCAATTTCCCAGGTCAATGTGACCAATGAGAAGCCGAATGTCAGGAATGTAAGGCTATATTCCAACCTGTCATTTGATGATATCGAGCTTTATCCGGCCCAATTGACAAAAGTCTACTGCAATGCCACAATTGACGACGGCAATGGTTACCTGGATATCAACTCAACAAATGCGACAATCTTCCATACAAGCAATGTGAGCACTGACCCTGATGCGCCAACTGCGCATTATACAAATGGCAGCTGCAGGCTCTGGCAGGGCTCAGGCACAACAATG
>Ga0209541_10000767_pt1 | contig 63623 bp, 69 predicted proteins | sample RifCSPlowO2_01_FD_184027 | JGI IMG/M metagenome (GOLD analysis project Ga0209541, IMG submission 184027) | Groundwater microbial communities from Rifle, Colorado - Rifle CSP2_plank lowO2_0.1 (SPAdes) (version 2) | ecosystem: Environmental > Aquatic > Deep subsurface > Groundwater | place... | reverse complement strand
CACTTACTTGAAATACTAAAGTATGTTCTCTTTCATCATCATAATTAGATGTGTAAGTAAAACTTAGGCCAGTATCTGGTTGTAATATACCATCTAAAGTCCAGGTGTAGACTAAATTGGTAATTGGAGTATCTACATCACTAACAGTAACAGTAAATAGTTGAGAATCTGTCTCTTGCATATTTACTGGACTTTCGGGAGTGAAATCTTCAATCACTGGAATATCATTTACTCCAGTAACAGTAAAAATAGCATTATCTGAATCGGATAAAGGAACAGAAATACCATCACCTAAATCTTGGGCAATAAAAGTAATAGTTTCAGCTCCATTCCAATCAAGAGAAGGAATAGTGATAGTAGCAACATTACTTGTTATACTAACAGTCAATTCACTATAACCAGAAGCTGTCCAGAGAATTGCGTTGTCTGCAGTTTCTAAGTCGGTAACATAATCATTTAAGTTGATTGTAGTAAAAGAACTACCTTCAGCTACTGTTTGACCTAGAATGTCAGTTACAATTGGAGCATCATTCACAGCATTAACTTCTATTCTAATTACTTTCTCTGCATATGCACCAGCTAAATCAGTAACTCTGATAGTACATGAAATAACTCCATTATAATTAGGAGCAGGCATCATCTCTAAACTGCCACCTGCGACTTCACAATTTACTTTTGAAGTATCTTCAGCAACAACACCATAAATTAAACGATCGCTAGTATCTGCATCTGTGGCTTTTCCAGTCAAAACATAAGTATGCGGGCCGGTATCTTCGTCGAATATTTGTGTTACAAGATCGCTTAATACAGGCACATCATTCTCTGATTCAACAGTAATACTAACCGTAGCGATATCACTTCCACCAACTCCATCATTAATTGAATAAGTAAAGCTATCTGTTCCATTAAAATTAATATCATAAGGAGTATAAGTAAATGAACCATCTATATTTAATACTAAATCTCCATTAGATGTTCTATGTGTTCCAGTTCCAAATATAGATTGGAGGGTGTTTCCATCAACATCATAATCATTACCTAAAACTCCCGGAGCAATAATGGTTAGTGAATTTCCTTCGTCTAACTCATAACTATCATCACCAGCAACAGGCGCATCATTAACTGGGGTAACAGTCATTCTTACTGTTGCAGTGTCTGTTGCACCGTGGCCATCACTAACCGTATAAGTAAACTGATCATTACCATTGTAGTTTGCAGCAGGAGTATAAGTAAGGAATGCACCAGAAATAGTAGCTGTACCACCATTTACTGAAGAAGTTGTTCCTGTGATGGTTAAAGTATCACCACTATCAACATCTACATCATTTCTAGTTAATTCAACTAAAGCAAAATTCCTGGAGCTATCTTCTGAAGTAGTAAAGATGCCTTCATCATTAGCAACAGGAGCATCATTAACATTAACCACATTAATAGTAACAGTTGCAGTTGTAGTACTTACACCGTCCATTCTATCTTCAACTTTGAATGTGAAAGTATCTGTTCCTACAAAATCTAATACTGGTGTATAAACTAAATTAGGTGCTGTTCCAGTTAAACTTCCGTGCGCAGGAGTGCTAACTTCAATAAACTTTAATCTAGTTGCATCTTCTGTATCTGCATCAGTTCCAGCTAAAACAATACTTTTTGCTGTTTCTTCATTGGTTGAAACTGTTTGTGAAGTTGCAACTGGCAGTCTGTTTACATCATTTACTCTAATAAATAATTCTTTTACAGCCGTTTTATCTCCATCAGATGTTTGAAATTTTAGACGGAAAGTTTCTTGTGTTTTGGTATGTTTAACATAATCAAATCCTGGTGAAAATGTTAAAATACCGCTCTCTGAATTGAAATTTAATTCTGGGAAAGTTGTTGAAGGTAGTTCTGAGTAATAAGAAAATCCCATCCTACCAACTACTTTACGATAAGCAGATAATTCTAAAGTGTCAGCATCAATATCTGTTCCAATTACTTGTATTTGTAAACTATCGCCTTCATTAACATTTAATTCCGAAGCAGAGATAACTGCATCATCTTCATCGATTAAAGTAATAGTGGGGGCATTATTTTCTTCAACATTTATTCTCACAATACCGCTATCAGCTAAATGTCCGTCATTAACACGAAAAGTTACATCATAAGTTCCGGCTTGCTCAAAATTAGGTGTCCAACGGAATTTCTTAACTATACTTCCATCAACATTAGTTTGAGTTACTAAACTAGCACCAGAGGGCATTCCATTTGTAGCAACTAAAACTAAGCGATCTGAGTCTACATCTGCGCCACTTACATCAAAAGTTAAATAATCTCCTTCGGAAATAGTTTGTTCAGCATGAACTGTAATTACAGGCGCTCTATTTCCACGCACATGCAATTCTAAATTTTTAATAACATAATCTGAAGCGTCTAAAGCATTCCAAGCTTTTATTCTAACTCTATAATCTCCATGAACATCCATTGGTACAGGCAAATCTGCAGGAACATCTAAATATAATACTCTAGGGGTGCTAGTAGCAGGATTTAGAGGGCTAGTAACATCTGGTAATAATATTTCTCCACTATTTATGTCTAATAACCTATATTGATAATAAAATTGAGTAGGACTAGTTAAAGCAACTCTGGCTGTAGCAGTCTCTCCCATATCAATGGTTAGAGAATTGTTATCATTGGCGGTCCAGAAAGCGTTAACTGCAACGGTACTAGTTGCTAAAGCTGGAGTTATTAGTGAAAGCAATAATAATAATGCTAAGAATATGGCTAAGATGTATTTTTTCATTTTGGTATTTCCTGTTTATAGTTTTTACTATCATAAACACCCTCCAGAAAACACCAATTAATTTCTTTACTCGGCTATGGCCTCAATAATTTTAACTAAATCTGCTTTAACTTCGGCAGTATAAAGATCTCTGCTTTGGTTTGGATGAGCTAAACTCAAATCAAAAACTCCAGCTGCAAAACTAGCTTCCAAACCAATCGGAGCATATCCTAAACTTAAACGTAATTGAGCAGTAGGACTCAGATGCGTGCCTTGTGAAGCTGTTTGAATGGCCTCAGCAGTACGTTGTGAATAAACAGTTTCTCCATCTTTAGTGGTTTGCAGTAATTGTGAAGTTCTAGTTTCTAAATCACGTTGACCGGTCAGAACTCCAGCAACTAGTCCTAAAGATAATGTAAAATCTTTATCAATTAAAGCAGTGCCTAAATCGTAGCTTATGGCAGCGTCAGCAAAACCATCATAACTATCAGTATTTCTTAATCTATCAGTTTGTAATACTTGGTCTGCGTAGCCTAATTCATCTTCTGAGCCAATGGTCCAATTGTTTTCTGTTCCTGTAGGACCAGAATAACGAGCATCATTAATTCTTGACAAAACTCCGCCAGCTATAGTTAATCTTAAATTTTCAGTTAAATGTAAACCTGCTTCTCCACCATAACCTACAGCAAAGCCACCTACATCTTTGCCGGAAAAACTATATCCTCGTACCAGAGGACTTAAACTAAGTGGAATTGAATAATTACTACTTTCAACTACTCTTGGTTCACGAGAAACAACTTCCAGTTGCAGAGGACTTTCTTGCTCTACTGCAGGAGTATAAGCATCTTGTGGTGCTAAAGAAGGGGCAGGAAGAGGCGGTGGTGATAATTCTGCTTGTGGTTGTTCAAGAGTTGTTTCTGGAGCAATAGCTTGCTCTTGAAGTACTTGCTGAGCTACTGGTTCTTCAACGGCAGGTTGTTCTTCTACTACAAAAGGAGCAGGCTCTGGTGGTGCTTGAACTGCTTCTTCTACCATGGCAGGTTGTTCTTCTACAGCTTGAGGAGCAGGTTCAGAAGGAACATAAGGGGGAGGAATTGGTGCAGTGTTAGTACTGGCATTTGGGCCGTAATTTTGTTTGATTCGTTCAATTTCTTCTTGGGTCAAATTTCCGCCAGTGCCAGCCAAAGCTGAATAAGGCGCGGCTGCGCTAAGTAAAGCAGTTAATCCTGCCATTCTTGAAAATGTTCTTAAACTCATTTTTATCTCTCCGTAATTTATTTTTTATTTTTATTAATTATTTATGTTTTTAATTATCAAACTTACTTATCTTTTACAAGTTGCTCTGTATTCAACATCGCCGCTTAGTTTATCGGCTTGTTCTTTTAGTTGAGGATTCCAATCCATCATTTCAACAATAAAGCTTTGACGTGTCTCTTGAACTTCCGCAGAGGAAACTCCTTTGAGGTCTACAAACATGATATCATAAATTCCACCTAAAGTTGGTGTTTGTGTGGTTTTATCCACTAAGCCGCAAACAACTTCTGCTACATTATCCATTACTCTTTTTTTATTGCGGTCTTGAAGATCTGCTTTTAGTCTTTGATATCTTTCATTCACTTGGGCTTCACAGTTAGTGCCGCAATTATCTCTTGTTCGAGCAGGTCCATCTTCACAAGTAGTTAGTTCATCAACTAGTCGTTCTACATCACCGCATAATTGAGCCAGGTTATCGTATCTGTGTCCGCCTTGAGAAGTGCAATCGTAAGAGGCTGCACTGGTTCTTGCTTCTGCTCTGGTTCGTACACTTGGTGCTGCATTTTCTGGTTTTGGTTTTAGATATTCAGTAGCTAATTGTTTACAAGTTAAATCATCGCCGTTAATGGTTCTATCTTTATTTGTATCAGCTGGACGATAAGTGGAGCATTCTCTCTCTAAATTAAAAGCAGGAATTGGTGGACATTCTAAAGCTTGTGCTTCAGGACAAACTGTTGGCTGGCAAGCAGTATCATTTGCTAAAGTTGCATCTAAATCTTCTACATCGGTGGGAGCGTCAACAGGTATTGCTGCTCCGCTATTATTATTATTATTATTACCTTGTAATTCTCTTAATTCTCCATCGCAGTCGCTTAAACTGTCAGTGCAATCTGAGAAATCTTGACTACAGCTATCTAATTCAGATTTATAACTTAGTGCCTGCTCTATAGCTTGACCATAAGTTGCAATTCCTAATTCTGCTCCGTTGGAGAGCGGTTCTGTTTCACAATTGACGGCTAAATATTCGGGGCAAGCAGAGGTGTTGTCTCTAGATAATTGAGCTTGACTTAATTTTTGTTCTAATGCTAGAATTTCTGCATTTAATCCTTGAGCTGAATCGATTAATGATCTATTTTCTCTTTCTATCTCCTGATAAAGTTTAGTTGTTTTTACATCAATTACTGGACAAGTAGTTTGTAATGGGGCTGAAGTTGATGGACATACAGGAACAGGAGGGCAAGCAGTATCTACACAAGGTGCATTTACATAGTTAGCTGCTGGTTGATTATTTTGAGCGTTATTAGTCCCATCTGCAGATGCAGTGGTTTGTTTTACTGCAGCACAACTTTTTTCTAATTCAGCAATCTCCGCTCGAATATCTTTTAGTTGTTTTTGGGCTTCAGCTAATTCTGTTCCACTTGGTGTATTTGCTATATTAGCTGCACATCCATCTAATAAGTTAGTCATAGAAACAATGGTTCTATTTCCTAAAGTTCTTAAACTAGGCTCTTTAAGTTCATCTCCCGGGAGACTAGAATATCTATTTAGAAGGGTGCGTAAAGAATCGGCATCTTCTCTCAAATCTTTGCAGCCATTATAACTTACTTTAGCGCCTTTTGGGCTAGGCTCATTACTTAAAGAAGATAATTGTCGAAGATTTTTTGCTTCATGCCAATCAACTACAAGATCTTGTAAGGTGTTGCTTGGTTCTTTTTTGTCATAATTGCCTATTTCTAAATCTGAACGTAAGTGGGCAGGTATTTCTGTTTGAGAATAAACTATATCCGATAACTGTTTGATTTCATTTTGTGAATGATAATGACTGATTAGCGCGCCACCAACGGTTCCGGTAATAAGACTCAATAGAATAGGTAAGGCTCTAGAACGCTCTCTTCTTGCAGGAGGAGGAGTTAAAGTTTCTGCAGGTACGATTGGATCGTGAAAAATTGGTTCGTTTGGATCTGTGGACATTTTATTATAATTTCCTCTGGTGTTTTTTATAGTTAAATTTATAGTTACTTTTCTGTTCACACCCCAAAGACACTCAAACACCACTCCAAAGTAGGCATTTCTATATAAATGTTTTGTAAAATCTTAGTTAAAATTGATGTTTTGTAAAAACTAAAATTAAGTTAAATTCCTTTAGAAAATTAAATCTTGGATGTTTTAGAAAACGTTAGTAAAATCTAAACCTAACTTATCAACTAAAATATCTTATCTAATATTTTGCTTAATAATTGGTCCCATATTTGGTAAATGATTCCCAAAGCAAATACGGCAATTATTATATAACCTACTGCTTTTGGTGCTTGCATGGAATACTCTGGTTTTCTATTCCATAATTTTTTTGCTTTCCAATACATCAAAACAATGAGTATTCCTTCTAATCCTCCTGCCACCGCTCCGCTAATGAGAATTATAGAAATAAAAGATTTTAAACCGAATATTACTAGCAATAGGGGAAGAGCAAATGTTAAAAGTAAAGATTTTTTTCTAGTTAATTTAAAATCATATTGATAAAGCTCCGTCAGTGCAATTCCTAATGTTAAGAAAGAAGTAAACATAGTGCAGATGGCAATGATATTGGCTAATTTGCCAAGCAGAGGAGAAGAAAAGATACCCAGAGCGATAGTAGCTATGGGCTGTACGCCTTCTTGGATAAGGCCTTCAAAATTTTCTAATCCTACAATGCCGATTACTAAGAAAGCAAAGAGAGTATATAATATAATAGGAACCAGCGAGCCAATGATAATGGCTTTTTTCATAAGCTTTTTGTCTTTTCCCAATTCTTCTTGCATCTCAGGAATTGCTGCAGCACCCAGGTAGGCAAAAAGAATGGCACCATAGGGATAAAAAATATAAGCCGGATTGGAGATAAAAAAATAATCATAATTTATTTTTTTGAATGTCAGTATTCCTACAACAATAACGATAAGAAACATCAAAGATGTAAGAATCATTTCTGCTCTTCCGGTGGCTTTTACTCCGCGATAAATTATGAAAAATCCGAAAAGGAAAAATAAAATGCTGTAAAGCAAGGGGCTGCCCCAACTAACTATATTATATAGGGTTTCCCCTTCGCCAATCAAGTAAGCGGTTAAAGCTCCGTAGATTCCAAAGACCATGGAAAAAGTGAAGAGGCGTTTACCCCATTTTCCTAAATAACGTTCAGCATAGCCCGTAAGTTGGTGCTGTCCTTTTGTGCTTAATACTATTTCACCTACAAAAAGATTAACGAAGAGCATGATTATTCCTAAAAATATTAATAGGAAAAGACCGTAAAAGAAACCGGCTTTGGCGATAACATAAGGCAGGGCTAAAATTCCTGCGCCGATAATTGTACCAATTAAAGTGGCACTAGCCATCCATAGCTTGTGTTTAGCAAAAAAACCACTGTACTCTTTAACTTCTCCTCTTTTTTTGAACATAGAATGAGGTAGTCTATTTTAGTTTAAATAGTTTTCTGGCGGCCACTTCTGGCGATCACTCGGTTACTTTTAAAATAGATTTGTTTACTCCAGCACAACTGAGTTTATATATTAATCATAATTATTTTTAAAAATGCAAACTTCAAAATGGCGTTCTGTTGTGGGAATATTTATTCCAACAGTTTTACCTGTTCAAGAGAAACAATATAATCTGGATGAATTATTAACAAAATTACCACCTGAAGCAAGAGAAGCGGCAGAAATAGGTGCTGTTAAGGCTGGTTTTAGCGCAAGTCCAGATTATGCGGCAAAGGCTAGTATCTTTTATGCGGACAAAGGAAGTAGCTATGAGGAAATGGCCAGGTTAGAAATTCTAAAAGGTAATCCTGAAGGGGCGATTGCAATTTATGAAGGTGGTCATTTTTTTGTTGAACAAGCTGCAGAAGTGGCCAAGGACCATATTAGCATCAATCGGGCAATCCAAATATATGAAAAAGCAATTGAAAGAGAAGATAATGGAAGATACCATGAAAAGCTCATGAGTTTATATGCGGAAATAGGTGATCTTGCTGCTGCAAAAATACATCTTCAACAAGCAATTACCAGATATGGGAAAAGTGGGAGTGTGGATAGGGCCGTAAGTTTAGAAAGAGAATATGGAACATTAGATAAAGTTATTGAAATATATGTGAGAGTGGCTGAATCAAATGAAAGTAACCACAATAGAGCTTCTTATTATCATTACGGTGCTAAAGTTGCAGAAGAGATCGGTGATGAAAAGAAAGCACATCAACTATATGAAAAATCACTAGATGCTCTCTTAGAAGATCGTTTTTTATTTTATCCTGAAACACTCATAAATCTTGCTAAAAAAGTAGGTAATGAAGAGAAGTTAATTACTGTATATGAATTAGTCTCTCAACCTATTGAAGCATATAAATTAGCCCTGCAAGGAAATAAGATTGATAGAGCTATGAACATTTGTTTAAAAGTTAGAGTTACTGATGATCTAGCTAAGATGGCCAAGTTTGCTCTGGAGAAGGATCAGGCGGAGATGGCGATAAAAATATACGAACACGCTGGTTTGGATAAAGATGCTGCGCGAACGGCATATACCACTGGCAATCCACAAAAAGCATTAGATATTTGTGAAGAAAAAATGAATAGTCTACAGGTAAATGGAAATTTTGGTGATGCTGATTATTTTGAAATTGCTATGGATGCTGCTACTAAAATGGGAGATGAAGAAAAAATAAAATCCATAGGTAATAAAGCAATGCAAAGATTTTCCGTACTTGGTAAATTTGCAGTTTCTGCAAAATTTGCTGAAAAATTAGGACATTCTGAAATAGCTGATACGTATAGGATGTTGGCCTCGTTGCCAAAAGTGTAATTTGGTTTTTGAAATATTTAGAAAATTTTGATAATTTAGATCTTTTCAGAGAAGAAAAATAATCTATTAAATGTTCTAGAATTTAAACAAAAATATGGGGACGCCGGGAATGTCCAGCTAACGCTTTTTTTCGGGATTAAATTTTTCGTTAACTATTTGAACCCAGATCCGGGGCTGCCTTCAATTGATAATTTATTTTTAAATAAACATCAAATCTCTGGAGGCCTCTATTCTACCAGATTATACTACGTCCCCACAATTGGCTCAAATAGCTGTTTTTTCTTAAAGTTTTCTAATTTATTGGCTACTTTGATTATTTTAAACTAATTTAAACCAATTTAAAAATAGCTCCCCTACTACTTTATTATTCACACAAAAGTAGTAAATTGACCGCAAGGTTTTTATAGTAGTATCTTTTTTGAGATAAAAAGAATTAAAATGTTCATCTGTTTTGAGTAATGGAGGATTAAAATGGTATTAAATGATTTAATGAATAGTGCTCGTAATTATGGTTTAGCTGCAGGTTTAGGTTTAGCTGCTTTGGCTTCAGGTTGCGCTGCTACAAATACGCAGGCAATTGGCGGTGAGCAAGTTACTTATTCTAATCACTGGCAGTTAATGGATGCTGCAAATAAAGTCTTAAAATTAGAACCTAATTTTCTTAAAACCATAAAAGTAAATGATACTACTTATGTTATGGGTCCAGGAACTCAAGCTATAGTATATCAATTAGCTGGTCTTTGTGATGGTCAGGGTGAAATTGCAGTAGAAATGAATTCGGATGGTACTGGTAAATTTTACGCTTCTATGACTATGGACAATAGTTTTGATGCAAGTAACCCCACAGCACAAAAAGTAACTTTCTGGATTGACAGTGTGCAATGTGCCAATGGCTGCACTCCAGGAGATCAAATTCTCAAAGGTCCGCAGGAAACAAATGCTTTTGTGAAAGATTTACTTATCAATCCAGCAAAATACAGTTCTTGCATACCCAAAGTTAGATTAGTTGAGTTTGTCAACTAATTTTTTTAATTTTTTTAAATCTTTATTCTATTAATTTTTTTTCATTATTAATCATTTTTCTGAATTAATCTCTTATTTTCTAGATAGTAACATTTTCTAGACCGTAACTTTAATAATTAACATTAAAAATTAACTTAGAAACTTAAAATAGAGAATAAACTTCAACTACTAACTTTGAAAATTAAATTAAATCACCAATTTTGAACTAAAACAATTAAACTCAAACAATTAAAATGATTACTTTAGATGGTTCATATGGCGAAGGCGGCGGCGCTTTAGTTCGAACTGCTTTAGCTCTTTCAGCCCTAACGGGAAAAGCTTTTACTCTTAAAAACATCCGTGCGGGGAGAGAACACCCTGGCTTGAAAGCACAACATTTGACAGCTATAAAAGCGTTAAAAGAAATGTGTGGTGCGGCAACTAATGATATTACTATTGGTTCTACAGAGTTGGATTTTACTCCAGGAAAGTTTAAGTCTGGTACATTTAATTTAGATATAGGTACAGCAGGAAGTATCTCTTTGCTTTTGCAGGCTTTAATCTTGCCTTCTTTATTTGCTTCAAATAAAATTACTTTGCATTTGAAAGGCGGCACTTGCGGGTTAGGGCAGGCATCGGTTGATTATTTACAAAATGTTTTTCTGCCGCAAATTCAACCTTTTGTGGAAAAACTCGAATTAAAAATATGGAAGCGCGGATATTATCCTGCCGGCGGCGGAGAAGTTAGTTTAGAAATAAGTCCTCGATTTAAGTTAAACAAATTTTCATCTTATGCTGCCTTTATTGCTGAACTGGGATTAAAAATTCAACGTATTATTTTAGTTGAGCAGGGAAAATTGGAACAAATTCGTGGAAGGATAAATCTATCTGCCGAATTACAGTCTAAAGAAGTAGCTGAAAGAGTTAAGATTGCTGCTGAAAAAAGTCTCAGTAGTTTAGGTGTTCCAGTTAACATCCAAATTGAATATTCAGTTACTGCTTCTATGGGGGGAGAGGTAGTTTTATGGGGTATATTTAGTCAAGCTGGAAAAGTCAATTTTGACCATCCGGTGATTTTAGGCAGCGACGCTTTACTGGAAAAAAACAAACCTTCGGAGCAGATTGGACGAGAAGCCGCGGAAAAATTAATCTTTGAAATATCTTCTGGTTATCCTCTTGATAAGCATCTTGTCGATCAGCTACTTGTTTTTATGGCTCTATTGCCAGGCTCACAAATCAAATGTTCAGAAATATCAGAACATGCTCGAACAAATATCTATGTGATTGAGAATTTTTTACCAATTAGTTTTTCTGTAGAAAATCATAAAATCACGGCTTTCGCAAAAGATTTATAAATAATCGGCTAGTTGAAGCAGACATGGATGAAAAAACTTGTCTCTCTTGTAAGAAGAGAGTAGTCAACGATGCCGGCAAAGTAGATTTTCAATGCCCTAAATGTAAAACTTATCTGATAGTGCGTTGCAGCAATTGCCGAAGTAATGCGGTAAAGTATAGCTGTCCTAATTGTGGCTTTGTAGGTCCAAACTAAAATGGCTCGTGCAGTGATTACTTTTAAGATTATGCCTGAATCTCCAGATACAGATTTGGCTCCTATTACTGAACAAGCTATGGCTTTAGCCAGAGAAGGCGGAGCAATTGGTGAAATGCAGTCGAAACAAGAACCTATCGGTTTTGGTCTTGTTGCAATTTTGATCTTAGGTATGTTTAAAGTAGAAAGTTCTGAATTTGATCAAATTGCGGAAAAAATGCAGAAAATTTCTGGTGTACAGTCTGCTGAAGTCTATAAGATGGATTTGGCTTTGGGATAAGATTTAATTAAGTTAAATTATTTTAAAGAATATAGTGTCAGAAAATCTTAATTTATTTTAATTCGCAAACATTTTTCTAAAGCAAAAGCTTAATATATTCCTAAATAATTCTGTTATAAAAGAGGTGTTTATGATGAAAAAGAAACCATTGCTTAACAGAAAGAAACCAGATTGGTTCTGGCCAGTTTTAGCTATAATCTTAATTATTGTGATTGTAGCAATAGTCTTGATAGTTAAAAATCAAACTGAAGATAATGCTATTTTAGGTGAAGATAATCTTCTGTCGGATAATTCTGATGATTCAACTAGCAGAACATTGGTTGGACAGGTAGGAAGCAGAGGGAGAAAGCTAAGTGCTAATGCAGGTAGTGGTACAAAAACAAAAGATCCTCCTCCAAAAGATCCTCCTTTAGAACAGACTTGTAATTGCGGTAATAGTTGTAGTGTTAAGACAACTGGTGATTGTGGTAGCGCATGTGAATCATTCTGTGAAATTAAGAAATCTTGAGATTTCAAGTTTATTTCTTTATTTTTCTATTTTTTCTCTGTCTTTATCCCCGTCAACGAAAAATGTGTTCTAACTCCTTTTAATCTAAGCAAAGCAACTTCCATCGGTTCTGCATCTCTCTTTTCTTTGTGGGCCATGACATGCAAATCCAGAAATCCGACGGTTTTTATTCTTGATTCGCCTAAAAGTAATTCGAGAAATTGCTGTTCTTCAGGAAAAGTATTCTCTTTGACCATTTTCTCTAAGAGAATCGTATCGGATAAATCGCCCGCCCATAACGGCCCTGCAAAAGTGAACTCTCGTTTACAAATGCAAGTTTCTTTATTGAATCTTGAAGTTTTGAAATTTAAACAATGGGGACAAAATAAAAAATAAAGGTGCTGTTTAATCAATTCATCACATTTTTCTTTACCTTTTTCTGAACGAAAGAAAACACGAAAATAATGGTCTTTATGATATGCTAAAATTGGAACTAGGGCTTTATCAAATTGTATACTCTGCAGTTGTATTTTTCTGATTAAGATACGTAGTCCCGTTTCGTGCATTAAATAGTTTTTTTGTGAAGTGGCCCAATATTTTCTTTTCGTCACTTGAGGATATGTGCCCGTTAAAGCGGCAGTGTCTGTAGCTGTTATAGCTAAAATTCCGTCTCTTTTTATCTTAGCAACGGCAGAGTTGAGGAAGGGGTTGGGTGTAGGTAGTCTGAATATTCTTTTATTAGAGGATGATGAAACTTCAACTTTAGCCACTCTGCTAGAGTCTGAGTTATTTCAACCGAATGCCAAAAGAAATACTGAGGTATTAATTATTTTTTAATTTGTTTATCTTCATTCCTGTAAGCAAGAAATGCGCATTTTAATATTTACTCACATACTTCTTCTTCAATACAGCGAATATTGTGTTGAGTGTCGTCTTCAGTATTTTCTATTCCTATTACTCCATTATAAAAAGCAATGATATAAACGTTACCAACTGCTTCTGATTCTACAGATGAAGAAGTCCACCAACGGCCATCAAAACCACCGCCTAACCAACCTGTGCCAATATACCACCCATGGCTGGGGTCATAGTAAGCGCTATCTTCTCCACAACCTTGCTGACAATCTGAAGAGTAGCATTCGTTTTGCGAAAGACAATCATTAGTTACAGGACAACTTCCTCCTGTTATTGTAGGTGAACAATCTTGAATAAGCATTCTTAACTCGGAGATATTAGGAATACGCCAAGCTGTTAGTCCGTCAAGCGAGAGATTATGGCAATACTCTTGAGCTTCGGCATAGGTTAATCTCTCATGTGGTGCTTCTGTCTGCCAAACTCTTTCTTCGTAACAGCGAGTTTCTGAGGCATGACAAAATCCAGTATCACATCCTTCAGTACAATATTCTGCCGGTTCTCCCAATTCGCCGCAACTATTCACCCAATAAGAAATATTATCCATACAAATCCGGCCCATCTCTTCGATACAAGGTTCTTCTATTAGAACACAATTGCCATCTAAACAGGTTTCATTTTCTGTACAATTAGAAATAATTTCGCCAAGATTACCACAACTATCAATCCACGTTGGATTTCCTTCGTTACAAATGCGATTATAATTTGGGATACAAGATCTTTCTAAAGGCAGGCATTGGCCCTCTTGGCATTGTTCTGATGATATACAAGATTGAAGTATGTTTCCTATATTTTCACAAGAATCTTGAGCATAAACATTATTTTCATGACAAATAAGACTTGCATTTGGCTGGCATTCTTCTTCTGCAGTTTCACAATATTCAGAATTTGAACGACAGTCTGGCAATCTATTTGGTGAGCTGCAAGCAGAAGCCAGAGCTATTACTAAAGCTAAACTAGGCACAATTAGCTTTCGACGAAGGAGTGTTTCGAGTGTCATCACTACCAAATGGAGGCTTTATTTAAAAATGTTTTGCTGAGATTTAATTAATAAGAAGTATTTAATCAGTTAAAATAAATTCTTGTTGCTTGTTGGTTAAAATTACTTAATCAAATAAAAACTATCTGGCTGCTTCAGCATAAACATTGCATAAAGGAGGTTCAGCAGTCATTCTTGTTTTGTCTGGAAGAAGACCGCTTAATCTTATTTCATAAGTCATACCTTCGCAATGATCTAATACTATGTGATCAAATCCTTTGTAAATATTATTCATTGCACAATCCATTTGAAGTTGATCTACTCTCCATAAATCACATTGTGGTTGAGAATAAGTAGCACAATCTAAAGTCACGCCTGAACTGTCAAATACTTCTACACCAAATTCATCATAATTCATATCACTAATCAAACCCTCTATGGGAGTAGTAGAACAACTATCCGTTAACGTTAACAAATTTGGTACATAAGCTCCAATGCTCACACTAAATTTATAACTGCCTTTGTTATGTGTTTCTGGGAAATCATACATTGCCCAATAACCTGGATCAATAGTTTGGGGAGTTGGTTCGCCATTAACACAAAAAGGATCACTCAGAGAAGGTAATGATCCTAGAGCACCAACATGATTTATTTGTACTACGGTATTCCAAAAAGTGCCCCAGCCAGTATTAGAGGATTTTAAATCGTTAACTATTTTTAGATGTCTTTTTCCATCTGTCGAAGCATACAATCTTACTTTATTTTTATAAGGGAATTGTGATGAAACAGCCCGGTAGAGATCATCGTTCTTTTTAAAAGTAGCCATACAAGCATTTAGTCGACGTGATGTCGTGGCCGTTAATACTGCTTGTCCGGCTAGGGCTTCGTTGTCACTCGGAGATTCTTTATCAGTAAGCTCTTCATCAGCTACGACTATTCCAGAATCAACTGCTTGGCCACTAGTGCTTCTCCAGTTTCAGCAGAATCAACAATAGTTTCTTGTACGCTATCTTCTGCATCTTCTTTTACAGGCGTACAACTAACTAAAAGAAAAGTACTAACTAAAGTAAAAACAAGCAATACTAAAATCACGCACCTGCTCTCTTTCATTTTTGTTAGGAATTAGTTAAATTATATAAATCTATCTTTTCTCTGTCTTTATCCCCGTCAATGAGAAATGTGTTCTAACTCCTTTTAATCTAAGCAAAGCAACTTCCATGGGCTCTGCATCTCGCTTTTCTTTATGGGCCATAACATGCAAATCATGGAACCCTACTGTTTTTATTCTAGATTCTCCTAAAAGTAATTCTAAAAATAGCTGTTCTTCTGGAAATGGATTTTCTGTAGCCATTTTTTCTAGAAGTGTTGTTTCAGATAAATCTCCTGCCCACAACGGCCCTGCAAAAGTGAACTCTTTTTGACAAGAGCAAGTTTCTTTATTGAATCTTGAAGTTTTGAAATTTAAACAATGGGGACAAAATAAAAAATAAAGGTGCTGTTTAATCAATTCATCACATTTTTCTTTGCCTTTTTCTGATCTAAAAAAAACGCGGAAGTAATGGTCTTTATGATAGGCTAAAATTGGAACGAGGGCTTTATCAAATTGTATTCCTTGTAGTTGGACCTTGCGAATCAAAATACGTAGCCCTGTTTCATGCATCAAATAGTTTTTCTGTGAAGTGGCCCAGTATTTTCTTTTGGTTACTTGTGGATATGTTCCAGTTAAAGCTGCCGTATCTGTGGCAGTTATGGCTAAAATTCCTTGTCGTTTGATTTTAGCAACGGCAGAGTTGAGGAATTGATTGGGTGAACCAAAAGGATCTATATCAATATAGTCAAAATAACCACAATAATCAGTTGAATGTTGGTTGAGAAAAAAATGTTCAGCTTCATCATTTTTTATAACTATTTTTTTTGTACTAGGCTTTGACATTTTTATTTTATTTAATGTTAAATTATTTTTGAATACTTCTTGAAAATTTTCTTTTTTGTCATTAACAAATATGCGGCCTATTTTTTCTTTTTTTAATTCTTTTAAAAATCTGATTGATCTTATTCCAGAGCCGGCTAGGGGGTCAGCTATATCCATTTCTTTGTTGGGGATGGAATTTAACAAGAGAATAGAGATATTACGATTGGACTGCATTAGTGGATTGTAAAATATCTCTTGTTTTTTATTAGGGTCTCTTTTTGCCAAAGTGGCTTTTATTTTAGTATTATTTTCATTGATAATACTAGGAGTGGCGTTGGAATTCATATTCAAGTGATTTTTAAATCAAAAAGCTATTTAAATATATGCCAAAATACAAATTAAAATGAATAATTCAATTCTTGATGTTCAAACTCATTCTAACAAAAGTATGGAAACACTAATTGCTAATCTTTTACAACATTTAGAATACAACAAAGGACTTACTCCACGAAGATTGTATTTTGCAGGAGTTCATTATTTAGAGCAATCACTCGGTTTAGACTATGAAGAATTACCTTCTAATCCCAACGATTTAATTATTTATAATGGTGTATTTGATGCATTATATGACTATTTTAAAGATAATATTTAACCAAAAACAATTTTAAATTGTAAATTTATTACTCGCCTGGTCAATACCTCGTTGGTTGCGGTTGGGATAGCAAGTTTCAGGATTTCCGTGTCTATTTTTTTAAGAATATCTTTCTTTTACTGCTTCATATACGCTTTTCCAGTCTTTACAAGCAACTACATCTAGATGAGTTTAGGGTTTGGTTTCATGTCCAAATAAAAAGATGGTGCCTTGATAATTGGTTTCAAGATTATCGAATGTTTGAACTAACGCAATGTTGTCATCAACTATTGCTTCTATTTTTGGAGATAAAGATAATAATTTTTTAGCTTTCCAGACACTTCCTGCAGTGTCATTATCTAAAAAAGGTTTGGCGATTATTTGCGCTTCAGGAAATTTATGTGTATCTAACCATTTTTTTGTGCCAGGAACAACACTTTCTGGACGGATGGTCAGGTAACAAGTTAAATTTAATATTTCAGCTACTTTTGGTGCATAAACTTCAGATTGCTGAATGAGCGGCAATTTTTCCTGAAGTTCATCGTTATAAATTGCTTTCTGCACCCATTCTCTAGCTTTTTCATTGTTCCAATACGGAACATCTTGTGTGTAACGATATTTTTGTATAATTTCTTCGGCTGATAGAAATTCTGGATTTCCAAAGCGTTTTTGCATCTCTTGTACATAATATAAAACAGTATTACTAAGAGTTTCATCTATGTCAAACGCAAGATTTGGTTTAGCCGTAGTTGTTGTAGTGGTCATTATTTTATCTCAAAATGAAGCCTATTTTTAAGAATTTAGTTTGATTTTTAACTTTAGTTTTATTTCTAATTTTAGTTTTATTTCTAATTAGGGTTAACTAACTACCTATTTTTCGATTCAATATTTTGTTCTTTCGTTCTTTGCCCCTGTTCTTCGGTTTTATATATCTTGGTGGTAATCTTATTTATAAGCTCAGAGTAAGCTTCTTGTGCTTTGATTAAATAAGGTGAATCTTCTCCTTTGGTTAAATCAGGGGGTGGAACTTTTTTATTAAAGAAAACTCCTTCAATCTCTCCACTATCTAGGATTCCATCTAATTTTTCATCAATGAATAGAGCTCGGTATCCTTCGATTCGTAAAACATCATCCCCACTTCTACCATTATATCCTCTATCTTCGTAAATTACAGTAATATCTTTTTGCTCAATCCTTATTGTTCTACTATAACTTCTTCCTTCTTCTATCTGAACTGAATCCACCCCCTTGCACCATTCTACTAATTGAGAAGAAACTTTTTTTGTTCCGCCAAGAGCAAGCAAAGCCGATAATAAAACATATTTCATATCTTATTAAAAACGCAAGTTACATTAAATAAATTGCGGCTAATTTGAGAAAAATTAGAGATATGAAACAATAAGAAAATTACTAACTATTTTTTATTTAAGAAAACAGATGGTTCTAGTTTATCACCATCGTTGCAACGTCTAATTTTTCCACCAGGGGCTTCACATTTATCCCACTTCCCATCACAATCAATGTCTTCAGCGTAAGTATCGCTCTGACGTAATATTTTGCATTCGTCTAGAAAATGTGAAGTATATCTCTCCGTAATTATTTGTCCGTTCTGAAGATAAGTATTAATTTCTCCATCTCTTAGTTTACCTCTTTGGTAGGATAAACTTTTTATTATTCTATTTATTATATCATATTCTTGTACGCTAGAAACTACTTTTTCTCCTGCTTCATTAAATGCATATTTGATATTTGTTTTTACTCTCCCATTATCGTGATAAGTTATTTCTTCTACATTTCTTATCGAAGTTCCAGTTCCCATACTTAAACTAACATTTTCTATCTTTACTAATTGTCCTTTTTCATCATAAGAATTAGTAGTTAAAGACTCTACTTTTCCTTCTGTAGTATTGGATTCTATTTTACTCTCCAAACCTTGCTTATTGCAACTACCAAATGTGGAATTTAAACCATAATCGGATACCAAAGGTCCTTTTTTATGTACATAAGAACATATTCTTCTAAAAGCATTATTTCTCCTTTCTGCAGGAATATTTGGGACCTGCATGGCAAAATCTACAGTTTCATCTTTATCAGCGTCAAACAGATGCACTCCAGCTTCATTCCACTTACTTAAGACAAATTGATAAGCGGAAGGTGATAAAAGCTCTGATAATAATGGTGTCTTTATTTCTGCATTTACCTGAAGAGGAACTGCAACTAAGCTAAGCATTCCAGCAAGTAATCCGTAAATAGATTTATTTAAGCTCATGTTATATGTTAAACACTGCCCTGGTTTATAAATCTTCCGGTGATTAACTACTTGTGGGTGGTTATATTTTGGGTGTTTTCTTTTTTCACTTTCTCAAATAAAACTGTCTTTTTTCAGAATCAAACTTCTCAATAGCATATCTTAGCATGGTCCTAGGCATAATTTTATAATATTTTAATAAAAATTCTTCCTCTATGTTCTGGTCTTTTTTTCCAACTTCTCGCAGCATCCAGCCTACGGCTTTGTGTATCAAATCGTGCTTGTCTGTCAGCAAAATTTCTGCAATTTTTAGTGTATAGTTAAATTGCTCCTGCTTTATGAATGCAAAAGTAGCGATTATGGAAACTCTTTTTTCCCATAAATCTTTGGAATTAGCTAACTGATAAATTATCTGGCGTTCTTTAGTACCTTTACTTAATAAGTAATTTCCAACTACATGCGGAGCAGAAATATCTACCAAATCCCAATTGTTAATGTATCTAGTATTTTTTAAGTAGAAGTTAAACAATTCTTCTCTTTCTAATGCAGATATCTTTTTACTCTTGGTACCATTTACTAACATTATCAACGCCGTTAATCTATATTCATGGAAGGGGCTATGCAATAGTTCTTCTATCTCTTTTAAACTTAATTTAGAATATTTGCAAGCTATTTTTCTTTGTTCAGGAACTGTTATTCCTAAGAAAATATCGCCCTCTCCATATTCGCCTTTTCCAGTTTTGAAAAAACGTTGGTATGATTTTGCTTTATCGGGATTAGCTAAATATTCGAATTCTTTTTTAAGTTCAGTTATATTTAAGTTACTATTCTCGTAATTATAAGATTTTTCTTTGAAAACTATCTTTTTATTCATATATCTATAAATTGCCGATAAATATTTAAGTTTTTGCTCAAATTTGAGGTTTATGATTCTAGAAGATTTAGAAATAAATTGCATCAAATATCAATTAAAGATTATTTATGAACAGAGAAAAAGTTCTTCTGTTTCTATTAGAAGAGGTAAAATAAATATTAGGCTTCCTACTGCAATGAGCCGTGAAGAACATAAAAATCAAATCACTAAGATGAAGTCTTGGGCTATTAAAAAGATAACTGAAGAACCAGAAAAATTAGCGCCAAAAGTTAAGAAATCATACAAAGACGGCGAGATCTTGCAAATAGGTGATGGTAAATATTTGCTGAATATTAATAGTGTAGAAAAAACAAGTAGTTCAGCTCATTTGTCTAACCAGAATGAGATTAATCTATATCTCTCTTCAAAATTAAATGAAGAAATTAGGAGAAATAATATCTCTACACTAATTAGCAGAGTAATTGGGCAAAAGAAACTGCCTTTACTAAAAGAAAAAATAAGGGCTTTAAATAAACAGCATTTTCAGCAGCAACTTGGAAAGATTTTTTTCAAAAATAATCTTTCTAACTGGGGCAGCTGTTCTAAAGAAGGAAATATCAACATTTCTACTCGCCTATTATTTGCTCCTGAGGATGTTTTGGATTATGTGTGTATTCATGAATTGGCGCATTTAATTGAGCATAATCATTCTGATAGGTTTTGGGATTTAGTGGAAAAAGCTATGCCAAGTTATAAAGAAAAGGTTAGTTGGTTAAAAGAAAATGGCAAAATCTGTTGTTTTTGAATAGATTGTAAATTATTATTTGTAATTTGAATATATTATAATTCTATAGGTTAATGGATTTTGCAGATCTAATTACTTACAGCAGTCAGTTGAATAAGCTTAATTAATCAATTTTACTAACATATCTCAATTCTACCAGCATAATCTTTATATATAAACCATCCAATTGCATGCAAAGTATGAAAGAGAAAATTAAGCATATTTATGAAGTACATTATAAGAAACTATTACTATTCCCATTTCTTCTTTTGATCTTTGCTTTAATGCAAATTGGGATGCAATATGCCTCTACTGGAGACTTTGTACAAAAAGGAATATCTCTTAAAGGTGGTTCTACTATCACCCTTAATTATGATGAATCTATATCTGCTCAAAGTTTAGAATTAGAATTACAACAGGAATTTCCTGAAGCTGATTTGAGCTTAAGAACAATTACTTCTACTAATAGGATAGTTGGATATACTCTGGAAACTAATCTCCAAGATAAAGAAGAAATCGATCATTTTTTAGAAGTATTGGGTACTAAAGTTTCTTTAAATGAAGGCACGTATGGTATTGAAGTTATAGACTCTTCTTTGGGTTCTAGTTTCTTTGTTCAGACTGGCTGGGCTTTAATTATTGCTTTTATATTCATGGCTTTAGTAGTCTTTGCTTATTTTAGGATGGTGGTGCCGTCTTTATCAGTTATTCTCGTTGCTTTTTCCGATATTGTGACTACTTTGGCTATTTTTAATCTTACGGGAAGTAAACTTAGCACTGGCGGAGTTGCTGCTTTTTTGATGTTGGTTGGTTATTCTGTTGATACTGAAATGTTGTTAAATTCTAAAGCTCTGAAGCAACCAGCAAGTACTTTTATGAAACAGATTTATGGTGCAATTGGAACTGGTATGACTATGACTTTAACAGTACTTGTAGCTGTATTTGTGGCTTTTATTTTCGTTAATAATGATTTGGTACGCCAAATTATGTTTATTTTATTTATCGGATTATTAGTAGATATGGTAAATAGCTGGATCCTTAATGTAGGATTATTGCGTTGGCATCTTGAGAAGAAGCATTTTAAGAATACTCAGATAAATAATCAAAAATAAAAAATAAATTTAAACTCAACCTAAAAAAATAAATTTAAATTCAACCTAAACCAAATTTCAAATAAATAAACTTAAACTAGAAAAAATGAACAAACTTAAAAAAATATTTACTAATTGGAGAGTATTAATGTTAGTTTTCTTCCTCTTATTTAGTTATCTTGTCCTCAATGGTGGTCTTGTTCCTCATTTTTGGGATGAAGGGGTTACTATTCGAAGCGTAGAGCAAAATTCATCTGCGGCTTTGGCAGGAATTCAACCACCTTCTCCTAAACAAACACCATTACTAAAAGAAAAAATTTTATCATTTAATGGAGTATCAGTTACTTCTGCTGCGGATTATTATGCTTTAGAAGAAAAACTATCTCAAAATAGCACTGTGGTTATGCAGACTACTAAAGGCCGATATACGCTAATTGCTCAATCTTTAGATTTGGGAATGAGGGTCTATGACTCACCCACAAGTAATCTGCGAAAAGGATTAGACTTAGAAGGTGGAACTCGTGTTTTGTTGAGGCCAACAGAATCTGTTTCTAAAGATACGCTTGAGCTAACTACGGCCAATTTACGCGAACGTTTGAATGTTTATGGCCTTAGTGATATTGTGGTGCGTTCAGCAACGGATTTGAGTGGGAAATATTTTGTACAAGTTGAGATTGCTGGAGTTACAGAAGACGAAGTTAAAGAATTATTATCCAAGCAAGGAAAGTTTGAAGCTAAAATTTCCAATGAAACTGTTTTTTTTGGTGGAAAGAAAGATATAACTTATGTTTGTCGTACTGCAGAATGTTCTGGGATTGATCCTAACCAAGGTTGTGGAAAAGCCACAGATGGCAGCTATAATTGCCGCTTTTCATTTGCTATTTCTTTAAGTCAAGAAGCTGCAGATAGGCAAGCTAGTTTAACTAATAAATTGACCGTAGTTAGTGGCTCAACTCAAGGTGGATCTTATTTAAGTGAAGGTATTTATCTCTATTTAGATGATAAAGAAGTTGATTTTTTAAATATCGGTTCAGAACTAAAAGGTCGTGCCACTACTGATATTCAAATATCTGGTTCTGGCTCTGGAAGAACACAACAAGAAGCTATGAGTGATGCTCTTTTGAATATGAAAAAGTTACAGACTATAATTGTTACTGGAAGTTTGCCGGTTAAATTAGATATAGTTAAGCTAGATACTATTTCACCAACTTTAGGAAAAGAATTTTTATATAATGTGTTTTTTGTCGGGATATTGGCGCTGCTTGCTGTTTCTGGAGTGGTAGCAGTACGCTATCGCAAACTCAAGATTATCATCCCTATGATATTGACCTTGCTTTCTGAGATTGTGTTAATATTAGGCTTTTCTGCTTTAATTAAAACTAATTTAGATCTGGCAGCTATAGCTGGTATTATCATAGTAATTGGCAGCGGTGTTAATCATCTGATCATTATTACAGATGGGGCTTTAACTGGTGAATCGGCACAGCTCGATTGGAAAACTAAAATTAAGAATGCTATGTCTATTGTCTTTGGGGCTTACTTAGTTAATTTTGCGGGCCTAATTCCTTTATGGTTTGCAGGGGCTGGGTTATTAAAAGGTTTTGCATTAACTACTATTGTGGGAGCTTCTTTAGGTGTATTAATCGCTCGGCCAGCTTATGCTGTCATTCTTAAGTTTTTGATGGAAGAGTAGGGATAATTTAGATTGATATATGGGGTATCTATGTCTTTATGACTCAAATTAGCTGGAATGATTTTGAAAAAGTTGAACTGAGGATTGGCACTATTATCAAAGTAGATGATTTTCCTGAAGCAAAGAAACCAGCCTATAAATTGTTAATAGATCTAGGCGAATTTGGAATTAAAAAATCTAGTGCTCAAATATAGTAACTGTGAATTATTTTCGAATATTTGTTCACAGTTACTAATAGCAAATGTGTGCATAAAAGTACGGTTATTTAACACATTTGCTATAACTAAACTTTATAATAAAGAAAGTTTGGTGGGGAAACAAGTTATTTGTGTAACTAATTTTCCACCTAAGCAAATAGGCAACTTTATATCTGAAGTTTTAACTACTGGATTTATTCAAGATGACGGGGAAGTAGTTTTAGCTATTGCTGAAAGAACAGTTAAAAATGGAACAAAATTGCTGTAAAGATTAAAGCTAAACTAATTTTAGGATTATATTTTATTTTAAAATGCTCAACTGTGAAATTTGCGGCGAGGAAATGGAGTGGACTAAGCAAAAATATCTATGTAAAAATTGCAACTATATTAAGCCTTGTTGTGAAGGAGATAGATGTAATGAATGAACTTGTTTAATACGCTTGGCCTGCTCAGTTATCTATTTTAACGTATTTTCCTTCTCTTGCTCCAACTTTCTCAAATACTATTTTCATCGATTCTGTTTTTATTTTCAGTGATTGTGTTCTGAGTCCTATATTAAATGCGCTATCTTGATTGTTGTATACTTCTAGATCTACTAATATTTGGATAATTTCTTTATGTCCAAAAGGCGGTACGGCTCCTATTTCACAACCTGTTTTTTGCAATACTTCTTCTTGGTTAGCCATTCTTATCTTGCTTTTTGACCAACCTAATATTTCTGCTACTTTTTTAGCATCTACTTTTTTATCAGCTGGAACATCAACTATCACCCATTGATCGTTGTCATTAGTAAAGAGAAGGGCTTTGATTCCTTGCTTTAATTCAAAACCCCTAGTTTTAGCAGCATCCTGGCTGGTAATCACTTCTTCATGTTCTAAATAGGTTGGCTTTAGTTCTAACTCTAATAATAATGATTTTATTCTATTTACTTCTTCTTGTCCCATGGTAATCAGTTTTTAAAGTCTGTTTAAATTATTTTCTAAGAAAAATAATATTTACTTTTTAGCAATTGCACTAACTATTGTCTTAATAAAATATGGCAGAATAAATGCTCCAGCAAATAGTAATCCTAAAAGCCAATAACTGTGCAGGCCATTATTTATCTTTAATTTTATGATTAAAAGATTAGAGATAAAAACGGCAAGAAATAAACTACTTAAAGCAACCACTGGGATTATTATTCCTGCAAAAACGTGGTGTTTTCTTTCTAAATGTTGTATGGTTGTAAGCAGGTGATTGTAAATAAAACCCAATAATAAACCCATTAAAGTAATTATGGCTAGTAAGATGGTCTTATTCAAAGCTAAGAGAAATGGTACTAAAACAATAGAAACCAATAAATTGCCTATAATCATTACTAACAACGTACTCCAGAAAACTAGTTTAGTTAAGTGTGCTTCACGTTTTTTGGTATTTTCCAAATCTGCTTCTACTTTATGAATTACTTGCTCTCTAGAAATTACTTTTAGTATTGGTTTTACAGGAATTGTGGTTTTCATTTTTAAAAATATTTTTTTCTTAATTTCTTATCGATAGATTAAACTTATTTTCTATGCGTTTTCTAAACTTAGATGTTCTGCCATCTTTTTGAATTCTTTAGCTGGTTTTGAACGTTTGTAAAGGTAAGTCAAAGGGGCTTGATTATGCAAGGCCTTGCGGAATTTTTTATCTTGGCGTACATTAGCAATAATTGGTAATCCTAATATCTCTTCAACTTCTTCTGGTTTTAACTCGTGTTTGCCTTTATTGCTGAGGTTTAAGAGTAAGCCGGCGGCCATGGTATTATGTTTCTTAGCAAGCTGTATAGTCTTTAAAGCATCCATTACGGAACTTAGGGTAGGATTTACAACTAGAACAACTTCATCGCAATTTTTCATAACTTCACTAACTTCTGGCCCAAGCCCACTTGGTGCATCTACTAAAACCAAATCTGCTAAGTTATCTAGATGTTCAAATACCTCTCCAATGTCTTGTGAGTTTGTTTTTAGAAATTCTGTATAAGAAGGAGACGCTGGAACTAAAGCTAAACCGCTTTCGTGTAAGTAAATAATGTCTTTCAATCCAGCTTCACGACGTAGAAATTTATTAACTGTGCCTTGAGGGTTGGTAAATCCAAGATGGAGCGCTAAGTTTGGTGTAACTAAATTGGCATCAAGAAGAAGAACTTTTTTTCCTATATTTACTAGAGCTTGCCCAACATTTAGCGTAGCTGTGGTTTTTCCTGTTCCGCCTTTACCAGATACAAAAGCGACAAACTTGCTCATATTTCACCTATCTTTTTTTTAACAACTATTTATGATACTATTTTTTTTATTTTGTTTTTCTTATCTTTACTATGATTGTTATCATGATAATTACTAATTTAATTCTTTAATCATCACTCAAAGGACCTACAACTTTAGTCCAGGAATAGCGAAAAAAGCGATGAGTAAAGCGTTCATAATTCATTAGATTGTCTATATTTATTTCAGTAGAATAATGTTCAAAATCAGTAACTAAAGTTACGTGCCTGCGAAATTCTTCACGTTTTTGTCGAGGTGATTTTAAGATATTTTTTATAAATGAATAAAAGTTCAGATATTTTTTTAATAAAATATCTTCTTTGTATAAATCTATTAAAACTGTAGCTCGTAGAGCTGGACTTTTTGGAAGGGCTTCAATTAGACCTTCTAACTTAGCTTTTTCTAGATAGGCTTCAATTATTAAATCATAAATTTCAACTAAGCGATGTAAAGCGTTAATCAAAACATCAATGGTTCGAGTATATTTTAAAGTAACATAAATTATGTGTTCTAAGCGTTTCAATTCTTCGCGTGCTTCTAGGAGGTAATCATTCATGTGTGTTTAGAGCAGTATAACTATATTTTGTATATAAAGATATAGTTGTTTTTATGCTTTTCTGAAAATTTGCTCGTTTTATGATAAATTTGACGTTTTTGAAGCGTGAAACGTAGATAATCTTTATTCTTTCTTTAAAGCTAGAATGGCCTCAGCTAAATCTCCCTTTGTTTCTTCTAGAGCTTTACGGGCCATTTCTGTACTTGCGCCGGTTTGTTCTTTTACTGTCTCAACATCTTCTGAAGAAATATCTACTTTTTCTACCCTTGCTCTCTCTGTCATATGTCCAGTAATTTGCAGTGTTTCTTGACCCATCATATTTACTTTTATTACAGAAGGATTTAGTACGATTAAGTCTTTATCAGCTGTGCGAATAATAACTTCTTGGGCATCAATTTCTACTTGCTGTACGCCCATCTGGCGCATCATCTGCTGCATCTTGCGAGGATTTATTCCGGGGAACATTTTAGTTGAAAATACTTCCTCCATACTGGTGGAGCAATAAGATGCCGAGCATAATAATTACAGCCATAATAATCACTGCAACTGGTGGAATTTCAATCTTAGAACTGTATTCATCAAAATAACGAGTCAATCCTCCCTGACCGGAAGGCAAGCGAATTTTGTTGTCTTGTGCCATTGTTTTAGGTGTATTGTGCTTGCTTTTATAAATCTTTTTGGAGTGTTTTTTGGGAAATAAAATCTTGCGATTAGATCTTAAACATGAATCTTAAATAAACACAGAAATCCTAAAATCGCCTACCCGCCGTTTGCTTTGCTCACTTCACAGCACATCAGAAACTTCGGTTTCTAGGGTTGCTTGACAGCAACAGCTGTGGGGTATTCGGCGATTTTTTGGACACTGATTTCTGGTCATTCCTCGCTAAACCATTGCAAGTCAAGTTACTACGTTCGTGAGTTGCTTAGTAGCAAGCAACGGTGTATTAGACCAAGCGAGGAATAAAATAAGCGCCCGGAGGGACTCGAACCCTCGAATGATCGCTCTGCAGGCGATAGCTTGCTATTATCTAACATTAAATTTAGACAAACTTAGCCGCTTGGCAACGGGCGCTTAAGTATATCTTTGATAATGGTTTATTTAAATAGTTTTCTAGTTTCTTTATGAATTTAATAAACTCAGTCTATTTTGCAAAGATATTTTTGGGATGTAATAACCTAATTTTTTCCAAAGAAGATACTTACTCGTATTCTTATTGCTATTAAATCCAATCTCTTTAACCCATTTTTCGAGCATATTGACTCCACTTAGATAGACTACTTTTGTGCTTCCATTCTGATGGCAATGTGCTTTAAAACCATTTTTGTTTAAGATTTCCATTATTTGCTTAGCTAAACAGAAACTAGCAGTCTTTATTTCTAAACGAGGATAACTGGGTTTATCTGTTTTTGTTTTAGATTTTGAAAAATAAAGTGATCCATCGGTTTCAAATATCCCTCTCAATATAAACTTACTTTTTTTCCACGTTAAGAATTCATCGGATATTTTTATGGTGTAAGTTTTATTTGTAGTAATTCCACAATTTAACATGAATTCAGCTAATTTTTTATTATAAACTACTAATTTAAGAGCTAAACCTAATGGTTGATGTTTCACATAAATTCTTGATTTTAAATTAAACTCATTTTTAATAAATCTTGCAATTTTATCATAATAATCAGTTTCTTCAGTAGCGTTTCCAGTTATTTCTATACCATAAATTCGGTGTTTAGGATAATATAAGAGACAACCATCACCAATCATTACTCCAATTAAATCATATATATTAAATTTTGTCATAGGTTTTACATCTAAGTTTTATTCTCCATTAAATATTGAAGTTTATTATCTAAGAAATAGCTTCTTTATATATTCTATCGGGGGTTGTCCAGTGCGGGAGTGGCTCTTTTGGTGGTCTAACAAACTAATATCGAGGATATGACTTCTATATTATTTCTTAATTAAGTTTATAATTTGCTTCTCATTTTAGATAATATGGATGAAGATCAGAGAGGGAAAATCTTAGGTAGATCAAGATATGGTTCGCGTAGTGATCCTATTATTATAAGTTATAATGTGAAGACTTGGGCAGAAGATGCTTCTTGCGCAGGAGTTTATCGCAATGTTCTCTCTTCACATTATTTGTTGCCCCAGGATTTTGAAGTAGAAGTTGGGAGTCCTGTTACTTTGGAAAACTTTCGTTATTTTGCCTGTAATTTGGCTAATTGGCTTAGGCCAAATTCTTTTTCATTAAATGAGACATTTGATTTAGAGGCTTCTAAATCAGTTTTACTAACTCAGATTGCTCCAAATTTACTTCGTAGGATTAGTGGAGAATTTGATACTTATATGGGTCTTGGAATTTATGAAAAAAATTCTTTGACTGCTCATAAATCAGTTGATGAAGTTCTCTATCTCTTTAGTTTAAATAAAAAACATAGTAGTGATCTTGATGACTCAATTATCTTAGAAGGTCGTTTGGTGATAGACATCAATGAAATTGCCAGTTCCGTGCCGCATAATATGCGTGTAACCTATGAAAATAATAAAGTGTTGGTAGAGGCTGATCGTCGTAATGCACGAGAGTTTAGGTTAGATCGTTCGGGGCCGCAAGCTGAGATTAATAGAAATAATGGCTCCTCAAATATCCGTGAAGAAAACAATTATTGATAGTAGTTATTGTAAATTTTTAAAAAAAGCGGACCCGGTGAGATTTTCAATGTTGAGGGTTGATAAAGGCAGACTGCCCTTATTTTTTGAACTCACGATCCCCAGCTATCTTTCTTTACAGTTAGAAGGCTGGTGCCTTATTTGCCCAATTTTTCCAAAGTTGTCTCATCTGATCTAGGATTAAAACCCTACTTGAATGCTTTTGATGCGACTTTGGTTAAAGTTACCAGGCTAGGCTACGGGTCCTTAATATCGGCCAAAATTAATTTACTTTATAAAATCTACTCTTCTTTCGTAATGTTTTTGAGATGGATATTTTTCAATACTAAAAAACATAAATAACGATCTAGATTGTTATGTTTTTTATACACAAAGTGAAGCAATGACTTCACTGGTGCACAAATGAGGTAGTTTCCTCATTTTGTGCTTAGTAACAAATATTAATCAGAACTAAATTTATGTTTGTTACTAAAAGAAAGGTTTATTTATCCTACCTTAAATTTTGAATATTATGTCTACTAAAGATAAACAAACAGAATTCATTCAAGCTATGAACTTTCGTCATGCTTGCAAATTATTTGATACTCTAAAAATAATTAATGAAGAAGACCGTGATTATATCCTAGAAGTAGGAAGACTATCTCCCTCATCTCGAGGTTTAGAACCTTGGGATTTTTTAGTTATTCAATCGATGGAAATGAAGCAAAAGTTACAGCTAGCTTGTTTAAATCAGCCTCAAGTTGGTACGGCTAGTTTTAATATAGTCATTTTGGCCAAAACTAAAGATTTACATCCTGGCAGCCCTTATATGAATACGATGCTGGAGCGCTTTGGAGTTAATAAAGAACAGAAAACTATAGCTTATCGAGAATTCTATGAGCGAGTGGCAGATGTTAAATTATGGTGTATGAACCAGTGTTTTATCTCCGCAGCTAACATGATGACAGCAGCTGCTTTTATTGGTATTGATTCTTGTCCGATAGGTGGATTTGAAGAAGATAAAGTCAAATCTCTCTTTAAACTTAAAGATGAAGATGTTGCTCTAATTATTTGCTTTGGATATAGGGCTAAGGAACAACGAAGTAAGTATAGAAGAGTTTTTGAAGATGTGGTTAAGTTTGTAGATTAATATAGTTTATTTATTATTTTTTAAATAACTTCTGAGCAAGAAATCCCCACGCTTTAGCGTTGGGGATGAATTGCGAAAGTTACTAATTCTATGTCTTAGCTATATGGCTTGGTAAAGTGATGAGCCTCAAAAACGAGGTGAGACACAATGAACATTTACCAAGACCACACCTATAAACACAGTATAGGTTGGAGTACTTGGCACTTTCAGTGGGTGACCAAGTATCGTTACAAAGTCTTTGCAGACTCGAAACTTCAAAAACTTTGCGAAATCTTTTTGCTAGAAGCGGCAAGAAGATATAATTTCAGGATTGACGAATTGGAAGTAGCACCTGACCACATACATGCAATAGTCGAGTTGCGTTTGAGTATGGGGCCTGCTCGTGCAATTGGTCTGATGAAAGGGTATGCTTCCAGAATGCTCTTCAAAACTGAAGAGAAAAAACTAAAATGCTTTTACTGGAGAGAAAGCGGTAATCGTCAGTTATGGGGCGATGGAAAATTTATTGCCTCTGTTGGTCACATCACTCTAGAAAAAGCGAAAGAATACGTTGCAAACCACGAGACTCATCACGCCAAAGTTTTTGCCGTCTTATTAGGGAATCCCCGCCATTTATGGCTGGGGAGGACGTCAAATATCCTATCTACGTTTCTAACTACATGCAACTCGTAATCGACACTTCATTTTTCCCTTGGCTGATTTGGCTCTTCCCTTTGGTCCTTTGGGATGCTGTGTGGAAAGTAATCGCTCTTTGGAAAGCAGGAAGAAATAATCAGTTAGGTTGGTTTATCTCGGTTTTAATCTTTAATACGGTTGGAATTCTACCTATTATCTATATTTTTTTCTTTCAAAAGAAATCAAATGATAAATTAAACAAGAAAACAAGAAAGAAATAAGGTTAACAATAATTTTTTAATGTTTCTAAATTATTCCTCGCTGGGTCTAATACAAAAAGGGATAGTTTTCCCTTTTGTACATTCGGGACAACAATCCCGAATTGTACCCCGTTGGTTGCGGTATGCAACTCACGAACGTAGTGACTTGACTTGCAACGGTTTAGCGACGAATAACCAGAAATCTGTGTTCAAAAAATCGCCGAATACCCCACAGCTGTTGCTGTCAAGCAACCCTAGAAACCGAAGTTTCTGATGTGCTGTGGAGCTTTCCGAAGGAAAGTCACGAACGAAGTGACTAGATGAGCAAAGCGAACGGTGGGTAGGCGATTTTAGGATTTCTGTGTTTATTCAATCAATTTAACACATCGCTCTAATATTTCTATTCTTTCTTTAGGTTTCTTTGCTTTGGTTGTATAAGAACCAGAAACAAAAATATCTGCTCCGGCTCGAGCTGCAAGTTTTATGGTCTCTGGATTCATGCCACCATCTACAATAACTTCAATGCGTGGATTTATCTTTTTAATTTCACTAATCTTCTTTAGTTCAAGTGGCAAGAATTTACTGCCATAGAACCCCGGCTGCACAGTTAAAACTAAAATATAATCTATTTGCGGCAAGAATTTTATCAATGAAGAAACTTTAGTTTCCGGCAGCAAGGCAAAAGCAATCTTTTTATCTTTTAGTTGTAATTCTACGATGTGTTTTTTTACATCTTTAATCTTCTCAATATGCGGTATAAACAAGTCTATCTCCAAAAAATGTTCTTTAATCCATTTTTCTGGATTATTTATCATCAAATGGGCTTGATATTTGAAATTCTTATTTAGTTTAAACTCAAATTGAAAAGTTTCATTATTGGCAAATTTACCATCTACTACATCTAAATGCAAGGTGGTCGCCACCCCTTTTAGCTTTTTCAAATCTTGCTCTAACTCCTCTTGATTTTGGCACATTAAAGAGGGGATAATTATTTGTTTCATTTTAATTATTTAATCTTCAAATATTCTATTTTTAAGTATTTAATAATCTCTAGCTTAAATCTTCTAACTTTTTAATCTCATTTAATCTTCTTATCCTTTTCTTAACCGCTTCAAACTTTGTTTCTAAAAATTTATCAACTATCTTTTTAGCACTCTGAAACTTAGTGTTTCTGCCACCCAAACATAAAACATTTACATCGTCGTCTTTTCTGGCTAAAAAAGCGTCTTTAATATGCTCAGCCACGGCCGCGCGAATACTTTTAATTTTATTGGCGGCTATACAAACCCCGGCCCCAGAACCACAAATTAATATTCCTAATGATTTCTTATCTTTGGCAACTTTAAGCGCCACCCGTCTTCCAAATACAGGATAATCATCATTAACTTCCAACTTTTTATTTCCTAAATCGATTATATTATACTTTTTCTTTAAATAATTTTTCAGCTTTTCTTTAAGTTCAAAACCGGCGTGATCTGCTCCAATGTATATTTTTTTAACACCGCCATTTATCTTTGCCATATTGCCCCTTTGATGATTAGTAGTATTTTAATCTTTATTAATGTTTATGGTACTGGCCCACCAAACTCAACTTTATTACCATTTGACCACTTTCTGAAAGGCAAGTTTTTTATACACGAAAAGTTTGTTTTTAGATAGTTAGGATAAAAAGAGGAATATATGGGTGCGTTTACTAATACTTTTGCTAGATTTGGTGGAAAGAGTAATGCAAGTTCTTCTAAATCAAATCCCATTAATGAGGCAGCAGCTAAGATGCAAGCAGCAGAGGAAGAACAATCAAAAAAAAAAGAGGAAACCGGAGCACAACAGCAAGTTTCAAACAAAGAACCTGAAAATAAATCGCCCCGTAGTTCCTACACTACTTTCAAATCATCTCGTTCTGATTCTAGTTTATCTTCTGGTGCAGGCATAGCCAGTCTCATTTTGCTTCTTGGCGGAATATTAAAATTCATCTTCTTCAACGAAATCTCTACTATTAGTTATGTTTTGTCATTAATTTTCTTCGTTATTGCTGGTTATGCGTTATCAGAAAAATTAGAAACCAAGAAAACCGCCATACTTATTCCCATGTTCGCATTTGTCGTGTGGTATTTTATGTTTAATGGACGCATTGATCCACAGTTTTTAATTTATTTTTTCGGAACATTAGGGATAATTTCAGTACTGTTTAGTTTGCTTAGTCGTGGTGAAAGTGTCAAACCAGAACTACTTGGATTAATTCCTGCGTTGTTTTTATTTTTAGACCAAGGGCTAATTGCCTTCATGGTAGAAAAATTAGACTTAACTATTACCCCCATGATGGAGACCTTAATTTTATCTATGCCTTGGTGGGCCTTACTTGGATTAATTACTTTACCTGCAGAATTTAGTAAAAGTAGTTTTCTCAACACTCTTGCCGGTTTGCTTAAAGTACTGGGTATAATGTATCTAATTGTTGTTCTAATCTTTCCCATAATTCCAGAGCTTGGTTATGAAAAACTAAAAATAGCAGGATTGGAAGATATAAGCGCAGCACAAGAAAGAATAAAAGAAAAAACAAGCGGTGGCGAAAACCCATTTCTTTCTAACCTCTATTGTCTTCTAGTGAAAGGCGAATTTAATAACCTGCCAGGCTGTACGACCAATCGTCAGCAAGAAAAAATAGTTGAATCTATCTGTAAAAATGAACGTAAATTAGATACTGGGACCATAGAATTTGAAAATTGTATGAAAACTGAAAAAATAAAATTAAATACCCCTGCTTTACAAATACAAGGTACTATTGATCAACTAATCAAAGAACCATTTAGCGCTAAAATAGTACCGAAAAAAGAATCTTGGCCCACTGTTTACGCCGCAGAAAGCGGTTTACAGCTGCCTTTTCCTATAGAACTACAAATTAAAAACCCTCGAGGGCAAGAAGTTAAATTAGTGGCTTCCTGTTCATTTGAGGATGCAGATAAAAACATAATCATTGGAAAAATCCTACCTGAAAGTACTCTTGACAATCCTATAAAATTTAGTTCTGAAACATTTCCTGGACAATTTCTTTGTTATCTTCCACCAAAAATAGCTTCTCCCATCACCGAGGAATCTACTGATGTTCCTGCAGGTAGTGCCATTATTCCAGAAAAAACAGAACAATATACTTTAAATTTTGAAGTACAACTACTTGGACTTTCTACTAGTTCTCGTTTACAAAGAGCCTTTGTTGACAAAGAACTAACTGCAGATGCAGTTAATCGGTTATATCAAGATGAGATTAGCAAGGTAATAAAAGTGAAAGAAGTACAAGTTCCTGCCGACCCTGCTGGACTTTATTTCGATATCGGTCAAGGCACTGGTCAACCCACAATTCAAGATTTAACTTATCTACCACTAGTTGTTCGTGCTTATGCTAAAAATCAAGGGCAGGGTGAATTAACTAGAATTAATCAATATAACTTACATCTCTATGAAGCAAATTTTGAGCCAGCTGAAGGCTTAAGTACTTGTTTCTCTGGACAAATGGATCTCTCTAAAAGAGAAAAATCACTGCGAGAAGTGCCGTTATCTACTTGTTTAGTCGCTTCTTATCCTGACGAACTTAAAAATCCAGTTGGCATTAGCCCTTGGGTTTCTAAAGAATTTCAAGCTACTATGAATTATGATTATACTTTAAAATCTCGTGACACTATCCGTTTAACGGTAATAGAAAACAATGCAGCAACAGAAAACACAGCCGCTTCGAGTTAAAAATGACTACTAAAATCCACAGAATTTTCCACCGGTCTCGGACCGGTGGCGAAAAATGCCACCAGTCACGGGGAAAATTCTGGGAGTCCAAAGGAAAGCGGCCGAGTGAAGCGAGCATGCCACCGGTCTTTGACCGGTGGTGCCGCTTTCCTTTTTGACATAATACAAACCATAAAAACCAATAACAACCATAAAAACCATAAAAATATGATTACTAAAACTAATTATCGCTTTATTTGTGCTTCATTTTTACTATTAGTACTTTTATTTCTATTTGGCTGCGGCAGTAGCAATCAAAATCAATCCGCTAGTTATAACTTCAAGCAAGGCTTTGATGGTCTATCAATTATTTTTTTAGAAAATTCTCCTCCTTCTGAAGTTTATCCTAACTCTGAGTTTAAAATAATTGCTCAACTAGAAAATAAAGGAGCTTATGATGTTAAAGAAGGTAAAATAGCTTTAATTGGAAATCTCAAAGAATATTTAGAAACCAGTATTTCTGAACAACCATTTTCTGGCGAGGAAGAACTTGGCATCTTAAAAGGCCGCAGTTTAAGTTATCCTGCCGGCGAGACAGCTTTTGTTGAGTTTCTAGCTTTTACGCATAACCTCTATCTCAATGCTCAAGAAATGCCGCTAACTTATTTTATTAAGGCTACATACCAATCAGAGATGGAGTTTGGAGATACTATCTGTTTAAATCCCAATTTATATGCAGTCTATGATTCTGGCTGCCAGATAGAAAGTGAAAAATCTTATTCCGGGCAAGGTGCTCCTTTGGCTGTAAATAGCTTACAGGAAATAATGTCTCCTGGCCCTGCTAGTCAAGTAGAGTTCAGACTAAGTATTGGCAATCGTGGGAATGGCAAAATTCAATGGATGGAATTACAAGAAGCTAAATTGGGCGGCAAAGAATTAAATTGTTTCTTCAAAGAAGCAGGAACTGGACTATCTAGAGTTAACTTTAAAGAAGATAAAGAAGAAGCGACACTAATTTGTCGGCAACCACTGCTTGAAAGAAATTCATACACAACTTCTATCTATTTGCGTTTTACTTATAGTTATGAATTAAATAAAGAGCAGAAGATAAAACTAGTTAGATAAACTAGGTTTGCTGTATATATCAATAAAAATAAACTTCAACGAAAATAAACTTCAACAAACACCACTACAACTTTAAATTAACTTCACCTCAATTTTAAATCAAACCAAATATTAATCTTTTAAACAAAATAACCACTCTAAAATAAAATGAAACCTAGCATAAAAAAAACTAAAAAAAAACAGCGTTACAGACTTCATCGCACACTATCTATCATTATTGTGATTCTACTATTATTATCTTTACTCTCTCTCTATTTTTTTGAGTTTGAACTAACTGGCTTAATAGTCTACGAAGAAAACTCTTCAAAATTAAGCAGTGCTACTTTTCAATCGGCAGATTTTATTTATGACAATTCTAAAATTAAAATTAATAATGATACTATAGAACTAAAATCAAGTTCTACTACTTCGTCTTTTGACAGCATCACCAATACAGACTATTTTCCACTCGCAGTTTGGTATAAGCCATTAGACGAAACTGATAAAGTAATCGCCCAAGACAATAAAAAACGTGAATTAAACAACGACAAAATCTTAGACCTTGTCTTCAATGGTGCTTTAAACAATGGACAAACATTCTCAATTTACATCAAAGAAGGTTCTGCCGGTACAATTTATTTATGTCCACCAGGAACACTATGTACTACCGCAAATTATGGTTCAGTAAGTTATAATGGAAATGAAGGTTGGTTTAATTTTACTATCGCTGGGCTAAGCTCCTCTAGCAACGTGTTCAATCTTCACACTACTGGCAACATAAAAATTGATTATATTGCTTCAAGCCAAGCCACCATCACTAAAGCCTGGTACGGGCCGCAAGACAAACTTAGTCGGTTTAATCAATTGGATGGAAGCGGCGAAGAAATTAAAAATGACCAAGGATTAAATCTTATCTTTAACCAGCAATTAAATAATGATGATATAATCTCTTTAAACATCATTGGCGGCAATGGTGGATTAATTTTCCTTTGCGCCTATGGTTCTTCTTGCACTTCTTCAGACTATGGCGAAGTTAATTATTATGGCGGTTCTGGGCAGTATAACATTACAATAGAAGATTTAAGCTCACCCACTTCATATTTTAATCTAGCTTCAGATAAACTCAGTATAGATTATATCAAAGCCGTTCACAAAGTAACAGAGCCACACACTTCTACTATTATTTCTTATCCAACTTCTGCTGAGATACAAACTGTCGATTTAGAGCCTGCAGAATTGCAACGTTGGGAAAAAATAAACTTAGATGAAGAACTTTATGGACAAAACATCACCTACTATTATTCTATTGATTCTGGAAATAGCTGGGTCAATCTTCCTCAAAACAAAAACCTTAGTTCTATTTCTAGTAATCAAATAAAATTTAAAGCAATTTTTACTTCCAACACCACAACAACTCCGCTGCTAAGAAAAATGGAAGTTTACTATTCTCTTCCCGGGCCAGTCGCTTGTCAGGAAAATTGGACTTGTGGTGGCTGGTCTCCTTCTAGCTGTCCAATTTATCAGACCAAAACTCGTGTTTGCACCGATAATTCCAATTGTGGTACAACTACTAATAAACCAGAAGAGTTACTACACTGTGTATACCCCCCATCTTGTATAGAACACTGGGTTGTCAATAGCAGCTGTTTAACTAATGATCTTCAAACTATTTTTTATCTAGATCAAAATAGTTGCGGCACCAGTCAAAACTTACCAGAAAACAATGGCACAACCACTTCCTGCGATTATTGTACTCCTCTTTGGGTAGAATCTAATACCTCTTGCACTCCTAATGACTTCTTTGAGTCGTCGCATGATGATCAAAACAACTGTTTTGCTCTAACTGGTTTGCAGTCTGATCATCAAACTCCGGAAAATAAATTTTATACTTGTGATTATTGTTCTGGTTTGAATTGTCGTGATTCATTTGCGGAGGAATTAACTTTTGAAGATGGGCAGGCTATTATTACTAAAGAAAATTTAAGCTTAGCCTTAGAAATAAGCGCATCTAATTTAAGTGGAGAAACAATAACCGTCTTAGAATATTCTTCAGTTTCCCAAAATAACTATTCTTCTAACCTACTTCCACTGGGACGTTACTTTGAAATCAATTCTACAACTACAGAACTAGAAGAAATAAAACTTATTCTAAATTATAGTGACACTGAAATTAGTTCATTAGGAATATTGGAAGACTCATTAAAAATATTTTACTTTAACGAAAGCGTTTGGCAATGGGAATCCCTCAATTCCATCGTAAATAGCAGTGATAATTATGTTTATGCTTTTATTCCACACTTTAGTCTCTATACTTTATTTGGTGAAAAAGTTTCCGAAACTACTCCTTACACTCCAACATCTCAAGTTTCAGTTAGTTCTGGCAGCGGAGGAGGTGGCGGTGGTGGAGGCGGTGGTGGCGGAAAAATATCCATTGCCAGAACAGAAACAACAACTTTGAAAGAAAGCAGCGTCAGGCAAACAGAATATTTAATTGGTTCTAGTACAACCGCTTCAGGCGCATCCTTTGGTTCAGAAACAAGCAGCTCTGCTAAGAATTGTAATTACTTATTGGAACTATCTCTGCCAGAAAAAATAAACCTTTTGCATGACCTATTCTACAAAGTAGAAATAATTAATAAAGGTAATTGTAATGTACAAGAAATAACTATTACGCCTAGTTCAGAATTATCTTCTATCATTGAAGTTTCTCCTCCGAAAATTTCTCAACTTAAAATGGGAGATCGCAGCACTTTTCAAGTAATAAGAAAGACAGCAAGAGCAGAAAAAATTCTATCTACGTTAACTGGTTCAGCAATATTTGATAAATTTGTAAAAAGAACCGTAAAAGGCACAATCAGTATAGCTGTTGATGACGGAACTTCGTCTTTAAATCAAATTTTAGATACTGATGTAGAAATCTTCTCTTACAAAGAAGTTAAAGAGAACGCTAAGCTCTTCTTACCTAATGTGGCTGCTTTACTTTTATCTGTTGGAGTTTTATTTTTAGTAATTATTAGGACAAGATTGAAGAAGAAAGAGAAAAATAAAAAATATAATCTCTAAATGTATTAATTATTTATGGATCTACAATCTTTTCTCAACATCATCCCAATTGATTAATTTCATGAAGTTATCTACCCATTCAGCACGTCTATTCTGGTACTTCAAATAATACGCATGCTCCCAAACATCACAAACTAAAATTGGTGTTAACCCAGGTACAAAAACTTTTTGATGATTTTCTACAGAAAAAATTTGTAGTTGTCCATTATGGTCCTTGGCTAAAACTCCCCACCCAGAACCTTCTACAGCAATTGTAGCAGCTTTAAATTGTGCTACAAAATTTTCAAACGAACCAAAAGAATTTTGCAGAGATTTTAACAATTTTCCTGTAGGTTTATTATTTTCTGTTCCCGGGCGCATATTGTCCCAAAACTGAGTATGCAAAGCATGTCCTGCACCGTGGAATGCCAATTCTTTTTCCCAGTGTTTAACTAAAGAAAAATCTCCAGATTCACGGGCTTCTTTTAATTTAGTTACGGCTGTGTTTAAACCTTTTACATATCCTGCGTGATGCTTAGTGTGATGTAATTCCACCGTTGCTTTATCATAGTAAGGCTCTAATGCATCATACGCATATGGTAATTTGCCTAAAGTATATTCTTCCATTTTTCTAATCCTCCGTTAAATACCTAGTTTGGTCGTTGATTAATTAATATAGAGAACTTTGAATAACCACATTTTTCAATTAATATTCAAATCACTCTATATTTTAAATAACTAATCGTTGATCTTTTTGTCTTTAAATCTTGCCTACTAAATCTAATCCTGGCTTTAAAGTAGCATTTCCGGGCTGCCAATTAACTGGACAAACCTCGCCGCCATGTTTTCTTACGAAATCTGCAGCCTTTATTTTTCGCAACAACTCATCTCCGCTTCTGCCGATGCTATTGTCGTGAAGTTCAAGGGCTTTTAAAATTCCGTCTGGGTCAATTATAAAAGTTCCACGTAAACTAAGTCCTTCTTCTGAAATGTAAGTTCCATAACTGCGGCACACACTTCCCGTAGGGTCAGCTAACATAGGAAATTTTATTTTTCTAATTGTAGCTGAGTTATCATGCCAGGCTTTATGAACAAAAGTAGTGTCTGTTGAAACGCTAATTACTTCAGCTCCAAGTTTTTTAATCTCTTCATATTTGTCAGCTAAATCACCTAACTCTGTAGGGCATATAAAAGTAAAATCGGCAGGATAGAAATACAATACTACCCATTTTCCTCTAAAATCTGAAAGACTTATTTTTTGTACTTTACCATTTTGGAAAGCATCTGCGGTAAATTCAGGAGCTGGCCAATTAATTACTGCGCTTTGCTGCCAATTTACAGGTCCATTGCTGCTTTCACATCCACAACCATCCATACATTCATTACTATTTTCTTCCATTATTTCACCTTCATTAGTTTATTTTATTGTTGTATTACTCTTTAGATTAATTCCTTTACTGTTTTTTAGTCTTGATCTTTTTTTTAATTAATTTACTTTGAAATATTAATCTAAAATTTAATTTTTACAATCAGGACACAAACCTCGAATAACTATACTAATGCTGGAAATCTCTGTTTTTTTATTGTTTCTAAACAAATAATCGTTTAAAGATGCTGATATCTTTTTTGATATATCGAGATCACAAATATCTGTTATTTTTTTACAGTCTAAACAAAGGAAGTGTTGATGGCTGCTTATTTCTGCATCATAATGGTACTCTTTGTTCAATTCTAAGCGAACAATTTCTCCATCCTCCGCCATTTGGTTAAGATTACGATAAACCGTAGCCAAAGTAATTGAAGGCAACTCTCGTTTTACTTCAATATAAACTCTCTCGGCGGTGGGATGAGTTTTAACTCCAGCAAGATATTTGCCTATCTTTATTTTTTGAATTGTTTGACGCCTATTTTTTTCTAGCTTAGTTTTTATTTCCACTGTTTCATTCTCAAAAGACATTCTTATTGTTAATTTACTATTTAATGAATTTCTAATAACTCTTTAATAATAATACTTATTATTAAGAAATAATTCTTATTTATAAATTCTATGTAACTACTTTAGTTTATTCTACGGTTTATTTAACCATTTTATTTCTTAACTGGGTCTAATGCCCCATGGCTTGCTATGATACTAAATTTCCCAGTTAAGATTAAAAAATTCCAACTAACTGAATACCCTGCAGCTTGCTACGATTATGATTTTTTATTTTGTTATACCTTTTCATAACTAATTTAAATAGGCTAAAATTTAGGTTAAATTTATCTATAATAATAAAGCAACCATTTATTAATCAACAATTTACTATAAAAAATATTATTTTTGGAGGTTTGCAAATGAAAATTTCAATCATTGGTGGTGGCAGTTGGGGTAGTGCGTTAGCTGTACATTTGGCTAAAAATAGTCATCTGGTTAAAGTTTGGGAGTTCTTTAAAGAACAAGCCGATGAAATGCAAGAACAGCGTTTCTGCCGTTTGCTTCCAGGAGTAAAATTATCTGAAAATATTTTTGTTTCTTCAGAGATAGAAAAAGCTATTGTCGATACAGAATTAGTTCTTTTAGTTGTGCCTTCTGACAAAGTAGAATCAACATTAGATAAAATCTCTCCCCTCTTACAATACCAACCAATCGTGGTTTGTTCTAAAGGTTTGGCTTCAGAATTACGGTTGTTGAGTGATGTAGTGGAAACTAAAGTAAAGGGCAATGTCTATTGTTTGTATGGGCCAACACACGCTGAAGAAGTTTGTAAAGGACTTTTTAGTGGCATTGTTTTAGCGGGTAAGAAAGGTCTAGAACGTAAAAAAATAAAAAAGGCTTTAGAAAGTTCACAGCTGCGCGTTGATCTTAGTGATGATCGTATTGGGTTGCAAGTTTGCGCAGCCTTAAAAAATATTTTAGCTGTTTTTGTTGGCGTGCTAGATGGCATGCAACTAGGAGATAACGCTAAAGCTTACATTATGACTAAAGGTCTAGCCGAAATTACTTTAGTGGGCAAAAAATGGGGTGCAAAAGATAAAACTTTTCATGGTCTAGCCGGCATGGGTGATTTGATTGTTACTTGTTCTAGCCAGCATTCTCGTAACAGGTTTGTTGGAGAACAAGTAGGTAAAGGCCGCAAACTAGATGATGTTTTAGCTGAAATGAAAATGGTTGCCGAAGGCGTTACCACAGTTAAAGAAGCGATTAAATTACAAGAAAAATTTGATTTAAAGCTACCGCTAATTAACGGATTGTATAGCATCCTATTTGCAGGCAAAGATCCTAAAGAAGTGTTGAACGAGATTTGATTAACTATTTTAATTTTACTTTTTTAACTTGTTAATTTTAACAGTAAATTGGAAGCTTTAGTTAACGTTTCTTGTTTTAAAATCAATATAATTTCCCAATGACTTATTAACGAGTCAATAATCTGGATATCATTAACGGCCAATTCTTGAAGTATTCTTGAAAAAAGCCCAGGAATTTTTGTTGCATCTTCTTCAAACATTAAAGATAACTCACCCACATCTTTTTCAAATCCGATAATCTCTTTTGAAGAAAATAAGTTTTTTACGATATTAAAAGAAACTTCATCAACCAACACACTAATATGCTCTGTTGCTTCAAAAGTTCTGAGAGTACTATTTCTAGTTAAATTTAGTTTATTATGCAATAGTGCAGACTTTTTTTCCGTTTCTTCATTTCTAACAATTAATAGGGATGATAATTTACTTTTAGTAGAGATTCTGCCTTTTTTTAGAATTTCTTTTACTTTCTTGGTGTTTTTTGATTCTACTTTCCCTTCAAACCTTCTAATTCCACTAATTACTGCATCTATATTATCAGTTAAATTAAGGTCACTAGCAATTGTTCTTGCTAAAGCGCTAGTATTGATAAGTCCCACTAAGAGGTTCTTTTTAATCTCAATATTCTGTTCAATGTAGTCCCACACTTGGTGATTTATGCTGGTCATAAATTATATAAAATAGTCATTATTTATAAATTTAATTATTGTTTGTTTAGATATGCTATTTTTACAGTAGTTATGGCACAAGAATGACTAGAACAAAAATTGTAAGTAGGCCAAGAAATATAATCTTTGCATTAGAAAAATAAATTATTTTTTTATTTTTTCTTTTTCTTTTCCACTTTTTTTACTGTTTTTTTAGATTGTGTTTTAGTAGCAGCTTTAGTCTCTTTAACTACTTTAACAACATTCAATACCTTTACTGGTTGAGGTTGGCTCTTCTCTACTATTTCAGTAAGAGCTTTTTCATCAAAGCCTTGAATGAGATTTCCATCTATTTCAACAACTGGATAAACTAATTGTCCCGTTCTTTCCAAAACCATATCTCGTAATTCTTCGCTATCACTCATGTCATGCTCTTCAAAACTTAACTTTCTTTTCTTGAGCCATTCTTTGAGCTTTGCACACCAAGTGCAGAGTGGAGAGGTATAGATTTTTATTTCCATTTTACTCCTAAAACTTACAAACTTTATAAACTTTAATGAATTATTAGTAAATCATTGGTTTGATTGAAGATAAGTTTATATACATTTTTCTTTTTATTCTCTTATGATTTCCTGGAAACAATTAACCATCATCAATATTTGTCTTTTATTGATCTTTTTTTTTCTTCTCTTAAATTTTTATGGGGTGAAACTACCTTCTTTTGGTCAAGCTCAATATATACTGCAAAAAGGGGCGCCTTCTTGTGCAATAGAATGGCGGGCTCAATTAACTGAATGGAATGACATTGATCGCTGTTGTTTAGAAGCGCGTCAGCAGTTAAGTTGTAAGAAAGAAGAATATGTCCTGGCAGATCAAAACTACAATCGAGTTTGCCAAACCGGAAGTAGTGATAAAGTTATTAAAATACGTTTTAACGATAAGGCTTACTATTACTGTCGTTTACAGCCCTTTTGGTTTGATTAAAATAAATTGAAGAAACTAGAAGATTGAAGAAAATAGAAAAAAGGTAGTAATCAAGATGGGAAAAAAGAAAACTATCAAAAGCAAAGAATCAAGCAAAGCTTCTGGCCATAGTATCCAACTACAAATTATTTTCTGTTTTATTCTTTTTGGATCTATTGTCGCCATTTTATCATTAACTTTTTTTCAGGCTCAAGGCTGGTTAATCCCTTCTCAACCCGAGATTCAAATGCCCGCCTATTTTGGAGAAGGCGCTGAAAGAATAAATACTATTCGCTTGAGTGATTTAACTTTAGAACAAAAGATTGCTCAAATGATTATTGTCCATGGCGGATTATGGAATCTCGAGCCTTGGAAAAGAATGCAAGTAGGCGGTGTACACATTTTTGCTTTAGAAAAAGAAGAATTGTTTAAAGAGACCATTAATGAATTTCAAACAGGGATGAGTATACCCTTTTTGATTAGTGTTGATTTAGAAGGCTGTAAGAATCCTTTTGCTAACTTCAAGGATTTTCCGGCCGCATCAATGATCTCCAATGAACAAGAAGCATTAGAAAAAGGAGTAAACGAAGGAACTTATCTTGCCTGGCTGGGCATCAGTTTAAACTTTGCTCCAGTAGTGGACTTAGAAGATCAAATCTGGAAATGTCGTAGTTTCCCAGGAAACGAATCAACAATCTCCAACTTAGCTAGCGCCTATATCTTTGGACTACAATCTGAAGGTGTTTTAGCTACGGCAAAACATTATCCCGGCCGTACTTTAGTTATCGGCGATCCACATCGTCAATTGGTCACGGCCGCCATATCTGCTGCTGATATCTATCCATATTTGGCCCTCAGTAATCAAACAAAAGGTGTCATGGTCAGCCATATCATTGTTTCTGGTGCTGTAGATTCAGAAGGCAAACCCGCCGTTGTCTCTAAAAAGATAATGGATAGCCTAAAAGAACAATACTCTGGATTAATAATCAGTGACGAAGTGAATATGCTTGGGCTCAAGAATTTTTATTCCAACACCGACCAAATGTATCTTGACCTCTTTAAAGCAGGAAATGATATTATACTCAATTTTAATGAAGATCCTCAAGATACTCATCGTATGATTCAATTAATTAAAAAAGCTGTAGAAAATGGAGAGATTTCTTTAAAACAAATTGATAACTCTGTAAAGAAGATTTTGGAAGCGAAAGGGTTTGTGGTGGAGTGAGATTTGTAGTCGAGTGAGATCTGTAGTTAAGTGATATCATAGAAACCAACTCCAACCAAAAACTATTTAAATTACTATCCTATACAAATAAAAATGAAAAAATACTTCTTGTTTATACCTCTATTTTTATTATTGATCTCCTGCACACCGCAGCCAATACCAACAGAGGAAGTAGTAGATTTGTCTAGCGATGAATCTGCTACAGATTCTACTACAGATTCTACTGTTGAATCTGCTATTGATTCCACCTCCGCGGATCAAACCGTTTTAGTTTCAGAAGGAACTAATTTAGTTTTAACTACCGAAGTATCTAATCTTCTAAGCAAAGCTAAGCAATTAAACAATTACCAATATACATTTAATAATAATTTAGCCGATACCTCTGAAGTTTTTGTTAAGGATAATCTAATAAAGATAATTTATCCCGTACCTAAAAAATTAGGAATAGACAGATTTTATGACGTAGTTTATCTAGATAAGGACAAACAGACAGCCATTGGTCTTTGTCAACCCGGACAGACAGTTTGCATACCATTTCCAAAAAATCTATTTCCATTAGGATTTGGCAATGAAAAGTTAGCTTTTGAACCATTGCAATTAGTCAAAGAAGTAACTTACGCTGAAAAAGTAGGAACTGAACTAATTGGCAATCGTAAGTCTATTATCATACAATACAGCAACCAAGAAGGAATTTTTGAAAAATTATGGTTGGACACTTATTCCGGATTTCCTTTACGCCACGTTTCTTATAAAGTAGTAGATGAGGAAGAAGTAGTCTTAGGAAAACATTATTTTAATCTGGTTGAGTTAAACATAGTCAAGAGTGTCGACGTTGTTCCTCCGGAAGGTTATAAGGTTTAGAATTTTTCTTTGATTTTTTTCTTAATTTCTCAATTATATCTTAAAATTACCATTTTCTCAGTTAACACACCTTTCTCTCTCTCATCCACAAAACCTTTTTAAATAAACCCCTAATTAAGAGTAAAATCCAAGTTCGTTTAATAGGTATAAATATCTATTAACTCGAACGCTCCCGAAGAGAAATACTGGCGGTAAACAACATGTTTTCAAACATGTCTGCCTGTAAAAACCAATAAAAATCAGCTAAAACAGCTAAAATAATTGCGAGGAATATCATGGCTAACGAAGAAACAGTAAAAAAAGTAAGTCGCATTAAAGATATAAGAAAGAACTGGTATAAATTAATCTCTCCTAGAGTCTTTGGTCAAAGAGAAATGGGTGAATCTTACTTACCTAATGCAGAAAAAGCAATTGGAAGGCAGCTTAGCATCAGCTTAAAAGAATTAACCGGCAATGTAAAAGATCAAAATGCGTATGCTCACTTTAGAATCACGGATGCGCAAGGCGGTAAATTAAACACCGAGCTTTTAGGATATAGTTTAACTACCAACTATATTCGTCGCGTAGTAAAAAAAAGTATTGAAAGAATTGATAATTATTACATTTTAAAATCTAATGAAGGTGAAGTGGTTATCATTAAAACTTTAATGATAACTTTACGCAAGACTAAACGCTCTATTTGCTCAAAATTGGGCCGAATTTTAGGTCAAGAATTGAAAGCTGAATTGTCAAAAAACAACTTCAACAATTTTGTCAATAACGTAATCTATCAAAAAGTACAAATTCCTTTAAAGAAAAAGTTATCTAAAGTCTATCCTTTGAGAGAACTTGGAATCAGATACGTCTTTTTAAAGCAAGGTGATGTTGCTGAAGAATTGAAACGTTTAGACAAACTGGATAAGCAAGAAGTTATCCAAGACAAAGTCGAAGATGTTTCTGAAGAAAATAACTATGAAGAGAATAACTCTGAAGCTGCTGAAGACCAAGAAAACAACCAAACTGAAGAAGAAAATTAACTTTTCTAATTTCTTTTGGCTTATTTATTATTTTTTCCTTTCCTATGAAATTTCTAACTTTTATGGACACCCATCAGGACAAAAAAGCATTAAAGCAGATAATTAAACGAGCCCAAGACCAAGATATAGATTTTTTAATTTGTGCTGGAGATATATCGGATTTTTGTCGTGGTTTAAGAGAAAGTTTAGAAGAATTACAATCTGTTAAAAAGAAGATTTATTTTATTCCTGGCAATCATGAAGCTCACCTAGATAGTTGGGCTGAATTAATGTCAACTTTTCCTAATTTTCAGGTTTTCCATCGGGAGGCGCTCATCATCGATGATTATATCATTTTAGGGTATGGCGGCGGCGGTTTTGTGCAGGAAGACCCCAATTTTCGTAAATTGGCCCGCAGCTGGTATAACGAGTATCAAGGTAAAAAAATAATCTTCGTCACCCACGGTCCGCCTTTTGGTACGGAAATTGATTGGTTAAATCAACGTCACATGGGGAATAAAGATTTTCGCAGCTTCATAGAACGAATTGAACCAAAACTAGCCATTTGCGGACATATCCACGAAACAGCAGGAAAAAGCGATAAGATCAAGAACACTCAATTAATCAACCCCGGCAGGGCGGGCATGGTTATTGAGTTAAGGTAGGGTTAAACAATTTACTTGCAATTCTTTTACTTACAATTCTTTTTAATAATTTTTAAAAACCGAAAACTTAAATACCTCTTTATCTTTTCTGACTTATTAAATGGCCAATCGTAAAAAAACTAAGCGTTTAAAGACAGATATTCGTCAACAGAAAAAAGAAGAAAAAGTTGAGACAAAAGAACGTGAAACAGTATTAAACGAAGATATTGAATCTAGAAAAGTTATTTCTGCCTGTAAAAAATTTGAAACAGCCGTAGCTGAGCTCTCAACATTTACTAGTGACTTGCAGAAATTTATCAGCGAATACGAAGCTTTAATTCAGAAATATTTAGAAACAAAAAATCCAGAATATACTAAAAATTCCAGTGCTTATTCCGAACGTATTAGTCAGGACCTACAAAAGATATTTTCCTGGTTTGAAATGTCTACTAAAATAATAGAAGAAGACAAAGAAGCTTGCCAGCGTATGAAAAAAGATGTTGAAAATGAAAACAAATTACTAAAGAAAGAACGTCGTGCGGAAGAAAAACAGTGGAAAAATCTACTCGTCTCCGCTCAGGAAAAAGAAGGTTTACAGGAACCTGAAAAGTTATCCATCATTAAAAGAAAAGTAGAAGCTGGCAATCAATTGGTTGCCACCAACGCCCAAATAATAACTTATTTAGATGCTATCATTAAAGAAATATTAGATAAAGACCTTGCCGAACTTAAGCAATTACAAAAAGAGCGTAAAGAACTGAAGAAGAAATGGAAAGAATCTTCTAGTAGCTGGGAAAAGTTAAAGTCGCTTTTAGAAGAGATATTTTATTTAATCGTCAAAAAAAGCGAATTCGTTTCTAATTTAAACTTGCGCAACCGCCAGATTATTAACGGCACTTTGAAGATCAATGCATACATCCAAAATAAAGAAAAAACTTATTCCGAAATTCAAAAAGTCAATCGTCTTTACGAGAGTTACTTAATTCAAGAACAAGTAGAAGTAAATAACGAAAAGCACATGGGCGATATTGTAAAGACTTTGTAAAATATAATTAACTTCTCATTCAACTATCCAATTATTCCACACTTTCCATAAACACTTTCTTCACTTTCAAAGCCAAGCCTTTATCCTTGCTCATTATATCTTTAGTAGACATTAGAGCCTGCCCCATGGCTATAAGCTCGCCTTTTAAAGTTAGCAAAGCTACATCATCTCCCGTGGAAAATTCTTCCATTTTGCTTATTCCTGGAATGCCTAAATCTCTTCCATGGGTCAAACTTTTTATTGTAGTATCTAAAACCCAGCATTTTGGCAGGTATTTCAAAGCCTTTTCAATTGGCTGCAGACAGTAACGCAAAAATTTATCATTTTTCTCTTCTAAATAATATTTGTGTGCATCTTCTAAATCACTTAAAGTAACCAGATTGTCTTTCTCAGTAAAAGGCCCCGCTTGCGTTCTACGTAATTCAAACATGTGTGCGCTAACACCTAAAACGCGGCCAAAATCAGTACAAATCTTTCTAATATAAGTTCCTGCTTGACACTTAATTGAGAATAATACATCTTGCCCTTTAATTTCTAGAATCTTTAAGTCGTATATCTCACGTGTGCGCAGCTGTCTTTTAATAGCGCTTCTTTGCGGAGGCATCTGTTGAATTTTGCCCATGAATTTTTGAAAACTTTGTCTGATTCTCTCTTCCCCTCCCGGGCCTAGGTCTTTATGAATATGCATCAAACAAACATATTCTTTTGGTGCAGTAAGCAGGAATTGAGCTATTCTAGTTGCTCGTCCTAAAGCTGTTGGTTGCACACCAGTTACACCTGGGTCTAATGTTCCTGAATGTCCTGCTTTAGCTAATCCAAAAATATTTTGCACATAATCTGAAACTTGATGCGACGTTGGTCCTTTGGGCTTATCTACGTTGGCAATAGAATACTTGAGCAATTCTTCTGTAGTGCGTTCTTCTGGAGAATGCCCAAATAAGCCTGTTGCTTCTTTCTTGAGAAATATTTTTTTTTCAGAAGACGATTCTAAATTAGTATTTTCAGTCATAGTTTCTCAAATTTTCAAGAGAGCTAATAAAACTTGCGTCTGAGAAATATTAAACAACTTAAAACAAACATAATTTTAAATAACTCTCTAAAGAAAATGATGGTCTTAAGAAAACTCTAAGCTTTAACTTTAGCGTCTTTGATCTTTTTCGCTGCTTTTTTATCTGCTTTATTATTTTTGGCAAGTTTTTCTTCTTTATTTTTCTCACCAAATAATTCAGCTTTAACTACTCCTTTATCATCTTTAGAAGTGTTAACTTTAACTCTAGAAGGTGGATTTCTTATTCCATGTTTCCAAACATATTCATTGATACTTGGCCCTATTTTTACATCTTCTGATTTCATATGTTTTTGTAAGAATTCACGAACGGCAACTAAAGCTTTCTCCGTTCTTCTCCACTTAGGCACTTTTAAAAATTCTTTTCTCAAAGGAATAGTGTAAGTTCGTTCTGCGATTGCTTCTTCTTTGTTTGCCATTTTATTTTACCAATAATTTTACTTTATAGATATTCCATTAATAGGTATTTTATAGATTTTTAATCTTATCTAAGCTTTGGTAGCTGTTCTTTTCCAGCTTCTTTTAATATAAGTGTGCCGTGAAGGATGCACTTTGCGTCCTTTACCATAAGCTTTGAAAACTGTCCAAAAAGGAGCCCATTTAGTTTGAAAACCTTTTTTAGTCAATCTTCTTTTTTTAGCAGGATGTTTGTAGCGAGCCATTGTTTGTATTATACCTATTCTGTTTTCTCTTTATGTGCTTTTTTAGCCAATTGTACTGCAATCTTATCTAAGAATGCTTGGCCTTCAGGTGTTAAAACACGGCCTTTGTGTACACCTTTAGTAGTTTGTTTGATTAATTTTGATTTTTCTAATTGTTGTAATATTTTTCTAATAATAGATCCTGAAGCTGGGAAGAATTTTTCTGGTTGATAGCCACGACGTTTTTTGCCACCATATTTAGTGCGTAGTTTTTGTGTACCTACTGGACCAAGCTTAGCAATACGTCTTAGAATTGCAGCAGCTCTGGTATACCACCAATCATCTAAATCAGGAGTACGTTCTTTATGTCGGCCAGTTTTAACAAATTGGCTCCATTCTGGAGGCTGGACTAATTTTTGCTTCTGTAACTCTTCGGAAGCTTTCTGAATCAATTCACCAGCGCGAATAGCTAAAATATGTGTCATTTTGTGGCTTGGATAGGCGGATATTTATAAAGCTTTCTGGAATGAGAAAGATTTAAGCACTTTTTCAAAGTTATTTTTGCTATATTATTTCTCTAATATTAATTTAATTGTTTATTTACCGGCCACAAATTAAAATCTTCTCGCCTACAATAATCGCACCACCAAAATATTTATAAACCTCTTAATTATCCTCAAACTCACGATGTTAAAAAAGAGATTGGTGATGCTAGGTCTTTTACTATTAGTCTCTACTATGTTTTTAACGTCATGTGCGCAAGGCCAGGGTTTGAGTTTTTCTGGTGTATTCGATAAAGTTTTAAGTATTGGTAAATTAGAATTTTTAGGTATTACTACTGGCGAAAATGGTTTAGTCGGTTTCATGCGTATTATGGTTTTCATTTTAGTCTTCACTTTATTTTATGTTGGAGTTCGTTTAGCTTTTAATCAACAAAACATTGCTTTAGTTATTGCTGCAGTACTAGCTATTATCTCAACAATATTTATTCCAGGACAAGTTTTAGCAGGAATAGGTGTAGCTTATGCAACTGTTGTATCTGTATTGTTAATAGGCGCACCAATTGCCGGCGGCGCTGTGGCTTTGTATATGGTCCCCGGGACTAATCGCTGGTTGATAAGCTTAAGAATTTGTATAATACTACTTATGATTTGGGTTTTGATGGCCGTAAACTCTCACGCAGTAACTATCACTGGACTTTAATAAACTGGTGAATATAACAATAAACAAAAATAATATTAAACAATAAAATAATAAATAAAATAATAACAAAAAAATAAAACAAAATGGTTTTCGAAGAAGTAGCAAACACAATATTGGACTTTGCTGATTATGGCCTAGTAGTATTAATACTCTTACTGGTTTGGGAAATAATACAGTTTATTAAAGGTGGAACGGATGCAAAAACTAAATCAGTCTCTGAACTTAATTTAACTGACTGGAGCAAGAGCCCTATCCTAAAAATGAGTGGCTTCAATCGTTGGCGTAGAAGAGCTAACACAGCTCAGTTAAATACTTATTTGGAAGAACAAAAAGAAACGGAGTTGTTAAATGAAGCGGTAAAACAAGCACAAGAAGCATTGGCAAAAGCTAATCAAATAGTCAACTCTGCTTCTATTGATTCCACAAGTCGTAACGACTTAATGCGCGAAACCAGGCAATTGAAAGTAAAATTAGGGGATGCACGTAAGGAATATAAAGGCGTTAATAGAAATACCTGGCGAATGTACAGAAGAACAAACACCGTTCTTGAAAAAATGAAAAAGAAAGATGAAGATACTACCCAGCTGATTGCTTTAGAAAACAACATTTTAAAATTACATAAAGAAAATGTCACTGAGTTAGACAAAGTTCTTGCTGAATTTGCTAACATGGGCAAAGCTCTAGACGAAGTGGATAAAGTTAAGTTACCATCTCCCTTGGCACTTAAAAAGAAAACAGGTTTAATGATTCATTTAGAAGCAATAAAAACAAACTTAAGCAAAACCATTTACGAACTAGAAGAAGTTTATAAAAAGCAATTAGAAATAGACAAAGAAGTACAAGGAATTATAAGTCTAGCCAAGCGCGCATGGGGCGGCTAAGTTTTTTTAATCTTAATCTATTCTTTTCTAAATATTTCTCTAAAGATATAGTGTTAACAAATCCAAGCAGATTTAAACATATAAGTTAACAATTACCCTTTCTATATATCTATTAAACCATCAAAATCTTTATTAATAACTTCTGAGCTAAAAATTAGCGGTGATTAGATATGGAACAAAAGAATTCTCGTGAGATTAATGAGTCCCTCTCAGAAGAGGAGTTTATTGATGAAGATGATTTATCGCAAAGGATGTCTCCCAAAGCAAAAGGAGGAAAAGAAATGGCTAAATCAAAAAATTTGAAACACGATACTGGCAAAAGCAAAACGCCTCTTAAGAAAGTTGTTAAACCTGTTGCTAAACAAGTAACTAAACGCGTTCAAGCTGCTTCCGTGTTTAATGTAGAGAAAAGTAAAGTTCAAGATGCAGACCAAATAACTGCTACTGATTTGAGCCGTTCATCTCCTGAAATTAAAATAGAACCAGCTACAGTAGATCCTTGGGCTGAAGAAACTGGCGGTACTTTTTTTAAAGAAACATCTACTTGGAAAATAATTACTGGCGTTATGTTGGTTCTTTTACTTTTTTCAGTATTAACTCAAGGGTTCAATTTTGAAAATAAAGCAGGCATACAATTATCATTAGATGAAGCCCAAACAAAAGCGGTAGAATTTGTTAACGATAATTTGTTAAGGCCTCCTTTTGTAGCTAAAGCCATTTCTTCAGAAGAAACCAATAATTTATACAAAATAACTTTAAGTGTAGCTGAGGAAGAAGTTGATTCTTATTTAACTAAAGACGGTAGTTTATTCTTTCCGCAAGGGTTTGTTATCGCCGAAGTTGGCGCTTTAATTGATGAAAGTGAAACAGCTTCTAACACTCCAGTTACAGAGGAAAGTGCAGATTTGGAAGCTGTAGATGGCCCAGATGTTACTGAACCTGTTGTTGAAGATGTTGCTGTTGTTGAAGATGTTGCAGAAGTTAAAACTACTATTGAAGAAACAGTTTCTGAAGTTCAAGAATCAGCAGAAGTAGTTGAAGAATCTGCAGCTAAAGAAAGCACTGAACCTGTTGCTGAATCAACTGTAAAACCAGAAGAAACAGCTACCACGGAAGAAGTTCCTGCTGTGCCCATAGCTAGCCCAACAGTTTCTTTTACCACTTCTCTTAGCTATCGAAAATGGTTCTTTACTCCTCAGAAAATAACAGTACAAAAAGGCCAAACAGTAAAATTAAATTTAGAATCTGATGCTACAAATCCTAGCTTAGTTCTAGATAGCTTTACTTTTTCCATACCTCAGTTTGGAGTTGAGCAGTCAGTAGAAGGCAGGACTGAAGTCGTCTTTACAGCCGATAAAGTTGGAAGCTTCCAGTTTGGCTGCAGCAGCTGTGAAAGCTGGAGAGGTATGTCTGGCGTTTTAGTGGTGGAGTAAATTATTCTTTACTTTATCTTCAGTTTATATTCTTTTATTTTTTTTATTTTACATAATTTTTCATTTTCATAACTTATATAAGTACTAACTTTCAACTAAAATTCTTCAAAAAGGTGATGCTAATGTCATTAACAAAAATAAACCAATTCTTACAGCAAGTAGCTCCTTTAGTACCTTTAACAGATAAAGAATTAAAACAACTAGGAAAATCAGAAAATATTTTACAAACAGAATTAATCATAAAAGATAAAAAATATCCTGCTTATCGTGTGCAATGGAATTCTGCCAGAGGACCTTACAAAGGAGGCATTCGTTTTCATCCTGAAGTTTCTCTCGATGAAGTTTCTTCTCTAGCTTTTTGGATGACTATAAAAACTGCTGTAGCAGATTTACCTTTTGGCGGAGGAAAAGGCGGTATCAGTGTTGATCCCAAGAAATTATCCTCCACAGAATTGGAAGAATTAAGTAGGTCTTATGTTGGCGCTTTTTATCAAAATTTAGGTCAAGATAGAGATATCCCAGCTCCCGATGTTTATACTACCTCACAAATTATGGCCTGGATGTTAGATGAATACGAACATTTAATTGGTAAAAAAGAACCAGGTTTTATTACTGGTAAACCTTTAGAGTTAGGTGGTTCTAAAGTTCGCGATATTGCTACAGCGCTAGGTGGTGTTTATATCTTAAAAGAAGCCATAAACAAACTAAAACTTCAAGATAAAAAAGTAGCCATTCAAGGTTTTGGCAATGCCGGGATGAATATGGCCCAATTATTATCAAAAGAAGGGTTTTCTATCGTAGCTGTTTCAGATTCACAAGGAGGAATTTATTCTCAGGACGGTTTGTCTATTAATGAAGTAATTCTAGCTAAAGAAACCAAAGGTTCTGTAATTCATCATTCTCAAGGACAAAAAATAAGTAATGAAGAACTATTAGAACTGCCCGTGGATATTTTAATCCCTGCTGCATTAAGTGAAGTAATTACTTTAGAAAATGCTCCTAAAATTAAAGCCAAAATCATCTTAGAGTTAGCTAATGGACCAACCATACCAGAAGCAGACATTATTTTGCATAAACAAAATACTCTTCTAATTCCAGATGTTTTAGCCAATTCTGGTGGTGTTACTGTAAGTTATTTTGAATGGGTGCAAAATCGTTGTGGTGATTATTGGGATGAAGATATTGTGAAAGCAAAATTACAGAAAAAGATGCTGGAGGCCTTCAGAAAAATATGGGCTTTATACGAGCAGAACGCTTTCGACTTTAGAACGGCAACTTATATTTTAGCGTTAAGAAAGATAATACGAGCTGAGAAGTTAAGGGGGAGAGTTTAAGATATACTTTTTTTAAACTCATGTTTCACTGATAATGATTACTTTTCTTTAGATTTTTACTTTTCTTAACCACATTTCTTCACCGGGGGGGGGGGTCACGCCAGTTTAAATATTAGAGTTGATTTCTATCTCTTAAAAAGAGTCTATAAAACAGTCTATAAAACAGTTTAAAGAATGAGGTGAAATGATGAATAAGATAATTTTAGTTAGTTTGATGTTAGTCATAAGTTTGTTTCTGATTGTTGGTTGTGCGAAGCAAACAGAAGTTAGCGATGGAACGGAAGTTGCGGATGATGGGGCGTTGGCAGGAGAAGTAAGTAGACTCCCTATTCGTCCAACAGAAGGTGTGGTCAAAAATGATTTTTTTATATTGAAAATGGACGCTTCTCAAAATGAAATATTACAATATAAAGGAGCAGATAAAAGTACAGCTACTAGTCCAAGGATTAAATTTAAACTTATTAGTTCTGGTGAAACATTGGAATATGCTCTAACAGGAGGATCTGCAATTGTACGCCTAGGAGGTAAATCTTATCAAATTCAACTGACTAGACCAGATAAAATCGATTCTCCCATTAATGTTGATTATGATGGCGATGGTACTTTAGACACTGTTCACAAAAAAAGTACTCTTCATTCAAAAGAGTTAATGGATTTAGCTGGTGTTTACTATATCGAACCTGTTACTTGTACGGAAGTTAAAACTCTCCTCGAAGGAGAAAGCGTAGCAGTTGAGAGTATGGGCATTAGTAATTTAGTTTTGACTTTTGTCAATGCAGAACAAGCCAGAGTGAGCATTGATGGAACTGCTAGCTCTGGAGGTATTGCTTTAGGAAGAGGAACTCAAGTAACCTCCGGGGCATATGTACATGTTTTAGGAATACTGTACCAAGATTATGCTGGTGGAATACACCAAGCCACTCTTTGCTTAAGATAAATGGTTTATTATTTTTTTTCTTTTATTTCTTCTTTTTTTTGAAGAAAACTTTAAATATCTTGTCTATATTATCTTGTTATGAAAACCATTTCTAAAGATTTTTGGGATGATCAGCAATGGGGCTTTCAACATCATGCTGATTTGTTACAAAAGTTTAAAGATCAGTGGGTCGCCATTTCTAACAAACAAGTTGTCTGCTTTGGAAAGCACTTAGAAAAAGTTGAAGAAGACGCAAAGAAAATTACTAAAAGACAGGAGATTCCAGTAATGTTTGTGGAGTGTGGAGCACACTTATACTAATGGTAAAAATTAATGGTTTCTTTGAGTCATTTCTGGATAGAGAGTTGTATGAAAAAATCCAAGGAAGAAGTAAAGTAATTCGCATTCATTGCTTGATAAGATTGAAGAAAGCAGATGGTTGGACTGATCCCTATCCGGCAATTATTGACACGGGAGCACACACTTCTTTCCTTCCTTACAGAGTGTGGTCTTCTGCTGAACATCATATTTTTGGTGATCATTATGTTAAAGGCTTAGTACCAGAAGCAAAGATAAACGTCAAAGTTGGAGAAGTTACAGCTATTATGGCTGATGTTCTTAATACTTCAAAAGAATATACTTTTCTATGTTTCTTATCCCCTAATGATAACACTCCTATCATTCTGGGATTTAAAGAATTACTCTCTAATTTAAAGTTAGAAATAAATTATCCTAAGAACAAAGTGATTTTAGAAGAAGAGTAAATAATAACGTTTTTTCTTCACCGGGGGGTCACGCTTGTTTTTAAATTACCTTTGCTTTCTCCTCTAAAAAAGACAGTTTTGTCTAAAATATACTAAAATGCACTAGAATTCGAGTGTTAATTTGCGCATTTTAGATACAGAAAAATAAACAACGATTTATTTTTGGTACATAAAGACCTGGTCTTTATTGTATATAAAGTTCCAATAAACATTAGAAAGCTTTGGAACTTTAGTATATTGAGGTGAAAGAATGAAGAAAATTATTTTAAGTGTTTTGTTAGTAATCAGTTTGTTTCTAATAGCAGGTTGTGTAAAAACTACAGAGATTGAAGATGGAACGGAAGTTGCGGATGATAGCGCGCTAGCGGGAGAAGCAGTGAAGTCAAGTGCGGCAAAGAAAATTCCAGTACCTACACCTATTTGTCCTCCTACTTTAAAAGATTATGATGTTGGAGCTTTTGTGATAGGAACTGACCCAAATACTGCTGTATTCCAAGTAAATGGAGTAACCAAAAATGTTGCTTTATCAGGAGATAGAGAATTAGTTCTTCCAGGTGGTGCGTTATTTAGGTTAAATAGCACGTTATATCAAGCCTATGCTGGTGGTTTACGAGGAACAAACTTTGTAGTTGATCGTGCTTGCGCCAGTACTTATTCTTTTGCAGCTTATTGGGTAGACCTGCCTTTTCCAGAAGCAAGTACAACAAAACGAGTTGGATCATTTACCGTTCATTCAGCAAACACGCGACTAACTCCAGTAACATTCCAAGAAGATTTTGTTCTTGAAAATGGACAGAGTAAAACGCTCCGCGATGGCGCTAAAGTTATTATGAAATCGTCTTTGGAGCAAAATTATGCTGGTGGTTGGCATGGAGTTGTTTTTGAGTTGATTTGCCCAAGTAGTTAAGTTTTTTTTCCTTTTTTTATACTTTATCATAACTCAATGGGCTGCTATTATAATTAACTTATTCAAACTTACTGTTTTTAGTATTTCAACCAACCTATTTGAATAGACCATACTCTTTTTGGTATTAAAACAAACTAAAAATGGTAACCAACAAAGAACTGTGGAGCAATTAAAATGTTAATAGAACCTTGGCTGGGCTACAAATCTACTTGGAGAATTTTATCTTTGCTTTTAGAAACACCTCGCAAGCCCGTCAGTAGAACTGAGTTATTTAAGTATACTAAACTTGGGAATGCTCCTTTGAGTCGAGGACTGGAACGTTTAGTAAACTTTGGACTTCTTACATTAGAAAAGAGAGGAAAAAAGCAATTATATTTTATCAATGAAAGGAGCTTATTAATCAAACCAATAAGAGATTTGTGGTCAACGGAGAAAGATAGTTTACGAAATCTACCCTATGAAATTAGTTTGATTCTAAATGAATTCATTCGTAGCTTAAACGAAGCCTGTCATAATCTTGAGCAAGTATACTTATTTGGTTCGCAAGCTAAAGGAACGGCTACTGTTCATTCAGATATCGATTTAGCAGTTATCTTTAAAGAAAATTTAAAACAAGAGATTTCTGTTACAAGAATAGTTAATGATCTCGAGAAACAGTTTGCGGTTAAAATTCAAGTGCATTTTTTTACTAAGAGTAATTTTTCTGCTAAAACAAAACTAGTAGAAGAGATTAAGACTGAAGGGATAACATTGTTATGTTAAAAATATCAAAATTTACCTTCTAACTTTTCCTTTTTTAATATCTTCCATTATTTTGGCAATATCGGCAGGATTAACACCGTCAAATCTAGTCTGCGGTTTAACTTCCTTGTTTTCTTGAGCGCTTTGCAGCATCGATTGTACAAAATTAGATGGACTTGTTTTTTTGTTTGTATTGTTGTTCATAGCGGGAAAGAGAATTCTTTTCCTATTTAAAGTTTTTGGGAGACTGGGATATAGATTTTTAGTTGGCATTACCTCACAAAAAACAGTGCTACACTACCGCAAATAATAAAAACTAACCACTATTTTAGCTTAAAATATGGTTCAACAACAGCACGCACAACAAACTACACCCAAACGCACTTTAATTAGTGATTTAAAGAATCATCTTGACAAAGAAGTCTTTCTCCAAGGTTGGGTACAGGAAGTTCGGAATCTTAGTAAAATAAAATTTATCATTCTGCGTGATTATACAGGAAATATGCAGACTTTAGCTCTAAAAAGTGAAACTACTCCGGAATCTTTCGAACTAATAAACACACTCTCTAACGAATCAGTCGTAGAAATTCATGGCTTGGCTAAAAGTAATAAAGAATCACGTTGGGGTATAGAAGTATTGATTAAAGAATTAAAAATTATTTCTTTAGCTCAAACCCCCTTGCCTATAGACAATTCCGATAAAGGTTTAACTCATTTAGAAAAAAGATTGGATCATCGCTTCTTAGACACTAGAAATCTAAAAACTCAAGCTATTTTCAAGATTAGGAGCAAAATAGTGAAAAGTTTGAGTAATTTTTTTGATGCTCAGGGCTTTACTAATATTCATACTCCAAAATTAACTCAACTGGGAGTGGAATCTGGCGCTGAATTGTTTAAAGTAGATTATTTTGGCCACCCCATTTATCTGGCTCAATCTCCGCAAGTGTATAAACAGATGTTTGTAGGCGGAGGATTTGAACGTGTTTACGAAATTGCTCCAGTTTTTCGAGCCGAAAAATCACATACTATGCGTCATTTAACTGAATTTATGGGAGTGGACCTAGAAATGGGATTCATTAAAGACCATAATGATGTAATTGATTTCATCGAAGCCATGTTTGTCGATTTAATGGCTAAATTGAAATTAGAAGTACCAGAAGAATTGAAATTGTTAAATGTGGATTTGTCTATGCCTCAAAAGATTCCACGTTTGACTTTAGATGAAGCTCGCAAATTGCTTGTTTCTAAAGGCAAGAATTATGGTCCAGAAGAAGATTTAGATGCCGAAGGAGAGAAATTAATCGCAGAAGTTGTTAAAGAGAAATATAATTCTGATTTTGTTTTCCTTACTTTATTTCCTTGGAAATTAAAACCATTCTATCAAATGAAAGACGAGAAAAATAAAAACGTCACAAAATCTTTTGATTTGCTTTTCAAAGGCGTAGAAATCTGCTCTGGTTCGCAGCGGGAACATCGTTACGATGTTTGGAGCAAACAGGCAGTAGAAAAAGGTCTTGATCCAGAAACGATGAAAGAATACGGTGAATTATTTCAGTATGGCATGCCTCCACATGGCGGAGCTGGTTTTGGTTTAGATAGAATCACACAAAGATTACTTTCTTTAGATAATGTACGTGAAGCAGTATTGTTGCCAAGGGATCCGGAAAGGGAAAGGCCATAAATTTAGACCTAAACTATCTTGTTTTTTTATAATTAACTTTCAGAACTAACCTTCTAAACTATTCCAAAAATAATTAATCCAATACTAATCATAATCACATCCATCGCTGCATGAATAAACCAACAGCTAAACAACTCTTTTTTCTCGAGTGTGTGATTCATGAACATACCAAAACCGACTAGACCGAGGAACATTATTCCCACAAAATACCATTCTAAAAAACTATAAATTATCATCAAATGATGTAAAGCAAAACCGATTCCGGTTAATACACTCGCGCTCAATCTTGTACTCACTTTACGTAACTCTTTATACATAAATCCGCGCCAGAAATACTCTTCTAGAAATGAGTTGATGAATATAACATATAGGCCAATAAACACAATATTTTGCGCATTAACTGCTACTTTCTCTCCTAATTGTTCGGCTATACGACTAAAATCCAGTTGGCTTTTAAGAAGAAAAAAAGTGCCGAAGAATACCAATCCCAACACCAAAATTACCAATAAATTATTCTTTAAATTAGTTTTAAACTTGTCAAAATTCAACCCTTCTTTAATACTCTCTTTCAAACTTCTTTTGTAGATAAAAATACGATAAAATAACGGCACTAAAAAAACTATTTTGTAAATTGAAGATATAATATAATTAATCTTAGATAATTGTTGGATTAAGATAATGATAACTGGAGGTAGGACGATTAAGAGCCAGAGAAATGGTTTGTGATACTTTAGAAGTTTAGGGGAAGACATAATGTTTAGAAGTTGTTTTTAGTTTATAATTATTGTCTTTTTAGAAAAATATTGTGCTTAGAGGATAGATATTGAGATATAGATTCTTGTTAATAACTAAGAATATAAAATCATAAAAAACACAGAGAGTTATGTTAATTTTATTGATAATTATCTTGTTGTCAGCTATAATTTTGCTGACCGTCTTATTCTTAAAGGATTTATTAGATTTTATCAGTAAAAGATCGTTTTATCTAAGAGATTTCATCAACAGAAATAGTGGTATATTTACGGTTACTTTTATTTTTCTATTTTTTATAGAACAAATTATCTTAATCATTACAACTTCTTACTTTTTTGAAATACCTTCTAGGGCACAATTTATAATCAGTTTATTTGCTTTATTAGTTTTAACAACTGCTACTTTCGAGAAATTCATCTTGGAGAAAAGAAATGAGTATCAACAACAAGAGACAATCAACATTACCTATCAAAATGAAATGGCTTTAAAAGAATGGAAACAACTTTCTGAGGACTATCAAGAATTATATAAAGAATATACTTACTTAAAAAAGCAGAGGTAATCTTCTATTTTTTTCAATTAAAGTATCTATTTTTTCATCTAAATCTTTTAAACTAGCCATAACTTCTTCAGCTGTCCTCTTTTTTTGAGTGATCATATTTTAATGATATTATCTTCTGATTTATAAAGATTTATATTTTCCGGAAAATTAGAACAATAAAAAATCCTAATCGCAGCACATCAGAAACTGCAGTTTCTGTGGTTTCCTAGCAGAAACAGATGCGGGGTATTTTTTAATCTTTTTTGAGACATTATTATTTATTATTGCTTGTCCGTAGCAAGCTACGGGGGATGTACCAAAAAAGAAATCAACAGATATCTTGAATGATTATTCCACTTCTTAACTTCCACTCCAATTGAACTCTTCCCAATGTTTATATACCTCTTTAGTTTTCTTATTAATTGGTGATTCAAATATGACTATAAAAGAACAATTTAAAAAAATAAAAGAGAACTGGGTTTTGTTAGTTTTAGTTTTAGCCTTATTGGTTGTTTTTGGTGTAGGAAAATTACTGTTTTTAGATGCTCCTACTTTTGACGGAGGATACGCAAGCCCTTACAGTGCACCAAGAAGTTATGGAGATGGTTTTGCTACAAAGAGCGTGGCTATGGAAAGTTACGCCGTAGATAGTTCGCGCCTATACAATACCGATTTTGCTCCTGAGGTTCAGGAGAGGATGATTACCAAAGGCGCCAACTTTAACACGGAAGTAGAACGCGGACAGTTTAAAGAAGCAGAAGCGCAATTAAAATTAGTTATTGCAAATAACAAAGCTATCCTCTTAAACGAAAATGTCTATAAATCTGATTACAATAAGTATAGCACTTACCAAGGCAGTTACAGCTTTAAGGTTGATTCTAAGAAATACAATTCTATGATTGCTGAGCTAAAAGCAATTGGTGAAGTACTTTCCTTTTCTGAAAACGCTGAAGATATAACTGCACAGCACGTGAATATTCAAAAAGAATTGGAAGCAGAACAATCGCGCTTGCAGCGCTTTGAGAAAATGTTCAATGAAGCTGCTTCGACAGAAGAAAAAATACAACTTACCGACCGTATCTTCGACCTTGAAAGAACCATTAAGTATTACAAAGAAGCCTTGGCGAATGTTGATAATCAAGTAGAATACTCTACGGTGTATGTACAACTGCAAGAAAAACAATCAGATTATGTTTATATTGCTTTTACTAAGTTTAGCGATTTGTTAAGAAGCTTGGTAGATAGTATCAACAGCTTGCTTTACTTGCTCTTTGTTACTTTGCCGTATGTTATAGTTGGAGTTATAGGCTGGTTAGTAATAAAATGGTTTAGAAAGAAGAAGTAAAGTTTCTTTTTTTATTTTCTTTAATTTCTTTAATTTTTAGGTTTTATATTTTGATAATTACTACCTATACTTTCTCTTTAATCCATAAATACAATCCATAAACAATTAAAGTAACTACACCGCCGATTAAAAACCATAAAGCAATATGTGGTTTACTGGGAACTTCAGCAACTATTTCTGTAAGCGCTGAATTCATAAATAAATCAGCACTTTTTTCAGCTATTGGCGCGGCTGCGACAACTACATTCTCTTGCACCACAAAATCCGTTTTTAATGACAAAAACTCCACTAATTTTAGGACTCCACTTATCCCTAAGACTAATAACCCTACAGGTAATAATCCTTTCAACTTTTCTCTCAACCCAGATACATTTCCTTAAGAAATAATGATATATTTGTTAGCTAGCTTATAATGATTAACTTCACGTCCCTTTTTGCTGTAATGAAATTCTTCTACTCTCAAGAGGTTAGCTTCTAAGAGCTTTTGTAAATGATAATGGACTGTTGATATAGGTAAGCTTAATTCTTTAGAAATCTGGGCTTCTGTAGCATGCTCTTTATCGGCCAGATAATTAAGGATCTTACGACTGGTTTCTGAAGTAATAGTCTCAGCTAGTTTTTTAGTTTTTGGCTCATTTAAGTCTACGAGTAAAAAGTTGTTTTTAGGCATAAAATAACAAAAGAAGCTTTATTTTAAATATGTTTTGATACGCTAAAAATACCACCACTCTCCACAGTGAAACAAAGATTTCACTGGGACGCCAATGAAGTCGTTGCTTCATTGAGCGTACTGAATGGTGTTTTACTTCGTAAACCACAATATATTGGGTGGTATTTTGGCGTGCTCAAAAGTCGGCAGGGGTGAGCAAAGCTAACACGCAAAATGGGATATTCTTCCCATTTGCACAAAAAGGAATGCACAAAGGGATATCCTTCCCTT
>Ga0209541_10000766_pt1 | contig 63641 bp, 69 predicted proteins | sample RifCSPlowO2_01_FD_184027 | JGI IMG/M metagenome (GOLD analysis project Ga0209541, IMG submission 184027) | Groundwater microbial communities from Rifle, Colorado - Rifle CSP2_plank lowO2_0.1 (SPAdes) (version 2) | ecosystem: Environmental > Aquatic > Deep subsurface > Groundwater | place... | reverse complement strand
TACCACATTCTTTAGAATGTGGTTTTAGATTTATGGACATAAAAGATATTGAACCATCATTAACATATATTATTTCATATTTGTTTTGATCTGTTATACTTGACATGACTTTTTTTATTTCATTATGTAAAATACTCAAATTTCCATTTTTATTATAGCATGGAATTACCAAAGAATATTTCACTCCTTTTTTCCCTCTTCCATATTAATACTTAGTTGTTCAATTTGTCAAGAACAAGCTATTATATAATTTCTTATATGTTCTTGATCATACTCAAGATATTTTTTGTAATATATCCTGATATATAAAATCTTTATCGTTTTAACACTTGTTTTCATAATAGTTATGTTCCAAAAGTAGTTAGATTTTACTACTATTCCTTAGTTAATATAGTTTAAATATAAGTGCCTATTATTGTTATTATAAAAACCATTAAAAAGAGGCGACAAGATGGAACACAAATTCAAAGCTGTATCTGTAATTATTTCAGTTGTTATTATAATTCTTTTATTTGTAGCAGGACCTGCAAATGCCTTTATCTTGGGGTTTACAATTAAAGACCCTGTAGTTACTAAAGGAGATGATGTAGAGTTTAAAATTTCCACTCAAATAGAGCCAGAAGAATTTCTTGATATAGATAAATTTACTTTAGTATTAAATGGCCCCGAATTACAAAACTGTGATTTTGATGCCAATGGAAATATACTAAATGGATGTAAAGGAATAACCATAACAAAGCTTGTTTCTTCAAACAGCACTTATGGCTATGGATATGGGTATGGTTATATGGCAGGAGTTTTAGAGTTTAAAATAAAGCTTGATAGTGGGGAATATCTTGGAGGAGTTTATCACACTAGCCTAAAAATGATTATTGGAGAGAGTGAATTTGAAAAAACTGGGCAGGATATAATTATAGGAATAACAAGTTTACAAGGTTGTTCTTTAAGAGCTGAAGATGGAACTTTCAGCACAGAAGAAATTAGCACTAAAAATAACAAGCTAAACTTAAATGTACCTTTACGAAATGCAGTTAATGGAAAAGGGTATATAATAAGTCAGTATAAAAAAGGGAGAGCTGTTTACCAGTTTGATATTAAATCAGTAATTGAAAATGATGAAGACCATGCATTAATACTGACAGATGGGACACTTAAGCTAACTGGGCAGGAAAAAATACAAGAAACTTCAACAGTATATTTAGATAAAGTTAACATGGTTGTTAATGTAGATGGAGAGACATTTGACCTTAATGAAATGCCGATTTATTTCATGCAGAGGTGTTAATTAAAACTTTATTTAATAATAACACTTAAATAAAATTAATTCTTGCATTATCTATGACAAGTTATTACATAGACACTTGCATATATCTTAATTTATGGCAGAAAGAAGTTAGCTTTTCTGGTGTTAAATACTGGGAAATTGCCAAAAAGTTATTTGATTTTATTGAAGAAAAAAATATTATTACATACTACTCTGGTTTTATTTTGAATGAACTTTAAGTTTATATTAAATAAGAAAGATTTTGAAAACAAAAAAGCTTTATTTGATAACATGCCAAATTTCAAAAAAGTTGTTTTGGAAAAGTATGAGTTTGATGAAGCAAGGAAAATTGAAAATGAAGCAAACTTTGAAGTCAGTTTTTATGATATAATTCATATGATTCTTGCCAGAAAAACAAATTCAGTATTAATTACAAGAGGCAAAAGGCTTATGAAAATAGCCAAAAAATATAATGTAGGTATAAGTTTACCTGAAGATGTGATTAAATAATTATATATTATTTATCTCTTTTAAATTAATTTTTTCCTTAGAAAGTTTATCTCTTGTATTCCTTACTAGCTTAACAGAATCTCCTTTTTTTTCTATACTTTCTACTTCACCTTCCCAGACAAATCTCCTAACAGCATCTCTTATTACATCTGATCTGTTAGAGTATACTCCAGATTTAACAAGCACATCTATTCTTTTCAATAATTCTTTATTCATTCTTATTTGAAGTGTATCCATTGTCATTTTAACCTTTCCCATATATATTGTAACATTACAATACAATTACTATGGTAATGTGGTGTATTTAAAGTTTTTTATATTACTCAGTAAGAAACTTTAAGTCAAGAAAACAAATTGTTTTTTATTTCAACAAATTTTTAACATGTGTTAACTGATTTTCTAAATATTCGCACAATTCTTCAGCTTCTTTAATACTAATACCTTTTTCATCTTTTAAGTTGTTTTTTACAGCCAGGTATCTTTCATAGGCATTTCCTCCCTTAGAAATTTTTTTAATTAACCTTACAAAATCCTTTTTTGAATATTCCTGATTTTCCATTAATTTTTTAATTATATATAATGTTCTTATCCTTAAAATAAGTGTGTAGGCAACAATATCATTAATGCAGTTTTTATTGTTCTTTTTTGTTCTTTTTACTGCCTCTTTTACTATTTTCAATTTATCTTCTGTAGTATCAATATACCATTTAACATTCTTTTTAGTTATTTTTACTTCTATAGAACTCAGATAATCTGAGTTTAATAATGGCCTGGCTTCCTTTATCATTTGTCCAACAGGTAATAAGTCTTCGTCTAATTTTTGCTTTAATAATTTTGATGAGACTATTAATATGTTATAGATTCCTTCACTAATCATCTCTTTATCAATATTGTTTGTTATAATCAGTATGTCTATATCACTATTTTCATCTTCTTCTTTCCTTGCATAACTTCCTACTAAATATACACCTATGATTTCTTTTAAGTCTATATATCTTTTAGATATATTAATGACATCCAACAGCATTGTTTCATAAGTTTTCTTTACCAGTTCAACTCTAACATCTTTATCCAGCCATGATCTTGGAAGTATCACTGCTGAAGAATTCCCTGCCTTAACTGTTGTTTTTATCTGAGCTTCCATTATTTTCCCTCTAAATATTCTTCGTCTTCTTCAATCTGTTTTAAAAATTTATCATCTATTTCCTTCTTCCAATAATCTTTAGTTGTATCCAGCCTCCCCTTTTCTTTTTTTATCTTTTCTTCATGCTTTCCTATCTGTTTCTTAATAGACTCAATCCTTTTTTCTCTTGCCTTTTTCATGTGTTTCCTGTCTTTCATGTAAGTACATGTACTTACATATTTATAAACCTTTGCTGTTGGTAATAATTATAAGAAAAAGCTAAATATAATGCGAGAACTAAAGATTAATTCTCATAAAGACTTTTTTTCCGCTGGTTTTTTCATAAGCTACTGCAAAATTTCTTAATGGAACTACAATTCCTGATTCATATTCTGGAGTATCAAAATGTATATCCTTCATACCTACAGGAACTATGTTTATGTTATGAAGCCCATTTTCATCAAATATTGGGACATATACATCTGTTCTTAAGTTATCGTCTAAACCTACTATATATCCTACATTTAACCAATTAGTAACATTTCTAAAAAAGACAGATTTCCTAACTATTGCAAGAGGAATTTTTTGAGTATCAGCTTGTGATTTGGGAGAATCAACATATTCATAACTTCCTTTTGGAATGTTATTCCATTTTGGTGTACATGTTATTCCATGAGGGAATAAATAAACTTCAAGAAGGCCATTAAGTGTTTTAACAGCATTCAGACTTCCAATAACATATCTTTTATCTGGGTTTAAAGCTGTGCCTGGTTTTGCTTTGCTGCCATTTTCTTCATTTTTTGATTTAACTAGCTGAACTGGACCAAGACCTTCATAAAAATCCTGACTTTTGTTCAACGATTGGCCTAGTTTTAATTTTACTCGTTTACCACTATAATACCTAAAAGAAGATTCCATTCTTGCAGATACATCAGCATCTCCATAATCATATTTCCCTGCACAAAAAGTGCTGTCATCTCTTTCAACAGTTACCAAGACATATCTTCCTACTGTTGGTCTGTCAATAGCAATAAGTTTTCCTTCTATTTCAAATTCTTTTTCTTTAGAACCAACTGTACCTTCCAAACTTTTTCCTTTTGGGCTTTCGTTCATGGTACAATAAATCATAGTTTACAAGTATTTAAGATTTAATGTAATTTAATTTGTTATGTTTTATGAAACGAAAGAATTAAAAATATGAAGCTTTAGTATTCTTTATTGAATTTTTAATAATTAAAGCCCATAATCTTTTTTATATTTTGAGTCAAAATGGATTTTTGCACCTGATTTTGATCTTTTCCTTGAGTATTTGCCTACTAAATGGCGGAATTCGTCTTTTAGATATTTAGTTTTGTGATAAACATTATTCATATCTTTGTAAGCTGATTCTATCACATCTGTTTTTCTTGGATCTATTCTTTGATGATATGGTCTTGCTTTCATAAGCAAGTATGAAGATAATGGTCCTAAAACAAAGAGAACTATTATTGAAACAACTCTACCTAAAAGAGCTGCTGAAAGAGAGCTTACTGGAGATATTCCTATAATTAAAGATGCAAATACAGTAATTGCTTCAGAAATACCAATTCCTGCAGGAGTTATTGCTATTACTAATCCTATCATTCCTATTGATGATAAAAATATCGCTTCTATGAAATTTAAAGGAACATTAAAAATCCTAAACTGAATCATAAGCATTATTGCGCCTATAATAATCTGTACAAATGAAAGAACAAAAGTATAGATAATTGTTTGTTTATTTTTCCTTATTACATAATAACTGTTTATTATTGCAACAAAATAATTTAAAATAGGATATTTTGTAAATGGAATTAATTTATAGAAATAAACTAGTATCAAACAAATAAAAGTAGTTGCTATAAATATAAGCAAAACAGGCAGATTAAATGTAAATTTATATAGGAATATTATTGAAACTGATATAATTCCAAGCATCCCTGCAGCTAAAAATGACATTATGTAATTAGCAGAAGTTGCTGCAACAAAATCTGTATATGAAGAGTTATGCTTTTTACTGAGATAAACAGCTCTTGCAGCAAAACCTCCTTTAAATGGAGTAACTAAATTATAAAACCCAGTCATAAAAGCTATTTGTATTGATTCTAAAAACCCGAGTTTAATATAAAGAGGTTTAAGAAGAATTTTTGTGGCTAATCCTATTATTAAATAATTAGCTATAAATAGTACAATTAAAACAATTATCAGCCATGGAGAAACTAAAGATAAACTTTTGAAATCATTTGAATGAAGATACAAATATGTTATCAGCCAGATTATTAATCCAATTAGGATAAATATACTTAAGAATTTCTTTATATCAAATTTAAATCTCATTATTTTTTCTTTTTGTAATTTCTTCTTGAAAAAATAGCTATAAGCTTATCATCCATTTTATCACTTAATTTTTTTGCTTTTCCTCCACTTATTGCACTTCTTCTTAAAATATCTTCAATCTGCTCCCCTAAAGTTAACAATTTCTTTTTAGCTCTTTTTTCCAAAACTTCAAGAACATCTGAGTCTAAATATAATGCAACTTTATTTTTTGATTTTATTCTTATTTTAGGAGTGGCAGATGAAAAAGCATTTTCAACTTCATTAATAGACCATCCTTTGTCAAGCAAAGGCTTTCTTATTGCATAATCGCTGTAACCTCTTTTTCTAGCTTCTTTAATAAAAGCTACCAGTTGTTTATTAGCCATTTTATTTCTTTTTTATAGATTTTGATGAAGAAACATAAACTTTCTGGACTGCAAAACTCTTATAAATTCCCTCTAAAATATCTGTTCCTGCATAACCTGCTAAAAGAGATAATCTATAATCAAAATTAAATATTAATCCTATAAAAATTCCAATAACCACAGCAACTAATACAGTTATAGCATAATATCCCCATAATATTTTTCTTCTTAAAGATAAAGCTTTCATCAATCCGACAAACCCTCTTGTTAAACCACCAACTCCTCCCAAAACTGCAGGAAGTATAAGTGTGTTAGTTAAATCTGATACCATTTTACCTCTTTTTATTTTAATAAATAGGAATAAATCTTTTTAAGTGTTTTTATTGCCCTAAAATTCTTAATAGCCCGCTTGCACTATATTTCATTTTATCTTCTTTTGGTTGTTCCTGAACACCAGCTATAATTTCCATGTGGTCAACATCATCATAAACTTTTTTTAACCCTTCATGCAAAACACTAAGTTCATCTACGTCCATCTTTAAAGAGTCTGTATCATAAGAAACAACTTTTATTGTATTAGTAATCCCATTTTCCCCTTCAGTTACTCTTAATGATAAAGAAAAACCTTCATCATCTATATCTCCGATTGAAAGTACTTTTCCTTTCATATATCTTTCTACATCTGGCATAAAAAACACATATAGCTAAGCTTTTTAAATATTGTTGAGGGAGAAATAACAGGTAATTCCTAAATTATATAAACCCTTAAAAACTTTTTTAATAAACTTATCAACATGAATCAAAAACTTCATCTTTTCAAGGAAAAAGTTAGAAATCTAAACTGGAAGATAACAATAGCAATAATAATACTTATAATCGGGATTATCTGGGTTACATATGCAGTCAAACCAGAAATATTTGGAAAAGTTATTGATTCAGTTGTTCATGAAGGAATAAACAACAAAGCAACAGTTGAAAACTTTCCTGAATATCTTAAAAAAAGCCCTGTAATAAATAACTTACCAAAAGATGCTTCAATTCTTATAAGTGTATATAATAATGATAAGAGGTATAGATATTACATAAAAGGAAAAAATGTAGAATATCTTGAAGATCAGCAACCTAGAGCTGATATAGAGGTAAGCTTTCCATCAAAATATCTTTCAAAATTAAATAGTGCTAATTTTTGTGAAGTTGCAAAAGAAATGAATAATAACAGAGATTTGTCTTTCAAGATAAACACTGATAAAATAAGTTTATTCTGGAAATACAGAGATGTTCTCAAATACCGAAGTTGTTTAGGTTATTAATTTTCCATGTTCACTTGTGTTAAGTAGCACTAAAAATATATTTCTTCGACGATAATAATGTTTAAAAACTTCTTCTAATGAATAAAATAGTTATGTGGGCAAAAAAGAGCTTAATCGTAGCTTTATTGGCAATAGTATTAGTATTGCCTTTAATTTCTGCAGCAGATGTTGCATACATTTACAATAAAGACATTAGAATTGATCAAAATATTATTAATGAATTTAATTCTTCAGGATTAAGTGTTAATACAATACAAGAAAATAAGATATCAACAACTGATTTCTCAAAATATAAAATTGTTTTTGTTGGAGATGAACTTTTTGATAACCCTTCAAAAATTCCAATAGGACAAAGGCCTACTATTATATCTAACTATTATCATGGAGCTGTTTTTGGTTTGACAGACAATGATGGTATTTCTCAATTAGCTAATAACAAGCCTTTAAATGTAAATAAAAATTCTCAAATTATTCAAGTTTATACAGATGCTTTTTACCAGTCTGGATCTTCATTAGCAATACCTTATTATTATTTGGCAGATGAAAATAAAGCTTCTGGATTTGTAAAAACTGCAGGAACTTATACAGGAAGTGCAGGTTTAGATATAGGTGATGTAATATCTTATGCTTCTGCAGGAACTCAATTAGTTAATGGCAAGACTCTTAATAGTAAAGTTTGTTTCTATGGATTAGAAACTATTAAAAATGGAAAGAGAAGCAGTGATTACTGGACACCTGCAGCTAAGCAAATGTTTGAAGAGTGTGTAGCTTTTACAGGATCTCAATGTTCAAATGATAATGATTGTAATGATTCTGATGCTTATACTAAAGATACTTGCTTGAATCCTGGGCAAATAAACTCACAATGTACTTATCAAAATATAACTTGCTTTAATGATAATGAATGTACAGATGGAAATGAAAGAACAGTAGATCAGTGCGTGAATCCTGGGCAAACTTCTTCATACTGTAGAAATACAGAAGTTAATTGTTTATATGATTTAGACTGCGGAGCAACTGGATACATTGAAGAAAATTTCTGTTTTAGTGATGATGTTTATAAAAATTTCCAAAATGCATCATGTATAAATGCCGGAACTTTACAAAGCCATTGTGATATAGATGTTAGTCCAAAGCTAATTGAACAGTGTTCAGATACATGTTCAAATGGAGCTTGTGTTGATATTGTTTGTTATAATAATAATGATTGTAATGATTCTGATGCTTATACTAAAGATACATGTTTGAATCCTGGGCAAATAAACTCACAATGTACTTATCAAGATATTGCATGTATAACAGATAATGATTGTAATGATTCTGATGTTTATACTAAAGATACATGTAAAAATCCTAACACTCCTCAAAGCTATTGTGAATACGAAGATATAGAATGTATAACAGATAATGATTGTAATGACAATAATCATTTAACAACTGATATATGCTTAAATCCTGGGACAATATCAAGCCAATGTGATCATAATCCAGTAGAATGTGTTTATGATTCTGACTGTAATGATAACAATTCAAGTACATCAGACAGCTGTCTGAATAATATATGTCATAATGATCCAATTGAATGTTTTACAAATGCTGATTGTGGTACAGATTCTCAAAGCAGTTTATTCTGTTCAAGTAATAATGTAGTGCAGACAACTACTAATTATACTTGTTTAAATGCTGGGACTAAAAACAGCCAGTGTACTCATAATACTGAGACAAGCACAATAGAACAGTGTTCAGATATATGTTCAAACGGAGCTTGTGTTGATATAAATTGTAATACAGACAGTGATTGTAGTGATGATGATGAAAGAACAGTTGATAAATGTGTTAACCCTGGAACAACTGCAAGTTTTTGTAGAAATACAGAGGTTAACTGCCTAAATGATTTAGACTGCGGAGCAACTGGATACATTGAAGAAAATTTCTGTTTTAGTGATGATGTTTATAAAAAATATCAAAATGCAACTTGTATTGATCCTGCAACTCTTGATAGTTATTGTGTTATTTCAGTAACACCTATTAAAACTCAGGAGTGTGAAGATGCTAATGAAAATACTTATGATTACTGTTACCAACCTCAAAATCAAAGTGCAATATGCAACCATGACTTTGTTCAGTGTGATAATAATAATGATTGTGGAACTACTCAGTTATTAAATAATTTCTGTAAAGGAGATGACTTATGGGCTAATTATTCAGTTCCATTATGTAATAATCCTGGGTTGCCAAACTCTCAGTGTTCATCTGAAAATGAACAAAACTTTGTAGAAGAATGTTCATTTGGATGTAGCAATGGTCAGTGTAATGAGGCTGAGTGTACTTATGATTATGAATGCGGAATAATTCATGGAAATGAATTCTGTGTTGGAGATGACTTACATACTATAACAATTACTCCAGTATGTACTGTAGGAAGCTGTGATGAAAACACAAATGAAGTTGTTGAAACTTGTGAGTTTGGATGTTCTCAAGGAGCTTGTTTAGAAGGCGGACATGATGTTGGGTTTATAGATTTTACAAATAGTTTTAATAAAATATTCTTAGAATATAATAATGGAACAGATATTCTTGATGAAATGCCTGTAATAAGCTGTAATGAAACAATTAAAGCAAAGGTAGAAGCTAAAAACTTCGGAGATTTTTATGAAAATGTAACGCTCAATGGAAATGCTGGCGGGATTGTTTTTTCATTAAGTGATATCAATAATATGATTCCAGGAGGTACTAATTTCAGAACTTCTTTATCACCTTATATTAATTTAAATTTGCCTTCAGGATTTTATAATATAACAGTTGAAGCAATAATCCCTATAGACGATAATCCTAGTAATAACCAAGCAATAAGAACTATTGAAATACAATGTGAAACTCCAGAATGTACTCAAAATAATGATTGCGGAAGCATTACAAGTATAATAACATGCAATGGAAATAATGTTGTAAATGTAACAAATGCACCTCAATGTATAACTGGAGAGTGTAGTGAAAATATAATTAATAATATATTAGAAGTCTGTCAGTTTGGATGTTACCAAGGAGAGTGTATTCCTGGAGAGTGTGAAGTAGATAGTGATTGTCCTTCTGATACAGAAACAGAGCAGTGCTTGGGAAATGATCTTAATGTTACTTCAGTAGATTATTTCTGTAATCAAGGAACATGTCAACAAGAAACAGAAAGTAATATAGAAGAATGTACATTTGGATGTTCTGAAAATCAGTGCATCCCAGGAGAATGTAATGATAATGCTGATTGTGGTTCAGAAGAAGTTGATAATTTCTGTGTTGGGGATGATTTACATACTGTAACAACTACTCCAATATGTACTCAAGAATTAACTTGTGATGAAACAACTAATGAACAAATTATAATCTGTGAATTTGGTTGTAGTAATGGTCAATGTAATCCATACACTCCAAATTGTGGAAATAATATTTTAGATTCTGGGGAACAGTGTGATGATGGTAATTTAGCAAATGGAGATGGATGTTCTTCACAATGTTTAGTAGAAACATGTGAAGATGTATGTAAAGAGAAACCATTTGACTTTGATGTTCAGATAGACAGAAGCTTAAGCACTTTGATGCCTTTTGGATATCTTGGATATGTTGATCCTATACAAATCTGGCTGATTACAGGACCTTCAAAAATACTAGTTGAAAAATTATCTGCAGATGTATTTGTTCATTCTGCACTTGAAAGCAATCAGAAAAATAAAATAGGAATAACTGCATTTTCATCAAAAGTTGTAAATATAAGAGACTTGAGCAATAATGAAGAGAACCTTAAGGAAGGTATCTGGTCTATCAATGTATTTGGAAATACAAATTATTATGACTCAATAGTTTATGGAGTTGACAAGCTAAACAGCCAGGGAAGAAAAAATACACAGAAAATAATAATATTTGTTTCAGATGGAAAGCCAAGCGGAATAGATGGGGCAAGTAAAGCAATTGAAGCTGCTAAATATGCTAGAGACCATAATGTAAAAATATACACAATTGGTATTGACGGAATACTTCATGTAAACGCACCTCTTCTTGTTGATATGGCAAGAATAAGCGGAGGAAGATATTATTTTGCAAACACACCTGCTGCCTTAAAAGATATATATAAGAGACTTGGTGAAGAAACTTGCAGTGAGATTTGTTCTGTTTAGTATTAATTATTATGACAGAGAATAATTTATATATTGGTAATGCAGGGAGACATATTGATAATTTAAATCCAGAATTAGGAGCCATGATAGTGATTATTATCCAATAATTGCTTCATCTAGTAAAGAAGCTGCAGAAAAACTTATTACATATTTGAATTCACATCATAAAGGTCAGTATCCTAAATGGGAGAAACCTAAAATTAGGGAGTTAAGATTTAATAAAGGAAAAGTATCTCTAGAAAAAAGATTAGAAATTGTAAAAGAAACTTTAAATTCAATGGAAGTATTAAGATAATTCATAAAAATGGTTTTTGTTGCTGAAATCAAGTAGCACTAAAAACATATTTCTTCGACGACAATAATGTTTAAAAAGGGAAGATTATGTCATACCCCTAGAGTAATACTAAAACAAAATGAAAAAAAATATTGCTTTTATAGGGGTTTTGATACTAATTATATTATCTTCTAGCTTTCTTGTTAGTGCTGTAACTGGGAAAATAGGCAATGGAAGAATGGTATTAAGCATGGAAGTTGGTGATACTATAGGAAGATATGTTACTATAATAAATGATAATGATGAACCTCTAAATATAACTCTTTTTGTTTCAGGTGATTTAAAAGATGAATTAAAATTAGAAGAAACTAATTTTATATTAGAGCCAAATACTGAAAAAAAGGCTAATTTTATATACAAAGCTAAAAAAGCTGGCACTTATGACACTAAAATAAATGTCCAGTTCGCTCCTTTAAATGCTAAAAATGGTGTTGGATTATCTTCAACAGTAATAATTAAAGTTTATGGTCGGGGAGATTTACCTGATAACACAAATACTAACACAGATGAAAACAGCACTGGAAGTGTAAGTGTAAAACCAAATAGTAATAATGCTATAATTAATAATAACCGAACTAAATTTAATCCAATTTATTTATTTGGAATATCTACAATAATTTTATTAGTAGTTTTCCTTGGGTTATTATATTTTATTTATTCTAAAAAGACTAGAGGTGTAAAAGGAGGTGTTGCAAATGGCAATAAAGTTAAAAGGGAAATTAAGAAATGAGCAGAAAAGTATCACTGATAGTTATTACAACACTTTTAGTAGTTTTATTTGTAAGTTTGGTTAGTGCTAAAGATATAGCAATTATTCTTCCTACAGCTCAAACTCCTGCAGGTTCTTTATTACCTGCAATAGACAATCTTGGTTATGATTATGATATTATTTCTGAATCTGAAATAGCAAGCACTAATTTATCTCAGTATAAAGCTATTCTTGTTGGAGAGGGAAAGTTTGTTAGTCCTACAAATGTTCCTGTAGATAAATATAATTCTTTAGTACTTAATTCAAAGCACAGAATAGATTGGGGATGGAGTGCAAGAATAAGCCAGTATTCAAGTCCTACTTCATTAGATACAAATTTACAGCTTGTAAGTCCAATAACTCAAAACCTCCCTGCTGGATTTAGTGGATATAATACTTCTGATCCAAATTTAGTTACTTATGTTCTTAATGGTAAAAAACCTACAAATGTTAAAATAGCAGTTTACAGAGGGACAATTGGAAATAGTGCTATTGCTTACTTATACCCTAATTCATTATTTTTGAATAATAAAGTTGCAAAAGGAAGAAGTCTTTATTTTGGAGTAATTGACAGCAGATACTGGACTGAAGAAACAAGAACTGCTTTTGAAAATTCACTTATATGGGTAGTTGATGGAGAAGATAAAGATGGTGATGGTTATTACAGCGAAGATTGCAATGATAATAATCCTAATTTATTCCAAAACATTCCAGGATATTTAGACAGTGATGAGGATGGATTTGGATCTGGATCACAATTAATGGTATGTTCTGGAGATGCACTTCTTACAGGATATTCTGAAATAGAAGGTGATTGTAACAATGTTGACTTTAATATAAATCCTTCACAAGAAGAAATACCTTATGATGGAAAAGATAATGACTGTTTTGAAGGAGATATGAGAGATGTTGATGCTGATGGTTATGATGCTGAAATAGTTGGAGGAGAGGATTGTAATGATCTTGACGCTGAATTTAATCCTAATGCAACAGACTTGAATATGAATTGCATAAATGATGCTCCTGTATCTACTGGATTTATTGATGATCTAGAATGGTATGAACATACTAACTATACTTTAGATTTAAGTGATTATTTTGAAGACCCTGAAAATGACCCTCTTTTTTACGGAATAAACTTAACTTCTAATGATAAAAATATAACAGCTGACTTCAATGGAAGTAGTGTTACATTCACAACTACAAAAGATTGGTTTGGCGAAGATTGGGTTGTATTTTATGCTTCTGATGGTGAAAAAAAAGCAGTTAGTAATAATGTTACATTAAGAGTTTTGTCTGTTGAAGATTACCCTATATATTCAATTATAAACAACCAGACAATAAATGAAGATAATAATTTAACACTTAATTTATCCCAGTATTTCCATGATCCAAACGGAGATTTATTAACTTATTTTGTTGAATACCAAAATAATAATTCTCACTTAAGTATCATTATTAATGGAAATACTGCTAAAATATCTCCAGAAAAAAACTGGTTTGGCGAAGAAATGCTTGGTTTTAGAGTAAGTGATGGTGAACATGAAACTATAGGAAATAATTTCAGCGTAAAAGTAAATCCTGTGAATGATAAACCTGTGTTAAATATAACAAATAAAAATATTCTAATTGTTGCTGGAGAAGAAATACAAATAGAAGCAAGTGCTGAAGATGTTGAAGACGGGGTTTTAAATGTTAATTATACATCTCCTGTAGATTTTAACGGATACTGGGCAACACAAAGAGGAGACGAAGGCAGTTACAAAATAAATGTTAGCACAAAAGATAGTGAAGGTTATTCTTCTAGTGATATTGTTAATATTAATGTTATATCAGAAATACTAATAAATGAGTTTGTTTCAGATTCTGATGATGAATGGATTGAACTTTATAATACAGGTAATACAAGTTCTAATCTTAATGGATGGTCAATTGAAGATAATACTGGAAACAGATATAATTTATCTGGAATTATTAATGGAAAAGGTTTCTTTGTAGTAGAAGATTATCCTTTCCAGCTAAATAATCCTGGAGATATTATAATTTTGAAGCATGAAAACTCTATAATTGACAATTTAACTTATGGTAATTATGACGACGGAAATACTGAAGATAATCTGCCTGTGCCTGGAAGTGAAGAATCTTTAGGAAGAATTACAGATGGAAGTTCAGAATTGAAAATATTCAACCATACAACAAAAAACCTTCCAAACAATGCTGATGTTGTTCTTCCTGTTGTTGAATTATTATCTCCTAACAATACTGAGATTATTAATGTAAGAAATGTTCTTCTTAGATATAGTGTTGAAGATAATTCTGAAAATCTAAATTGTCAGATTTATACAAATACTCAAGGTAATTTCAAATCAATAGCAACACAAATAGTTAATACAAGTACCGATGATTTCCAGCTTACAAATTTACAAGACGGATTATATAAATGGAATGTAAAGTGTTCAGATTCTAGAAATTCTGCGTTTGCAGTTAGTGATTATACTTTTTCAATTAGTGCTCCTGATGCTCCTATAATACAATCAATAGGAGATAAAAATGTTCATGAAAACAGCTTGTTAACATTTAATGTTATAGGAAGCGATCCTGATAATAATCCATTAACTTACGGAGTAAGTGATTTACCAGAAGGATCTACATTCAAAAATCAGGTTTTCTCTTGGACTCCTAGTTATAATCAGTCTGGTTTATATGAAGTAACATTTAGTGTTAATGATTCTGAATTTACTACAAGTCAGAAAGTTAAAATAAGTGTTTTAGATACAATAATACCTCCTAGTTTTAAAGATGCTGCTCAATGTAAAAATCAAAATAATAGTATTGTTTTAAGTTTAGATAATCCTGAACAGGATGATGATTTTAATATTTTAGATAAAATAAAAGTTGAACTGAATATTGAAAATAATCTTCAAGATGACAGTGATTTTGATGCAGAAGTTCATTTGTATGATATAAGTAAAGAAGAATCAATTGACAGCAAAGATGATAGTATCAGTGTTGATCAGGGGGATAATGGGGATTTAGAGTTTGAATTAGAAGTTTCTAAAAAAACTGATGAAAAACATGACTATGTAATATATGTCTATGCTGAGGGGGAGAATGGAGAGTGCGTCTCTAGTTATGTAGATATAAATATCAAGAGAGAAGATGATTTAATTGAAATAAGCAGCATAGATCTTATTCCTTCTAGCACTTCTCCTGGAAGCAGTGTAATAGCTCAAATTAAATTAAATAATCTTGGTGCAGAAAATCAAGATGTTAAAATTAAACTGGAAAATCAAGAGTTAAATTTAAATTTTGAAACAGAAGAATTTGAACTTGAGGAATATGGCAAAAAGGATTCTAAAACAGTAGAATTTAGCATTCCGATACCAGAGAGTGCAGAAGAAAAAAATTACACTCTAAAATTCAGCGCTATTTACAATGATAAAGTAAGTGAAGAAAGAACAATAAATGTTGTTAAACCAAGTGAAATACCTTTGGTTAATAACGATCTTGGAACTATTAATTTAGAAAATAGCAATGATTATACAAATTATGAAAAAGTAGATAATGGTTTGATACAAATAGGCAGTAGACCAAGCATAACTTCATCAATTCCAAAAGGTGTTGAATATTCAATAAAAGATAATAAGTCTGAATTAGAACTTAATTATATGTTTGTTGCCTGGATTATTGTAGGTATTGGGATATTTATAATGGTTATTGGTCTAATAATTGCCACATTTAGAAGATAAAAATGGGTAGAGAAGAATTTGAAAAGTATACTGTAGAGCAAAGAGCTAAAGTTGATGAAGCTTATTCTAATGGGGAAATTAACGGGGCAACAAAAAATAGATTATATGAGATTATTGGTGAAACTGAAAGAAGGTATGAAGAGATAAGAATATCTCAAACAAATAATGAAGTTCAGCTTGAAAGACTTAAGCGAACAAACATAAAACTAGAAGGTGCTTTAAGTAATTTAAGCCTGCAAGCCACTACAACTTTATTTGATTTGGAATGCACTTTAAAAGAATTAAGATGAAAAACTGGAAGATAAAAATAGAAAACTAGAAAAATGAATTCTGATAGAAGCTACAATGGAAATGTAAATGCAGGAGAATTGGGGGCAGATTTAATGGGATTATATATTGATTCAGAGTCAAGAAGAATTGAAACTCTTTCTAAAATTACAATTGATAGAGGGGTTGAATTGATTATTGATATAAGGAAAGAAAGACAAAGGAAGAGGTATCTTGCACATGTTATGAGTTTGAGAGTTTAGAAAAATTTAAAATTTTATATCAAGAAAACCTAGAGTTTACCACACCTTTTAAAGTGTGGTTTGTTTAGTGGTTTTCTGGATGATCTAAAACCAAGAAAAGCTATGCTTTTCTGGTCCAGAAAATCTAAAGAAAAATCGTCAAGATTTTCTAGGATCTAAAACCCTAAAGTTACTACCACATTCTAAAGAATGTGGTTTTAGATTTATGGACATGAGTAAATTATAAATCTTTTACAACTAATGGAATATTTTTCAAGTGGAATATGGTGTTAAAGAATATTGTAGACCAAATCCCTAATAGAAAGTAATAAAAACTATAACTTTTATTTTGTGCAAGTTCTCTTTTAATATTGTGCAAGTTTCTGTTAGTTTGTCTCATTGTGCAAAGCTCAGATTTCCAAAACACTTAAAAACTCTTTATTTCTTGATTTTGTGTAGACTAGGCCGGCACGTTAGCTCTGTGCCATTTGCTCGCGAGCTTTAAGCAGGCTGCAAGGAGACGAGTGACTCAAAGTTCATTGAGTCTCTATTCGGACGTTGACGTTTTGTCCTGTTCGATCGTGCTCCTGCAAACCGGGTCAGATCTTGATCGAAGCAGCCCTAACCAGGAAACATGGTGCTTACAGGGTAGCAAAGCTGAGAAAGATTAGAGGAAACTGATGAGTTTTGATAAGCAGATCTCTGAGTCTACGCTGATTTTATTTGAGGTGTTGGCACTTCAGAGCCTAATTCTGAAATTGAAAATGAAACATGGGATATATAGTGATGATAAACAAGAAGTAAAGAGAACTCTTCTTAAAGGAATGTGTAAAATTGCCAGCAGTATATCTGAATACAAAGTATATGGGGATGCAATGACTAGTATTACGGTTCAAGGCCAATGCCCAGTACCATTCATGCCTGGTGTTGGGGATAAATTAATATTCGCTGCAATTATTGAGATGGTCATTGACCAGATAATGTCTGAAGACAGGTCAATAACAAATGAAGATATTACGGCTGCAGGAATAATGGAAAAATATTATTATCCATACTATTCATGTGAAGACCGGGAATATCGGCTGCCTGGAACTAACTTACATGAAAATTTTTTTAAATGGATTGACTCTGACAAAAACAGAGATAAATAATATATTTAAGGATTATTACAATAAGCTATTTGATTAACTTTATTAATATAATATTTCTAGTATATATTATGAATAAAAAAGGAGTTAGTGATGTAATTACAACTGTTCTGCTTGTTTTAATTGTACTAGCTGCTGTTGGAATTGTATGGCTGGTTGTTTCAAGTTTTCTTAATAACAGTACAGAACAGATTGATTTAGGAGCTGGATTTTCACAATTAGATATTGTAGATAATTCTATAAAATATCTCTCAAGTGATGTTCTTCAGATTAAAGTAAAAAGAGATTCAAATCCTGGTAATATTACTGGGTTGAGAATAATTATTGAAAGTGAACAAGGAAATGTACAGAGTTATGATATAGAAACTCCAGTAAAAGAATTAGAAACTAAAACAATTGATGTTTCATTGCAAGGAAAAATAACAAACATAAGCAAAGTTTCAATTGCTCCAAGAACTCCTGTAAAAAATAAAATTAAAACTGGAAATACTGCAGATGAAAAAGAATTAAGCGGACACGTTGTTAGTGATGAAAGATTGGTTTTGTATATGCCCCTTAATAAAGATGCCAATGATAAATCCGGAAATGGAAATAATGGTGCTATATCTGGTGCAGTCCAAACTAATGGAAAATTTGAACAGGCTTATTATTTTGATGGAGTTAATGATTTTATCAGCATAGATAGTATTAACCCTATGGATAATTCTAATTTTAGCTTATTTTTTTGGTTTAATTCAAAAGAAGTTAGAAGTGGAACATTTTTTGGGGCAATAGGGGTTGGATATGGAGCTAACCTAGGTCATGATTGGGGGATTAATACCATATCAAACCAATGGAGAGTTAATTTTAGAGATTCAACAAAATCAAGTGAAGTTAATTTAGGACTAACAAACGATAATTCGTGGCATTTTTATGGAGTTTCTTTCAAAGATGGTAATGTATCATTATATAAAGATGGTTATTTAGCAGGATCAACTATAACAAGTGTGAAAAAATTATCTATGGGATCCAATAAAATAAATGTTGGTACAAGGATATCTGATTATTTTATAAATGGTGAATTTGATGAAGTCAGAATTTATAATAGAACTTTAAGTGCACAAGAGATTTATTATTTGTATAAATATAACTAGCAGTCAAACCAAATTTTTATTAATTGAATCTTTTGGAAGGGTTCCCAAACCAAATCTTTATTAATTGATATTTCATTTATTAGCTATGATGAAAAAGGGGCAATTTTATCTTATTGCTGCAATTATAATAATTGTTGTGCTTTTTGGTTTAACTGGAGTAACCAATTACCTTATTAAAAAACCTGATTTAGTTAGATATTATGATATTTCCAGGCAATTAAACCTAGAAAGTGAATCTGTTGTAAATTATGGAATTGCAAACAATGCTGAAATTGACACTTTGTTGCAACAATTTACAGAAAATTATGGCCAGTATCTGGGTGAAGGAGAACAGGCAAATCTTTATTTTATTTATGGAGATGAAAGCAGTGTTACTGTTTATTCTTATCAAGTTGAAGACCAAGGAGGAATTAATTTAATAATTGGGGGGAGTAATCCTATAGTCTATACATTTCCTGGGGGACAAGTAACAACTCAACCAATACCTATTGGAGAAGATGGAAATGTAATAGTTCAGATTGGAAATGATAAATATCCTTTTAATATAAAATCCGGGCAGAATTTCTTTTTCATAATAAAAAAGCCTTTGTAAATGAACCTTTAAAAAAGGTTCCCAAAACTAAAAAAATAAAATGAGAAAAATAGAAAATAAAAATAAGAGAGCTGTAAGTCCTATGATAGCATATGTCTTGTTAATTGTGATAGGAATAAGTGTTGCATTTTTAGTATATCAATGGTTAAAATTACAAATACCTGCCCAGTCTGAAAAATGCTCGGAAGATGTAAGAATAATAATAAAAAGTTATGAATGTAACCAAGCAAATAAAAAAATAAGTTTAATATTCCAAAATAAAGGCCTTTTTAATATAGACGGGGTTTATGTAAGATATTCTGATAAATCTGATGGAGTGCCTGCCAAAGGATTGAAACCTTCTGGAAACTCAAATTCTTTAACTAATCCAGAAAGGGGATTTTTATATTTTGGAGTTGGAATACCCAATCCTTTGCCTCCAGATAAAACATATAATCAGACTTTTGACTATGGAGCTCTAGGTATTATAAAAAAAGTTCAAGTGCAACCATTTGTATTATCTGATGAAAATAAAATAATACTATGCAGTGATGGTACTATCACTGATAAAGTTGAGTGTTAACTAAATATAGGTTAAAATGGGTAGTAAAGTAAAGGGTTATCGATGTAAGAAATGTGGTAGGCAAGTTAATGTAGATTATAAAAAAATTAAAGATAGAATTAATCCAAAATGTCCTGCATGTTTTGAACCTATTGATATGAGTTAGATTACAAAGAAAGCAGTTGTTCAAAAGCTTTAAGACTTATTTTACAAGAACCACTTATTTTACAAAGCTATGACAACCAAAGAATTTAAATAATAAAATTAACATTATTTGATATGCATAAGGGTAAAAGAGGAATATCACCGGTTATTGCAACTGTTCTTTTAATAGCAATTGTTGTTGTTATTGCAGCAATTATATTTATCTGGGCTTCTAACTTTGTGAGTGAAGATGTTGAAAAGTTTGGAAGTTCTATAAAAAATGCATGCGCAGACGTTGATTTAGAAATATCTGAAGTTAGTCCAGGTTACTTAAATGTAATAAACAAAGGAGATGTTCCAGTATTTGCATTAAACTTAAAAGTTGATGATGGAAGTGGGAATAGTGACATATCTAAATGTGAAGGAAGTTTTTCTCCAGGACAGTCAGGAGTATTAGACATTGGAAATTATTGTGATTTACCAGGAGATGTAATAATAAGTGTTATTCCAGTTCTTGTTGGAACAACTAATGGTGAAAATGCAGAGTATTCTTGTGATAAAAACCAAATAATATTATAAAATGGTTTCCCGTAAATATAAAAGAGCTGTTTCAAGTGTAATTGCAAGTGTTCTTTTAATATTAATCACAATTGCTGCTACTTCTGTTTTAGCATTTATAATTATACCTTTTGTAAGAAATAGCTTGAATGAAGGCACTAATTGCTTTCAAGTTATTGATAAAATAGAAATAATTAATGAGGCATCATGTTATACTTTAAGTCCTGAAACTTCAAAGGTTAAAGTTAAAGCAGGAAATATAAATTTGGAGGGAATTTATTTAGTTATTGAAAAAGACGGCGATGAAGTAAGTTATGAAATAACAAATAACAGTATTGTAAATGATATAAATAATCGTGAAGCATTAAAACTACCTACATCTGGTGGGGGAGAAAGAACTTATAATTTTAACTTCAGGTCTTCAAAAGCAGGAGTTGGAATTATAGTTAATGAAAAAAGGTGTGGGATTTCAGATGAAACAACTTTAAATATATGTTAATTTTATAATACATGATGGATAAAAAAGGATAAGTATGGATAGAAACTAAACCTTTTAGAAAAAGGTTTCCAAAATACTTTTAAAAAAGTAACAAAAGAACGATAAACCTTTCAAAAAGGTTTCCAAAATACTTTTAAAAAAGTAACAAAAGAACGATAAACCTTTCAAAAAGGTTTCCAAATGAACCTTTAGGAAAGGTTCCCAAAACGGAGTGAAAAATGAATAAAAAAGGACAGATTTGGGTAGAAACGGTTATTTATACTTTGATAGGGTTAGTTCTTATAGGAACTATTTTAGCATTTGCAACTCCGGCAATTCAAAAGCAAAAAGATAAATCAATAATCACTTCTACTATTAATTCTATGAATGAGCTTGATAATGAAATATTATCAATAAGAAGAGCTGGTATTGCCAACACAAGAAATTTTGATTTTCTTATAAGTGATGGAAAAGTTACAATTGATTCTTTAAATGATAAAATAATTTTTAATATTCCTGATAGTAAATATGCATATAGTGAGCCTGGTGCAAGAATACCTATTTCTGGGACAAATATGGATGTTGTAACAACTAAGGTAGGTGATAAATATGAAGTTATCTTAACATTAGATTATTCTGTAAAAACAAAAATTAATGTAACTTATGAAGGGGATGAAAATGATAAAATTCTAAATCCTGCTTCAACACCATATTCATTAGTAGTTGAAAATAAAGGGAAGTTGCCTGAACAAAACTTAACTAATGTTGATATTTATGAGATTTCTAGATGAAAATATAAACATTTTTAAATAAGATAGTCTTAGTCAATTAATGAAAAAGAGATTTGATTTTATAAAAAATAATTTAATAATTTCTTTATTGGTTTTTATTTTAATTATTGTAATTCTTGGGATACTTGCTTATAATTACCTTCCAATAACTGGTAATGCTATCACTAGTATAAAATCGAGCAAATCTAAATGCACTGACAGTGATAATACAATTATCCAGGATAAAGATGCAAGTTATTACAGTAAGGGTTATGTGACTTATCAGTCTCGTGGAAAATTGCGGGAAATTAATGATAGTTGCTACAATAAGAACACTCTTTTAGAAAGATATTGTAAAAATAAAAATAGCTATTCTACAAAAAAAGTAAACTGTGCTCAAGGGTGTGAGAATGGCGCCTGTGTACAATGTGAGAATAAACTTGGTGATTTTTGCTATCCAGATATTCCTGGCAGAGATCCTGTAAAAATTAATGGACCAAGCGATTCCGGAAAAATTGAGATTTATTATTTGGACTCTAGAAATCCTACAACGCTTGAAACTCATATATCTTATGCTGAAATTGGTTACGATCCTGCAATTGATATTGATAAATATGACACTGATGCTGATAAAGTCATAAGTGCCCAGGAGTATATTAAATTTGCAAATGATTATTTCGCAAATTCTTGGCGTAATGCAGTTGTTAAATCATATTTTGGATCTCCTGGACCAATAATTATTGTTAATCATAATGAAGAAAAAATTAATGCAGGAAATCCATCTGAAACTCTTTATAACAGCCAAACTTCAATTTTATGGCTTATAAAAAATGATAACTCTAAATCACAATATGTTACAATATTTATACTAGATATTACAAACAAAAGCCTTTCTACTGAGCAACAAATTAAAAAAGAATTGAACAATAATAATGGTTTAATTCCTAATTACTTAAAAATATATCCCAGTATGCTAATTAACCAACCTTGCAATGGGTATTGTATTTATGGGTGTTTTAGTAATACTGGAGTTTGTAGAGTCCAGCCACCATGTAAAGGAAAAGTTTCTTTTCTTGATGATTATTGCACTACCTATTTAACAGAATCGGCATGTATAAATCCAAGTAACTACCCTAATGGCTACTGTAATGGATTAACTAGCAGTTGTAGTTCACTAGTTTCTCAAGCCACATGCAATTCATTCTCAGGATGCAATTGGAATACAGGATCTTCATGTCAGTGGACAGGTTAATTTTATTCTAAGAATTTTTTAATAGAACTTTATAAACAAACAATTTAAATATATTCTAATACTATCAATTAAAAGAGGTAAAATGCAAAGCCAAGAATTTTTTATAGATACATCACCACCCATACCGCCTTTACCATTATTAAAAGATAAGACAAAGGTAGATGTGAGGTATGCAGTTATATCTCCATATGCAACTGTGCATATATTTTGGGATAAAGCTATTTCTGAACTAAGATATGAAGTAGAAGAGCCTGTACTTGAAGATGAAGAAAAGGAAACTTTAATGAGAATTGAAGAAGCTATGAGAGAGATAGTTAATGTTAACGTTGTTGTTGAAAAAACCCAAGAGGCAATACTTGAGTATATAGACAAAACATCAAAATTACTTATAAGTGAACTTGGGTTAAAAGTAAGCGAAGAATCTTATGAAAAAATGTTTTATTATTTATACAGGAATTTTGTTGGTTTTAATGAAATAGATTCTTTGTTAAAAGATTATTTTATTGAAGATATAGAGTGTAATGGAGTAAACACTCCTGTTTATATTGTGCATAGAATTTACAGAAATATAAAGACAAATATTGTTTTTGATGATATAGATAAACTTGCTAGTTTTGTTGAAAAACTTGCTCAGAGAGCTGGAAGATATATTAGTTATGCATCTCCAATTTTAGATGGTAGCTTACCAGATGGAAGTAGGGTTAATGCTACATATACCAAGGATATAACAAGTAAAGGCCCTACATTTACAATAAGAAAATTCACAAGCTTGCCTTGGACTCCTACACAACTAGTTTCTTTTAATACTCTAAGTCCTGAAATGTTAGCTTATTTTTGGATTTTAGTCCAATATAAAACAAATATACTTATTGCAGGTGGTACATCTTCTGGGAAAACAACTTTACTTAATGCAATTTCTTTTTTCATTCCTCCAGAAGCAAGAGTAGTAAGTATAGAAGATACTAGGGAATTAAACTTGCCAAGAGAAAACTGGATTCCAAGTGTATCTAGAAGTGCAATAGGTACTGGCAAAGAAGGAGAAGTTGATTTGTTCAAATTATTAAAAAATTCATTCAGACAAAACCCTGATTATGTAATTGTTGGAGAGGTAAGAGGTAAAGAAGCTTTTGTTTTGTTCCAGGGTATGGCTTCAGGACATGCTTCTATAAGTACTATACATGCAGACTCTGTTGATACAGTTATAAAAAGACTTGAAACACCTCCAATTGAGTTATCTCCTACTTTAATTAATACTTTAGATGCAGTTGCAATTATGACTCATGCAATTGTAAATAAAGAACATACAAGAAGACTAAGTTCTGTTGTTGAGATAATTAATGTAACCCCTGATGGAGTTGCAATGACAAATACTCCATTTATGTGGAATCCTGCAGATGATAGATTTTATTTTAAGAAAGATAGTAAGGTTTTTGAAAAAATAAGAAAAAGATATGGAGTTACTTCTGAACAAATACAAAATGAGTTTCTTCTTAGAACAAAGTTAATTTATGAGATGTATAAAAGGAAAACATTTGATTTTAATGAAATACAAAAAGTTGTAAATGAATATTATAAAAACCCTGAGCAAGTCTTGAAAGAGTTCGGGGTACATTTGTAATAAACCTTTAAGCGTTCAAAACCAAAACAATAAAAATGAACCTTTGAAAAAGGTTCCCAAAATACTTTAAAAAAGATATAAAAATAAACCTTTTAGAAAGGTTACCAAATAAACCTTTAGGAAAGGTTTCCAAAATACTTTTAAAAAAGATATAAAAACTAGTTTTCTTTTAAATTAGTATGATATCCCAGGAAGAATTTGTGCAGCTTTCCCAATTAATTGATTCTTTAGAAGAAGCTTACAAAAGATTAGCATATTTTTATGTTAATAAGGATCTTGACAAATTTAATGCAGCAAAAAATTTCATATTTGAAGTAAAAAATAAAATTGATGAGCTATTAAAAAATGAGTCTTGAATTACTAAAATCAAATATAGAGCAGGAAAATGTTTTGACTAATAGATTAGAAGAATTGTATAAACAATACTTATATGCTCAAGACCAAAAGTATAAGGAGTCTATATCTAGTGCTATAAGCTCTTCTTTAAGTCAAATAAAGATTATTAACAGCTCTATACCATCGCTTATTAGTAATATTTCATTTGCAAAAAGCCTTTCTGATAAGAAAAAGGAAGTAAAAAATATAGCAACATTTACTTATTTATCTCCCGAGGGTAAAAGAATGGTAGCTATAGACCCTAAATACAAAAAAGAATACCTAAAACAACTTAATATTTCTGACTCTTCACTAAAAGAGATAAAAAGGAACAGGAAAGCTACAATAGATCTTAATGTTCAATTCAAAAAACCAAACCCATATGTTAATCTCTCAAATACTTTTTTTATTAATATTTCTAGAAAATTAGCTTTAAATAAATCTTTTCATGAATTAAAAGAACACTTAATAAAAGGAAATATGTCTATACTTCTTCATAGTTATATATCTATTATATTTTTTACAACATTAATTTCATTTTGTATTGCAATAATACTTACAACTTTTTTTCTTTTTTTTAGTATATCATTTGCATTTCCATTTATATACAAAACTCCTGCAGACATAATAACAAGACTTCCACAAGTTATATGGATGATTCCTTTGTTTCCATTATTGACATTTATTTCATTGTATTTTTATCCTTATGCTGAAAGAAATGCTATAGAGGGTCAGATTGATTATGAACTTCCATTTGCAACTATACAGATGGCAGCTATTGCTGGAAGTGATATTGAACCAAGTAATATCTTTGGAATAATTGCACTTAGCAAAGAGTATCCTATAATTAAAAAGGAAGCAAAAAAACTAATGAATCAGATAAACCTTTATGGTTATGATTTAGTAACTGCATTAAGAAATGTTGCTGAGTCAAGCCCAAGTAAACAATGGGCTGATTTATTAAATGGTATTGGAACAACAATAAAATCAGGTGGAGATTTAGGTAAGTTTCTTAACAAAAGAGCTGAAACAATGCTTTTTGAATATAGACTTAAAAGGGAGAAAGCAACTAGGTCTGCAGAAACTTTTATGGATATTTATATTAGTGTAGTTATAGCAGCTCCTATGTTAATGATGCTTCTGCTTATAATGTTAAGTATAACAAACCTAGGTTTTAACTTAACAATTCCTGCACTAACACTTATTGTTGTTTCTGCCGTCTCATTAATTAATGTTGTTTTCCTAGCATTTTTACATGTTAACCAAAAGAAATTTTAAAAAAATAAAAAAATAAAAATGGCAATAAAAAGAGGAATTATTATTGGTGTAATTTTTGGATTAATATTTATAGGTGTAGCAGTATTTTTTCTTTTATACTTTAATTCAAGAAATACGTTTTATTTTCTAATGGGTGTTGGGATTTTAATAGCTATTCTACCATTTGTTTTATCCTCAATTGGACAAACAAAAGAAGAAAGGGAAAAAGATGAAAAGTTTTTAGAATTTTCTAGAACACTTGTTGAAAGTGTAGAATCTGGAACGCCTATAAGTAAAAGTATAATAAACATGAAATCTAAAAGCTTTGGAAGTTTAACCCCACATGTTCAAAAACTTGCAAACCAAATTGAGCTTGGAATACCTATACAACATGCTCTTGAAACCTTTGCATATGATACTAAAAGTAAAACAATTCTAAGAGCAATAACTCTTATTAGGGAAGCAGATAGAACTGGAGGAAATATTAATGTAATACTTAACTCTGTTGCTAAGTCTGTCTCAGAAATAGAAAAATTAAAAGAAGAAAGAAGGTCTGCTATTTCATCTATTGTTACTGAGGGTTATATAATATTTTTTATATTTATTATCATAATGGTTGTAGTAGAAGTTCAAATTCTTCCTCTTACTGCAAGTATTGCAGGAATATCGAGTAATTCAGAGGGATTTGAAGGATTAAACTTAGGTAGTAATAATTTTGAACCAAATCAGTTTTCAATAGCATTTTTATCATTACTAATAGTTCAGGGGTTATTTGCAGGAATTATAATTGGAAAGTTAGCTGAAGGTAGAATAAAAGCAGGTATAAAACACTCATTTATTATGATTGCTTTAGCAATATTAATATCAACTGGGTCAAAAATATTTTTTGGATTAAAATGAATAAAGCAGGAACAGGACATGTTGAAGTAATAATATCTTTTGTTTTATTTATAGGTTTTTTGGCATTTATTTTAATAACATTCAATCCGTTAAAAGGTCCACCAAACCCTGCTATTGTTAACTCTGTTTATAATGTACTAGAAGATAATTTAAGTGTAGAGCTAAATAAAGTTTCAATCAATTTGAATGATATTACTGGGCAGAGTTGTTTTATTCTTAAAGATTCTGGAAATTTAATTTCTGATTTGAAATGTAACAATAATAATATATTTGTTAAAGATCAAGATAATAATAGAAAATATGCTGAAATTGTTTCGAATAAAATTGTTTCTGCATTAAATCCTTCAAAGAATTTTTATACAATTTATTGTTCAGATGAAATAGATCCTATAACAGGAAATTTTGAAAATCCAAATTTGTGTAATGAATATGAACAAAATGAGTATGAAGTCGGGATAATTGTTTCAAATAATTACTGGTCTTTGAAAAAAATAACACGGCTAAAAAATGACTATTTAAGCAAATATCCAAGTATTAAAAAGGAATTTATAAGAGAAACAAGTGATTTTGGTTTTATAATATGGGATTTAAATCAAGGCAAAGATTTTGATGTAACTCAAGAAGTTCCAAAGGGATTAGATGTAATTAGTAAAACCCTTCCTATTAATATTATAGATTCTGATGTAAATATCACTAAGCACACAATTACTGTAATGACTTGGTGAATAAATTATATAATTTTCTTTATTTTGTTTTCTATCAGATCTGGATGTTCATTGCCATCTATTACTAGAACATTACTCTGCTATTCTAATTAATTCTAAAGAAATTGCAGACCATTATAAAAAGTATTTTGAAGAAGTTTGGAAGCTTGCTAAGAAGTAACCAAAAACTTTAAATATGTGGTATGTATATGAAGTGCATGCCAAATACACATATTAAAATGACAAATAAAACAATTTCTGCAAGGATGGAATTAGATGATTATACTAATAAGGTACTTGGAGTAATAAAAATAAAATTTGGATTGAAAGACAAGTCAGAAGCCCTAAATAAATTCATTGAACTATACGGAGATGAAGTTATTGAAAAAGAGGCTACCGAAGAGTATGTCAAGAAATTGGTTGAATTAACAAAAAAACACTACCAAAAATATTCTAACAAAAAAATGACTTTGCAGGAGTTAGACACTCTTTGTGAGGTGTAATAATGTTTGATTTTAATCTGACTGATGAGCTTCAACTTATTATAAGAAAACTTGTTAAGAAAGATAAGAAGAAAGTAGAGATAATAAATAAAAAAGTAAAGGAAATAATCAATAGTAATAATGATTCAATTAATTATTATAAAAATTTAAGACACGAGCTAAGTGGTTATAAAAGAGTTCATATTGATAGAAATTTTGTGTTGGTATTTAAAGTTGATTTATCAAGTAATTTTATTTTGTTTGTTGATTTTGATCACCACGATAATGTTTACAAGAAAAAGTTTAAAGAAAGAAAAAGTTAGAAGCTTGCTAAGAGATAAAAAGAAATAGCTTTTTATAATCTAAAGAATACTTAACTTTATGTTAAAAGATAAAGGTGGTTTTTTGAGAGTTCTTGAAGCAGTAATAGCAGTATTACTAGTTGCAGGAGCTGTGACAATAATCCTTGTAAAAAATGTGCAGGTAGATGATAATTCTGAAACAGTAAAACAAATACAGCAGATAATTTTAGAAGAGATTTCAACAAATCCAGAACTAAGAACAGCTGTTTTAAACTGTGATTCAAACTCATGTAACAAGGCAGGCATAAGCAGTAATTCAAGATCTCTTAATAATAGTATTAGTAGTCTAATGCCTCCTGAATATAATTACGAATTTACGGTATGTTTATTAGATGAAATATGCACGCTTTCTAATAGCCCAGGTTATTACACTAAAGGAGATATTTATGCTGATGAAGTTTCAGTAGCTGCTACTCTTGAGATTGCTCCAGATCCAAAAAAGCTGAGACTTTTTATGTGGCTTAAGGAATAAATAATGAAGTACAAATTTTTGCCCCATACAGCAGATGTTAAATTTAAAGCATATGGCAAAACTTTAAATGAAAGCTTTGAAAATTCAGCTTTAGCTATGTTTAATGTTATGTATACTGGAAAAATAAAAAGTTCTAAACAAATAAAATTTTCTATAAAAGGAAAAGATTTTGAGAATTTGCTTTATTTATTTCTTGAAAAATTACTAATATTATTAGACTCTAAAAACTTCTTAGTTTCAAAAATTAAAGTTAAAATTAATATTAAAGATATGTCTCTAAATACTTTAGTATATGGAGATAATTCTGGGAATTACTCTCTTAATACTGGGATAAAATCAGTAACATACAATGAGATGTTTGTTAAAAAAATCGATGGTAAATGGGTTTGTCAAGTAGTCTTGGACGTTTGATTTGTTATGGTGAACAAAAGATAATTTTATAAAGATATTTCACTAGTCTAGTTTAATGAAAAAGAGAGGTATTTATTTTTTAGTTATAATTTCTTTAGTAATTATAGTATCAGGAGTAATTGGAGTTATAGCACAATCAAATGAAAATTTAATTGATTCTGGAGTATGTGGTGATAATCAAGTAATATTAACTCTTTCAAAATTAACAAATGCTCAGGGTGGAATAGTTGGTGCTAGTAATCATAGTGTAAAAGTTTGTTACAATTCCATATTTAATCGACAATATACTTCATCTGATACTACTCAATGTGCAGATGATTATTCAAATCTTGTTCTTATTCTTTCAGCAGAAAAAAATGCTCATGCAAAAGCTCCAAACATGACTATTAACCAAGGAGATGTTCCTGTGTGTTATGGAGATTTATCTTGTAGAATTATTCAGGGGGCATGTAATGCTACTCTTGGTGAGAAAAGAATTGTTGGATTGTCAGAATATGATAATGCTCATCTTTCATTATTAAAAGAAGATGGTTATAGAAAAAATATATGTTGCACTAGTTCATTTACAGGCAGTAATACATCTTTATCAATTAGCATAGTTAATCCAACAATGTGGGAAAATTTCACAGTTTCTCAGCCTATTGATTTTGAAGTTCAGATAGAAAATGTTTCTTCTCTAAGTGATGATATAGACCTTACATGGGATTTTGGAGATGGAAACTCAACAACTACAACTTCATGTATATCAAAAGGGAAATGTAACACTAAACACATTTATTCACAGCAAGCACACTATATAATAAATGCAGTTGCAAGAAAACAAAATTCTAGTGAAGTTTCAAGTGATCATGTAGAAATACTTTTATATGAAAGTGGTTTGAATTTATTTGCAATAATAAGCAAACCGCAATTTAATGAAAATATCGCAAGTAATACTCCTGTTAATTTCAATGGGAACCAAAGTTTTATTTCTCAATGTGGAAATTCATGTCCAACAGGAAAACAGTGTTATAATATACCCAATAGCCAATTAGTTTGTTATAATTTTGCAAAACCAGCAAGAGTAGACTTAAATGGAACTCTTGGAAGTTATTTGTTCTGGTTTAACTGGACATTTGATAAAGGAAAAGGAAATGCTGATGATAAAAGTATTATAGGGAATTGGAATCTTAATTATACTGGTGTAGTAGAATTTGATAGAACATTTTTCGCAGAAGGAAATCATACAGCAACTCTAATTGTGGGTTATGAAAGTATAAGTTAAAAGAGGTAAATATGGAAAGAAGATTAAGTGTTATTTTTGTATTAATAGTACTTGCAAGTATGCCTTTTGCTTTTGCAGTAATAGACTGGTCTAATCCTACAAATACAGAGTTTAATTCTGGAGGAAATATTATCTGCAGTATTCAGAATGGTGAAGCTGTATGGATTGAAAATGGACAATCAACAAATGCAAGCAACTCTTGTTTTAAATCAGATGGAGTTACAGTAGGAGGTGTTCCTCAGAGTACATGTTGTTCTTCAGGATTCCAGTGTAATACAAATACTCAAAAATGTCAGCCAGTAATAAATGTTAACTCATGCGGAGATTATACAACTAAAGAAACTTGTGATAACTTTAACCCTTCTAGCATAAAAAGTTCTATACAAGATCTTGGAAAAGGAATTATTGGTACTAATCCAGGCAATTTCTGTGATTCTCCAAAAGAAGTCACCAAAGATGGAAAGTGTGCTATACTAAGTGGTCCTTGCGAATGCAGGTGGGATAATGTAGCAAATAAATGTCAAAGCTTTTTCTTAATAGAAGAGTGTACAAGTGACGATCCATATATTACTTATTGTAGAACAGAAACAACTCAGGTAACAAATAAATGTAATAGTGATGGAGTTTATGAAATAAGCTGGACTGGACAGGTTGTTGACTCTATTGGAGTGGTTGTTGAAGAAAATACACAATTTTGTAGTGGAGGATTAAAAACATTCCCTTGTCCATCAACTAGTAAAGTTCCATTTTTCGGATTATTTAATTTAATTATTTCTGCATTTATAATATCAATAGTTTATTTCTTTTTGAGGAAAAAATAATTTAGATCTTAGAATTAAACTTGGTATAACTCATCTTTAAACATATAATATCTTTGCCTTATTTATCATTTATTTATAAGCTAATTAATGATCAACAGCAAACAATATAAATCAAACTTTACAGATTCTATAATGGATGAGTTAAAGAAAATAAAAGAAAATATTTACCAATTAGACAAAGAAGGGAAAATGAATGTTCCTGTTGTAGTTTATGCTTCTGAAAAACTGTTGAAAGATATGTTAAAAGATAAATGTATCGAACAGGCAAGAAATGTTGCAATGTTGCCGGGAATACAAAAACATTCCATTGCCCTTATGGATGCTCACCAAGGTTATGGATTTTGTATAGGGGGAGTTGCTGCTTTTTCTATGGATAATGGAGTTATTTCTCCTGGGGGAGTTGGATATGATATTTCATGCTCAGTTAGATTGCTGAGAACCAATTTGAAAAAATCAGATGTTATTGGAAAAAATAAAGAAATATCAAAAGCGTTGTATAAATCAATTCCTTCTGGAACTGGTAAAGGAACAAAACTTAAAATTACAAAATTAGATATGCATTCAATTTTAAAAAATGGCGCTAAATGGGCTATTGAAAATAATATGGGTAAAAAAGAAGACTTAGAATATTGTGAAGAAAATGCCTGTATGGAAGATGCTGATGCTAAATTTGTTTCTGAGGCAGCTATTTCAAGGGGAATAAATCAGCTAGGTTCAATTGGTTCAGGTAATCATTTTATTGAAATTCAGTATGTTGATAAGATATTTAATAAAAAAACAGCTGGGATCTTTGGTTTAGAAGAAGATCAGGTAGTTATTATGATTCACTGCGGTTCTCGAGGATTAGGACATCAAGTAGCTTCTGATTACATTAAAAAAATGGATGATTTTTATGGACATGATAATCTTCCTGACAGACAGTTAGCCTGTGCGCCTGTAGAGTCTGAATTAGGAAAACAATATTACAAAGCTATGTGTGCTGCAGCTAATTTCGCATTTTGCAATAAACAAGTTTTAACTCATTTAATAAGAAAATGTTTAAGTGAATTTTTTCCAAAATTTGAAGCTGAGGTTGTTTATGATGTTTGCCATAATATTGCTAAGTTTGAAGAACATTATATTAATGGTAAAAAAATTAAATTATGTGTGCATAGGAAGGGGGCTACAAGAAGTTTAGGTCCTGGAAGAAAAGAAATTCCTGAAAAATATTCTAGTGTTGGTCAGCCAATACTAATTCCTGGAAGCATGGGAACTTCTTCTTATGTGTTAGTTGGAACTAAAGAAGCTGAAGAATTAAGCTTTTCTTCAACAGCTCATGGGGCTGGAAGAGTTATGAGCAGAAGTGAGGCAATCAGAACTTTAAAAAGTGAAAACATAAAAAAAGAAATGGAAGATAAAAACATTGCATTAACAGCTGGGAGTTTTAAAGGTCTTGTTGAAGAAGCTCCTGAAGTTTACAAAGATGTTGAGGAAGTTGTTAAAGTCAGCGATGAATTAAATATTGGAAAATTAGTTTCTAAATTAAAACCAATAGCTGTGATTAAGGGATAAAATTATAATGAAGAATCTCATTTATTAAATAAACTTCTTTTGAAAAAAATTCTTTTTATATTTTAGATGGGCGTTAATCTTTTATGTTTAATTTCTTTTTATATTCCTCTAGGTGGTTTTTGTATTCTTTTACTAATTCAATATTTTCACCAAGCAATTTAATTTTGCGTTCTAATGCAGTAATGAGACTTTTATCTATCTCCTTAATGTGGTACCTTGCTAATATCTCATCTTTTTCAATTATTTCCTTATATAACTTCTCAAAATGCTTTTCTATTTCTTTTTTTAAACTTTCAATTCCTTTATCTAATCTCTTATTCCTTTTTACCATGCTCTAAATTTCTCACTCTCCTTTTTATCTCGTTTATTAATGCCTTTGCTTCATTTACAGGTATAACTTTCTTAGATTTTGAATCATTCTTAGTTCTAAGATAAGCATTATAGGACTCTTCACTTGCAATTATCCTTATTAAATTTACAAATTCCTTATTAGATTGATTTTTATTATTCTTCAAACATTCAATTAAATATAGCTCTCTCAATCTTAAAACTATCGAGTATAGGGTCTCGTCTGCAACTTTTTCTCCTAATTCTTCGTCAATCTTTACAAACCCATCATTTATTTTTGTTATTGATTTTATCTCATCAAGATGCTTTTTTATCAGAATTTTAGATGTTTTATCTTTATAATATTTTAAAAAATCATTGTTTAAAATTACCTTTGCTTCATTAATTAAAGAAACTAAATAAAGATTTTTTATAATAGCTTTTTCAAATTTATTTTTTGAGATAAGAATTATCTCATATTTCCCTATTTTTATCTGCTTATCAATACAATCAGTTACAACCAAAATATCAATATCACTAGATTCTGTCTCCTCACCCCTCGCATAACTTCCAGCTAAAAAAATTCCAATTGTATTTTTTAACAAATCTCTTTCATCTAAAATCTCAATTATCTCCTGCTGAATGGATTTGTCAATAAGTTTAATTACTACTTTTTTGTCTTTCCATTCAATTGGAAGAATAACTCCTGCAGAATTACCTAATTTAAATGCCTGCTTGATTATCTCGTTTCTCATGTTTATACATGTATAAACATACTTATAAACTTTACTATATCATCGTATAGCTTAGTTAAACATCTCGTGGGGGTCCTCTAACTTAATGTTAATGTCCTCACTTAAACCTATTTTTTTATCGATATTGTCAACTTATCAGTGTATAACTTATTTTTTAATAATTATGTTAAATCAATTTAATTAATGAAATTAGTAAGGCACATATAATCTTAAAATACCAAAGATAAATTTACTCAATCAATTTTAATCTAGTTTTATCTATATTTCTAATTCAATTTCATATATTATTTTTCTGCTATATCTCTTTAACTTGACAGTACCATAATACAAGCAGTTTTATATACTGAATTTAATAACCCTAAATATGGCTACTAAAAATAAAGTAGAAAATAATAGAAAGCTTATTATAATTGGAATTGATGGCGGAACTTTTGATATAATTAATCCACTAATTGCAAAAAATAAACTTCCAAATTTATCAAGTTTTAAAAATAAAGCTATTTTAAAGTCAACAATTCCTCCAGGAACAGGGGTAGCTTGGGCTAGCTTTTCAACAGGAAATTTTCCTGGAAAAACTAACATATATGATTTTACAATTGTAGATGATAATTCATGGAAAATTAAAATTGTAAATCGTTCCCTGCTAAATAGTAAGCCTTTATGGAAATATTTAGATGAATCTGGAATAAAGGGTTTTTTCATAAATATACCTATTACATATCCTCCTGAAAAAATAAATGGTGTAATGATATCTGGGATTGATGCGCCTTCAACATTTAGTAATTATGTTCATCCAACCGAATTAAAAGAGAAATTAAAAGAGTTTGGTTATGAAATTGAGGTTTCTGGAATAAAAGAAAAAAAAAGTCTTCCAGATCAAGCCTTAAGTATAATAGACAAAAGAATAATAACAGCCAACTATTTATTAAAAAAAGAGTTTGATTTTTTTATAATGCTTTTTAGGGAAACAGACGTTGCTCAGCATTTCGCTTGGGGAACTAACAAAGTAGAAAAAGCTTACACAAAAATTGATAAGTTTATCGGAGAAGTAAAAAATCTGGCTGAAAAAAACAAATGGGATTTAATAGTTATGTCAGATCATGGACATGAAAGAGTAACAAAGGCTTTTAATGTAAATTCTTGGCTTGAAAAAGAAGGTTATTTAAAAACTTTTGTTAAAAAACAGAGTTTTCTTTCATTGATTGGAATAAACAGAGAAAGGATATTTAAAGTATTAGACAATCTCAAACTTAATTTTCTTGTTAAAATAGTTCCTAGAAAGCTTGGCAAGAAAATTCCAACCGAAAATATTGACTTTGAAGAGGCAATATTAACTGGGTTAATAGATTTGACAAAAACAAGAGCAGTAGGAAAGAGAGCAGTAAAAACAGCCCAGATTTTCTTAAATTCAGAATCTAGGGGAGGAATTGTAAAAAATATTGATGAAGATAGATTAAAAAATGAAATAAAAATAAAATTACATGAATTTCTTAAAAGTAATAATATAGAAGCAGAAGTCAAAACAAAAGAAGAGTTATATGGTGGGAAAACAATGTATGCTCCAGACATTACAGTTTATATGAAAGAAAAGGGATATGACATACAAACTAAGTTCAGCTCTGATGGGAAAATATGGGGTGAACCGAAAGAACTAGCAACTCATGAGGTTAATGGAATTATTTTGACAGACATGGATCTAAACTTAAAATCTCCTAGAATAGTTGATTTAACTCCTACAATACTTGACTATTTTAACATAAAAAAAGGAGATTTTGATGGAAAAAGTTTATTATGGGGTTAAAAATCTCTGTGAATTTTATATTTTTTTAATATTTCAAACTCTTCTTCTGTGAGACCAGCGTCTCCAATTAATGAACCTCTTGTAAAATCATGGAAATCACTTCCTCCTGAAATCAATAGTCTTTTTTCGCTAGCAAGATTTCTTAATTTTAGATTTATATCATCACTTATACCTAAAATTTTGTTGTATGGGTAATCAACTTCTATTCCATCACCCATATCTTCTGTAAACTTATCAATTATCTCAAAAATAGAATTTCCGTATCTGCCCGGGTGGGCTAAAACACTTACTCCTTCTGCTCTTTTTATTATTTGTATTGCTTGTTTCATTGAAGTTTTTGGTCTTGGAACAAATGCGGGTTTCCCATCACCGATCAATTTTTGGAAAACGTCGCCAACAGTTAAAAATTCATTCGGATATTTTCTTAGTAAAATTTTTCCGATTATTGACCTTCCTAAACTATCTCCACTTTCTTTAATCAATTCTTTAAAGGTTATTTCATACCCAAGATTATTCAGTTTTTTAATAATTTCTTTTTTTTCATTTATCCTATCATTTTGACAGTTTTTTATAAAATCATTAAGTTCTTTATTCTTATGATTAATAAACAAACCTAAGATATCGATTGTTCTTGGGTAAAATGACTCGTGGCAGCTTAGTTCTATTCCTGGAATAAACTCTAAATCTTTATCTTTAGAATAATTCACAGCTTCTTTTAATCCTGATATTGTATCATGATCTGTAATTGCAATTGCTTTCATTTCACTTTTAATGGCTAAGTCTATTATCTCTTTCGGTGAAAAAGCTCCATCTGAATAGTTTGTATGTATTTGCAAGTCTATTTTCTTCATTTTAATTGTATCGATTTTAAGATGATAACTTTTATAAACGTTTATTCTATAAATTTAAATCATGAGAAAGGAAATGAGAAGGACACTTTGTTATAAACTTTTTAACAAGCCTGGGAACCTTATTGAGGCTTTAGATAAGGCTAAAAAGAATGGGAATAGTGTAGAAATAAGAATATGGAGTTATAACACGGATGCAGTAGATTTCCATTGTGGAAAAATAAAATCACCTGGGTTTACAAGCCTTTATTTCACACCTTTTGGTATGGCCGGTCAAATGGAAGAGTACCATCAAAAGGTTAAATCAAGAGCCTTAGCTGCAAAAAGATGGTTTGAGAAAAATGGAGTGTATGTTACATTTGTAGATAATTATAAACATTCCCATTAGGGCAAGAATTTTTATTTCTTTACAAAACTACAAAAGAAAAGATTAAGTATACCCAAGAGCTCTTAGCTTTGCCATTACTTCTTCTCTTACTACACCCCTACCAGCTCGTTCGTGTGCATTTGGATCAGTATTTTTCTCTGAAAACACAGTGCACCCTAAAGAAGTATATCCTTTTGCATAAAGCGGATTGCATTCTATATTAAATTTTTTAACATATTCTAAGATATCTGACTGTCTCCAGAACAATAGCGGATGCACCCTCATATGGCTTGGATTTTGCCTTGGTGAAAAGAAAACTTCTTTCGCTCTTTCCTCATGTTCAACTCCCCTTAAACCAACTAGGAATGCATCAAATTTCCTATCAGTAATTGCTTTCATCATAGGAGCTATTTTATGATACCCGTCATAAGCTACAGTAAATTCAGGTGTTTTCCATCCAAATTTCTCTTTGAACTCTTCTGTACGCTTTCTATGTGCTCTAACTTTTTGATAGTCTTTTATATCCCATTCTATTATAACTTTATTAACAAATTCATAAGTTTCTGGGAATTCATGCTGAGTGTCTACAAAAACGCACGGTATATCCTTTTTTAAAGGTAAAACAAGATGCAACAATACTAAACTATCTGTTCCTCCACTAAAGCCCATTCCTATATTTTTATACCTTTCAAGAGCTTCTTTTATAATTTCTCTTGATCTCTCTATTTTCTGTTCTAAAGGAAGGTCTAATAAAACTCTGATTTCTGGTAACATTAGATCTTCACAGATTTTTGTCCTTTCTTTTGTAAATGTTTCTACCATTATGTATAATTATAGATAATTATAGTTTTTAAATGTTTTTATTCGCTAATTATTATAATTCAGTATATACTTCTTCATAGAAATAAATTTTACTTAACACCTCTTATGAACTCTAATAACTCGCTCTTTCCTGAAAAAATATTCTTTGTTTCTTGGGAATCTTTTTCTAAATTATATTCCTCAACTTTTTCATGATGATGCCCCTTACATAAATTACAAAAATTATTTTTAGCTAAGATTAATTTTTTGTTCTTTGTTCTTACTGCAACTATATCCTCACATAAGCCATCATAGGAAAATATTTTATCCCTGGTGGGTTGGTTATTTTTAATTAATGGAATAAATGATTTTCCATCAAATTCATCATCAAATTTAAATTCTAGGAAATCCAAAATAGTCGGGACAATATCAATATTTTGTACAAATTCATTTATTTCTTTTTCTTCAAACCCTGGCAAACGTACTATCAATGGTGTATGTATCGAATCTTCGTATAATCCTGAAGAGCTAAATAAAATTTCATGTTCAGTTAAGTTCATACCATGATCTCCAAGAATAAAAATAATTGTGTCATTGAGAAGGTTTTTTTCTTTAAGAAAATCATAAACCCTTCCGATCTGTTCATCGGTAACTTTTATTGATAAATCATATTTTTCTTTCATTGAATTAAACGTGTAAATCCCTTTGTTAGCAATCCTTAACTCCAAGTATTTTCTTTGATTTTCACTCTTGATGCTGTCTAGGGTTTCTTTCATATCTTTTTCATTTTCTGCTGTTTCATATTTTATGGTCGGAAATGGAAAATGTGTATCCCAGTAATGTAAAAACAAGAAAAATGGTTTTTTAGATTGATTTACCTTGGATATTGCTAAGTCTGTTATTTCTTCTGCAGGATTAAATGGTGCTGTTGATTCTTTTGAATATTCACCTTCTCCATAATAATCAAATCCTTTTTTGAACCATTCACCAATCCAATCTATTGCAATTGTTTCATATCCCTGCCCTTTTAAAAAAGATGGGAGCCAAAATTTTACTTTTTTTATTTTTTCTATTTCTTGCTCCTTTGTATAAGGTAATTGATGCAAAATCCCGTGATTTGGAGGATATAACCCTGTAAGAATAGAAGTTACTGAAGGGGCCGTAGAGTTAGCAGGCGAAAAATGTTCTTTAAACCAAATTCCCTCTTTTGCTATTCTTTTAATATTTTTATCTGTTTCTTTTTCGTAACCATACAAACTAAGATTTTTAGTTCTAAAAGCATCAATAACAATTATTATAACATTTTTTTTATAATTCATGTTTACAGAATAATTTTTTAGGCTTTTAAATATATCCTAATTTTTTGAGCCTATTTCTTACCTCTTCTTCCTCGCTTTTTGAAATGGCTTGCCCATGATTTATATTATCTTTAAAATCTCCCCCAGAAAATAGTTGCCTTAAAACAAAAGATACATAAGCAGAAACAGATGTCATCCCTGTACCTTTCATCCTTTCTTTAATTTTTTCTATCAAAGGCATGGGTAGGGAAATAGTCCCATATTCAATTTTATCCTTTTTCTTTATTTTCATCAGAAATAATAAATAACACCTATATTAAAAACTTTAGTTAAACATTCCCAAGATCTCTAAGCCTTCTTTTTATTTCAGCTTCTTCTTCATCAGTGTAAACTTTGCTTTCTTCATCAAACTCTTCTTCTTTGTCAGTTTCTTTGTTATTCTTATCAAAATCTTTTGCCATATTTTTTCCTAAACTTCTTTATATTTAAAGTTTACTATATAAACTTTAAGCCACAAAAATATTTGATTTTTGATGTTTAAACTTATCTTTTATTAGATTTATTATCTTTCCATCCATTTCTTCTGGTTTTTTTATGTCGTATAATTTTAATATGGTTGGAGCTACATCAATTATTTCTGCTTGTTTTATTTCCCCAAGGTTTTTTATGTTTGGTCCAGAAGCAATGAATATTCCTTCAAATTCATGCCATGCCTTTTTATCTTTATCATTTATTTTAGCAAAGGAATTTGAGCCTATAATTTCAAGACCTTTAAATTTCTCATTCAATTCAAATATAATATCTGGTGCTATTTTCAAATTACCAAATAATTCTTCTCTAAACCAAACCTTATTAATAACCTTCATTTTATTATGATAAAGGTTGTCTAATTTATTTTTTATCTCCTTTTTTAACTTTTCTACATCTTCTTCAATCACAATGCCTTTATCAAATCTTCCAACTTTATTTAAATATATAAATCCAGTTTCCTCAGAAACTCTTCCAAAAGCTTTTGTTTTATTCCAATTAACCTCTTCGGCATAATTTATAAATCTAGATTTTCGTATCTTGCTTCCTACAAAATATTTAATCCATCTTAGCCCAAATTTAACTAAAATTCTATAAACTTTGTCAATTGGCATTTTCTTCTTGTTCAAAAAAAGATAGCCTTCTCTATCAAGTAAAACATTCAAATAAAAGTTATAATCTGGAGTCATTCCAAATCCATGGTCAGAAACAAGCATTACATCAAATTCTCCATTTATGCTATCTATTAAATCAGCTACTTGTTTGTCTACTTTTTTATAAACATCTTCTATTATATTCATAGTATTTTTTTCCCAAAATCTATTCTGAAGGGGCTCTGGTCTAAAAACAACGAAAAACATATCCCATTTTTTAGTTTTTATTAATTCTACACAAACTTTTTTTCTGATCTCTTCTACATTAACCACCTGGTCAAAAAACACTTTATTATTAGGTTCATTTATATTTATTGGGTCTATTTGATAATTCTTAGATAAAATCTCTGATCTTAAACTCTTAGGGTAGGTAAACTCTACATACTCTCCAGGTGTTAAACAGCCAGTTATAATAAAACCATTAACTTTAGTCGGTGGATAAGTTATTGGAACATTTACTACTCCACATTTTACTCCATTTTCTCCCAAATAATCCCAGAACTTCTTACCTTTAATATCAATACCGTTAAAAAAATGTTCAGTATAATTGCTCCTGTAATAATGCCAGTCTATTATTCCATTATTCTTCGGATTTTTGCCTGTGAATAGGGCTGGCCATGCAACACAAGTAACTGAAGGTCTTGTGCTAAATAACTCACAATAACTGCCAGAGTCCATTATTTTTTTTATTGTGGGAAGTTTTCCTTCATTTACCATTGGTTTGATCATCTTAAATGTAGCTCCATCAATGCCAATAATCAATAATTTCCTTTTCATAATCTAGCAACTTAAGATCTTTTTTTAAATGTTGTGTAGGCAATGGTAATTTCTGCGCAGAATAAAAATATTTAACTAGACTGATAAATAGTATATGAAATGAAAGACATTAATGCTACAATAATTATAAACTTAGAAGGAAGGAATCAGGAAGAAATATGGAAAAATATAAAATACTCAAGAAGAAAATATGTTCAGCAGGCACAGAAATCTGGATTATATTATGAGAAAGCTTTTTCTGAAAAAGACTTAAAAGAAATGTATGAAATGCACATGCAGACATTAGATGAAGGCGGAGCTGTTAAATGGACTTATGAGAAATGGATGAATTTTGTGGCTGGTGCAGGAAAAAAGGTTTTTTATATAAAAAAAGATGATAAAATAATTGGGTGTTTTGCTTTAGGTGAAGTAACAGAAAAACTATATGGTAAAGAATCAGAGAAAAAAGGTATAAGACCTCTAGTCTTTGCAAATAAAAAAGAATACAATGAATTAAGACCAAATGATTATATGTATTGGGAGAGTATTAAATATGCTTTAGATAATAGTTATTCTTTTATAGACCTTGGTGGATGGCAAATAAATGCAAGAGGACATCTTAAAAATGTTAATCAGTTCAAAGAGCAATGGGGTGGAGAGATAATTTATTATTATTTAGAATATCCTTTTTTAACAGCTATAAGAAGAAAATTAATAAGAAAATTTAGTTTTTTTTGGAAAATAAACACTTTTGTAAAGAAGTCCTTTGGAAAAATAGACAAAAGTGCACATGATGATATAATCAAAAATGCCACCGCAAGGAATTGAACCTCGAGTTCTTCCACGTAAAGGAAGCGTGTTAAGCATTACACCACGGCAGCAATATAACAATGATTAATAAATATATAAAATTTCTGGTGTTATTTTAGATAGAAATCAATATACTTATCTTCCCAAAACTCATCTGACATATTACTTATAGCATACTCTCTAGCTTCAATTGAAATAACCTTTCTTTTTTCTTTGTCTATATTAAAAAAAGACGTTATTTTTTTATTAGCATCTTTTAGACTATCTTTTACTTTTATTATAAAATCTTTATCAGGAGCATAAAATCTTTCAGTATGTAATACTGGAATACCACAAGCAAGAGACTCTGATCCAGTAATTTGTGGTTGTCCCCCTTGTCTGTTGTAAACAAAAGTTAGGTCAGAGGCAGAATAATACTCTGGTAAGTTTTCGTTAGGAACTCTTTCAATTACTTTTAGGTTTTTAGCATTTATCTTAGGTATCTCTTTTTCAATCCATTTTCCTATAACAATGAAATCTATACCTGGATTTAATTTTATAATACCAGAAAGAATATCTCCTCCCTTAAGATATGTTACTCTTCCTACATAAATAACAACTTGTTTTTCCTTACCTATACTTAATTTTTTCCTTGATTTTGTCTTATCATAAGGCCTAAATAGATTTGTATTAACTGGAGCTTGTAGAAAATAAAACTTCTCTTTATTAGACAAAAAGAAATAAGGTGCTTTTTTATGACTTCTATAACCTACAAAGGCAGATTTGTCAGTCATCTTAGACAGAATAAAATAAGGTAAAAGTATCAAGAAAAATTTAACTTTTTTAAAAGAAAATTCTGTAGTTTTAAATATTTCAAGCACATCTCCAAGATAATAAAGAAGTACTTTCCTGTCTCTGAAAATTTTTGCAAAAATCAAAGGTATAGCTCCAAAAGGGTGTCCAAGATTTGACAAAGAATTTATTCTATATTTATCACAAATTTTCCTTATTTCAAATATGTTCTTTATTGGGTTGTGTTTTAAAACAATAACCTTCGTCCTATTTAAGCCCCACTTATTTTCTTCTTCTTTAGCATTTCCATATTTATCTGTAGTTATTAGAAATATCCTCACATCTTTTGGGAATATTTTCTCATAATATCTCATTCTTACTAATCTATTAAAAGCAAATCCAACACTAAAAAAGCAAATATCTTTCTTCATGTATATCCTCAAAAGATATTCTATATATACATTTCTATAACTTAGTAAATTCTCCATTAAGAAATAAAGTATCTAAAATTATACATAAAGCTTATATAATGATTTTTTTTATTCAATCTATGACTAAAAATCTCCTTAAAAATAAAATTAAAATTGTATTTTTACTTGGCGAATTTCCTAAAACAACAGAAACTTTCATTCTTGATCAGATTATTGGATTAATAGATGAAGGCATTGATTTGAAAATAATTGCCTTAAACAAGTCAAAAGAAGAGACTATTGCAAAAGCCATAAGTGACTATCATTTATTAAAGAAAACATCTTATATAAAAATACCAAGAAATAAAAAATCAAGAGTCCTTAGTGGGATAGTGCTATTTTTAAAAAACTTTCCAAAACACCCCATAAAAGTAATGAAATCTCTTAATTTTTTTAGATATGGTAAAGTCGCGTTAACTTTGAATCCATTTTATGTAAATATGTTTTTTATGAACATGAAGGAAGAGTTTGATATCATTCATTGTCATTTTGGACAAAGAGGGCTGTATGGTGCTGCTCTAAAAGATATAGGTATTAAGGGCAAATTAGTAACTTCTTTTTATGGGGGTGATCTTTCTTATTTTGTTAAACAGACAAGTAAGAATATATATAGTCCATTAATAAAAAGAGGAGATTTATTTTTACCTCTATGTGGTGATTTCAAGAATCGGCTCTTAAGGCTGGGGTTTCAGAAAGAAAAAATAAAAGTTCACCATATAGGTATGGATCTTGACAAATTTAACAAGATAAAACACAATTTTAGAAAAAAGGAGAGTGTTCTTTTAACAATTGCTAGAGTGGTTGAGAAAAAAGGGCACGAATATTTAATAAAAGCCTTACCAGATATAATAAAAAATCATAAGAATTTAAAATACCTCTCTGTTGGTGACGGAGAATTAAAGAAAAGTTTGCTTAATTTAGTTAGGAATCTGAAACTCGACAAGCACGTTGAATTTCAGAATACTGTGAGTTCAGATAAACTATCGGAACTATATGCCAAGGCAAGTATTTATGTTTTACCAAGCCATACAACTAGTGATGGAGACATTGAAGGTACCCCTGCTTCAATTATCCAGGCATGTGCTTCCGGATTGCCAATCGTATCAACCTACCATACAGGTATACCTGAAATAGTAAAGGATAAAGTAACTGGATTCTTAGTTAATGAAAAAGATTCCAAAAGTTTGGCAGAAAAAATAGGGTATCTCATAAATCATCCAGCTTTAATGTCTAAAATTGGAAAAAGAGGAAGAGAATATGTAAATAAGATGTATAACAAGAAGATTCAATCAAAAAAATTAATCAAACATTATGAATCCCTTCTCGAAAGATAAGGATTATGTGCTAAGTATTTTTCCATTTTGTTTCATCAATCAATTTTTTTTGTTTTAGTGGTTTCCACCATTGCTCGTTGCCCTTGTACCATTTGATTGTTTCTTCCATGCCTTTTTCAAAATCTATTTCCGGCTTCCATCCAAGTTCCAGCATTATTTTGGATGAATCTAAAAGGTAACGCCTGTCATGGCTTGGCCTGTCAGGAACATATTCCTTCATTGATTCTAGCTGGCTTAGAGATTTTAGGATTATTGATGTGATTTCTTCAACACTTTTCTCAACCCCTGTTCCTATATTATATGTCTCTCCTGCTTTTCCCTTGTGCAAAATTAAGTCTATTGCTTTGCAATGGTCTATGACATGAACCCACTCTCTTTTGTTTTGGCTACTTTTGTATAAAGGCACTTTTTTTCCTTCTAATAAATTTGAGATAAATAAAGGAATTAATTTTTCTGGGAATTGATACGGGCCGTAGTTGTTTGCGCAATTTGAGATTGTTATCGGAAGATTGAATGTTTTAAAATATGCCTTTACAGCTAAATCTGCTGCTGCTTTTGAAGCGTTGTATGGTGTGTTTGGACTATATGGTGTTTTTTCTGTGAACTTTTCCAAGCTGTCAAGTGGGAGATCTCCGTAAACTTCACAAGTTGAGATGTGATGAAAACGCTTTATGTTATTTTTTCTTGCTGCTTCTAAAAGCGTTTGTGTTCCAATCAAATTAGTTTTGAAAAAAGCGGTTGGGTTTAAAATTGCCAGACTGTTGTGTGATTCTGCTGCAAAATTTATAATAAAATCAGGCTGAAATTCTTTCATTAAGAAGTCTACTAATTCAAAGTTACAAATATCTCCTTTTACAAACTGATAATTGGAATTTTTGATGTCTGATAAATTATCTAAATTGCCTGCATAGGTTAATAAATCCAAGTTTAGTATTTTATCTTCTGGGTATTTTTGCATCCAGTATTTTATGAAGTTGCTGCCGATGAAACCTGCCCCTCCTGTGACTAGTAATTTTATCATGTTATTTCAATTCTTTGTTTAGTTCTTGCTGAATCTCTCATTGCTTGAAGAACTTTTGCTTGAGATAAGATTTCTTCATATTTTTTGTTTTTAGTTTCTAAATTGTTGGATAAAACGGCCTCGCAAAACGCTTTAAATCCTAATAAAAATTGATGTGCAGGCAGAAATTCAATCTTTTTAGAAATTTCCTGAAGGTTTTCGTTTTTTATAAGTTTTATGTCTGGAGCAAGTGTTTTTGGAATTGAATAAGCCCTGTTTACTTTTATTAAACCATTGCTTCCCCAGAGTGAGTAATTACTTTGGTAAAGTTTTCCTAAACCAAATGATATTAAAGCATGTCTTCTATCTTGAAATTCCAGAATTGCAGAGCCGTGCATATCAGTCCCAGACTGAAAATCAAGAGAGCATGTAACTGCTGTCGGCTCTCCGAAGAAAAATCTTGACATAAAAACAAGATATGCGCCTAAATCATTGAGACTACCTCCGCCTAGTTCTTTTTTGTATCTGAAATTTTCCTTGTTTAAGTGTGGTATGCCAAAAAATCCTGTGAAATTATGGATATCCCCTAGTTCCAGCTCAGCTACTTGTTTTGTCTTTTCGTGCTGGGGGTGATAAGCACACATAAAATTCTCAAATAAGACAACAGAGTTTTTTTTACAAGCTTCAATTATTTTTGACACGGATTCATAGCTGTCTGACAGAGATTTTTCACAGAGAATGTGTTTTCCTGTGATAGCTGCTTTAACTGCCCATTCTTCATGAAGGCCTGTAGGGAGGGCGATATAAACTGCGTCTATTTCTTTGTTTTTTATTATTTCGTCGTAAGTCCCGTGAATCGGAATTGAGAACTCTTCTGCCCATTTTGCTGCCTTTTCCCTGTCTCTGCTTGCTATAGCTTTTAGTTCTGCGATTTCTAGTTCCTGAAATGCAGGAATTGCGTGTTTTCTTGCTACATTTGCGCAACCAAGAATTCCTATTTTTATTTTTTCCATTCCAATTAGAATGAATGGTGTTTTTTATAAATTGTTGTTTTTGGCTTTACTAAGTATTAAGACTTACACTTATATTAAAAGTGTCTAAAATGTTAAGTTTAATCTTGGACTTAACAGACTCTAAACATTTAAAAATATTAGACTTTAATATTCTTATGAGTAAAGATTTATTTTTTTATAATACTTCTCAGAATGGAAGCCACCCTAAGGTGATATATGATACTTCAAGAAATGTACTTAATAAAATAAAAGTTTGGGAAAATATTCTTATAAAAAAACATTGGAATTTAGTAAAACAACCTTTGTTATTTAATGGAGATTCTTGTTGTCTTTGGGAAGCTAGTAAAGAAAAATTAATATATATAGGCATGCCTTTTATGGTTTACAATACTGTGAGTTATTTTCAAGAAAGAGAAATTTGTGATATTTTTACTAAAAAAACTATGAAAATTGTTCATGCTCTAGCACTTGGATGCTGTATAGAATCTTCTGATGGAATAATTCTTGTTCAAGAAAGAGGAAAAGGTTTGCTAGCAGAAGGAAAATTAGATGCCTCTTCTACTGGTGTTGCAAACATAAGAGGAAAAGAAATAAATTTAGAAAAAATAATGCTAAGAAAAATTAAAGAAGAACTAAATCTAAGAAAAGAGGATTTAGAACCTTTAATATTTACCGGAAACCATGAGCCTTGTGATTATCCTTCTTCTATGTGCACTTTTAAAACAAAAACTAATAAAGAATTTAGAAAAATAAATGGGGAAAGGAATAAAAACAGAGTTCCTAAATTATATGGCATTCCGAAAAATGAACTACCCGGATTTTTGATAGACCATTATGTTGGTGAAGCTGAACCTCAAATTATAGGCGATGGTATTGCGACATTAATGAGATCTTTGGAGCCAGAACAATTTAAAGAAGTAATTAAAGAACTAAGAAAGAAAGGTGTAAATATTAAATTTGGTATAGTTAAAAATAGAAAATTCTTTGAAGATGAGCTAAAAAGTTCTTGGCATAAATACTTATAAGCTTCCGACTATGCTTCTTACTAATGAGTTCACCGCATTATCAATTTTTAAGAGTTTTTTAAGCTGGATTGTATTTACCCATATATACTCATCAGGAATTTCATTTAATTCATTTTCTGAAACTTCTGCAACCATATTTCTATTTGTTTTTAGATAGAAGCGGCCTCCGTCTTCCACTGAAACTACTGAAGTAAGAACCTTTGCTTTTTCTTGATCTTCAAAATATTCTGCAAACCTTGGCTTTTTCCCGCCATGGGCCAGCTTTAAATTGCTTTCTGTAGCCTGAAGAGTGGGAGATAATTGAATTTTGTGAGTGTTTCCAGGTTCGTATTTTGCGTAGAGCAAGTAGTGTTTTACTCCATTGATTTTTTTTGTTATTAGGCCTAAAATTCCTGTTTCCTGCTGCTTCATCATTGGCTGAGTCCAGGAAGAAACTTCCCTGTTTTCCGCTCCCGAAACCTTCACACCTATTATTGAGAAAAACTTCTCAGAGTCATGACTAATAACTCCTGTCTCTGGATGAACATGCCATTTATCCAGATTATTTATTCCTATCTCTTCTGTTTCTATATCACAGTTTTTTCTTTTTTCTTCCAACCATTTAATTATATGGGAAATATCTGAGTCTGATTTTGAAATTTCTATCAAATCATCTATTAAAAAATCAAGTTCTTCTCTGTCCTTGTTTGGCAGAAGAGATTTTATATTTTCTTTTAAGTCTTCACTATTCATTATAACCTTTGATGCTTTCTTAATTCAGCCAATTTAGATTCTATCTCATCTATCATTTTCCCAACTTGTTCTTGCGAAACTAAATATGGGCTTTTTTCTTCCGGCATGAGTATCTTGTTTGCGTAAAGAAGAGATTCAAAAGTTCCTGCATCTGTCCATTCTCCATTTAAAATCTCATAACTAAGCTCCCCTAATTTTATATATTCATTATTCACATCAGTAATTTCATATTCTCCTCTTTCAGATGGCTTTATTTTAGATATTATATCAAAAACTTTTTCATCAAAAAGATAATAGCCTATTACTGCATAATTTGACTTTGGCTGTGAAGGCTTCTCTTCTATCTCTGTGACTGACTGATCTTGAATGGTAGCAACGCCATATCTTGAAGGGTCATGAACTTCCTTTAAAAATACTTTAGCTCCTCTTCCATTGCTTTCAAAGATTTCAACAGCATTTTTTAAAGAGCCTGTAGTTATTTGATCTCCAAGAATAACCATTATCTTTACTCCCTTCGCAAAATTTCTTGCTAAGCTGAGTGCATGAGCTATCCCTGTTGCGGATTCTTGAACCCTGTAAGTAAAATTAACTCCAAATTCCTCTCCAGATCCTAAAAGCTCAACTATGTCTCCCATATGTTCTGTGCTTGTTATAATCATTATGTCCTTAATTCCAGCTTCTTTTAATTTCTTAATAGGATTGAAAATCATCGGCTCGTTTCCTACTGGGAGCAGATGTTTGTTTGTCACCTTTGTTAATGGGTAAAGTCTCAACCCTTTTCCGCCCGCCAAAATTACCCCTTTCATCTTAAAAGAAAGATTGCAATACTCATTTAAATAAATTGCCATATTAAAAAGATAATTAATCACAAACATTATCTGTTGATCTTATAGCTTATTGTCATAGAAACAAATAAAAGGGAAATTCATCTTTCTTGTTAATGAAGAAGCAAGATTCAATAAACCACTCTTTAAAAATTATCGTAAAGTCGTCTGTATTTGTTTTCATAGGAATTTTTTTGGCAAAAATCTTTTCTTATGCCTATAGAGTAATTATAGCACAGAGTTATGGTCCGGAGGCTTATGGGCTATTTTCTTTGGCTTTGATGGTTGTGAGTTGGATATCCATTATTGCTATTTTTGGTTTAGAAAGTGGGCTCATTAGGTATATATCAATATATAGGGGCAGAAAAGAAAAAAATAAAGTCAATTATATTTTTAGAAAATCATTTTATTTTTTATTAGTAACAGGAATAGCTGGAGGAACCTTGCTCTTCTTTTCCTCTTCTTTTATAGCAAATAATATTTTTAATGAACCAGGATTAACATTATTTCTAAAATTATTTAGTATAGCCCTGCCATTTAATGTTTTATTTGTAAGCTTTCTTAGCCTCCTTAGAGCTTATCAAAAAGTTGGTTGGAGTATATTTATCTCAAATTTTTTGATAAATTTTTTATATTTGGCATTTATACTTTTATTCATTGTAGTAGGTTTTGGGGTAATTGCAATACCTCTGTCTTATGTTATAGGAACATTTTTCGTTTTTTTAGTTTTGATAGTGGTTCTCAAAAAACAAGTTCCTGAAATCTCGATAAAGAAATCAAAAGAGAATTTTCCTTTAGTTTTTCGGGAGATTTTATCTTATTCATGGCCATTAATATTCGCAGGAGCATTATGGAAACTTTTCAAATGGACAGATTTATTTTTCATAGGTTTTTTCATGACAGCAGCAGATGTAGGATTTTACAATGCAGCACTACCAATAGCGCTTCTTCTGTCTTTTTCATCTGACATATTTATGCAGATGTTTAACCCTTTAATTATTAAAGAATATTCAAAGAACAGAGTAAATAATATTAAACAATTAAGTAAGCAGGTGGGTAAATGGATATACATGATAAATCTCCCCATATTAATGTTGCTAATCGTTTTCCCGGGGGCATTCCTAAACATATTATTTGGAGAGGAATTTCTTGTAGCAGAAAATGCTTTGAGGATTTTGTCAATTGGAGCTTTCTTTCTTTCTTTCAATGGTATTTCATTGGTAATTTTAGGTGCTCTCGGAAAATCAAAAACAATATTATATAATTCGATAATCATATCAGTGATTAACTTGATATTAAATATTTTACTAATACCTAAATATGGTATTACCGGTGCCGCAATTTCAACTTCTTTTTCACTTCTTGTATTAAACTTTATTTTTACTTTTCAGGTATACAAAAAAACTGGGATAATTCCAATAAGAAAAAAGAATTTAAACGTCTTTTTTTCTGCAGTAATTTCCTTGGGGGCGCTTTTACTAATTAAATCTTTTGTTGTAATAAACTTCTTTTCATTAATCTTGTTGATAGCCTTCTTTATCTTTATATATATATTTCTCATCTTAATTTTCGGGAGCTTTGATAAAAGTGATGTTATGATTTTTAAGAGCTTTTTAGGAAAGTTTAAAAGAAAAAATAAGTAATTCCATGATATATCCGGTTCAATGAATATTCTATCGTCCATATATGTTTATAAATTAAAAAAGTAAATTAAAATGATGGAAAAGGATTCAAAGGTTTACATCGCAGGGCACAAAGGCCTTCTTGGTTCCTCATTGTTAAGGAACTTGAAAAAAGAGGGGTATAACAATCTGGTTTTTAGGACAAGAGGCGAGCTTGACTTAAGGGATCAGGCTGCAACAGATGACTTTTTTAAAGAGGAAAAACCGGACTATGTATTTCTTGCAGCTGCAAGAGTAGGAGGGATAAAAGCAAATATAGACTACCCCGGGGAATTTATATACGACAATTTACAAATACAAGTCAATGTAATAAAATCTTCTCAAAAAAATAATGTTAAAAAATTGGTTAATTTCGGGAGTAACTGCATATATCCTGTCTCTGCTCCGCAGCCTTTCAAAGAGTGTTATCTTTTGACCGGACCGGTGGAACCAACAAATGAGCCATACGCGGTAGCAAAACTGGCAGGAATTAAATTGTGCCAGGCATTTAATGAGCAATATGGCACAGAGTTCATATCAGTAATACCTGCAAGTCTGTTCGGACCAAATGACAACTTTGACCCTGAAAAATCTCATCTTGTTCCTGCCATGATAAGAAAATTTCACATGGGTAAGAAAAAAGGAGAAGACGTCACATTATGGGGAACAGGAAAACCAAGAAGAGAGATAATGTATGTTGATGATGCAGCAGAAGCGTGCATTTATCTTATGAAGAACTATACGGACTCGACTCCTATTAATGTGGGTTTCGGGTATGACTTCTCAATCACAGAAATAGCAGATATAATAAAGAAGGTTATAGGATTTCATGGAGGGATAGGTTTTGACACATCTAAGCCGGACGGAATAGAAGCCAAGCTTCTGGATTCTAAAAAGATTAATGAGCTAGGATGGAAGCCAAAAGTATCTCTTGAAAAAGGAGTCCAAAAAACTTACCGATGGTTTTTGGAAAACGTTAGATAACATTTTATCACAATCTTCTTTATAAACAAAACCATCTCAATCTTGGCATAGGAATATGAATAATAAAAGAGTCTTAATAACGGGAGGGGCAGGATACATAGGAAGTGTTCTCACAAGAAAACTTTTAGAAGAGGGCTACAAAGTAACATGCCTGGACAATCTTTGTCACAAGCAGGAATCTCCGGTTCTTTTTTTTCACAATCCAGGCTATGAGTTGATTATAGGAGATGCGAGAGACGAATCTCTTGTCAAGAAAGCTGTAAAAGACAAAGATTTGATTATCCCACTTGCAGCAATTGTTGGAATGCCTGCATGCAAGGAAAGGCCTTTGGATGCATCAACCATCAACATGGACGCTGTGCAAATGATAAACAATCTTAGAAGTCCGAATCAAAAACTGATTTTTCCAAACACAAATAGTGGATATGGAACACAATTAGATAAGTTTTATTGCACAGAAGAGACCTCTCTTGAGCCAATATCTCATTATGGAAAAGTAAAATGTAAGGCAGAAAGAGCTCTTTTGGAATCCAGTAAGCCGGTGATAAGTCTTAGATTAGCGACAGTTTTTGGCGTGTCTCCAAGAATGAGACTAGATCTACTTGTAAATGATTTCACATGGCAGGCGATGAATACAGGAGCCATAGTCCTATACGAATCAGGATTTGTGAGAAATTATATTCATATAGAAGATGTTGCGAGGGCATTCATACATGCAGATCAAAATTTTGATCTCATGAAAGACCAGCCGTATAATATCGGCCTGGAGGATGCAAACCTTTCAAAGAAAGAACTTGCTTTGAAAATAAAAGTATATTTTCCTGAATTGGAGATTGTAGAGAAAGAATTTTCTTCAGACACAGATAAAAGAAATTACATGGTCTCAAACAGGAAAATTATAGATACTGGATTTGCTCCGATGCACTCTCTGGATGACGGGATAAAGGAGCTTAAACAGGCCTATGCCGTATTCAAGAGAGTAGACAAATACAGAAATGCATAAAAGATGAAAGCGATTATATTAGCAGGAGGTTTTGGTACGCGTTTAGGATCAATATCCTTAGATGTGCCCAAGCCAATGATTCCAATTGCAGGAATACCATTTTTAGAGCATCAAATAAAATTCCTAAAAGAGCAGGGAATAATAGAGATAATCCTGGCAGTTCATCATATGGCAAATAAGATAAAGTCTTATTTTGGGACAGGCCATAGGTGGGGTGTGAACATAACCTACTCAGAAGAGGAAACACCTCTGGGAACAGCAGGAGCGGTAAAAAAAGCTGAAAGATATGTAGATGACACGTTTCTTGTTCTTAATGGCGACTCTTACTCCCAGATAAACTTGCAGAATTTTCTGGATTTCCACAGATCCAAAAGAAGCAGTTTTTCCATAGCCCTTGGTAAATCAAAAGATTCAATCCATTACAGAAGCGTTGTAATTCAGGGAGACAGAATAACAGAGTTTGCAGAGAAAAAAGATCCGGCAGGGGGGCTAATTAACAGCGGAATATATCTTTTTGAACCGATAATTTTCAACTATATAGAGAAGGAAAAGAAAACTTCACTTGAAAATGAGGTTTTTCCTAAAATAGCGAGAGAAGGGATTTTATGGGGATACAAGCATGAAGGATATTTTATCGATATAGGTCGCCCAGAAACTTATAAAAAGTTCAAGGAGGATGTGCTCAGAACCTTATTTCTTTCAGGCCAGGACAAAGTCAGGGATGCGATGAAGAAAATAAGCAAAAACGGGATTGATCTCATCCTCATAACGGACTCCAATTATAAATTGCTTGGTGTAGTAAATGACAGAATTTTGAAAGAATTTATTCTGAAAGGAGGAAATGTAAACGATTATTTGGAAGATGCAATGATAAGAGACCCACTGACAGCTAAAAATACTGATTCTCGCGAAATAATTTTAGAAATACTCAATGCGGGAACAAACCGCTTGCCCATACTTGATGAGCATGGAAGAGTTGTGGATGTAGAGTTTAAACTTGATGAGGTTAAAACAGAAAGTTTTCCTATTATTAGAGGAAAATCTCCCATGAGAATAAGTTTTGGGGGTGGTGGAACAGATTTACCGGTTTTTTTTAAAAAATATGGGGGTGCTGTAATAAGTTCAACAATAGATAAGTACTGTTATGGAACTATTGTGAAAAGAGCAGACTTAAGGATAATAATCAATTCTGATTTAGAAGGAGAAGTCGTAATAGGTTCAATTAATGATATTAACTATAATGGAAATTTAGACCTTGTTAAAGCAGTTATTAAGATAATGAAGCCGAGTTTTGGATTTGAACTTTATCTTTACAATGACATACCTCCAGGAAGAGGGCTTGGCTCTTCATCAAGTTTAGCTGTTCTTATTATAAGTTTGATTAGTTCACTTCAACAAGTTAAATATGACGATTATAAGATTGCGGAAATTGCTTTTAAAGCAGAAAGAGAAGAGCTCAAAATAGAAGGAGGATGGCAGGATCAGTATGCAGCAATTATAGGCGGATTTAACTATATGGAATTTGATAAAGATAAAAGTTTAGTATATCCTATCCGCATAAAAGAAGAAATTATACACGAGCTTAACGAGCATCTTCTTTTATGTTATATTGGAAATGCAAGAGATAGGGTTTTTCAAAACGAGAATCGGGAAAACCCAATAATAAATGATGAAAAATCTGTTAGTGAAAGTTTGAATCGGCTTAAGGAAATTGCTTTGGAGATTAAAGATGCTCTTTTAACTAATGAAATAAATAAAATTGGGCCTCTTCTCCATGAATCATGGCTGAAGAAAAGAGGACTATCAAAAATTATATCTAACCAAAAAATAGATTATCTCTATGATATGGGAATTAAAAATGGAGCAATTGGAGGAAAATTAATTGGCGCAGGTGGAGGGGGCTATATTCTTTTCTTTTGTCCTCCAACTAAAAGGAATCAGTTAACAAAAGCTCTTAAAGAATCTGGTGGAGAAATAACGAATTTCAATTTTGAGTTTGGAGGAACAAAAACATGGATAGTTAAGAATGGTTAATAAGGGAATGAACCACCTTCAAGAGCATTTCTCATTCTCTGAATTCCCTTCTCAATATTTTCCATGGAATTACAGTAGCTTAATCTAACATACCCTTCCCCATTTTCACCAAAGATTGGTCCTGGGGTTAAAGCAACTCCTGCTTCATTAAGCATAACATCTCCGAATTCTCTGCTTGTCATACCTGTTCTTTGAATATTTGGAAATACATAGAAAGCTCCTTTTGGGCTCAGACAACTAATCCCTGGAAGAGAATTTAGTCCATCAACTATAAAATCTCTCCTTTCCCTGTATTCATTTCTCATTTCAAATATCTCTTTCTGGCTTCCTTTTATTGCTTCTATGCCTGCTCTTTGTATAAATGGTGTAACGCACGAAGAAATTGTCTCCAAACACAAACCCATCTTTGAAATTAAATCTTCTGGTCCCATACACACACCAAGCCGCCATCCTGTCATAGCATAAGATTTACTAAAAGCATGCACAAGAATTGTTCTTTCTTTTCCTCTGTCTATTTCCGTAGGAGAAAAGAACTTCTCTTCTTTATCTCTATAATTCATTCTAGCATAAATTTCGTCGCTTAATAAATATACATCATGTTTCTCCGCAATCTCGTATACTCTTCTCAACTCATCGTTAGTCATCAAAGAGCCAGTCGGATTGCTTGGAGAATTAATAATTATCATTCTTGTCTTATCACTAATAACTCTCTCAACATCATCTGGGTTTAATCTAAACTCATTCTTCTCATAAAGCGGAACTCTCTTTGTTTCAATATTGAGCATGTCTAGAATGGAAAAATAAGAAACAAAAGCAGGATCAGGAACAATTACTTCTTCTCCTGGATTCACAGCACACTGAAGAGCATAGTATATCTGGCAATTAGCACCAGCGGTTACAAGAAGTTGATTCAAATCAGGTCTGAATCCTCTATGCCTTTCCATCTTGTCTGCAACAGCAGTTCTAAGTTCAAGCATTCCTGAAGAGCTGACGTAATGCGTTTCTCCCACTTTAAGAGAATTAATTGCAGCATTAACAATATGTCTTGGAGTATCAAAGTCTGGATCTCCCAGCTCAAAATGAATTATCTCCTTGCCTTCTCTTGAGAGACGATTAGCCCTATCAAGAATCTGAAACATCTCTTGTCCTTTTAATCTTTTAGCAGCATCAGATAATCTTCTCATATAATTTTCCTAAGTTATTGAATTATTAAAGATTTCTATTCTAAAAAATATATTCATATCAACTATATAAAAACATTTAAAGAAAACCTTTTTAAGGAAATCATGAAAGCAGCGGATTTTGTTATAAATTATATAGCAGATCAAGGTATAAAAGATGTATTTGTTGTCTATGGTGCAGCAAACGGAGACTTAATAGATGGGTTTGTAAGAACTGACAAGACTCGTTATGTTTGCCCTATGCACGAACAAGCAGGAGGATTTGCGATGGAAGGATATGCGAAAGTCTCTGGAAAAACAGCAGTCGGAATAGCAACAAGCGGCCCAGGAGGACAAAACTTCGTTACTCCAGCGGCAAATTGCTACTTTGACTCGGTTCCGGCAGTTTTTATAACAGGACAAGTAAAAACAAAATATCAAAAAAAACCAGATTCCATAATAAGACAGATAGGATTTCAAGAAGCAGATATGGTTGGAATTTTTAATTCCATAACAAAATATGCAACAATGGTTAGAAACCCAAAAGACATTAAATACGAATTACAAAAAGCATTCCATATCGCTCAAGAAGGTCGTCCAGGGTCCGTTCTTTTAGATCTTCCAATAGATATTCAAAAAGCAGATATAAATCCTGAAGAGCTAAAATCTTTTAAGCCAGAGGCGAAACAATCTGATTCAAAGGAGATGGACAGAGTTATATCTTCTTACATAAAAGATTTATCAAATTCAGAAAGGCCTGTAATGTTCATTGGTGGAGGTGTTAGATTAGCAGGAGGAATAGAAAAACTTTTAGAAATAGGAGAAAAGTATGGAATACCTATGTTTCCAACTTGGAATGCAACAGATGTAGTTACTTCAGATCTTTCTTTTTATGGAGGAAGAGTAGGAACTTATGGTGGAAGAGGAAGGAACTTTGGAGTTCAAAATTCGGATCTTTTTTTATCCATAGGTTCAAGAATTTCCGGAAGAATATTTGGAAGTCAAGTAAATTATTTTGCAAGAGGGGCTAAAAAATATCTTATAGATATAGATTTAGGAAATACAACAAAAGGATTGCACCCTCTCTCCCTTGAAGAAACTTTAACAGCAGATGCGAAGACCTTCTTGGAAAAACTGGATGAAGCTCTTGAGGCAACAAAAGTTAAAGACTTCTCCGATTGGATGAGAAAGGTGACAGAATGGAGAGATAGATACGATCCAGTTAAAAAAGAGTTCTTTGAACAGAAAAGTCCGACACATCCTTACGCTTTCACAAGAATTTTATCTGAAGAGATGCAAAGAGGTGATATATTGGTAGGAGATTGCGGTGGGAACATAGTAACCATAAATCATGCGTTTGAGACAAAGAGAGGACAGAGGTCTATTACAAATAATGGAAACTCTCCAATGGGCTTCTCTTTTGCAGGAGCGATGGGAGCATATCTCGCCTCTGACAAAAAACACAATACAGTATGTATAATTGGAGACGGTGGCTTCAATATGAACATCCAGGAATTGCAAACAGTAAGGAATTATAATTTGGCTTTCAAAACATTCATTATGAATAATCATGTTTATGGTATAACAAAAGCTTTTCAGGAGAGAAACTTTGAAGGAAGAATGGAAGCGTGTGGTCCAGTTGGTTACAATCCTCCGGATTTCATACCAATCTGTGAAGCTTATGGTATAAAAACTTTCAAGATAAAGAATAATAAAGAGGCAAGAAATGTCATAAGGAAAGTTTTAGAATATGACGGCCCTGCAGTTTGTGATGTTGATTGTCATGAACACCATACTTATCTTCCAAGTGTATCAGGTGATGTTCCAATAGAAGATATGAAACCATTCCTTCCAAGAGAAGAATTCAGAAGAAACATGATTATTCCACCAGTTAAAGGATGGGAAAATAATACTTAAAATCTCTCAAAATATTCATGCAATCTTTCCAATGCGTAATCCAAATCATTTTTTGTAAGATGATGATGGCATCCAAAATGTAGCCCATTACTTCCGACATATTCTGCTTCTGGGAAATCGCCAAACTCATATCCCATAAATTTAAACGCCTTATGTTGAGTTGGCATGCTGCCAAAATTCCTCTTGCACATTATGCCTTTCTTTTCATCTTCCAAAAAGGAATACAAAGCATCCATATTATATATGGGATCCCTTAATGTTAAGCTAAATGCATGAGGGCAGTTAACATCATTCTTTTCCTCCAGATTGAAAATAGCAAATTCTTTTAAGTCTTCAGTCTTGCTGAGCAAATATTTGATGTTATCCCTTCTCTTCTGAAAAGTATCCCAGAAATCATCTATTTGAGGCAATCCAATAGCCGCCCCTAGATCATTCATCTTAAAATTAAGGCCATGTCTTTCATGATCAAAATAAATAGAGCCGGGTCTTCTTCCATGTGATTTGACAGATCTGAGTACCTCTGCAATCTCTTCATTGTTAGTAGAGGACATTCCTCCCTCTCCGCAGCAAATAAGGTGGGCAGCATAAGCACTGAATGTCGCGACATCTCCCCAATGTCCTACTATCTTGCCTTTATATCTCGCACCGTGAGCTTCGCAACAATCTTCTATAACCTTTAAATTATTCCTCTCTGCAATATCACAGATAACATCCATCTCACATGGCTTGCCCATTGTATGAACAGCCATTACTGCCTTAGTTTTATCATTAATCTTCTCATCAATCTTATAAGGATTAATGTTCATGGTGTCTTTCTCAATATCAACAAATCTTGGAGTCAAACCAGCAGCAAGTACGCTGTTTCCAACAGCGGCAAAAGCGAGAGCAGGCACTATGACTTCATCACCCCTTTTTGCACCAAAGTCATAGAGTGTCATACACGCAGCAATATCAGCACTTGTACCAGAGCTCATAGCGACATTATGTTCGTAGCCAAAAAGCTTCTTCCAACCGGCTTCAAGACCTTTAACTTTAGGGCCTTCTGAAACCCAGTTTCCATTAATAATATCAAGCAAATGACCTCTAGTTCTGTCATCAATTCTCAAATCTCCAAATTGTATTCTGTAGCTCATTTTAAGATTCCTTCAACTTTCTTAATAAAGGCTTTCATCCCCTTGGAAATTCTATTCTTATTAACTATTTGCTTTTTGCTATCAAAAGTCATATATGAAACAAAATAATCAACCCCTAAGTATCTAAAGTCATTATCTATATCTTCCCACAAACTTTTTATTCTATTATAAACCTCTGGATTTCTTGGATCAGATATTAATCTATCACTTTTGTTTCTATTTCCCATTCTATATTTAGATAGGGCTTCAGAACAAACACATTCAATTATAACAACATTTGTGTCATGGCTTGACGCAATTCCATAAAGTTGCTGTCTTCTAAACTGATGTCTGTGCCCGCTTTCAACAATTACTCCATTACCTTGTCCAAGATAATTTCCAACCAATTTATCTATTCCCCGAAGAATTCTATCCTGATTTTCAGGCATTCTTTTCATTCCAGCCTCTCTTCTTAATTCGTTTTGATCAACCAAAAAATAATTATCTAAAGAATCCCTTAGTTTTCTTCCGGCAGTGGTCTTCCCAGTTCCGGGAAGACCAGCAATTACTATTAAGTAAGACTTCATAAAGAACTATTTTTTTTATTTGTTTAAATATATTCCTATTATGCAAAATAATGCTTGTAACCAGCAATAACATTTGTAAAAAATTTTTTCTCCCTTTAAAATGAATCCTCTTTACAAAAATATCAGATTCGTCGGTTTCGATTTAGACAATACACTATATCCCATAAACGAGGAGATTGATAGAAGAATCAGATTAAGATTTGTAGAAGTAATTTTGGAAAAAATGCTCTTTTTAGAAAGCATCGAAGAGGCAATGGCTCTTTCAGAAAGAAAATATCGTGAAACCGGTAGCAGAACAAAAGTTCTTGAGCAATTATGATTCACTAATCCAAATGAAGTAGCATTTGATTGTATGGACAGAGCTGATTTTATAGACCTTCTAAATTATGATTCGGCAAATGTCTTGCTTCTAGAAAATATAAGTAGAAGATATAAAACTTTCTTAATCACAGGTTCTCCTCGTCATATCTCAATTTCTAGGCTAGAAAAAATTGGAATATCTCCTAATTTGTTCGACTATATGGATTTCGGAGACAACTCTCAAGGAAATATAAAGTTAGATGGCTCCATCTACAGAATTTTCTTAAGCTCCTCGCCTTATCCTCCAGAGAATCATGTTTATATAGGAGACAGTAGAAAATCTGACATTCTTCCTGCAAAAAGTTTGGGCATGATGACTATTGCAGTTGGAGGAGAAATAGAAGAGGCAGATGCAAACGTAGAAAGATTAACAGACATAGAAGAACTTTTGCTTTAATTATGTCAAGACACTTTGCAGAAAACGAAAGAAACTTTTTGACTTAAAACAGCGAAATCTTTAAAAAGTAAGACGTTTTCAGGCTTTCAGAGCCAAAATGGGGAAAAAAAACATTGATTTACTATTTATTAATCCTTCGGCAAGAAAAAAAGTTTATCAAGAAAGACAGGAGAAAATAGATTACCCTGCACTTGAACCACCTTATCTTGCAGCATTATCTGCAGAATTTGTAAGATCCAGGGGTTATGAAGTAAGAATATTGGATGCTAATGTAAATAATTTAACTCACGCCGAGATAAATGAGGCAATTAAAGATTACAACCCCAAATTAGTTCATATTATAGTTCACGGTAATCAACCTTCTGCATCTACTCAACTAATGGATGAAGTAGGTTCAATTTGTAGAAATACAAAAGCTTTAGGTTTGGGAGTAAAAATATCACTATCTGGAACTCATCCTTCTGCTTTGCCAAAGAGAACCTTATTGGAGGAAGATTGCGACTTTGTTATAAGAGGTGAAGGATATAAAACTCTCACTGGTCTGCTTGAAGAAAAACCCCTTTCTGAAATTCCAGGACTTTGGTATAAAGAGAATGGGGAAGTTAAACAAGGCCCAATAGACAAACTGATGAGTACGCAAGAAATGCACGAGTTCTTGCCAAGGGCTGCATGGGATCTTCTTCCAATAGATAAGTATAGAGCGCATAACTGGCATTGCTTTGATGATGTAGATAAGAGACAGCCCTATGCTTCAATTTACACCAGTTTTGGATGTCCATTTAAATGCACATTTTGTTGCATAAATGCTCCCTTTACAGAAGGAGGAACAGTGAATCCCGCAATAAGGTTTAGGGACCCTGATGATATTGTTGCAGAAATAGATTGGTTAGTAAAAAACCACGGCATTAGAAATGTTAAAATTATTGACGAGATGTTTGTTTTCAACAAAAAGCATTATCTTGGTATTTCTAAAAAATTAATAAATAGAGGACACGATTTAAACTTATGGGCCTATGCAAGAGTGGATACAGTAAGGGAAGGATATTTAGATACTTTAAAAAGAGCTGGCTTTAACTGGCTTGGAATTGGAATAGAATCAGGAAGCAAGCATGTGCGTGACGGTGTTGAAAAAGGTAGAAGGATAAATGAAGAAATAATTACAGACATAGTTGGGAAGATTAAAAATGCTGGAATAAATGTGGGATGTAACTACATATTCGGACTGCCCGACGATACTATGGAAAGTATGCAGCAAACACTTGATTTAGCATATGAGGTAAACGGAGAATGGACCAATATGTATTGCGCTATGGCTTATCCGGGATCTGAATTGTATAAGCTGGCTTCCAAAGGAATTCTTCTAAAGCCAAAAGATTGGTCTTCTGATAGACCAGTTCTTCCAGAGGATAAAGGAGGTCCTGGATGGATTGGATATTCTCAACATTCTTATGAAACCTTGCCTCTTCCGACAGAAAAGCTCTATCCCGAGCAGGTTTTAGAATTTCGAGACATGGCGCATGTCTCTTTCTATAGAAGTGACTGTTTTTTGGGAATGATAAAAAACAAATTTGGAGATAAGGTTAGAGAGCATGTTAGAAACATGGTAGAAGAAACTCCAAAAAGAAGAATACTAGGACATAAAATTTAAAGTTCTATCTGTTAAATGGTATTGTATATATGAATTCTGCAAAATAGTCCTTGAAAGAAGGTCTTGGATTGTCTAAAGGTTCTACTCTAATAGACTCTGGATTTGATACTGGAATACCAAGATAATCTTGCATTATTACAGGCGTACCTGCCGCAGCTAAAAGAACGTTTTTTTTAAGCATAAATTCTGGAGTGCCTTCTTTGTTTAAGATTACCCCTTTTGAAATCTCTTCTGCACTGGATATTCTTGCTAATCCCCCACATTTGATACTCTTTCCTTTGTAGAGGTTTTTCCTTGCAATCTCAAAGGATTCTTGAGGAATCTTTGAAAGAAAAACGCTGTAAACAACATTATACTCTAGTTTTCCATTTATTGCAGGAACTGTAATGAAGTAGTCTTTAAAGGGTTTAGAACTAGTGAGGATACTCTCTCTAATAACCTCAATGTCTTCTTCTGGAGCAAAATTCCTTATCGTTCTTGCACCCATACCTTCTCCTACTAATTCTACAAGGTTTTTGTCGATCCCTTTTTGTTCTGTTACTTCCGCTTTGAATTCTTCATTAATTTCTCTTTGAAATAAATTCAGAGGAGAGCTATCTCCAGGATCATGGTTTCCTCCAATAAAATTAATTCTTCCTTGATATATTATCTTAGGAAAAGTATCATCATAAACCCCAAATAGAAATTCCTTTGTTTCTTCTGACTCTATAATCCCAACGCCGACATGATGATGTACTTCTCTTACCATCAAATGTGTAAATAAATCTTATTTAAAAATATTATTGTTCTCGTATGTCATCACCCATTAGCTTAACAGAACCTTGTTCTCAAAAATGTGTTTTAACTTTCTCTATAATTTTAGTTGTAGAAATATTTTCAAACTCTGGAGGGCAATGCCTCTCAAGTATTTTTAATTGGATTCCAAGATTTTGAGCAATTTCTTTTCTTTTATTCATTTGAAATCCATCTTCATTTACTGCATATACATCTGGTTTTAATGTTTTCAAGACACTTTCTACAAAACCAAGTTTATGAGGTTTGTTTAGTAAATTATCGTCTAATAAAAAATAATCTACCTGATTTAAAGAGCCTATAGTTTTAAGTCGGATATGCTCATTGAGAATCGGTCGATTAGGACCTTTACTCTCTCTTATTGCTTCATCACCTCCAACCCCTACAACAAGAATATCTCCAAATTTTCTACAATCTTCTAAAAAAAGAATATGGCCCACATGAAAAAGGTCAAACGAACCAGAGCAAAATACTATCTTTTCATTCTTATGTTTTTCTCTAAGCATCACAAGGTCTTCAAAACTTATCTTACCCATTAATGCTACTTGTCACCAAACTTTTTAAAGATTATTATTTTAATCACCTAATAGTTTAAAAGGCTAAATAGTTACGGCATTGCGTCAGAATA
>Ga0209541_10000764_pt1 | contig 63868 bp, 57 predicted proteins | sample RifCSPlowO2_01_FD_184027 | JGI IMG/M metagenome (GOLD analysis project Ga0209541, IMG submission 184027) | Groundwater microbial communities from Rifle, Colorado - Rifle CSP2_plank lowO2_0.1 (SPAdes) (version 2) | ecosystem: Environmental > Aquatic > Deep subsurface > Groundwater | place... | reverse complement strand
CAAAAAAAAGAATGAGCAGATCATAGATGTCCTGAAAACAAGCCTGGCCCGCTTGCTGTTAGGTAATAGAGAAGGTTTCACAGTAATAGGACCTGCAACTATTGTGAGAGAAATAAGGCGGGACCCCAACAAGATAGAGCTGTTCACATCAAGCATAAAAAAAAGGAGAAGATAATTTTTCCGAAGATAAAAAATGCCGCATCAATGTGTCCGCTGCAGTAAGATGTATGAAAACGGCTCTTTAGAGCTGCTAAAAGGCTGCTCATGCGGAAGTAAGTTCTTTTTCTTCGTCAAGAAAGAAGACATAGACCGCTTGGTAAATCTAAGCTCAAATCTTAACAAAGAAGAAAAGCTCCAGATAGAGCAAGATGTCTATGAACTTATTGGTGAAGAATATAAGGACAAACCAATAATCCTGGAACTAGAATCTATCAGGATATTAAAACCAGGACAATATGAAATCTCTTTGGTTGATTTGTTTTCAAAAAAACCATTGGTCTATAAAGTAGGGGATGGTAAATATTACATCGATGTTGCCACAACATTCAGGGATTCAGCAAAAAAGATTCAGAAGTAACTTTTAATAAATTATCCCCATTTCTGGTTTTGTGGGAAATATAAGAATGGTTAAAAGAATAAGTGCTACTCTGCCCTTTACAATAGAGTATAATAAAAAGAAGTTCAACAAAATATACCTGTCTGGCTTCCCTCTTGAAGCAGAGGCAAATTGTTACAAATCAAAAGCTATAATATTGAACAGTTTTGATCATCCTTTAAGGGACATAAAAGAAATAGTAAAGAGCATTGATAATAGAATTGCAATAACAAGAGTTATAAGAAATCATATAAAAAATCATGATAAAAAACAGGAAATCGATGCTAATATAAATGTTATGAATATAGAACTAAAAAGATTTCTGACAGAATACTACTTATCAAATGAAAACTATATATATTCAGAAAAACTTGCAAGAGAATGCCTTGAGTATTTAAAATTAATTAATCATGAAAAATACACAATAAAACATGTTGAAGAATATATAAACGGCTGCCAAATACTAGCTCATCATGGAAACAGGAATTTATTGCCGGATCCTTCTCCTAATCCAAAGAGTTTAGCTGCAATGTTGGAAAAGGCAGAGACAAAAGAACCTGGAGAAATAGCAGATAAAGAAATGGCAGATAAATACAGATCAAGGATAGCATCGCTGAAACAAAAAATAGAAGATAAAAATCCATGTTTTTTTATAAAATATTTTAGTAATAGATTACTGGAAAAAATACTCCGTGAAGGATGCATCCCCCAGATAGAGCATGATCGGATAAATGTTTATCAATTGGAAGACATTTCTTCAAGTAACATATTCTTAAATCATATTGTCTCTGCATATGAAGAAAATGACATGAAGATAATAGAAGTTAACCAAACTGAATTATTGCCTGAAAAAATGTTCAATCTAATACATGAAGACCAATATGTTATGCTCTTTGGAAGATTTAACAGCGAGATAAGAATTTACAAGAAGAAAATGATAATAAAAATGCCTTATAAAATCAAGATTTAGTCAAAGCTTGAAGAACTCATTTATTAAAGTTTCAGGCTTATCAGCAATTCTTAATTTCATATCTCTTGGAAAACATTTCTTGTATTGCTGCCACATGTATCTGTTGTCCAGAAAAACAATAACACCTCTGTCACTTTCACTTCTTATGCATCTTCCTGCATTCTGCAGTATCTTTATTATAGCAGGATATATATATCCATAATTCCAACCATCATTGAACTTCTTGTCATAATAATTTATTAGCTCCTTAGTTTCCAAATCTGGCCTGGCCAGAGGCAGACCAACCACAACAACGCATTTTAACACATCACCAATAAAATCAACTCCTTCACCAAAAGAGCCTGAAGAAACAGCCATTAAAACAGCACCGCTGTCTTTATAGTCTTTGAATCTTTCCAACAAAATATTCCTTTCATTCTTGTTCATTCTTGAATTTTCTAAAAAAGTAGTTTTTCTGCACAAGACCTGAAAATATTCATTAACTCTGTCTCTTAAATCATAGCTCGGAAAAAACACCAATGAATTGCCGGGAACAGCATTGACAATATTAGAACATTCAACAGCAATTTTCTTGAACATCTCATTGCTTCTGTCTGTGAATTTAGTTGTGATATTAGGCACTATTATGTTAAGCCTGTTGTGTTCTGGAAACAGATTGTCTAATTCAAGCAATCTGGAATTTTCATTCTTGAATCCTAATAAATCTCTGTGCATTTCTATTGGACTTAAAGTTCCTGACATTAACACTATCAAAAAAGAATCATTAATCAGATCATTAGTAATCAAAGAAGGGTCCAAGCAGTTGTAACTCAGGATAATATTTGGCTTGTCTTTGTAAAATTCCTTTTTTAGTATTCTAGTAAAGCCATCATCTTCCCCATTCCAGGATTCAAGAAAATTGGCAACAGAAGAGATTGAGCTTTTTTTCTTGTCTTCAAGTATAGCATCAGCAGCCAGCTTTAAACTTTGCACTAGGTTATCATAGTTATCTATTCTGTCTGAAAATTTGCCTTTTTTTACTAGGGATTCATATTCATCTATCTGCAAATCTTTTGATAGAGCAAACAATATATCGTGTATATTTTTCAGATGTTTTACCAGTTCATGATAGTCATATCTTTCTGCTTCTCTGATAGCATAACTCAAAGTCATGCTTGAAATCCTGATGCTTAGCAAATCCCTGCATTTATCAATGAGATTATGCGCTTCATCAAAGATAAGTATCGAATTATTTAATTTTTTTCCGGTTCTGTCTAAAAAATATTTTCTTATTCCTGGATTCAAAAGATGGTTATAATCAGCAATTATTATCTTAGCACTCTTTGATATCTCTGAAGAAATCTCATAGGGGCATATCTTATCATTTTTGCTTATAGTAATCAGGTCTTCAACATTCAGGGGGTTTAGCCTCAGTAATTTCTCTCCAAGAATATCTTTCTTTGTCTTATTGTTTTTCTCTTTGAAGTTATTGTAATATTCACATGTTTTATTCTCTCTTGCATCTCTGCAATAATCATAAAACTGCATTCCGTTAAGATTTTCAATTCCATGCTGAATGCACATGAGCTTTTTTCCTATGAAATCAACAGCACTTATCTGGATATTGAACTTCTGCTTTATCAGTCTCAATGTTTCTATGACAATCCTGTGCTGGGAATGCTTAGGTGTCATAAAAAAAATCGTGATATCCTTCTTCAATGTCCTGCTTATCAAGGGGCTCAGGACAGAAACAGTTTTCCCGGATCCTGTAGGAGCATGTACCAAAATATTTTTTTTGTTATCGAAACATTCAAGTACATTAGAAATGAATTTTACCTGTGTTTCCCTGATATTTTCATAAGGAAAGAATATCTCTTCTTTTTTTAACATTCAAAACAAATTAAAAAGGAGGTTTAAAAAGATTATCCAAAGCCATGAATAAATAAATTTAAAAATATATTCAAAGAATGAAATAAAATGGAACCCATCCTTAAAAAAAGAATCAATACATATATTGGTCCGGACAGGATATGGAATAATATTTTTTTTCGAGGATTAAAAGCTTCATGGCCGTTAGCGAGATTAGAATTATATAGAAATCATTTAATTTTAGATATATTGAATAAGAATCTTAAAATTAATTATAATAAAATTGATTATCTAGATTGGGGATTTTTAAAGGGAATCCAGATACACCATCATAGCAATGAAGTAGATAATTACGTATATTTTAGTGGTTTTGGAAATGGCTTAATTTTATACAAAAGATTAAAGAATATAATCAAAAAAAATAAATTGAAAATAAATGCTAGATAATAAGATGAAAACAAAGGTATGTACAACATCTATGCGGAAAAACTGTGAAAAACCTGAAAATATAATTAAGAAAATTAATAAAAATAATATTAGAGTATGAAACAAAATGACAGGATATATATTAGAACAACCAAAAAGGATAAGAATATCTCAAGTAGAGAATCTTATCACAGTAGAAGAGCCCGGGAGGGCATTAATAAAATTAACATTCCCTGATGCATTAGCTTATATCTCAAGTTTAGATAGAAATGATGTTAAATGGATAAGAGAATATATAAATTTAGAGCCGGGAGAATGTCTAAGCTTTGAACTTGCAGTAAGTGCCACATTGGACAATGAAAGCCTGGAAGAAAGAGCAGATACATCAACATTAGATATTATATAGATATTATATAACTATTAATCATAAATATATAAACAAGAGAAATATCGGAATATTTATATAACAAATTTCTCTTTTCTATTAGGAGGGGGCTGTAGTTTAACCCGGCTAGAATGGGAGGCTCCAGTATTGTTGGAGCTCTGAGCAGCTCTGCTATGAAGAAAAGTTAGGTGTTAGTTTTTTAAAAACTAAAAAACTTGAAGACACCTTTTGATCCAGGTTCAAATCCTGGCAGCCCCATATTTTACATAAATAATTTTATAAACATGTAAAAGTATGCAGTTAAATAATGATATCAATTGTAATACCAACATATAATGAAAGTGAAAACATAAAAAAACTTATTCCGAGCTTATTCTCAAATTACAAGGACCTGGAGATTATTATTGTTGATGACAACAGCCCTGACGGCACTTCAGAATCAGCGAGAAAGCTGGCAATGAAATATAATATCAAGATCATAACAAGAGAAGGAAGATTAGGCCTGAGCAGCGCTGTCATAAAGGGTTTTGAAAACGCGTCTTCAGATATCATAGGTGTCATGGATGCTGACTTAAGCCATCCTAGCTCAAAAATAAGGGAAATGATAAATCTTACAAAAGACTATGACCTTGTTATAGGCAGCAGACTGGTAAAGGGAGGCAAAGTCCAAAGATGGCCTTTATGGAGAAAATTAGTCTCAATGGGAGCAACAATACTGACGAGACCGTTAACAAACATAAAAGACCCAATGTCAGGATTTTTCTTCTTTAAGAAAAAGATAATAAAAGGCATTAAACTGAATCCAATAGGTTATAAGATTTTACTTGAATTGCTGATTAAAAGCAAATACAAGAACACAATTGAAATACCTTATATCTTTCAGAACAGGGATACAGGGACTTCTAAATTGACACTGAAGGAATACATAAACTACATAAAACATCTCGGAAGACTATACAAATACAAGATCAAAAATGGTTAAAGAATTCTATGATACATTAAAACAAGGGCATGATTATTACTCTTTGACAAAGGGCTCCAATATACAAAGATTTTGGCACAGGAAAAAATTCAAAGAAGTAAACAAAAATATCATTGGGAAATTCCTGGATGCTGGCTCAGCATCAGGTGCATTTTTTCTCTTCAACAATAATGGTATCGGCCTGGATCCGTCATTTAAGCAGCTGAAATTTGCAAAAAAGATGTTCGGAAATAAATTCATAAACGGCCATGTTCAGACTCTGCCTTTTAAGGATAATTCATTTGATACAATAATCTTTGTCGAGGTAATAGAGCACATAAATAAGAAATATAACAAGGAGATTATCAAAGAATTAAAAAGGGTAGCAAAAAAAAGAATAATGATAACAACACCGAATTATGCCAGCCTTTGGCCATTAATAGAATATATATGGTCAAAAATAAATCCAATAAACTATTCAGAGGAGCATATAAACAGGTTTACTGTTTTAAAAGCGAAGAAATTATTCAAGGGTGGAAAAATAAGATCGATTTTCATAATCTCGCCATTTGTCTCAATGATATCGACAAGGCTTGCATGTTTGGTTTTTAGGATGGAAAAGAAATTCTTTCCATACTTCGGCTCTCTGCTTCTTATCGAAATTAATCTCAATAAGAAAACTTAAAAGTCTGTTTATCAGTTAAGATTAATCAAACGATGATAATTATAAGATGATAAAAGATTTCATAATAAGATATTGGATACTTAACAGGGAAGGAATCATATTTGTAGGATCCTTGTTTTTTATAATATTCTATTTCTTTTTTCTGAGGGGGAACAAATATGAAAAAAGATGACTTGCTGAAAAAGATAATAATAAGTTTTGGGATTTTTCTGATGCTATTGCAGTTTCTGTCTTATCTAGTAAATTATCTTGGAATAAAGAATTACAATTATCTGTTATGGGGTATAATCCATACAAGAGACCCTGTTAATAATTGGACACCTACATTAGGCCTGTTAATCTATAGCATTGCAACATTGCTGATTGCACTTTTGATTTCAATAAAAAAAATCAGGAGTTCAATAATAATCTTTTTGAAAGATGCGATAGAAAGGATAAAGATTAAAAGAAAGATATGGTTTTTTGCTGTGATAAGCCTGTCCTTCATTCCATTGTCTTTTATCTTTAAATTTTCAAACAATACAGTAAATAGCAGAGACCATTGGGGTATAATAATAGTACAAAAAGCCCTTGAAGATCCATCAAGACTCTTCTACATGAGCGCTCCGATAAGTACATACCTGCTGTTCATATTTCATCAATTGACATCATATCTATTCTCATGGGATGCAATAAAATCAACAGAGATCTTTTTCCTGTTGAATGCTCCATTATACATCTTCATATTGCTTTTGTTGGCAGATTCTCTAGTCAAGAGCAGATTACAAAAGGTTATGTTATTCCTGTTGTTGATATCAACTGGTTTTATGCAATTTTTATTCGGTTGGTATGATGCAACAACATTCGGTTTTGTCTGGATGCTTCTTTTTCTTTATTTATCATACTTGTACATTAAAGGCAGAACAAAATTCATTTATCCTGTACTGGCATTCTGGCTAAGTTTCTGGACAAATGCCTCTGTATTCTGGTTCATTCCAGGTTTGTTATTTTTATATTTCTTCAATATTAACATATCAAAGTTATCTGCAGGAAATTTTTTAAGGGGAATATTCAGCAAGAAGTTCTTAAAATTCCTGGTTCTGCTATTGATACCAACAATTTTGCTTTTTTTGTTCATAGAGTTTAATCTTCAGAAAATACACAATGTCCATATATATCAGATTGAGAAGGTAAAAGCAGGGTCTCTCCTAGGAGGAGGAGATGGAACAATATTTCTTCCATTGTTTAAGACAACAACAATATGGCAGAGCTTTACAATGTTTTCATTTGGTCATTTGATTGATTTTCTGAATTTTAATGTTTTATTGGCTCCTTTTGGATTGATATTACTTATTTCGCTGATGCTAATTTATAGAAAACAGATAAACTTCAAGAATCCCTTCCTTTATTTCATGTTTATACTTCTGGCATTCCATTTACTGTTCATGGCCACTTTCAACACTGATGAAGTAGAGGTCGCAGCATGGGATGTTTATGCACCAGTCCATATACTTACTTTGATAACAAGCTCTTTTATTTTGTTGAATTATACAAAAAAAGGATTATGGGAAGAAATTGCCATCATAACATTGATCATTTCTCTTTCTTTAACAATCCCATGGATATTGAGTAACAGTCATTTCATATACTTAATTGCTGTAAAATAAAGAACAAAGACATATCAAGATATATCTTTATTAGAAGAATGCACCAGCGCTTTTTTTAGTAAGGTTTATAAATTTATATGATTTCCTAACTTCAAAGTAATCATACAAAACAATTATTATATAGTAAACAAAAACATAGGGGAGTAAAATCATGTCAAACTTGAAATATATTATAGGTTCTGTATTATCATCTGTTATTTTATATAATTCTGATTTGAATGCACAAACCGTGAAAGCAGGTTCAGTAGATAAAACAATTACATCTGTTGCTACAGTTGATTCATTAAGATTTGAAAGAACAAGGTTAGATTCTTTGATAAAAGAGGAAGAATCAAGGGTAAAATCTATAACAAAAGAAGATTCATTAAGGATAACAAAAGAAGATTCATTAAGATTTGAAAAATTAAAATTGCTTGAGCAAAGCATAAATAATAAAACAGATTCATTATTTGTATATGCAAGCTCTGACAGTTCAGGAATAACAGTAAACTTAAATCAATCAAAAGGAACCTTAGCAGATTTGCTGAAGCTGACAAATTTAGGTACAAGAGCAACAGATCTGGAAAGATTGAATGAACAGCAAAATTTTGTTGCTAATCTTTATAAAAGAACAGCAAATGTTAACCTGGATCCTAATTATATACATTTCTATGCTGGTGCTGACAATATTATAACAGACGTCAGATATGACAGAACAAGAACAGATGCTGTCGCAGGAACATTCAGGAAAACAGAGATAGATTCATTAAAATTAATCCTTGATAAAATCAATGATAAAACTGTTATATCAAGGGCTGATTCAAGAACATTAAAGCAGAATGCAGAACATGATGGATTGTTAGCTAAATGGCTCAGAGGATTGACATGGAGCGGAAAAGGCAGCATTGGAAAAGTAAGTGATAGCGTAGATCCATCAACAATCTATATCGGAAATATAAATGTCTCAAAAAGTGAGGTAAAGATAGGAAGCGCCAGACCAGGAAAAGAAATACAATATGTTTCTGCAGTTATAACATCATACGTAGACGAAAACGGAACTCCAATCAAGCCAAAATCTAAAAAAGAAGGAAATATCTTTGACAGGACAGGTCATTTGGTATTACCAAAAGGATTTACTGCATATTTATCTCTTGATGATTTAGCAGATGAATCATATGAAGATTTTCACGGTATTTATAACGGACCTGAAAGAAAAGAAAAATCAAGTTACAATGAAAGATTAAATCATGCAGAACAAGGGATTATTTCAATAAAAGACAAGGTCAATGTTCAAGATTCCAGAATTGATAGTGTAAGAAACGAGTTAAGTGAAAGAACACATCCTGAAATAAGAATAATAGAAAGCAAAAAGCCGAACATCGGATTAGGTTTTGGTGTTTCTTATCAGAATGAAATGACTTCTCCTGAATTCAGGTTTTCAGCAGGCAGATATGGAGTTGGTGCTAACTATGGAAGAAGAAATTCATCTGGTCCAGTTATTACAACAGAAGCAAATTTTGGCAATGTGACATATCAAGGACAAAGGCAAGAATTCAATGATGCCAAAAAAACAGATTTATTCGGGATATTAAAATTAAATGGTAATGATTCAGGATTTTATCTAGGAACAGGTGTAAGTATAAATCAAGAAGCAGAAAGGCAGGAAGGCTCTGAAAGACAGTATATTAATGGGAGATTAGATCAAGAAAGGTCAATTATTTCATTAATAAGCAATGAGCAGAAGTTTTATCCTCTGATAAAAGCTGGAGTCATCTTCAGGCCTAAAAATGGTGTAGCAGGTTACTACATAGACCTGTCAGCAACAATCAGACCAGGAAACATTAAAGATAAAATATCTACTGGTGCAGGAATTTCATTTTATCCTGGATCCAGAAAATAAGCAGGAGTAGAAAATGAAGAAACTATTATCATTTTTATTTGTTTTTTTGTTGACATTCTCATCTTTATCAGATGTAAATGCAGCACTCAGCACACTAAAATGGTCTAATGGACAGTCACAGCTGACAATAGAGAATGGTCAGGCTGCAATATTTGATTTTACATCATTTACAATAAATCCTCCATTAAAAATAAAGATAGATTTATTGAACATTAACGATGTTATATTAAAAACATATGAAGACAGAACATTAAATTCTAATCTAGGTTCATTCGGTTCATCATACACAATTCAAGCCCGGGATTATGGTAATAACGCAGGAGATTATAGAATTAAGGCATATGTTTCAGATAATATCAATGAATTCCAGATAAGATATATTGATCTGAAAGTACAGCCTACACAACAACAGGATACAACACCACCAAGTGTTTCTGTAAGCCATTCTCCATCAAATCCTTCAACTTTAGATCAGGTTACAATAACTGCTACTGCTTCAGATGCAAGTGGATTGTCTGAGATAAAGATATATGTTGATGGCTCAAATGTTAAAACATGCAACACAGGAACTATCAGTCAATGCTCTACTACATCTCAAACTTATTCAGCAGGAGCACATACTTATTATGCTACTGCTAAAGATAACTCTAATAATAATGGAAGAGATCCATTAACAGGAACAAAGACATTTACAGTGTCAACACCAACTACAAGTAATCAACCACCAATCTTGCAATCAATAGGTGATAAACAGGTTTCAGAAAATGACAGGCTACAGTTCATAATAACAGCAACTGATTCTGAAAATGATCAACTGACACTAGCAGGAATAAATCTGCCTCAAAACTCAACATTAGTCCAGACAGGAAACACAGCAAAATTTTCATGGATCCCTAGCTATGACATGGTCCAGCATCCTTTATTAGAAAAAAATTTTCAAGTGACATTCAAGGTTTTTGAAATATCAAATCCAGACAATTCAGATATTGAATCAATAACAATAAAAGTTCTTGATTATAATAGGAACCCAACAATAAATCCAATAAATGACATTTCAGTTAATGAAGGAAGCTTAGTTTCAATAACAGCAAATGCCAATGATCTTGATAGTGATATATTGAATTACTCAATCAACGATCAGAGATTTACAAAAAGTAATAATGTATTCACATGGCAGACAAGAACAGGAGATTCTGGAGTCTACAATTTCATTATATATGCCTTAGACAGCTTTGGGGGTACAGTATCATCCATAGCTAAGGTAATAGTAAACACAATACAGATAATGAACCATAATCCTGAGATAACATCAGTACCTATAACTACTACAAGAATAAACACAGCATACAGGTATGATGTTGAGGCAATTGACATAGACAATGATGCCTTGACATACTCATTGAACATTGCACCTACTGGCATGGTAATAAATCCATCAACAGGTCTGATAACATGGACATCTGGACAAGTAGGAAGTTATGGCGTCGAGATAAAAGTATCTGACGGAAACAACGGAAATGCAATTCAATCTTATTTGATTGATGTAGTTCAGAATCTGCCTCCAGAAGCAAATGCTGGTCCTGACAAAACAGTATCTCCAGAAGTTCAGATAACATTTGATGGTTCACAAAGTCTTGATTCTGATGGATTTATCAGCAATTATTTATGGGATTTCGGTGATAATTCTAATTCAAACGCTGTAATCCCAGTACATGCATATCAAACAGAAGGCACATACATAGTAAGCTTAACTGTAACAGACAACGAAGGTGCAACAGACACAGATACAGCAGTTATCCAAGTAACAAAAGGAGAGGCACAAGCAAAGAAGACCAGTATACACAAATTTGAGATAAGCAACAATGTAATAATAAAAGAAACAGAAAGTTTCATCGATATATATTTCAATGTGAAAAATGAAGGGAATAAAAGAGAACAAATTAAAGTAACAGCAATGCTGGAAAACCAGTATGATTACACAGATATTAATCTTGATAAATCAGAAAGCACATGGAGAACAATAAGACTTAATAAACCATCAGAAAAAGGACAGTACATAATTACACTAACAGCAGAGAACAAGTATAATGACCATGACATAATCTATAAGGTAATAAATGTCAGATAAACGCGATTAACAAAAGCTTTAAGAATGTTACTAATATATAAATTTATTACCAAAAAGTTTAAATAGGGATAGTAACTTAAAGATAATAACACATTATTAAGGATAATTCATAAAAGCATATGATAAGGGGGAAAATGAAAATGAAAAAATTAAGTTTAGCATTAATGCTTGTTAGTTTATTGGTATTAATAACTATGCCATTATCAACTTTTGCAGCAACAAATTTAAGATTCACAGATGTAGAAGTTAATGGTATAGACATCTTAGGAACTAGCAAAATAGTTCATGTAGAAAGAGGGGACAAAGTAACAGTAAGATTTGAGGTTGAATCATATCTGGCAGATGTAAGAGATGTGAAAGTCAAGGCCTGGATCGGTGGTTATGAATTCAGTGACATAGAAGATGAAACAGATACATTTGATCTTGAAAATGGAACAACAAACTCAAAGACGTTAACATTGAGAATACCAGAAGACATCTCATCCTCAAAAACATATTCTCTGCACATAGAAGCATTTAACAATATAGACAGTGAAAGAGTATCTTTCCCATTAAATGTTGAAGAAAGAAGACATTTCGTCAATTTGTTCAGAGTGTTCTTCACTCCTGGACTGACAGTAAAGTCTGGTGACTTCCTTAGCATAGGCGCAGTAATTGAAAATTTGGGAGGATTCACATCAGGAGAAAAAAATGTAATTGTTGAAGCATCAATACCACAGTTAGGATTAACAACTGCAGATTCAATTGACAAATTATCAACAGAATCAAAATCAACTGACAATCCTGATTTTGATGACACAGCAAAGATAGATCTTCCTCCAATCAGTTTAAATGGAGTAAAGCCAGGAATTTATGACCTAAAAGTCAGAGTAGCATACAACAGAGGTAAAACAATAACAGAAGAGAGCTACAAATTGACAGTAACTGGAGAAGAAATAACTCCTGAAAATGTACAACAGAACTTGATAGTAAATGTAGATTCTTCAAGCAAGGAACTAGGAAAAGGCAAAGCAATAGCTTACACAATAATGATAGGTAATCTTGGTGACAAAACAAGAACCTTCACAGCCGAAGTCTTAGGAACTCAGAATTTCGCAAAAACAAGAATAGAACCAGCAATAGTAGCAGTCCAGCCTGGAAATACAAATCAGATAACATTGTTTGTTGTTGCAAACGATGACGCTGATACTGGAAAGCATCTATTTACAGCAAGAATAAATGAGGACTCAAAGACTGTTAAGGAATTGAGTCTTGAAGGCAATGTAGTGTCATTGGTTTCACCTAAAACAGGAAATTATGAGAACATAAAGACAGGACTTGAGGTAGGATTCATTGTATTGCTTATAATCCTTGTAATATTGGGAATTGTAATAGCAATAAACAAGTCCAGAAGCAGGGATACAGAAGAAGGGAGTGGAGAATCACAAACTTATTACTAATCTTCTCTGTTTTTTCTTTTTCTTTTTTAGCTCTTATTTTCATCTATAACTTTAAATATTTTTCTAAAATACTTCTTTTATGGTAAAACTAAATTTCATGTCAGGTATTGTCATAGGTATATTGATTTTACCGGTTCTTTTTGCAATATTCATTCTTTATCTGTATCTGAAGGATAAAGTTGAAGACTTTTTATATAGGAAAAAGTACAACAAAAAAGAGCCTTTACCAGAGAATACAAAAAAAACAGAAACAAACACTGGAATGCCAGCATCTGATAAAAGCACAAATAGTAAAGGCATGAATACAGAGCATACCAGTGATAATCCTACAGAAGAGGAGATACATCAACAGAAAGAGCATGAGCATCATGATGAGCAGGAACACCACCATGAGCATAAGCAACAACAGGAAACTCTCTGATATAAAGACAAAGCAAAAGAAGATGTAAAATAATCTATATCATTATAGAATAAACATATATGCATAAACTCGAACTTCTAAAACATATATATTCTTTAATAAAAAAGTATTTATATAAATAACTGATTTAGAGTAATAAATAGAGGTTATCAACTATGAATAATAAAAAAATCGTAATAATTTCGTTAGTCTTATCCATATTTCTATTTTCAGCATTAATAAAAAATGTAAACGCTGATTTTTCAGTAAAAGATACGCAAAGTGAAGCTATAGTATGCCCTGGAAGTACTACTTTGTTTACATCTGACATTGAAGGAACAGGAGATTTCTCAGTAAATCTGGAAGGTGGCGCAAGCTCATTTTCTACAGTTGTTCCATTGGGATTTAGCTTAATAGCAGACAAAAAAACCCTTTTTATTTATTCAACACCGAATTCAAGGGTAATTCCTGGAAAATATAACCTTAATCTTCTGGTAAATGACGGGAAACAAGTGCAGAAATCATTATTTATTATTAATGTTGCTGATTGTCATAAGATTGATATAAAGAACGCACCAACAAAAGAAGTCTGCGGCTGCAATTCTGAGAGGTATTCTTTTATGGTGAAGAATTCAGGAAACTTCCAGGAAACGTATGATCTAAGCCTAGGCGGAAGCACAAGTCAATGGGGTTTAACATCAGAATCAGTCATAACTCTAAATCCAGGAGAGAGTAGAGAAATTTTTATAGATATAAAGGTTCCATGCAACAGCAAAGGCGTCTTTGACATAGTTCTTAATGCAAAATCAAGAAGCAGCTTATCAAGCGCATCGGCAAAATCTGAGATTAATGTGAAAAAATGTTATGATTATACAACATCGATAGAGAAGAATTTTATAAGTTTCTGTGAAAGAACACAGCAGATTATACCATTAAAAATAACAAATGCAGCAACTGAAAAAAATACCTATCAACTAAAATTGTCTGGTCCTGCCTGGGCAAATCTTGACAGGAAAACATCAACAATAGAAGCCCTTGACCAAGACACGATAAATTTGATTCTGTCCCCTGACTATGGGACAAATGGTGAATTTGATATTGATGTGCAGATTGAAGATATAAATGGAAAGATAAAGCTGGAAAACAATGTAAGAGCAAACGTAAACCAGTGCAACAATGTAGAAGTCATCATTCCGCAAGAGAATGAAAGAATATGCCAAGGTCTTGACAAGGTTTATGAAATATCTATAAAAAACACAGGACAGTTTCCGAAAATGTTCAAATTGTTCAAGAACCATGAATTTGTAAGAACTGACAAAGACTCATTGAATTTAAATCCTGGTGAAGAGAAAGATGTTTCCTTGGAAGTTGACACAAGCAAGAATGTTCCTTCTGGCACTTATGACATAAAGATAACTTCGGTAGCTTCTGACACAGAAAAAATAAAAGGAGATGACTCATTTAATCTAGAAGTAATATCTGGCAGTGAATGCTATAAGCCTGAAATAAAAGTTTCTGACATAAAGATAGCCCGAGACTCAAGTATAAGCCAAGCAATTGAGATATTAAATAATGGAAGGTTTGAGACAACATACAACATAGGGATAAGCGGCACAGCCTCAAGTTTTATACAGCTGAATCCTGCAACAATAAGCATAAAACCTGGAAAAAGTGAGATTGTCTATCTATATGCATATCCATCACCTACCACAAAGACAGGAGATTATAAAGCAACCATCTTTGTGAGAAGCAAAGATACTGATACAGTTCTTGGATCAAAGAATATTGATATTACTGTACTCGCATCAGAAGAGTTAAGTTCAACAGAAGAACCAACAATAAACACTACAACAACAATACAGGATAATCAGACAGCAAAAAAAGAAGGATTTTTCTCAAGAGTAGGCAGCTGGCTCAATAGTTATCTAACATCAAATCAATCAGAGATAACAGGAAGAAATATAATTGATAATACAACAAAGATTAAAGACATAAAAGATCTTAGTAGAGTAACCGAAAACACAAAGTTTGTTTATAACAATGAAGAGCATGAGCTCTTGATCTCTAATATAAAAAATGACTCTGTAATTGTTGTGATAAAAAGCAATTCAACAGCATTCCAGCTTTCCATAAACCAGGAAAAAGACGTTGATGTCAACGGTGATGGCAAAAAAGATATCAAAATAAGATTGTTGAAGATAGAAAATGACATACCATCTCTTGAAGTAAAGGAGATTTCACTAGAAACAGAAAACAAAAAATCATTGTCAGAAAAATTTGGTATTAATTTCAACATAAGATACCTATATGCAGGTCTTGCATTAATCGCTGTAGTGATTATAATCTTATTGTTCAGAAACCAGATATCTGAATTCCTGGAAGATGATGAAGAGCAGATTGCGAAAAAAACCTCCCGTAATGAAAATGAAGAAGAACAAGAAGATGCCGATAATCTTGAAGATGAATCTAGTGAAAAAGTAAAGGAGCTGAAAATAGGGAGATATGTGATTGCTCTTATACTCTTAGCCATAATATATTTTGTTTTCAGAAAATATGACCTTATAGAAAAGTTAAACCCATACAGGGCTTTCATATTAGGGGCTTTGATAGTTTTGTTGATTATAATAATCCTGGTCAAGTACTGGAATTCTATGACTGATTTCTTTGAGGAAGAGGATAAGCCCAAAAAGAAAAATAACAAACCAAAAACCAAAAAAAAGCAATAGATAAGATGTTCAGTTTTACATTCAGGACATTGGACAGAATAATGGATATAAAAACATTGGTTGGTTTTATATCAAAACAAGATAACAAATATCCGGATTATCAGAACTGGGTACAGAGGACTGAATATGAATTGTATATTGGTTATAAAAAAGCGATACTTGCTCTTAGTTATGGTCAGCTTGTCGGAAATCTTATTTATCAGCCACATAAAAAATAGCCAAGAATTTCAAATCTTTAAACTAATAACCTTGCTAATTCCTTCCTGCATACTAACACCATAAATTGTTTCAGCTTCAGAAACAACAGCGTCATTATGGGATATAACAATATACTGGGCTTTACTAGCATATCTAGCGATTAATTTTGACAGTTTCTCTGAATTGGTCTTATCAAGAGCAGCATCAACCTCATCAAACAGATAAAATGAGGCAGGATTAAACTCCTGGATGGCAAATATAAAAGCTAATGCAGTCAGTGTTTTCTCTCCCCCGGATAAGCTCCTTATATCCATATATTTGTTACCAATTAATCTTACTTTTACTTCAACACCACCATTAAAAGGATTCTTTGGATCTTCTAGTTCCAGATAAGCCTGTCCTTTGTTTGAAATATTTAAGAAATTCTCTTTAAAGTGTTTGTCTACAATCTTGAAAGTCTGTAGGAAAGAATCAATTTTCTGATTCTCAATCTCCTGCATCATACTCAGGACATCTCCTTTCTCCAGTCTTAATTTCTCAGATTTATCAGTCAATTTGTTATAATCCTCTTCTAAAGTCTCATATACCTCCAGAGCTCTCAAGTTAACATTGCCCATATTCTGAAGGTCTTTCTCGCATCTTTGTATTTCATATTTTATCTGGTCGGTATTAACATTCTTTCTTATCTTTTCATCTTTAAAAGCCTCGAATTCTTTTCCCATACCTTCAATCTCTGCAATTATTTTAGCCCTGTCCAGAGAAACATTGTTTTTCTTCTCCTCAACATTTCTTATCTGTTCCTCCATTCTCACAAGATTATTCTCTTTCCCTTGAATTATTTCATTTAGCTTGTTTCTTTTGTTCACCATGACCTTAAACTGGCTGTAGAATGATTTTTCCTTTCTCTCATTGTCTTTTAAGGTGTCTTGTTCTGTCCTGACCTGCTCTTTTAGATTTTTAAGCTCATTATCAAAATCAAAAATTTCTTTTTCATGGTTCTTTATGATTTGGAAAGTTCTGTTTTTTTCAGATTCAAGAATGTCATTTATCTGGGTATTTATTGACTTTATGTTAGACTCAAGTGTAAGCACCTCTCCTGTAATGTTTTTTTTGTTTTCCTCAAGATCATTGAGATTCTTAACTCCACTGGTCTTGCTTTTGGATCTTTCATCTTTCAGGTTAGTTAGTTCTTTTTCATTGAACTGTGATTTCTTCTCAAGCTCTTTTATTTTATTTGACAGTTCTTTTTGCTTGTCCTCTATTATACTTTTATCTTTTCTCAGTTTAATCAAATCAACTGCACCAGAGATTTTCTCAATCTTCATTATTTCGCTTTCAAGGTTTATCTTTTCATTTCTTAATCTGGAAATCTTCTCTTCAAGTTCTTGTTTTTTGTTCTCAAAACCAGTCAGATTAGATCTTAGATTAGTAATCTCGTTCTCCAATCTTTCAATCTCAGTATCAAGATCTTCTTCCTTGAATCCTGATCCTGTCAAGGGTCTCCTGAATCCACCTATCATAGCTCCGCTCTGTTCCAGTAAGTCACCTTCTAAAGTTACCATTCTGGCATTTCCGACACCAATCTTCCTGGCGACAGCAACATCATCAACAATCAATGTCGATCCAAGAGTATAAGAAAAAATATTCCTGAACTTCGGATTATACTTTATCAGGTTAAGAGCAAGGCCATGTACACCATTCTGCTTGGAATATATATTTGCACTCTCATTGATAATTGCAGGTTTTATCTTATTCAGAGGAAAAAAAGTAACAACTCCGAGTCTGTTGCTTTTAAGATACTCAATGCACTTGGCTGCAACACTATCATCTTCTGTAACTATGGCATTGATTCTTGGTCCTGCAGCAACTTCTAGTGCAAGAGAATATTTCTTGTCGACATTAGCCAGGTTTCCTACTGTATTGTAAATTCCCTTTATGCCTGAATTGATTATTTTCTTAACTAACTGTGCAGATGGGTTTTCTCTGGAAACAATGCTTTTAGCATTTAATTTAGCCTGTTTTTCATTTAGTTCCAGCAATGCTTTTCTTATGTTTCCTACCTTGCTGGATAACATAGAATCCTCTCCTAATGCCTTATTAAGATCCAGGGTTATTGTTTTAAAATTCTGCCTTAGCTGTTTAATATTCTCTTCATCACCATTTGAATCAATGTCAAGTTTTTTGTTAATTTCATCCTGCATAAAAACATTTTTATCATGCTCTCTCAAAAGCAGGTTAATTTCATTTTGTGCATTGCTTATCTCTTTCTGCAGATTCTCGATATCTTTCTCAGCAGAATCATCATCCTTGATGTTGTATTTTTCTTTTAGCTTTTTGATATTATCATCTATTTTCTCTTTTTGTAATGAAAGTTTTTCTTTTTCTCTTTCGAAATTGCCGAGTTCTTTCTTTAAATTATTGATTTTAGTGTCTAATTCGACATTATTCTTTTTTAGCTGTACAATTCTTTCTTTTGTTTTTATTATTTCTCCATTCAGGACATCAGTTCTGGCTGTCTTTTTAATAATAGAAGTTTTTAAGCCATCAATCTCCTTTTGTAATGCTAGTTGCTCTTTCTCTCCTTTTTTCTCAATTTGGTCATTTATACTCTTTATCTCATCTTTTGTTTTCTGGATTTCTTCTTTATAATTATCTATATTCTTCTGGATCTTCTCCTTGGTTTGTTCTTGTTCCATCAGTCTCTTTTCAATATCTTCCCTGCTGTTTTCTTTTTGTTTTATCTGCATATGCAAATATGTAGCCTTGTTCTCTTTTATCTTACCCTCTATTTCTCTATACTTTATTGCCTGGTCCCTGTCATTCTTTAATTCCCTAAGATGTGTTTTTCTCTCAGTAAGAACAATATCAGCTTCCTTTAATTTTATTTCTACTTTTTCAAGCTCATTCAGTGATTTCCTCTTTTTATCCTCATAAACAGAAATTCCGGCAGCTTCCTCAATTACAGCTCTCCTGTCTTCTGGTTTCATATCAGTAAACTTGATTATGTCTCCTTGTAAAACAATGTTATGCCCGTCAGGGTCTATTCTTGCAGTTCCCAGCAGTTCAATGACCTGTTGTCTTGTTCTAACATCATCATTTATCTTATACACCGATTGTCCATTCTGCCTGACAATCCTGGAAAGCTTAACTTCTTTGGAATTTATAGAAAATTCTTTTTTGGAATTATCAAAGATTATGTCAACTTGTGCCTGTTTTGCAGGATCATGTTGTTTTCCTCCGTTATAAATAAGGCTGGGAGCTTTCTCAGCTCTCATTGTTTTTGATGATAAAGAACCCAAAACAAACATAAGACTGTCTGCAATATTGCTCTTTCCGGATCCATTTGAACCCACAACAACACTATAACCATTAGAAAAAGGTATCTCTGTAGACTTAGCAAATGATTTAAAACCATGTAATTTCAGTTGTTTGATTACTGCCATTTTTAATTATCATCGAGAATTTTATTAGCTTTATATAGTTTTTTGTTTATTCAAAGAACATCCCGGTAACAATAATAAATAAAGCTCCTATAACGACACTTAATACTATTTTCCAGTTGAACTTCTCATGTGCTTCTGGCAATAAATCAGAAGCCCCTATATAAAGAAAGATGCCTGCTGCAAAAGCCAACACATTTTTAAAGACCAGTTCAGGAAAAAATCTAGAGGCATACGCACCAGCAGGAGTTAGAATTGCAGCTATAATTAAAGCTAAAATAATACTTCTTGTCTTATATACTGGCCTCATAATTATAGCAGTTGAAAGTCCTTGAGCTAATTCATGTGTAAAAACAGCGATAGTTATGGTTAATCCTAACAAAGGACTTATCAAAAAGCCTGCAGCAATAGCAGCTCCATCAACAAAGTTATCTATCGTCAAGCCAAATAAAGACAACCAGCTAACATTATGATACTGGTAAGTACACTCTTCTTCCTTGCATGCATGTATTAGTATTATTTTCTCTAGCAAATAAATAACGAAGAATCCTAAGCCAATAACAGCTAAAGAAGCTCCTTCTTTTATCTCAGGAATCATTTCAAAAAAAGCTGTTGCTATTATTATGCCTGCTGCAAAAGCAGTTAGATATCTAATATTAACTTTTTTAAGATGTGTATATAAAAGTAATATCCCGCCTAGAAGAGTAGACAAACCAGCAAATAATGCATATAATATTTCCAAAGCCATTATTTTTAGTAGAAATTTATAATATAAAAATCTTACCTATTTAATTTTAAATTTTTGAACAAAGATTTGCCATAAATAACAATCATTATTCCAACAACAATCTCACTAATAAAAAGAAAATTAAATCTTAACTTATTAACTATGTTTATTATGTCAATTAAAGCTATTATAAAACCAAATATTACAAATGTTAATCCTGTATAAGATTCATATTCTTTATGTACAGTTACAATAAATACCATTAATACAACAGAAGCAACTACCAAAACAGGAATTAAACTAACAAGATTATCATTTAGATTTATTTCAACAATTACAAAGAACAGTATTAAAAATATTGCAAAGCTTAAGTTTAAGGTCTGCTTAAAACTTTCCTTAATATCTTCATTCATTTTTTAATTCAATAATTATCCAGTTTCTTCTGTTCCTTTTCTTTTTTTGCATTATCCCAAGAAATCCATGATTTTCTAAATATTTCGGGATGTTTATCCCAGTTTTCTTTTAGAAATTTTTGCGTAGTTTCATTGCTCATGTATCCGGGCCCTACTTCTCCGTATCTCTTTTTTATATTTTCTATTTCTTCTTCACGAGAAACTTTTGCAATAATTGAGGCAGCTGCAACAGGAGCATATTTTTCAGCTTTGTGCTCAACAGTTAATTCAATTTCCTTATTATCCAAAAGTCTTAATAAATAATCTTTATACTTATTAATATTTGGGCTAGGGCAATCAATAATAGCTTTATCTGGTTTTAACTCATTTATTATCTGGGCTGTTTTATGTGCTTCTAACCAATTCAAATTTAGTCCATCCTGATGATTAACAGCTCTATCAATCTCTTCAGGTTTTATTTGTATTATTTTATAGCTTTTAGCTATTTTTTTTACCTCTTTTGCTAATGAAATCCTTTTCTTATGTAATAATAATTTACTGTCTTTAACACCAAGGTTCTTTAATTTATTTAAATCTTTTTCATCAACTAAAACTCCAGCTATAAACAGACTTCCTATAACTGGCCCTCTTCCAGCCTCATCAACTCCTAATATATTAACCATATTATACAAAACTCATCTCAGTATATAAAATTTATTGAAGCTGTAATTTTAAAAAAGAAAAAATTAGGCAGCGCAAGTTCCTTCTAGTTTCCTGCCGTCACCATCATAAGTGTAACTTGCTTCTGTTTCACTGTCATTATACGTTATTGAAACGCTATAAACAAACGAATCTCCTGCACTACAAGCAGCAATGGCTCCGGTTAAAGTTACGCTATCACCAGGATTTAGAACATTATTATTAGCAACGTTGACTGAATTTACAGAAAATACACTTAAAGTAATTTTTGTATCTAAATTATTTTTTACAATAACAGTATCAGTTCCAGAAGCTGAAATAGCATAATTATCAATACCAACAGGAGCCAAACTCCAGAATAATTTGCTTGCTTTCTCTCCAGATCCTCTTCCTATCCCGGGAATACCTCCTAAAACACCGACAACAATTAAAGAGATAATGATAACAACAGCTAGAATTATAAGATATTCAACAGCAGTTTGACCTTTTTTGCTCATTACTAAAACACCTCTTGTTTGTAATAATTAAAACATAAACCAATATTTAAAGCTTTTTATTAGTTAAAAAATCTTGCCTACAAGTGTTCTGACAGCCAAAAACATAATTAATGATCCTATTATCATAAACAATGAATATCTTAAACCATATTTCAGCTTACCTTCTTTTATAGCTCCCAGCAACATGCTTGAGAATACAGAAGTCAGAATCAATGTTACAAAAGAGATTTTAGTTAAAAATTCTATTGATATTGTATCTTTATTTGATAAAGAAGAAAATCCAAAGCCTGGTTCCTGCCATAAGCTAATGGTATTGATGCTTTCAATGAAATGTAGTGATATCGCTAAAAGCAAAGGCATGCCAAGCAAGATTATAAACAGGATAAAAAGAACGTATGATTTTGTAGTGGTATTTAATTCCTTCTTCAGGGAATTTGTCTGTGATATGTCTGTAGACAATTCTTCAAGTAAATGAGCCAATTTCCCTCCTGCTTTCATTGATGATGTAAATAACTGCAATGATCTTTTTAAAGAATCTGATCTAATTCTTTTATTGATATCTGTTAATGCCTCTGAAAAGCTTTCCATCCCTAAAGCCTTTACTGTAACCCTGTCAATTTCCTCTTTTAAAGGACCGAACTCAGGTCTTGCGCTTACTTTTAATGCCTGGAAAGGTGTCATTCCAGCACTTATATTTGCGCTTATTAACTGTAAAAAATCAGGCAGATAAGACTCAATCCTTCTTGTTCTGTCTTCTACCTTAAAATAGATCAGCAGATATGATATAAATTGTACAACAAAAAAAGCAATAATACCATAAATAATAAAGATAAAATCAAAAAAACCGAATAAGCTCCATGGGATTAACAAAGATATCATAAAAGACAGAAAAGATAAAAACAAAGTAGATCCAATATAAATCTCTGGATTTGTATTATTCTCTCCTGCGTATGTTAATAATTGCGAAAATTCATCTCTGTATCTTAATGGTATTATCCTCGCGACGCTCCAGTAAAACCTTAATCTTTTTTCCATGGTGTTTATATTACAGATTTGTTATAGGTCTTCTTGATTTAATAAAACCGATAATTATCAGCTGAATAATAAATGTCAGCACAATAAAAGATATTACAGTACCTGATGTAATTCCTGCTGCTGCAAAATTACTCAAAATTATTATTAAAGTCAATCCAATTGTAGGAATAGCAACAGCAAACAAAAGGTATATTAAACTCCATAAATTCAATTCCTGTGCATAGCTTTTTATCCTGCTTCTCTGATCTGAAGCCAGTTCATCCATTATAATCTTCAAAGCGCCTTTCAGGCTAGCTCCTGCCCTCATTGTGTTTATCAGTTGCCACATTGTTTTCTTATAATATTCAGATCTTAATTTTATTGCTGATTCTTCCAAAGCCTTTGCCAGAGGCATTCCTGAATTAACTAATCTTGCAATTTTTTCAAATTCAGATGAGACCTGCCCATAATTTGACCTTGAGACATTTACAAAAGAGTCATATGTCGGAACACCTGAAGCAATCTGTATAGACAAATCTTTCAGGGCAAAAATTAAATTTTTCTCTATAGCCTCTCCCTTTTTCCCACTCATTATCTTTGGGTAATTTACCAAAGTAAAATAGATCATAAGAAAGATGAAAATTGCAATAGCAAAAGAATACGCCAAAGAAGACTTTATAGGGAAATCTCTTACACTGTACAACAGAACAAAGCTGAATACAAAAAATATAAAGCTGTAAATCTTTGCATTTATACAGCTCAGAACAAGATATTCTCTTGCATCTGTATCAAAATCAGTTTCTTTTAAGTCATATTGGATTCCAGGTGAAAATCTTGACAGAATATTGGACAATCCAATGAACCTTCTGGAAATTTTTTTGCCTATATAATAAGGCAGGATCATAAAAAGGGGCTTTAATACTTTTGGCATTTTATAATATCTTGTTTGTTTTAACTCCTTTTTGTACAGCTTTTAATAATGCATCTTTGTCACTATAATAAAATTTCATAATTTTTCCAATCCTGTTTATGTCAGTTTCCTTGTTATTCAGAAGCCATTTCAAGACATCCAGCTTCTCATTGATATCGTCCTGGATTTCTTTTCCGGTCATTCCTGTATGCAAATTTAATTCTTCCATAACTCTGACGCTGTTATTAACAACTTCAAAATTATCTGTTCTAGGTCTCCATCTGTACAAATAATTTATATCAAGGTCAGTTTTTCCTGATGTTAATATCTCTGCCAGTTCCAAAGTTTTTCTTCTGTTTGTTCTTCTGTCTCTATACTGCACTAATATCAACTGCAAAGCCTCTGCCTCATTTTTAGGAATATTGATCGGTGGTTCTAATATCCTCCTTTTCAACTGCAAGACAGTATCTGCATGCATTGTACTATACACAGAATGTCCAGTATGCATTGCTTCAAATAAGGCTTCTGCCTGTTCTCTTGTTCTTACTTCTCCAACAATTATCCTATCAGGTCTCATTCTTAAAGACGATATCATCAGATCAAGCATAGAAACCATCCCTTGTCCTTCAGGATTCGCATTTCTGCTGACCATGCTAACCCAATTCCAGTTAAGGTCTTTTGGTAAATTAATCTCTCTAGTATCTTCAATGCTTATTATTCTCTGATTCGGTGGGATAAATGCAGATAATGCATTAAGGACAGATGTTTTGCCTGAAGCAGTTCCACCTGCAACCACAAGACTTAATTCATATTGTATGGCTTGCCAAAGAAATGCAGCAATCTCCATTGACATAAGATTATGTTCTTTAGAGATAAAATGTGTTATTGTCCATGGCACAGTGGAAAATTTCCTTATTGTTAGTGTATTCCCCTTAGAAATCGGGCTTAAGGTTGCTGCTACCCTATCCCCTGTTAACAGATGTGCATCCATTATCGGGTTCAATGCAGTTATTTCTCTGCCGACTTTTCTGCCTATCTGAGATATTATATTGTAGATTTGTTCTTCGTCTCTTATTCTTACATTGGTCTTCAGCCAGCCATGTTTTCTATGATAGACTGATAATGGATAATTTGAATTGTTAAGAACAACCTCCTCTATAAAAGGATCCGCCATAACAATCTCTATGTTCCCCAAACCATAAACCCTATGTAATATTGTCCCTGAAAGATGATTTAAAGTCTGGTCATCCAATTTGATATTTTTATCAAAAAAAGATTTTTTAATCTCATAGAAAATCCTTTTTTTTAATTCAATTAATTTTTCTTGTTCATTAATATCCTGAAATGAAACAGGTATTTTATCAGTCATCTCTTTTGCAATATGACTCAATAAGGCACCTGTCCCAATCGGAATTCTTGGTAGTTCCAGATGATATATGGGAACAATCTCGTTTTTTCTAGGTAAGACACTAACATCAGCCCTGACATGGTCTGCTATTATCTTATAAGTCTCAATGCTTTTTTCTTTTTCATGTTTGTCTTTTATTCTCTTCTCTTTTTTCCTTAGTATCAGTTCGGGATTGGAGAAGATATTTGTAGGATAATGCATCTCTATAATACCCTCATCAACCAGAATCTTGGACCAATTTTCTGTATCTTCATTTGAAATATTCAGTTTATTAGCCAAGTCATTGAGCAGAATAATACCATTATTTTCTTCCAGTATCGAAACTATCTTATCCAATAAGGTATATAATCCTTTTTTCTTTTCCGGATTTTCTGCAGTTTCTAATCTTTTCCTTGCTTCTTTTAATAGCCCCATTTTAACCTTATTTAAACCTCATTTTAATCGCCAACATCAAATCTTGTTAATACCCTTTCATACTTATGAAATTCTTTCGATTTCGCAAATTTTTCTATCTCTTCTTCAGGTAATTTCTCTAACAAATTGTCCATAACTCTCAGGACTTCCTTAACATCCCTATTGACTAAATCAATCTTTTTCTTCTCTTTTTCTATCAGGTCATATACTCTTTTCTCAGGGTTACTGAAACTTAAAGCATTTTTTATGTCATCAAATAAATTTTCATCTTTTTTATCAATGTCTTTTTTCTTTCTGATTCTTATAAACAGCAATATCAAAGAAGCTAATACTATTACAAGCATATATATGATTAAAATCTCCTCTTTTTCAGGCATCACCATTTTTATTCAGTTTATTTACTTATTAAAAAACCTTATGTTTTAAGTTTTTGGAGTTAAAAAATGCTTTATTTATTGTATCAAAGATTTCTTGCATTTATCTTTAGCAAGTCTGCAACGCCTTTTTCAACAAGCCTGCCATACGTTGATCTTTCTTCTGGTTCCAGCAAGTCATCCATTATTGTATCAAACCTTACTATTATCCCTTTTATAGAACTTAGCTTTTCTTCAAACAAATCATGGAAATTTGATGCATCAGCATCTGCATCACTTAGGGGAAAGGTATAATAATAAGAATCAAAAATGTTTAAATGTCCTGTTTGTTCTGTTTTATTCAGAGGAAAAGAATAAATCTTATTGGTAAAGTTTCTTCCTCCAAAAACCCTGTTCTCAATTTCTCCTCCAGCATGATTACTAAACATTATGCTTAAAGGACTCTCTGGAAGGTTTAGATAAGAAATTATTTTTGCAGTCTCTGGAGAATATTTTGATACAACAAAACCAAGTTCTCCATATCTTCCAAGATAAACATTAGAAACATGGCTATTTTCTTGGTCAAAATGGATTTTCTTTATTTTTCCCACCAATGTCTCTAATAGCTCACTATTTAACCTAGCTACATAACATTCATTAAAACATTCAATAAAAAACAATGGATTTTCATTTATCATGAGAGATATACTCCTTAGAATAAGCTTAAAAATATTTTTATTATCATTGTTGTGCCAAAATTATATCGCTGCTTTTGTCATTTATTTTGAGATTAGCTCCTGTGTCAATTATTGTTCTTGAATCTGAATTGTCATAATAAATCTCAAATCTTGTTATCTCTCCTTCTAATGAAGAAGTAGAAATCATAAGCATACCATCAGTTCCATAGTTACCAAATTTTACACTTACTGATGAAACTTCTGTAGGATTAGGGGGGTCTGATCTGAATGGCAGCTTGAATTCTGGATTGACTTCTGTTGGATCCTGGTCTTTTTCTTGACTATAGAGAATCTCTTTGCTGCTTCTTCTTATAAATCTCACATTTATAGTAATCTTGCCTGGATCAGCAGAAGGAATAACTGCTGTACCTGCATCCAGAGTTTCATTGACAGTAACATCAATATTTATCCTTTGTATTTGTGTATAATTCGGATTTAAAACAGTTAAACTCCCGGTACCTAAAGAAAATTTAGAGTTATAAGGCTTTACATAAAATTCAGGAACAAAATTATCCATACTTATATTAATATTGTTCAATCTGGAATAATTATCGATAATAAAATTCCTATAATTGTTCATTATTCCTTGATTGTCTCTGTCTAAAGCATATTTGCCTAAACTTGAGAAGTTGACCAAGGTATTAGTCTTTTTAGAGATATTAACAACATTAATATCCATTAAATCAGAATAACTATTACTTACAATATCATCCTCATAGTATCTTAAGATATTAACAGTATCAGCATCTTGTAATTCCTTAATTCTGTTCTGATACGCAATAACAAATGCTAATATTGATATTAACATTATCAAGCTTATTATTGTGAACAAAAATCCCCTTTTATCCATATGAAACCTCCATCTTGGCAAAATAAGTCTTATGTTCAAAAACAAAAGCTCTCCTTGTAACAACAACATTATCAGAGATTAAACAACCAGGTTTCTTGCTTGATGTTATGATGCCTTTATCTTGGTAATAAACAGAAATATTGCCGCATATGTTGCTTGGCAAAGCTGCTAGAAAATTATTTATCATAGTTAAATTTCCAGAAACACTCTGGTCCAAATAATCATTTTTCTCCAAAACGGTTAAAGAATCAAGGGCAATTTTATTTAAATCATTATTTTCGCTATTAAAATGGCTGTTAGAGAAAATAGAGTACACAGAAATTAAAATCATAATGGTAGCCAAGATAGCCAAAATAGCATCTATAGTGAATATCAATCCCTTTCTGTTTTTTCTTAATCCTATCTTTTCCATACTCTTAATTCAACCAAAGTTATGTTATTCTCAATTAATCCCATCCTATTCTTTTTGACAACGATACCTGCATTATCATCTGGATATCTACCGATGTTTTTTATAGTATCATAAGAATTTCCATTCCAGTTTTTAACACTCAATAAAAATTCATAGCCAGGACCTTTTATCCCAAGTATGTTCCTGATTTCATTGTATTTTGTATTATTCAATGAACTTAATCTACTGATCTTATTTTTGTCTAGAACAATATAGCCATTATTGTTGGAAGACATTGATTTTCCTTTAACTGAGCTATCCTGGTTGTTAAAGTTTGAATTCTTAGCAAGGCCAAGACTGAAGACATTGCTCTCATTAAAATCATTCAAACTTATTAAAGACCAATTGTTGGGGTTTCCTTCAGTTTCAGTTAAGGAAGAAATTGCATTCCCTGCAATAATGTTAATGTCATTAGCACTCTCTTCTAAACCAATTTTATTATTACTATAATCTAAGATCTGAAATATCAGTATAATAACTACTATAAACATAAGCATAGCTATAATCAAGTCCAGTGAAAATATCTGTCCTCTTTTATTATTGTTGTATGAATATCTTACCATTTAGATTGCTTAACCTTAGTTCTTTGTTCTGTATGACTGTATTGTTAATGTCAGAAGTTATTATCGGTGCTGTATACAAAAACTCTTGCATTTTCACCTCAACTAAATGGATATTTGGAAGTATTTTAACATTATAATCTTTGCTGTTAATTCTATTTGGCAATAAAATATTTAGCTTAGAGCCATCTCCGCTTAGATATGCAGAATTTATTCCATTGGCAACATCATCTCCAATTTCTTTGGCCTTAAATTCTAGTCTTTTACCATTAATATCTCTGATATTATCATTAAATATACCAAAGACATATAAAAATATAACAAACACAATTACTGTAACTATTATCATCTCAACACTAACTTGTCCTTTTTTCTTTATCTTATATGGCATTTTATGATTGTCCTATTACAGTAAAATCATCGATATAAAACTTATCAGAGTTAGAACTCGCTAATGCATGAATTTTTATGCATGAATTACTACTTGAATATTCAGTTATATCAATAAGGTTAGCTACATAACCGGAAGTTCCTGTTCCTGAATTAAACACCTGCACATAAGATGAACTAGTCATGTTAACATCAATTTTTCCATACTCTCCGCTGTCCAAACCTTCTTTCTTCCAATAGAACTTAAGATAAATCTTGCTGTACGACCCTAAATCCAAGCACTTAATCAGGTAATTAATATCAGCATCATGGTCATCAAATTTTAGTGCATAAGTTCCATTATATTCATCATCATCATCTCTTCTCACATCTCCGTCTCCATTATTACATGTTGTCCACAAATTGTTATGCTCACAGTTTGATGAATTCCAGTTCTCAAGATTATCATAAAAAATAGTTGTATTTGTATATGTAATTGGTAATGTCGTGGTGGTTGTAGATGTGGTTGTAGTTGAGCCTATTGTAGAAGTGGTTACTGAAAGTGTATCAGATTCTATGCTTACATAACTATCTTTAGCCTCAATCAAAAAGAACTTATTTCCCTCATTTGAATTTACACTTCCTGATATGTTAAAGGAGAATTTTTTAGAGAAGATAACACCGTTATTAAAAACAACATTCATTGTTTTTCCAGAAATGTTAATGCTCTGTAAGTTATCAGGAACAACGACATAAATTTTTTGTCTGGCACCGATACCTTGCCTATAGACATTTTTAGCAGCATTTTCCACATCACTCAGGAAAGTCTTAGCTTTAGCTTCATTCTCTAACCTGGATGAATAAGAAAAGCTATTGCTATTAAGTTTTATTATGATTAAAAGAATAGACAATATAACGGCCAGTATTACAATCATCTCTATTGCAGCCTGTCCTCTTTTTTTCATTATTACAAGATAATCAAAGCAAATTTATAAATGTTTATAAAATTGGTTCTATCGCAAATTACCCGGTTTTGATTAAATGTCGCTTTCGTCAGCATTAATATCTTGAAACTAAGTAATATCCAGAATTAACTAAAAAAATAAAGATTTGCTAGAACACAGTCTCTTCAGAATATATTGTAATTCCTGTGCTGTCGATTCTCATAGGAAAGATTCTTCCAGCATGTTGTGTAGCTCTCATTTTATAAACCTCTATTGATCTTTCTCTGATATCGCCTTTTCTTATGTTGTACAGCAAAACAACACCATCAACCTCAAATTCTATAGTATTGGTCTGATGCTTGTCAGGATCCTCTTCCTGTTCCGAAACCAGAATAGCTGTGATGCTCCATTTGTTAATGCTCTCAAACAATTGCAGTAAAGCCTTTCTTCTTTCCAGTTCTCTGTCATACAGCAAAGTAAAAGCTGAAACAGAATCAATAACAAGCCGTCTAGCATTTATATTTTCTATAGTATCCCTAATAATGCCGCCTCCAGATTCCAGAACCTTATTCACTTGCTCAGGAGTGTAATTCAGTATGACTAATTGTTTTTTTTCTATTTTATCCCTTAGATTCCAGTTGAAATCCTTAAAGTCATTCAGGATTTTCTCTTCAGATTCCTCAAAGCTTATGTAAACCCCATTTTCATTATGACATTCTATTCCATGTGCTAAGAATTCCATAGCAAAAATACTTTTTCCAGTTCCAGCTCCACCACCCACAATGTTTACGCTATTCCTCCTTAAGCCTCCCCCCATAATATCATCAAGTCCAGGTATGCCTGTAGGAACCCTGCCATTGTCGCTCCAGCCAGGATTAATAATTTTTATCTTTTTGAGATTATCCTTAATATTTTTTTTAATACTCTCAAAATTTAACGACTTGCTTTCAATATCCTTTGAAAATCCTTTTGGCCTTGAAATTTGCAGTTTTCCTGTTTCCAAAGCCATGTCATTCTTAAGCTCATCTATTTTTTTCTCCTCTCTCTGAAACTTGTCTATTATATGTTCTCTAATGACATGTCTGTTTATCCCTTTTTTCATCAGTATGTATATAAATTCTGATTTAAATGTCTTTTGATAATCTACTAGTGCATTATTCAGATAAACTAGACAGGAGAATTTTAAATAGAATCTCATTTATCTCCGAAAGGTTAAATAGTTGCATTAACGCAGGATGATTGAATCAGAAAAAAGTATAGATAAATGGGGACAATGAAGAACTCTGTGCAAATATTATAAATATTCCGACAATTAAAAGCAGAATAATTATAGGAAAAAGCCACCATGATTTACGTATTCTCAAAAAGTCCCAAAATTCACCTATCAAAGTTCTGTTCTTACGCATTTTTTGAACAAGCTTCTGCAATACTATTTGCCATACTACCTGCTATCTCTCCGTTAAATTCTGTATTATAATGTACAATATCTATATATAAGTTTTTTGTTTGGTTTTCTTGCATATCAGCCAGCCAGAGAAGATTCTTCTTTTCATTTTCATTCAGATTGTTATAATAATTACTCAACAAAGCATAGCCATCACCTGATCTGGCATTCTGCCCAAAACCATTAACATAATCATGTCTGGAATAAGGTATATGATAAGACAAATTATACTTATATGTGGGAACAGGCTGAATCACGAAATAAGTCTTAACATTAAACTCGCTGGCTGCTGCCTCTATTATCTTTTTATTATCTATCAACCTAGAAAAAGCATCTTCAATACTATCTTCCCTTAAACCTGTTTCTGTTTCCTTCCCGGGTAAAAAATAATTTATAGCCCTGAACAATGGCAAGTAGCTATATATGTCTGAAAAGTCTGATCTTCTTGCCATATACTGTGCAAGCCTTTTAGTATGCAAAGGATCATTATTCACAGTATAAAAATCATTAAGGCCATCAATAAAAACAGCAATGTTTGGAATTTGTTTCTCCACCAGTAGATTCTCAAAAAAAATTCTTTCCTGTGTGCTAAAATAAGCGCCCTGGCCAAAATTATATACACAGACATCAGTACAAGCATTCAAAAGGATATCCTGTAATTGCGAGGGTATTGTTTCATTATCAGCAACACCATAACCAAGTGTTGTGGAGCCGCCAAAAACAAATACATTGAACTTACTTTTGTTTATGGGATACCTGCACTGATTATGACCCTCTCTGAATCCATTTCTGTTGATATTGACAAATTTTCCCCTGAATTCTGGCTCAGTAAATTGCACATATGGCTTGTAAACATGGAACAGGGATTTGGTCTCTTTCAAGAGCAAGTTTATATCCTCATGACTTCTATGAGGATATACTTCGCTAAGAATATCATCATTGTAAAATTTTTGGTTCGTTATCGAGTCTCCCCTTATCTGGATAACAAAATAAAAAAATATGTTAAGGAAAATAAACAGAAGGATAGTGTTCAGTATAATAACAGCGAATCCCTTGTAAAATCTTGAGATTGTCTTAATCATTTGCATAGGCTTCACTATCCCATATATCTTTTTTATTATCACTTCTTTTTATTAAAAATCTGTCAATTACCAAATAATCTATTTCTGTGCCCATCATGCACCTATATGCGTCTTCTGGCCTGCATACTATAGGTTCCCCTCTGATATTAAAGGATGTATTTATCAAAATAGGTATCCCGGATAATTTACAGAATTCCTTGATAAGCCTGTAATATAAAAAATTCTGCGATTCCTTTATTGTCTGTAATCTTCCGCTGCCATCAGCATGTGTAACAGCTGGAATTAGCCTGTGATATTTTTTTCTGATAGGATACACCATCAGCATGAAGTCAGTTGGCTTTGGAATAGGATTATCACATTCAAAATACTTCAATGCATCTTCCCCACAAACAACAGGCGCAAAGGGTCTGAATCTTTCCCGATGTTTAACCTTCACATTAAGTATTTGCTTCATCTTTTTGTTGCAGGGATTTGAAAGAATACTCCTGGCGCCCAATGCTCTCGGCCCCCATTCCATCCTTCCCTGGAACCAACCGACAATATTGTTATGGAATATCAGCTTCGCAGTTTCTTTCAGCATATCATCATTATCCTTAAACTGAAGATACTTTATCTTGTTATTATCCAAAAATGTCTTTATCTCTTCAGTCTTATATCCAGGACCAAGATAAGCATCTTCAAGTACATAATTTCTTTTTTTGTTCAGTATAACATTATAAACGTAAAATGCAACACCTACGCTTGTACCCCCATCACCTGGATCAGGCTGAATCCAGATATTTTTAAAAGGTGTATTTCTTAATATTTTTCCATTGAAAACACTATTCAAAGCAACACCTCCTGAAAGTGCTAGGTTCTCGCATTTTGTTTCTTTATACAAATAATTTAATATTTTCATACCTACATCTTCTGTTATGAGCTGTAACGCTGCTGCTATGTCTTTATGTCTCTTAGTCATCTCGCTATCTCTTATAGATATAGACCCTCCTAAAAGCTTACATAGTTTTTCTGAAGGCATTCTGTTCTTGTAATGATAAACAAAGTAAGACATATCCAAAAAATAGCTTCCGTCATCCTTGATATCAATAACCTTCCTGAGTTTTTTATAATAAAGATTTGTGTCTTTATTCATATCACCATAAGCGCTCAAACCCATGACCTTGTATTCAGAATTATTTACACTGAACCCAAGATAAGCTGTGATAGTCGAATACAACAGTCCAATAGAATGAGGAAATTTAATCTCTTTCATCAGATGAATATCATTCTCTTCACACATGCCATAAACAGTAGTGGTCCACTCTCCTACTCCGTCAATGCTCAGGACAGCAGCCTTATTAAACGGGCTTATCAGGAAAGAGCCTGCAGCATGTGTCATATGGTGGTCAACAAAAAGAACATCGCCTTTGTATTTTATCTTTTTCTTTAATATCCTTATTACCCTTAATTTTTCATTAAACCAGCTTGGAATTGAAGCTACAAATGTATTAAAACTTCTTGGAAACATCTCAAGATGCTGATACAAAACTCTTTCAAATTTTAGCAGAGGCTTCTCATAAAAGCCGACATAATTAACCTCATCTATGCCGATGCCGGCTTCTTTTAGGCAATACCTGATTGCATTGGCAGGAAAACCAGAATCATGTTTTTTTCTGGTAAATCTTTCTTCCTGCGCTGCTGCAATTAGCTTTCCGTTTCTTACAATACAAGCTGATGCATCATGATAAAAGCAAGATATTCCTAGTATGTACATCTTCATTAAAACTGCCTGTAATATTCTATCATTTTTTTTCTTTTAAGATTAAGATCCTCCCAATATGACTTAGCATCTCTTTTCTTTTTGATGTTCAAAAAGACTCTTTTGAATGACTTGGCAATTATAGAAGTCAATCCAACACCAACAATGTAAACAAAGAACAATAATACATAATTTACAATAAAAGCCATCAAATGCCCAAAATCCTTAAAGCCATCCTTAAAGTTGATAAAAAAGACCCTAATGATTTTGTTCATTTTTAATCCTCTTGTTAATGAAAAACAGCAAGATATATAAAATGATAATTCCAAAAAGAAAATGCCAGTATCTTATATATGCGGGCAATTTCTTGTATGATACAAAAGTCAGAAAACTTATGAACACCAAGAAACCTGATGTAAATCCGATTTTTCGGGAAATTTTTTTAATATGTTTAATCATTGCTATACCACCAATATTAAAATTATATAAATATTTCCAATAAAACAAATATTAGAAACCTTTTTATAATAATCTGATGGGATACTGATATGGTTGACGAAGTAGAGCTTAGAAAAGAGAAGGTTAAAAACTTTTTAAAAAACAATTTAAACAAAAAAATATGGATAACGCTGATAGTATATATCATACTATTATTAACAATTTATTTCAATTTTGGAAAGACAATAAAATATGGTCAACTCTTGCTCTTTATAATAATCCCGGCAATATCAATAGTTTTAATCCTGCTGAATAAGATAGAATACGCATTATTGATGAATATAGCAGCATGGGGATTCATAATAAGGATACAGAATTTACAGTTCCTGAAAGATATCACAACAAATTCTTATATTCCGGCTGACCCTGATGCAATGGCTTTCCTAAGATATGCACAATATATCCTGGAAAATGGAAAGCTGATGGCAGTTGATACATTGAGGTATTATCCAATAGGTTTTACAGGAGTATCAGAATTCAGCTTTCTGGCACATTTTATAGTTCTTCTCTATAAATTCATCCATTTCTTCATTCCATCAGTGACATTGGAATTAATCGATACAATGTATCCTGCAATAGTATTCCCGGCTACAGCAGTGATGTTTTTTCTTCTTGTAAAAAAATTATTGGGAACAAAAGAAGGTCTGCTGGCAACATTGGTCCTGACAATCATGCCTGCTTTTTTATTCAGAACAACATCAGGAGTATCAGACAAAGAAGCCCTTGGTGTCCTGCTGATGTTTTCTGCCATGTATTTTTTTATTGCTGCATTAAAGGAAGAAAAAATAAAAAAGACAATATTCTTGAGTGTATTATCAGCCATATTTACTTTTTCAATGGGTATGACATGGGGTGGTGTCACTCTTATGATTAGTGTAATAGGGCTATTCTTTGCAATAAAAATAATGCTTAACAAAATATCAACAAAAGATGTGTATCACTATGTTATATGGTACTTTCTTACACATTTGCTTTTAATATCTCTGTATAGTGAAAAATACACAATAATAAGTATTATCACATCTTCAGCCACACTTGTTAGTTTGCTGACATTTGTTAGTCTGATAATTTATTTTAGTTTAGACATGAATATAATTAACCTTAAAGAAAGAATAGGAGAAAAATTTCCATTGGGAATCACAAGCATTGCAGCAACAATACTACTGGGATTATTGGCGCAGATGGTTTTTTTCGGACCATCATTTATATTAACAATGGTGCAAAATACAGCAACCTTATTAGTAAAGCCATTTGCAACAAATCGCTGGGTTATAACAGTAGCGGAATCTCATCAGCCATTCATAACAGACTGGTTCAGCAATTTTGGCAGAACATATTTTTGGGTATTCATGATCAGCGCAATTGTTCTTTTTTATGATATAGCCAAGTCTTTTAACAAAAACGAAGGGAAAAAACCATGGATTGTAGCAGGAATATTTGCATTGGCTTTGCTTGGTTTTATATTCAGCAGATATAGCCAAAGTTCAGTATTTAATGGAGAGTCTGGCCTTGCATTATTAACATATTTTGTTTCAATAGCATCTATAGGCCTAATAGCCTTGATTCCAGTTCTTTATATCTATTACAAAAAGAAGGAAGACATGCATAAATTCAAAAACATCAATGAAAGTTATCTATTCATAGTTATCTGGTTTGTGATAATGGCCATAGCTGCCAGGACCGCAATCAGATTGCTTTTTGTTTTTACACCAATAACAGTAATAATGTTTGGTTTTCTGATATTCAGGGTTGCTGAAAAAATAAAAAAACTCAAAACACAGTATATAAAGATAGCATTGTACATAATATTAATACTATTCACAGTAAGCATAGTTTCAGATTTTAGCAAAGCAACACTAAATCAGGCTCAAAATATTGGTCCTACATACTCTCAACAATGGCAGATAGCAGGAAAATGGGTCAGGGAGAACACTCCTGAAAATGCAGTCTTCGCTCACTGGTGGGATTATGGATATCTAATTCAGACAGGAATGCACAGAGCAACACTAAGTGATGGAGGAAACGCAAGAAATGCAATAAACTATTTTATAGGCAGACACCTGTTAACAGGGCATAATGACACAGAGGCACTAGAACTGCTAAAAGCAAACAATGCAACTAATGTCCTGATAATATCTGATGAAATAGGAAAATATCCTGCATTTTCCTCAATTGGGTCAGATGAGAATTATGACAGGTATTCGTGGATAAATACATTCTCATTAGATTTGCAGAACACAAAAGAGACAAGAAACGGAACAATGCTTGTTTACTCTGGAGGCACTCCAGTAGATCATGATTTTGTTTACAAAGGAAAGATATACCCAAGAAGAAGCACAGGCATTGGCGCTATATTGGTACCTGTTAACTCAGTAACAACCAAGAACGAAAAGAATGAAACAACAACGCAGCAAAATTTCGGGCAGCCACAGGCAATCTTGGTATTTAACAATCAACAGATAGAAATACCAATGAGTTGCTTGTTCATGCAAGGCCGTGAATTTAAATTTGAAAACTATGGACTTGATGCCTGCTTGTTAATCATCCCTGTAATCCAGAACAACCAGATGAATCAGATTGGAGCAGCTCTCTATCTCTCGCCTGAAGTTTATAGCACCTTATTCACGAAATTATACTTGTTTGGGAAGAGCACAGAACATTTTAAGTTAGTATATGATGACAGTAATAACATGCCATTAGCAATATATAATGGAAGATTAATAGGACCTTTAAGAATATGGGGAATAAATTACCCGGAGAAGATTGATGTATCAGAGTACTACCTGAATAACGAGTTCCCGAACGATGAAGTAAATAAAATCAATAAAGCATATACATAACAAATTCTATGAAACCAGAGACTGGCAAAAGTTATAAAGAATTACATGAGAAATGGTTTTACCTAATCATAGCGTTTCTGTCAGCTTATCTGATAATCAGGTTAATAGATGAGTCTAACATAATAACAAATTTCCCATTTGATTTCACAAATGACATAAGCAGCCATATGGCAAAACTATACTTTCTGGCAGAATTCGGATTCAGGTCAGTAGTTCATTACTGGTACAATGGTTATGATTTGTTTAGGTTCTATCCTCCAGGATGGTTCTTTTTCACTCTTCCAATATATCTTATATTAAAAAACGTGCAGCTTTCAACCTACATATCAATGATTTCAATTTATGTTCTATCATTGACATTTTTCTTAATACTTGGTAAAAAGTTAGATATAACCTGGAAGAAGAGCATTTTGTTTTTTTTATTTTTCCTTGCAAATCCAATAGCAATAGGAAATTTTCTGAGAGTCGGCAGACTACCTGAACTTCTGTCATGGGCATTCTTCATTCCTTTCTTCACAATAATACTGCTTTACAAAGACAAGCCTATAGATAAAAAATTCTTCTTGATATCAATAATAGGCTCCTTATTACTGTTGTCGCATCAGACAGTTTTCATACTTGCAAGTTCAATGTTCATTTCATTAATCATTATAAGAATCATAGCAAGAAAAAATACTGGGAATATATATAAAATTCTCTTGAGTATGTTATTGATTGTTGTTTTAACTTCCTTCTGGACTATACCTTTTGTTCTAGGATATGAACAGACGAGCATTGCAAATTATAATTTTTCTGAGAGGTATTTTAATTTTTCAGGGCCATTGCTCCTTGAGAGCCTGACAAGCATTTTTGTAACATTGTCGTTTATAATCATTCTTTACATGAACAGAAAAAACGAAAAGAACAAAAGAAATTTTTATTTTTTCCTGCCCCAATTAGCCTTAGCCATTATTATACTCACAAACGTGATAGTTTTTATTCCTATATTGAACAAGATACATCCTGATGCCTACAACACACTTTTTATATTCCTGTCATCATTCTTGTTATTGAAGACAAAATTCTCTATAAAACAAAGAAAAGCATTAATAATCTCGCTTAATTTATTGGTCGTGATATCAATAATAATGTCAATAACATACACACCATGGTTCATAAAAAACAATGACACTGATAAATCGACAATAAAACTGTTTAAGAGCGTAGATGGAAAATTTGTTATCCTGAAAAGCGAATCTTCCTACGCAAAAGCATATTACTCCTATGCACCCATATTCTACCAAATCTCAACGCCTTCAGGATGGTCTCATCAGGAGATAAGTCAGGATTATATAAATGACATAAAAGCCATAAATGAAAATTTTGAGAAAAACGATTGTGATGCATTCAGGAAATCATTAAAAAAGGTAAATACAACAGAAGTGATATCCTATAAGGATAATTGCAAAAAGCTTGAAACATGTAACCTAAAAGAAAAGGCATCAGACAAAGATGCATGCTTATACACATTAAAAGATTAGTTACCTGTCTTTTTCAGGACAACAATCATGCTTAGTCCTATAGGAAGTCTATATCCTGCTTTAATGATCTTATCTTCAATAAAAAGGATATTTGTAAAAATCTTGTTGAGAAAAGGGTTTAATTCAGTCAGGTCAGATCTTTCAATATTAAAAAATTTTTTATAAAATCTTACAAAAAATATCGGAATGAACAAAAATGAATTCCAGTAGCTGAATCTGACAATTTTCATATTTCTGCTCTTTATCATTTTGCACAGCATCTTCCTGGAATATCTTCTCCTATGTTTTAACCTTCTGTCATGAGGACCAAAAAGAAATTCAACAGCTGGAACACTTATAATCAGATAGCCGTTTTTTTTCAAGACTCTTGCTGCTTCATTGAAAGCTTTTCTGTCATCATCCAAATGTTCAAGGACGTCCATGATTACCACTGTATTAAAAGTCTTGTCCTTAAAACATAGTTTAGTTGCATCATTGCAGAACAGTCCATCAAGTAATTTCTTGTTTACCAGTTTTATAGCATCCAAGGAATATTCTATTGCGTAGACTCTTCCATAATCCCCAATAGTTCCAAGATCTTCCCCAATACCACAGCCAATATCAAGTATCTTAGAATCTCTTTTGTTAAGTCTTAAGTCAGATAGTAGATTATCTAATAAATCTCTTTTTCCCTTGAACCACCAGTAATCCTTTCCATGTTGTCTGAATATTTTATAGTCTTCCAGGTCCATGTATAAGATAAAAGAAATTAAAACCTTTTAAGCTTATTCAATGCCTTTTGCCCTGAAGCTAGCAGCTTAAATGTGGAGAATAGTCTCTTTGGATGCAGATAAAACTCAAGTAATGCCCTTCTTTTCCAGTAAGTTATTATCTTTGGTGTCAGACCATTTATAGGCTGATATACTGGATTTTTATAATAATCAAATTCAGATATATCCTTGGCAATCAGGTGCTTTGTCTTTTCATACAAAGTAGTATGTGGCAAAGGTGTTGTAACTGAAAAAGTCGCCTCTTCTATATCGAGATTTTTAGCAAACCTTATTGTCTGCTTTATTTCATCAACAGTTTCTGACGGAGCTCCAACCATGAAAAATCCCAATGTTTTTATCCTAAGCTCCTTTAGTATCTTGGTAGCATTTTTAACATGATCAAGGGTTATTCCTTTTCTATACACCTCATTCAAGATTCTCTGATTTCCTGATTCAATGCCAATACAGACCCTGCTTAATCCTGCTTCTTTCATTTTTTTGAAAAGCTCTTTTTCAACCAAGTGAGCTCTGGAATTGCATGTCCATTTCATATTCATGTTGTTATTAATCATTTCATCGCAGAATTCAGTGACCCATTCAGGATATATTGTAAATGTATCATCCAGAAACTGGAATGAATTGATATTATAAGTCTCTTTCAGAATCTTCAGTTCCTGAACAATGTTCTTTGCACTTCTTTTTCTCATTCCTCTGCCGAACATTGACTTTAGTATAGGCTGGCAGAATGTGCAATTATAAGGGCATCCTCTGGAAGCCAAGATTCCTGTTCCTCTTAAGTTATAGTCAACAACATCCATCTGATACCAGTTATTGATATATCTTTCCATGTTAAGCAAATGTCTTGCAGGTAATGGTATAGTATCAAGATCTTCAATAGGCTCTCTGTTTGGATTAGCTATCACTTCTCCCTTGTCATTTCTGTACCACAATCCCTTTACGCCTTCAAAATTAAAGTCATTATTAATCACATCAACAAAGGTCTGTTCTCCTTCAGCAATTGCAATTGCATCTATATCAGGATTTTCAGTCATTGTTTCATTAGGCATAAGTGTTGGATGCGGTCCACCAAAGATTATCTTAGTGTCAGGAGAATATTTTTTTACAATCTTAATCACATTTTTAGCATCTTTTAAAGAGGATGTCATTACAGAGAAACCAAGCAGGTCATATCTGTTTTTTTTAAAATGGTCATTAAGGAACATTACAGGGTCATCTTCAAATGTAGTATCTATTATGTCAACATCAGCATCAGTGTATTTAAGGACACTGGCAGCCAGATATGCCAGTCCAACAGGCGGATCGCCTGATGGATATTTAAATCGTGGAAAAACAAAGCCTATTTTTGTCATGATTACACCCCTATTTTCATAGTATATAAGATTAACTTTTAAAGATTAAATTTGTCATATAAAATAAACTTATCATCAATAAACAAAAAGAGTTTATAAATTTTATGTTTTGTCTTGCATTTTGATATATATTTTCTCTTCTATTTGCAGAGAATTTATATCACTTTTTTTTTTGTTTTGATTTCTTCTATATGTATTGCCTTAACCGGACATAGCCTTGCAGCATTATACTCTTTTTCATATATGCTTTCATCTATTTCAAGTTCATATGTGTTGTTTTCCGGATTAAACCTGCTTTTTAAAAGATTCGTTTTTCCCTCTGCATCGTCAAATTTCCATGAATCAGAGACAGAAGTACAGGCAGCTGCCCCTATGCATTTTTCTTTTTCAAATATTATTTTGTATTTTTTCTCATTATTCATTTTATTGGAAAATAAACAAAACTTTAAATCAGTTTCGAAATGTTTTTATAATCATATTATAAGACCTCTTCCATGAAATCCATACCTTTTATAGCAGCTATATTTGCATTTATAATTACATACATAGCTACAAACTGGCTTATTCGTTATCTAAAAAGGATTGATTTGGTTGTGAAAGACATGAATAAGAAAAACACACCACTGATTCCTATCTCAGGAGGGCTCGCTGTAATGGCCGGAATCTTCTCAGGATTGATGTTTTACATTTTTTTCCAGACATTTTATTTTAAATACACAGATACCCTGCTTTACATCTTTGCTGGCTTAACTTCTATAATTATGATAACATTCGTAGGTTTTGCAGATGACATAATAATAAAGAAATCCAAAGAAACATCAGCAGGGCTTAAGCAATGGCAAAAGCCTCTGCTTACACTGAGCGCAGCAATACCTCTTATGGTGCTTAATGCCGGAACAACAACAATGGCTCTGCCTTTTCTCGGAAGATTGGATCTTGGGTTGATTTATCCCCTTTTATTCATCCCAATTGGAGTAGTGGGAGCTGCAAACATGGTTAATTTGTTGGCAGGTTTTAATGGAATAGAAGTTGGAATGGGTATTGTCTATATAGGAATGCTAGGCCTCTATTCTTTTGTAAACAGAAGAGAAGTCGCAGCACTCATAGCATTAATAACACTGTTCTCATTAATCGCATTCTTCATCTATAACAAATATCCTGCAAAAATATTCCCGGGTGATTCACTAACTTATTTATTAGGAGGAACAATAGCAACAATAGCTATCATAGGAAATATAGAAAGAGCTGCGATAATAGCCAGCATTCCTTTCTTTGTAGAATTCATATTAAAAGCTAGAAGCAAATTCAAGGCAAAAAGCTATGGTTATTATTGTAATGGGAAGATAAAATCCTATCATGGCAATAAAATCTACTCTATCCCACATTTATTCACAAGAACAGGAAAATTTACAGAAAAGCAAATATTTTGGTTTATGATTTTAATCGCATTAGTATTCTCTAGCCTAATCTGGGTGGTCTAGATTAATATGGTTAAGACTGACAAAAGCAGGAAAAAAGCAAGTTTAATCAAAGACAATGCCATATTATTTGCACTAACATTTGTTGGAAGTACCTTTGGCTATCTTTTTCATTTCATTGCCGCAAGATTCTTAGGACCGATTAATTACGGAATCCTAGGAGCTTTGCTGTCAATATTATACATACTTACAATACCTTTTAACACAATACAGACTACAATAGCAAGATTCACATCAAAATTTAAATCAATGAATGAGGAAGGCAAAATAGCTTATCTCATTAAAAGATCAGTTAAAAAGATGTTTATCATCAGCATATTGTTATCTGCACTTATAATTGCATTGATTCCTGTATTAAAATCATTCTTGTTTATAACTGCAACAGCACCTTTTGTTGTGTTGTCTCTGGTTGCAATATTTATATTCTTATTGCCCATAGTAAGAGGAGTAATGCAGGGTCTTCAGAATTTTAGATTATTGGGCCTGAATGTAATGCTTGAAGGTTTTCTGAAATTTTCAGTTGGTGCCTCTCTTATTCTTGCCGGTTTAGCTGTTAATGGTGCAATCGGAGCAATAATAGCCTCTTTTGCAATACCATTCATCATAGGCATATATAACCTAAGAAAATATTTCAGAATAAAGCAGGTAAAGATAAAGAAAGATAATATTTATGCATATACAGCAACCCTACTGGTTCTGCTTTCAGCATTGACTCTGTTCTATAGCGCTGATTTGTTATTGGTAAAGCATTATTTTACAGATCAAGAAGCTGGATTCTATGCAGCAGCCAGCCTGCTAGGAAAGATAATATTCTTTGGAACAGTATCAATAACACAGGTAATGTTCGCAAAGGTCTCTGAAAATTATTTCAATAAAAAAGATTTTAAAAAAATAATGTATAATTCTCTCATCATAATCGGCCTGGTCGGACTATCAGCTTTTGCATTTTACACTTTATTTTCTGACATCATAATAAATATGTTTGTGGGGAACCAGTTCTTGCCAATAAAACCATATATTGGCAAGTTTGCAATAATAATGACATTATTCTCACTGGTTTATTCATTATCATTCTATAACATTTCAATAAACAGGAAGAAATTCATACTGTTTATAATATCTGGCAACATACTTGAAGTTTTACTGATAATATTATTCCACAATTCAATAGGGCAGATAGTCAACATATTATTGGGTCTTGTTTCAGTATTATTTATAATCTTGTTTGTTTATACAGTTTTCAAGAAAAATGACAGAATTATCAATAGTAATACCAGCATATAATGAAGAAAAGAGAATAAAAGAAACTTTAGATAGTTATATAAAATATTTTAAAGCCAGGTATAAGAAAAATTTTGAGATCCTTATAATATTGAATGGCTGCAGAGACAAGACAGAAGAGATAGTGAAAAATTACAGGGAAAAGAACAAAGATGTAATAAAATATAAGAATATATCCCGGGCAATAGGAAAAGGTGGTGCTATAATAGAAGGTTTCAAGCTTGCAAACAGCAAAATAATCGGTTTTGTAGATGCAGATAATTCTACTAATCCAAAAGCATTTAATGATCTGACCAAAGAACTGGAAAGATATGATGCTGATTGTGTGATAGCTTCAAGATGGATAAAAGGAGCTATAGTAAAACCAAAACAAAAATTATCCAGGAGAATAGCAAGCCGTGCATTTAACATTCTGGTTAAGTTTTTGTTTAGCCTAAAAGTTAATGATACACAATGTGGCGCAAAAATCTTCAAAAAAGAACCGTTGAAAGAAGTATTGCCTTCTCTAGGCATAACAAAATGGGCATTCGACGTTGATTTATTATATCAGCTGAAAAGAAGAGGCAAAAAAATACTTGAGATACCAACAGAATGGCATGATAAAAAAGGCTCAAATCTAAAATTAGGAAAGACAGTTCCAGAGATGTTTTTAGGCATAGTACGCTTAAGGTTGCTGTATTCACCATTAAACTTTACAGTAAAGATGTATGACAGATTACCAGAATCAGTAAAGATTCATCATAGATGGAGATAATCATATGGAAAAGAGCATGTTAGACAAGACCCTGGATTTTATTCTTGGAAAGAATTACGCAAAGCATCTGCTATGGATATTTATAATTGCATTCATCTTAAGGATAATCACAGCTGTAAATCTCGGCCCGAATGCAGATGAGATGTTGCATGCCACTCATTCAATAGATATCATAAAATCAGGGCTCATAGAAGTCATGGACCAGGATCCAGTATGGTTTTACATAACAGATGTATTTTTTAGGTTTTTAGGGGTTAGTATGCTTAGCAGCAGAATTTTTGCAGTTATATCAGGATCCCTATCAGCCATAATGATCTATCTGATTACAGCTGAAATATTTAAAAATAAAAAAATCGCATTAGTATCAGGCATATTAGTCTCATTCTCTTCATTTTCTATATTAACAAGCATAGCAGAGATGGACATCCCAATGATATTCTTTGTTCTGTTAAGTTTTTATTTTTTAGTTAAGGGAATGAACAATCATAATTACAAACTTTTCTATCTCTCATATTTCTTTCTGGGAATTGCTGTGATGATAAAACAGATTGCAATTGCTTTTATTCCCGCATATCTTATTGCTTTGGCATGGCATTTCATCAGAAGAAACAAGCTGTCAGGCAAAGCAATAAAAGAAATACTAAAGAATTTCATTGTTTTTGGTATAATATTAATAATCATAGTATCCCCTGTTCTAGCCTTCAATTATCTCTTGTATAAAGACCAGAAAATAGTCGACGTTCAGTTTTCCCGTTTTCTTGGTATTGGAAAAGATACATATGCTCCAATATCAGCAACAATGAAACAGTTCAGCATCACTGACTTGTTCTTTACTTATGAAAATGGAAAACACCCTCCAGGTTTGGTAGAAAGCGCAAGGTTTTTCATGGATTTTGATATTATAATCACAATGCTCTTCATAATAGGATTATTCATCCTATACAGGAAAGATAAGTTTTGGTCTGTTATATTATTCCTGTTATTTTTATTCCCATACCTCTTCCTGTCAGGGACATCTTTGTTACCATATCATTTCTCGTACGCAATCACAGTATTTTCTATATTTGCTGCATCTGTATTAGTATTAATTTCTGAAAAAATAAAGATAAAACATGCATTAACTGTCCTGTTGATTGTTATTATAATTTTTAACATGTACACAATAAACAAAAATAATGCTTTTTCAGGAAAAAGTGAAGTTGCCAAGATGATGGATTATGCCAAGAACATTGAAGATGATTCTCTTGTTCTTGTGGATTCAAGAATTTACAGGGGAAGAATAGCCTGGATGTTCAACGACAAGCATTATCTTGAGATAACATATCTCAATCAAGCCAATGAAATGCTGAAGAAATCCTATAACAATCCCGCTCAGATAAAGACTTATCTTATAGAATGCACAAGCGATGACTGTGGATGGGGGAATATCAACAGCCAGCCGCAGCTTAACCAGTCAATGGAGGATTTTTTTTCTTCATTCAAAACAAGATCTGAGCTCAAGGAAGAGATAACAGCATCTGACAATTCACCATATTTTGCAGTATATGAAACAACGCTTTCAATTAATCCATTGATTCTTGATATTGCAGATTCCACCCATGTCTGGTTTTATTATCCTGTAAGATATAAGATAGAAAACCAGATATTCGGCAGATACAATGTCCATAATTCCCTAGATTCAGCAATTGACATGACAGCACACATAATACTTTATATAGAAGTGATAATTGCGCTACTGGCATTGGTCTTGCCATTTTACTTGCTAAAAAAAGAATATGAAAACGAGGAAAATGAGAATACTAAGCATCATAATACCGGTTTATAACGAAGAGAATAGCGTGGAAAACGTAATAAAAAAAGTCCAGGCTGTTGCTCTGAATTTTGATATTAAAAAAGAATTGATTGTTGTAAACGACGGCTCCAGGGACAATACAGATAGGATACTGCAGAATCTTGTAAAAAATTACAGCAATGTCAAATATATAAAACACGAAAAAAACAAAGGGAAAGGCGCTGCAATAAGGACAGGAATAAGCAATTGTAAGGGGGACATTGTCCTGATCCAGGATTCTGATCTAGAATATAATCCTGATGATTACAGCAATCTACTGAAACCAATAATTGAGAACAAATGCTCTGTTGTTTATGGTTCAAGATTTCTGAATTCAAGGCTTAAGCTGTTTGGTAAGGGGAAAACATTGCATCCTTCTCATTACATCGGCAACAAGATACTGACAATGATCATAAGCTTATTGTATCATAAGAAGATAACAGATATGGAAACTGGTTATAAGGTCTTTAAAAGTTCTGTAATAAAAAATCTTAAGCTAAGTGCAAACAGGTTTGAAATAGAGCCGGAAATCACATCAAAAATAATGAAAGGTAAATATCAAATTTATGAGGTCCCTATTTCTTTCAAGCCAAGGGATTTTAAGGAAGGGAAGAAGATTTCCTGGAAAGATGGCATGAAGGCCTTGTATTATATAATCAAATACAAGTTTCAAGAATAAAATAATCAAAATTATACTGATTGAAGCATTCAAATATACCCGAATATATCAAACATGCAGCCAAATAGTTGTAACTGTATGTGGTTTGAGATGGAAATTACAGACAGGAGTATGAACCTATGGATCTTACATTTGGACAAGCAGTACAGAAGGAAGTGCTCAGACTTGCAGCCGAGGGCAAAGACACGAACCAGATCGCAAAAATCGTGTGCGACCAAGATCCCAAAGGCTATAACTACGGCATCGGAATCATGCTGGACGGCAATGGGCAACCGATGTCAAGTTCACCCACACTGCTAGAGTATACACATACAGAACTAGATAACAGCCGATACGGCAATTACATGAGTTCGACTTCCCTGATGAATGATTTAACAATGGCAATACTGCAGTGGCAACGCATTCCAAAAATATACCAGGAACATTTCACACTACTCCTGCCATCGGACGCCGGAACCGGAGCAGTGCGCACAGCCATTGAAACAGCACTATTGCTGCATCCAAATCTCAACACACTCGGCGCCGAAGAATTAGGGTGGCCAGTATACAAATCCATTGCCAAGGTTGTTCGAATTGGATACAAAGAATTCGGCGATGACGGAATAATGGCAGAGCAAGGATTGCTCCCGGTATATCAGGCAGGCCCAATGAACCCAACAGGACAGGTACGCCATCCAAAAGTGATTGCAGCACGTGCCAAAACAGCTGCCGAACAATATACGTTTGTAGTGCTGGATCGCGCTTACTCAGGATTTGAATATGCCAGACTGCTCGCGACACATTCATATGATGAAATAATGCGTATAAGTTATGAACAACAAATCAAGCCGTTTATCGAACGCAAAGTACCATTCGCATTGGCTCTCAGTCCAACCAAATCATTCGTGTCGTTCGCCCTACGACCCTGCGGCCTATTGCTACTGTTCTCGCCAGACCTGTCGAAGAAACAGGAGACAACACATATCACAAACATCATTCTGCGCGCCAGAGGGTCCAGCTTTGAGCATCCCACAACCCGGGCCTTTGTCAAAGCCATGATCCACGATTCCGGCCGACTGGAAGCAGAACATCGGATTGCCCTAGAAAGAGTAGCTGCAGCCGAGACACTCTGGAGAAAACTGGCGCAGGGCACCAATATCGAATACCAGTTCTCAGATGAATACGCAGGTCTGTTTCGGAATCCGAAGACATGGGAGGATGCATCAACACATATCTACAACGAACACCTGTATCCGGTCTTCTCGAACAACCGATGCCGCCAAAACATCACCGGCATTCCAGATAATGAAGAAATCGCCCACAGACATGTCACAGTCTTCGCCGAACACTGTTATTAGTTTCAATAGCAAGAATATGTTAGAAAAGAGCAGAAAGTAAAGTTCGTAATAACTAATTAATACTATATTAAGATTAAGACAAAAGAAATAAGTATTTGTCTTTTACTCTATTATAAGTTTATCATAAAACTATTTTCAGTCAAAGATTTAATTAATTCTAGAACCCTATAACACCTTTAGCAGCTTGCCAGTTTCTCTGAACATCCATATAACTTCTTATCTTAGCCACTTGTCTTAAAATAAACTTTGGTCTTAAATAAAATGATTTGTAAGCTTTTTTATATAAAGATACAAGTTCTTTCTCATTTAATAATTCAGATGAAAAAGGTATCTTGTCAGGAGCATAAAAAGTAAAGCTATTCCAGTCATTGCTTACTGTTCCGTTTTCCTGTGCTATTTTCCATAGCTCTGTTCCTGGAAAAGGTGTTGCAACCATGAACTGGGCAACATCAACATCAATATCTTTGGCAAATTCTATTGTATCTAATATTTCATTTCTGGTTTCAGTAGGAAAACCAATCATGAAAAATCCTCTAACATCAATCCCGACTTTTTTAATCATTTTAACACCTTTTCTAACCATATCTGTAGTCAAACTCTTTTTTATAAAAGTCAAAACACGATCATTTCCAGATTCTATTCCTACACCAATTTCATAACAGCCGGCTTTCTTCATTAAACTTAATAAATCAGGGTTTATCTTATCAAGTCTAGTCATACAATTCCACCCGATATCTAAATTTCTTTCAATAATATCTTTGCAGATATCCTCAACTCTTTTAGGAATTAATGTAAAGGTATCATCAAAAAACTGTATATCCTTTATTCCATAATTATTTATTAAATATTCAATTTCATCAACAACCCTTTTAGCAGAATGTGCCCTAAAAGCAGTTCCTTCTGTTGGTCTGGAGCAAAAGATACACTGATAAGGACATCCTCGCGAACTTATTAGAGTCGTGGCAGGGACCCTTCTGAAATTAGCTGGAGATGGTCTATAAATTTCCATCTTTAATAAATGTCTGGCAGGCATTGGAACTTGATCTAAATCTGTAATCATTTTAGGTTTTAAAAATTTAATATTTCCATTTTCTCTCCAAATCACCCCCTCTGTATTCTCTAAAGATTCATTTTTCTCAATTTTATTTACAATATCTGAGAATGTTAAATCTGCTTCTCCATACACACCATAATTAATTTCCTTTAAATCTTCAATTAAAATCTCAGGGTAAGAGCTAACCATTGTTCCGCCTAAAATTGTTTTAGCGTTTGGAACAGTCTTATTTATAATATTTAAACAGTTTTTAACATGATCCAACTGACTTGAAGAAGCGCTTATCCCGATTAATTCAGGATTAAAATCTAATAAATCCTTTTCTAGTTCTTCATATCCATATTCAGAAACAGTAGCCCACGCAGGTCCATCAACTATTTTGATTTCATGACCTTCTTTTTCAAGCATGGCAGCGATATAAGCTAGTCCTAACGGAGGTAGCACCGCTCCCAAATGCTTCATAGATTTTCTAAATATCTTGTCCTTTGGATAAGGAGGGCTCAACAGCAAGATCTTCATTCTTCGTTCAAGGAATATAACAGTATAAATAGTTTTCCATTATTACAATAATTAATGAAAAATCCAAAGTTTTCAGTAGTCATCGCAGTAGGTCCAGACAGAAAAATCGAGGTTCTTGAATCATTAAAAAAGGTAAGGTATCCCAAAAATAAATATGAAATAATTGTAAAAAGAGGTCTTAATCCATCTGAAAACAGAAATAACGCAATAAAAGAAGCAAAAGGAGAAATAATAGCAATCCTGGATGATGATGTTTACCTAGACAATGATATTTTCCTTAATGCTGAATCTTTTTTTAGAGAGCATCCTGAAATAGATCTTGTAGGAGGCCCTCAACTAACACCCACAACAGACAATTTCTTTGCCAAAGCCTCTGGTTATGTTCTTGAATCTTCTTTTGGCGCCTATAAAATGAGTTCCAGGTATAAAAAAAACAGATTAAATCTTGATGCTGATGAAACGTGCCTAACATCTGCAAATTGTTTTGTTAAAAGAGAAGTATTCAAAAAAGCAGGTAACTTCAACATATCATTGTATCCTGGTGAAGACCCTGAGTTTTTCAGCAGGGTAAAAGCAAATAAAATCAGGATTGGATATTCCCCTGACATAATAGTCTATCATAGACGAAGGAACAGCTTCTTCTTATTTTGCAGGCAGATATACAAATATGGAAAAGTCAGGATGATAAAAGAAAAATTGAACAGGACAAGGGTAAATCCCATATTTCTAATCCCGTCATTTTTTTTGATTTATCTAGCTGCATTGCCGTTTATTTATTACATGATAAGCAAGATTCTTATACTGCCTTTGTTGGTTTATTTAACAGCAAACATATTGTTTTCATTCATGATATCAATAAGAAAAGACCCTTATGCATTCCCTCTCTTAATAGTGTTATTTTTTGCAATTCATCTTTCTTACGGCATTGGGATATTGTCTTATTTTTACACCATGTTCTTTAAAAGAAAAAAGCAAATTTAGAATTATAAAATGGTGGTGCAACCCTTTTGAGAATTCGAAGACAAGTTAAAATTCTACTTAATCTTTTTCCGTCGAGGTAATTTAAGGGTTGCACCAGCGCTGGATATAGAAAGCTATTTAAATTTAATAAATCTAAACTACAAAATGAACAAGACAAAAAAGATATTACTGATTGCACCTGCGACTGAATTTGGCGCATATCCTCCTTTGGGATTGATAAGCATTGCTTCTTTTATCAAGGAAAAAGGCCATGATGTTAAAGTCATAGATTACTCTGGTGAAGATATAGAAGAATTAAAAGTAAAGAAAGATATAGAAAATTTCAACCCGGATATAGTGGCTCTCGGAGTTTTGACAGGCCCTGGAATAAAAAGAGCAGTTATGGTAAGTAAAATTGCAAAATCTTTGGGAAAATATGTCATCTGGGGAGGTCCTCATCCTACAATACTGCCTGAATTAACATTAAAAAATGAAAATATTGATGCTATAATCTTAGGTGAGGGGGAATATGCTTTGCTGGATTTGATAGATTTTATAGATAAAAAAATAAAAGAGCCATTGGGAACCTGGATCAAGAACAATGGAAAGATACATTCTTTCGGGCCACAAAAAAGATTTGTTGGTCTGAACGAAAAACCAATGCCTGCCTGGGAATTATTGGGCAACCTGGACAAATATTTCCCATATAACAGGCATAATGTAGTCTTGATGGAAGCTACAAGAGGTTGCGTATACAAATGTACTTTCTGTCATCATTCCAACCTGGATGTAAAATCTTATGGTGGAGCATACAGGAATTTAACTGCAGATAAGGTTATGGAACAGTTTTGTTATATAAGGGATCTGACAAAAAAACACATTGACAGGATGGATATAGGAGGAGATCTGCATTTAGCAACACCAGCTTATACAAAAAAATTTGCAGAAGACATAAAAAAGATAAGGGAAGGCATTACATGGCAGAGCGTGAGCAAATTCCATCTAATGAACATTGATCTAGCTGGCTTAGTGGCAAAAGCAGGTTGCGAGCAGATAATGTTCGGCGTTGAATCCGGAAGCCCAAGACTCCAGCAGTTCATTGGAAAAATGGTCAACATAGACCAGGCAAGATTTATAACAAAAGAACTAAGGGACAAAGGAGTTATGGTAACAAATACATATATGATGGGACATCCACATGAAACATACGATGAATTAAAGATGACACTGAAATATATGAAAGCCATTCCGGCAGACCAGAATCTGCTGCAGATCTATAGGCCATTTCCAGGAACACCTTATTATGATTTATGTGTAAAGGAAAATTTATGCCAGCCTCCCAAGACCTTAGAGGAATGTAACACTTTTGGTGTATTGACATATCATGCGAATATTTCAGATATGCCAACGAAAAAATTGTTAAGGGAGTTCTATAAGACAAATCTGATAGAACAGACAAGGTACTTGATCAACAGCCAAAAATTCTATTTGAGGAATAAAATGTACGAGCAGTTTTTTGACAACTTCAGGCATAATAAGTTCACATTTAAGCTTAAGGAACTAATAAGGATCAAGACAAAAAAATGATACTGATAACTGGCTCTACAGGTTTTGTAGGTAGAAACCTGATTAACAAAATACCTGACAAAGAAAAAGTAAAATGTTTGGTAAGAAAAAGCAGTAACATAAAATTTCTGAAAGAGCATGATGTTCAGTTGATCTATGGTGATATTACAGACAAAAAATCCATGGACAATGCATTGAAAGACACAGACATAGTTATACATCTGGCTGCTTTAATAAATGGAACGAAAAAGCAGTTCTACAATGTCAATGTTGAAGGAACAAGAAATTTAATTGCATTATGCAGAAAAAACAAGGTAAAAAGAATAATAGCATTAAGCTCTATGGCAGCAACACGGAAACATTTAGATAATTACGGAAAATCAAAGAAAGAATCTGAGGATCTAATAAAAGATTCTGGTCTGAATTATACAATATTCAGACCAACAATGATATATGGGAAAGGGAGCAACAGCATAAAAAATATTGCCAATTATATAAAAAAAATACCATTGATAATTCCTGTAATCGGAAATGGCAAGATAATAATCCAGCCTGTTGATGTCAATGATGTAGTTTCAGTAATAATAAAAAGCCTGGATAATAAGAAAAGCATTAACAAAACTTACAATTTATTGGGTGGAACAAGAATAAGCCTTGATTATTTCATAGACTTTGTAAGCTCACATTTGAGAATCAAAAAATTAAAAATTCATGTTCCTATAGGTTTTGTGCTAGCCAGCATAAAATTTTTCAGTGTATTTTACAGGAATTTCCCTGTAAGCCAAGAATTTATAAAGAATATGAATCAAGACACAGTAGATGACAATAAAGAAATCGAGCAGGATTTCAGCATAAAACTTAAAAAACTAAGCCAGTCTTTCCAATTATAAGATGTTATACAAGCATATTCTAAAAAAGAGCATTTCAGCCCGTTATCCGTGGAAGGTTCTAAGTAATGGATATTACGCTGTAAGGTCGCTGCCTGTAACAACAACACCCTTCAAATTGAAATTCGAGAACACAACAGTATGCAATCTAAAATGCAAGATGTGTCCCTTAAGTGTAGGCCTGAAAAGACCTGTAGGAAGCTTGTCATATGAAAATTTCAAGTTTGTGTTTGACCAGATATATCCATGCTATCTGAATCTTACAGGCATAGGAGAGCCATTGGCAAACAGAGATATATTCAAAATAATAAAATATTCAAAAGACAAGACAACATTTGTTAAGCTTGACAGCAACGCAACATTACTGACAAAAGAAAAGGGTTTGCAGATGCTTGATGCAGGCCCGGATATCTTGTCAATATCAATGGACGGTGCAACAAAAGAAACCTACGAAAGAATAAGGATTCCTGCAAGGTTCGAAACATTTCTTGAGAATACAAAAAATTTTATAAGGTTAAGAAATGAAACCAAAAAATTCAAAACTGAGATACATAGCTTTATAGTGGTCCAAAAGGATAACTTCCATGAATTGCCTGATTATATAAAACTGGCAAATGAACTGGGCTTTGATTCTATCAATGGAACATTTGTTATAAGATTAGGAGAGAATGAAAATGATGAAACAGGCCTTGATCATATAACATCAAAAGATGCAAAAAAAGTCTATGAAAGGACAAAAAAGGTCCTGAAAGATGTCAGGGTCCCGTTAAGAATGGGTAATTTGTTTGAATATCTGCAGAATTTTGATAAAGAGCAGGGTCCTGGCAGGAACAAAGGTCATAATATAGATAAGCCATGCTTCCTGCCATGGTATACCCCTTATATTACCTGGGATGGAAATGTATGCCCTTGTGATTTCTATGCTGAAAATGAAATAGTTTTCGGCAATGTCTTTGAAGAGCCGTTTATGAAAATCTGGAACAATGAAAAAGCACAGGCATTCAGAAAGCAGCTGATAAAAGAAAGGATAGGTATATGCGCAACATGTGGCGTTAATGAAGAAGTCCTCTATAACAAATTTAAATTCGTAAAAAAAATTCCTGTACTAAAGAACATAACAGAAAGAAGATAATTTATCCGGTGCTTGTAAATTTATAATCAACAACTTCGTATATCGCTAATATAGGCTGCTTCTTCTCCTTATCGACAAAATCAACATAAACAGGTTTAAAGTTCTCTGGATGTTTGCCGGGAAACTCAAATATATCCTGTGTTGCCTGGTCAAAAGGCGCCACAATTATATATCTTGGTTTTTTGTCATTTATCTCTAAAATTATATTGGCAGCATCTCCAGGCAGACCTGAAACCTTTCTTCCTGAATAATAAGCTACCTGCGGAACAGATTTTGTTAGTATTATATCATTTTCATTGCTATTGATTTTTAACCATTCTCCGGCAAGCTTTAACGGTAAGAATGAATTTGATTGGCCAATAATAGATGCATTTCCAACCCTTATTTCCTGATATGCACCTATAACCAAAACAGATAATATTACAATAACAGCCAGATACCTGTTATGCTTATGGATTTGCTCATAAATCTGAACAAGTAACACACCAATAAAAGAGAACATAGAAACAGCAAAGAAAACAAACCATCTTGGTTCTCCAGCTGATCTTTCAATGAAAACAAAATAAACCAAAGGAATGATAATTAACAAAAGCAAAAACAGGTTGCTCTTTAACCTCAGTTCACTACTTATGATATCATATCCAATAGCAAGCTCAAACAGAATATACAGTAATGACAAAATAAACACAATCAACAGTACGTTTTGAGTGAACAAGGGAAACCTATCAAAGACACTCCATGCAATTGGCAGCTTTTCTGCTTTCTGCTCATAACTTGTGTATCCTGATTTGAAAGCAGTATAAGATCCGAGATTCACTTTGCTCCATACAAAAAAAGGAGTCAACACCAATAAGCAAATTACAGCAGCAATCCAGAGATTCTTTTGTTTTAAGAACTTGAATTTTTCTGTCAGCAACAGAAATACAAGGAATAAAACAACGAACAAAGCATATACTATCCTAACCATAAATGCCAGTGCCAGAAAAACACCAATCAGCCATAGTCTATTGCTATTTTTAGAAATAACATAATATTTCCAGAAAAAATATATTGTTAATAATGCAAAGAATAACGCCAATGAATCAGTGTGGAATCTAAATGCATCAAACAAAAAAACCCAGAACACAGACCATAAGAAAGTGGCGATAAGCGCAACTCTTTCATCATACATTATTTTTGCCAAAAAGTAGATTATTATGACAACACCCATAGAAGGCAAAAAAGACAACAAAAATCTGACTATAGACTCTTTCAATCCAAGATAAAAAAATATACCTGCCAACAGAGGAAATAATACAGGTCTCTGCTGAGTGTATTTATAATCCAATAACCCAAATAAGCTTTTCCCGCTGCTTAGATAATCACATTCATCCCACCAGCAAGGCTGGTCATATAACTTTGCAAAATAATAAACCCTTATTGTAAAAGCAAGCAGTATAATCAGAACAAAAAGCACAGTGTATTTATTGCTGAAAAATTTTTTAAAAAATATTTTAAAACTCTCCTTTCTTTTTTCAACTGCATCATCCATAAATTTAAATAAGTTTTCAGATTTAAAAGTTTATCTACCATGATAAGCATTGTGATCTGCTCTAAAAATGACAAAAAGCTCAGCAGGATAAAAGAAAACATAAACAGAACAATAGGTTGCAGTTCTGAGTTTATAATAATAGACAACAAGATCAACAAGTATAGCCTAGCTAATGCATATAACATAGGCATAGAAAAAGCCAGGTTTGATATCATATGTTTCTTGCACGAAGATATCGAATTTTTAACAGAAAAATGGGGTGTTATTCTGCTGAACAAGTTCTCGAAGCATAATGCCTCCTGCATCGGCATTGCTGGAACAGATTATTTATCAGAAGATGGAATATGGTTTTCAGCAGGAGTCCCATATGTAAAAGGCAAAATAATCCATTCAACAAACGGAAAAGAGCAGCTGGACCAGTATAGTGAATATCTCAAAGATGAAAATGCTGTAGTTATTGATGGTGTTTTCATCGCTGCCAAGAAAGAAACAGCAGCAAGCATAAGATTCGATGAAAATTTGTTTGACAGATTCCATTTTTATGATATTGATTTCTCATTTAGACTAGCTCAAAAGAATAAACTGATAGTAACACAAGATATATCATTAAAACATTATTCAGGCGGAAGCTTTGATGAAGAATGGGAGCATTACAGAAAGATATTTGTTGAAAAGCACAAAGAAAATCTGCCATTCTCTGTTCTAAATCCATTGCCGAAAATAAATGAAATGAAGAAATGGAATGTCACAATATTAAGATATCCCAGGATATTAATAGGTTGCCCAACATCATATCACAAGGAATATTGCCTTGAAAGATATATAACTGGCTTGAAAAATATTCAGTATCCTAATTTTGACATACTACTTGTAGATAACTCAGATAATGATGAGTATTACAAAAAAATACAGGAGTATAATATTCCTGCAATAAAAGGACCTTATTTTAAAAGTGCACGCGAAAGAATTATAAAAAGCAGGAATATTTTGCGGGAAAAAGTAATAAATGAGGATTATGATTATTTTTTTTCCCTGGAACAGGATGTTGTTCCGCCGCCAGATGTTCTCCTAAAACTGATAAATCATAATAAAAAAGTAATAAGCTGTGTATATTTCTTGCATAATATTATAGGGGATAAAAGTGAATTAACACCCCAGGCTTTTGTTTTAATAGATCATATAACAAATAAGAATAAAGAAAAAAAGCTCCCTGATATGAGACCATTAAACAATAATGAATTATCCTCTAATAAACTGATAAAAATAATCTCCTGTGGGTTAGGTTGTGTCTTAATTCATAAGGATATATTAAAGGAGATAGAATTCAGGTATGATAAAGAAACAGAGGCTTTTGATGACAGATGGTTCTGTATTGATTTATACAATAAGAACATGCCTTTATTTTGCGATACAGGAATAATGTGTATGCATTACATATTAAATAGGCCATATTCATGGTCTGAAATACAGAAGTGATTTGGCACATATAAATGATTATTTCTTTCTGAGAACAAGAAGTATGACAAGACCGATAAATAGGATGACTGCTGCAATAATGAATCCATTTCTATAAAAAGAGCTATTATTCTCATTATCCTGAATAATATAATTATCATTTTCATTGTTTCCTATAATATGGGGCACAATATCACCAGGATAAAGCCTTTTAAAGTCCAGAACTGCTTTATTGTCAGTCAAACCAACATATCTTATATCTAAGTCAAGCACCCCATCATCTTCAAAATCAATTCTTGCATATAATTTCTTTGTAATCAAAGCTGAAAAAACATTTTTAGTATCGTTCTTATAGCCCGTTCCCATTATTCTTACCCCTTTTGTTCCTATCTCATCAACAGCTATAATTATCTCTCTACCATCATCAGATGTTAATCTGATAGCATCTTTGTTATCTAAAAGCACTGATTGTGGGTTTTTTTCAGTAAAATCAAGCCTTGTTATGTTTCCTACTGCAGAAACTTTTCCTAAAAATAATGCAAAAAGCATTAAAATCACAAAAATTAGAAAAGATATTTTTTTCATAAGAAAAGAATAAAAAAGAAAAGTTTAAATTACTTTTTCTTTCTAAGCAAAAGGACAACTATCACTATTATTATCACTGCAATCAATGTCCACCATATCCATGCCTTGCTTGTTGGTTCTGTTCCTGTCACCACAGGTGGCTGTGTTATTGTAGTTGTTGTGCTGATTTCTTCTGTTCCGCCTGATGTTGCCAGATTCTTGAATGTTATGTCTGCCTTTCCATTTGTAATTGCATTCAATGATATTGATATGTCATCTGTCCCGTCATCATTTGTGTCAACATCCTTTGTCTCGCCTATTGTCAGTGTAACTTGTTTTGGTGTAGAGCTTACCTCAATAGTAACTGAATCCGTTCCTACTGTCAATACCTTAGCAGTATGTGTCTCAGTTCCAACCTTGAATGAAACTGACCCCTGCTCACTTATCTGTGTTATCTGTGTTTCTGTAAAAGTTCCTATGTCTTTAGTTGTACCGGGTGTTACCTCTTCTGATATGACTTGTGTAGCTTCTCCTCCACTTGATCCTCCACTAGTGCCTCCAGTAGACGAACTTGAGGCAGTTGAAACCAATAATTTATTTGTAGCTGTAACAGTAGTGCTTAAATCAACATAGTTCACGGCTTTACATGTCACTGTGTACTCTCCAGCTTCATTTGTGTTATCTCCTGTAAATATCAGGTCAGTTGCGCTGCCTGTCTTGCTTGTAGCAGCTCCGCTAGGCTTTGTTAGTGTTGTTGTACATGTCTTTATGCTGCTCTGGCTGTCTCCGCAAGTACATTTATAGGTTACTGAGTTAGTAGTTCTTATTGAAAGGGTGCTTGGCTCTGTGATTGATGCTGTAGGCACACTTGGATCATTTGTCACCTGGAAATTCGAATTTGAATTGTTTATTATCTCTGTATGATTGTACAGGTCATAAACAACAAATGCCCAGCTGAATGTTCCACTTGAGCTTGATATACTCCAATCAGACAAATTAAACTTAAATTCAGGTCTGATTGCTGTTGTATTTGCAAAACTGCTTCTTTGTGCAAATAGTACTGTATTATTACCGGTTATTTTAACTGCATACTCTCTATCACCCAATACAATACCATTAATAGTTCCGCCATATGCATCTTGATTTGGACTTGATATATTATAACCAACAGATACATTACTATAAATCTGGTTCCTGACAGCTGTGATGTTTATAATACCACCAGTATTATTATATATAAGCAATACTCTGTCTACATTATAATCTTCAACAACAATTGAGATATTTACCTCTGAGCTATTGCTTAAAGCACTTGAGGTTGTATATCCGCTTGTTATTGTATGTACTCCATCTGTTATGTTCATTGAAATCATTCTTGGAGGTATTCCATCAGATCCTGTCCGGACACCATATCCTGCATCAGTAGATGAACCATTGCTTACTGTTATCGTCCAGTTATGTATAAGCTCATCGCCTTTTGTAACATTAAGCAATAATCGTATAAGTGCAACCATGTTTGTAACATTATAATTTGCAGTTACATTATATCTCGGAAAAAAGCTTGCAGTTATACTAGAACTTGTATGCACAATTGTCGCATTCCATAATATAGGCCCAATAGTGCTACTACTCCCATTAACGAATGTTATGTTTACTCCATTTGGAATAATCGATATATTAGAATTTGCTGGCAAATTAGATGGTAATGTTATGTTTATATTATTTACCTCAGGCGCTTCACTAATGTTTATTGTAAAATTAATCTCTTCTACACTTCTTCCTCTTGTCCAGTTTTTTAATTCTGTATAAGTAAAAGCTTGACCAGTACCCAATGGACCAATAAAACTTAAGTTATATACTGCTTGAATGCCTGTAGTAGCATTTGTCATAACAGGCTGTGACGGATAGTCAGCTCTTCCTACAAAACCGATAGCATTAACATTTATTGTTAAATAAAAACCAACAATTAATAAAATTAATAAAAAAACAGGATACATCAATCTCTTCTTATCCATTATTATCTTCCTCCTTTTCCGTAATTTACGAAATTATACATCAAAATTATCAAATTGAATCAACCTTTTTTAAAAAACATAATTTCAAGCCATATATAAATGTTTCGCCAATAGGCAAAAAAATCCTAAAGAAAAGAAAGAAAAAATAATCATCTAAAAGTAATCAATAAAAAAGGATAAAGAAAAGAATAAAAAAGAAAAGTTTAAATTACTTTTTCTTTCTGAGCAAAAGGACAACTATCACTATTATTATCACTGCAATCAATGTCCACCATATCCATGCCTTACTTGTTGGTTCTGTTCCTATCACCACAAGTGGCTGTGTTATTGTAGTTGTTGTGCTGATTTCTTCTGTTCCGCCTGATGTTGCCAGATTCTTGAATGTTATGTCTGCCTTTCCATTTGTAATTGCATTCAATGATATTGATATGTCATCTGTCCCGTCATCATTTGTGTCAACATCCTTTGTCTCGCCTATTGTCAGTGTAACTTGTTTTGGTGTAGAGCTTACTTCAATAGTAACTGAATCCGTTCCTACTGTCAATACCTTGGCAGTATGTGTCTCAGTTCCAACCTTGAATGAAACTGATCCCTGCTCGCTTATCTGTGTTATCTGTGTTTCTGTAAAAGTCCCTATGTCTTTAGTTGTGCCTGCTGTTACCTCTTCTGATATGACTTGTGTAGCTTCTCCTCCACTTGATCCTCCACTAGTGCCTCCAGTAGATGAACTTGAGGCAGTTGAAACCAATAATTTATTTGTGGCTGTAACAGTAGTGGTTAAATCAACATAGTTCACGGCTTTACATGTCACTGTGTACTCTCCAGCTTCATTTGTGTCATCTCCTGTAAATATCAGGTCAGTTGCGCTGCCTGTCTTGCTTGTAGCAGCTCCGCTAGGCTTTGTCAGTGTTGTTGTACATGTCTTTATGCTGCTCTGGCTGTCTCCGCAAGTACATTTATAGGTTACTGAGTTAGTAGTTCTTATTGAAAGGGTGCTTGGCTCTGTGATTGATACTGTAGGCACACTTGGATCATTTGTCACCTGGAAATTCGAATTTGAATTGTTTATTATCTCTGTCTGATTATATAAGTCATAAACAACAAATGCCCAGCTGAATGTTCCGCTTGAGCTTGATATACTCCAATCAGGCAAACCAAATTTGAACTCATATCTATGCGCTGTTGCATTTGTTAAGGAGCTTCTTCCAAGCAAAGTCGTGACATTTGCTTTTCTTGATCTTGTAATAGCACCATTCTCTGTGATATTACCATTTGTGAAGTTAGCACCACTTAGGTCACCTTGTGATGTTCCTGCTCTGCTAACATTATCATACAATCCTAATCTCACACCTGTTAAGTTTACAACTCCTCCAGTATTATTATAAATCAATATTACTCTATCAACATTGTAATCCTCGACCACTATAGATATGTTTACTGCTGAGCTATTGCTTAAAGCACTTGAGGTTGTATATCCGCTTGTTATCGTATGTGTTCCATCTGTTATGTTCATTGAAATCATTCTTGGAGGCAATCCATCAATTCCTGTTAAAAGACCTAAACCTGAATCTATTGTTACGTTAAAAGCAGATTCAGAACCATGTGTTGAATTGTATAAACTTATTGTCCAGTTCTGAACACTCTCGGTTCCATTGATTGCAGTCGCATTAAAATATAAAGTGATTGTATCTAATAAACTTGTATTTGGGCTCATGATTATATAACTTGTATTAAAATAACTTACATGCAAACCACCTGATGTATTATGTACAGCAGCCCATGTATTATTTATCGTATTCGCATTAAACCCAAAGAAGGTATTGTTATTGCCACCGAAAACTGGTGAAGGAAACGTAAATCCTGAAGGCAGTGTCACATTTATTCTTGTTATATTATTAGTGGTAAAAGGGTATATTGTATCGTTTATATTTATCTGTATAGCTACTAATTCTCTATTGCCACCTCTTGTCCAGTTAGCAAGATCTACATACAAAGCATTACATCGACTGCTACTATCAAATGTCTGATCATTTTGGCATGTTCCTAAATTTGTGTTGTTTCTTTCACCAGTAATATTAATATATGTATACAACGGATTTCTAGTTGCATATCCAAAACCATCAACATTTATTGTTAAATAGAAACCGACAATTAATAAAATTAATAAAAAAACAGGATACATCAATCTTTTTTTATTCACCAATATATTCACCTCATTTCACAAATTATAATTTGAAACATTTAACTATACTACTTATATTTATAATCTTCAAAAAATTATATATTTAGGTTATATATAAATGTTTCTACAAAAAAATTCTGTGTAGCTTAATCATGATTTGTTCCTGTTCAAATAAAACATTGAATATAAAAATGGAAAATAATAAAGGGGGTAAAATTATACCAGTATAAAAAAATAAAGGCAATTATTATAAATTTTTACGATTAAAGCATATTAATGAAATCTAAATTTGTAAAAGCTGTAATAATATATTGGTTGCCTTTGATATTATACATGTCATTTATATTCTATTTATCCTCATTGCCAAATCCAGTAAAGACATTAGCGCCAAAAGGACTCTATGTATTTTATCTGGACTTGCCAAGGATAATATACCATATTATCGAATATGGAGTTTTAAGTCTGTTATTTTTTCGCGCATTAAAAGACATATCAAAGCACTCTCAGCTATCTTCTATATTATTCTCAGCATTATATGGAATCTCAGATGAATTCCATCAAAGCATTGTTCCTGGAAGAATACCTAGCACTAATGATGTTTTAATTGACATCTTTGGCGCAGTAGCAATGCAGTCTATCATTAATATATATTATTATTACCTTAAGGCAGGAAAGATAAAAAAAACAAAAGGTTTAATAAAATTTTCAAAAGATAATACAATATGAAAATATTGATAGTAACATCAAAATTCCCGCGCTACAAGAATGATCCTCAACCGGGTTTTGTTTATTACCTGGCAAAGGAACTGATAAAAAAAGGCCATAATATATATGTCTCTGCACCGCATGACTACAAAGCTAAAGAATTTGAAATATCTGAAGGAGCAGAAATCCACAGAATCAAGTATTTTATACCTGCAAAAATGCAAAGATTGTTTTATGGCTCTGGACTGCCTGCAAATATAGGTACAAGCATCCTTCCTTTTATCCAGCTACCGATATTTTCCCTGTTGCAATATATAAAAGTAAAAAACCTCATAAAAAAAATCAGGCCGGATATAATACATGTTCACTGGGGCTTCCCTCAAGGCCTTCCAGTAATGAATTCCAAAAAGCCATATATAGTAACAATATATGGTGGAGAAGTCTTTATGACAAAAAAATTCCATTTAATATGGATATTAGACAAAATAATGGAAAATTCATATAAGACATTTACTTTAACAAGTGGCCTGACAAAGGTAATGCGTGAATACGGCTTCAGGTCAAAGTTACAGTCAATACCTCTTGGCTTTGATAAAGAAGTTTTCAATCCTAACATAAAAGATTACAAGAAAATAAGGGCAAAATA